>FTCB01000792.1_pt1 | contig 14781 bp, 13 predicted proteins | sample 1639431 | NCBI WGS metagenome assembly FTCB01 (sample SAMEA3914864, study PRJEB12502) | metagenome | biome: forest; material: soil | place: USA | collected 2012-03-12 | depth 0.3 m
GAGGTGGAGGGCGAAGTTTTCGTCCAGACCTTCACGCCGTTCAGCCCGTCGATCCAGTTTGCGAGGCATCATGATTTTGACGGATTCGTGGAACAGGAGATGGATTTTCGGCAGCGGCTGAATTTTCCACCGTTCGGGCGGATGATCCTCATCACGGTGCGTTCACAAGTGCGCGAAAGAGCTGAGTTTACCGCTCAGACCCTGGTGAGAAAGCTGCAGGGCGTGCTGCCCAAGACGATTTTCGTGGGCGAGGCCGCACCGGCTCCCCTGGAAAAAGCGCGGGGCTATCATCGATTCCAGACGGCGCTGCGCGGGTCGGTGGCGCGACTCATGGCGCGCGGGGTGCAGCAGGTGCTGGAGGGTCTTACTTTGCCGGAGGATGTTTTTGTCGCGGTCGACGTGGATCCCGTGCAGTTGCTTTGATTTGCCACGGCGGCCCGGGGAAGCGATGCTGGAGGTTCACCAATAATGCATCTTTCACCCGTACCCCGCTTTCTGGCCCGCTGGATTATCCGGTTGGTGATGCTGGCGTTGTTTATCGGGTTGCCGGCCTCGATTTTCTACCTGCGCGAAGTGGGCGTGAGCGGAAACTTGAAGGAGTTGATCGGGAAAGCCCTGAGCGGCCCGGCTTTTCGCACGGAAATAGGCAAGCTTACGCTGGATCCCTTCAAAGGTTTGGTGGCGCAGGATGTGGAAGTTACCGAGATCAAGGATCGCGGCAAGAACCTGGCGCATATCGAGCGGCTCGTGGTGTCGGTCAATTTTAGCGATCTGCTGGCGCGAAATATTTCCCCGGAATCGATCGACCACATCGAACTCGATGATACAGACATGTCGGTTCCCCTGGGCTCGGCGTCGGACAGCGCCCGCCTCAACCTTAAGGATGTCTCCGCCCAGGTGCTTTTTGCGCCAGGACAAGTGCGCATCAGCTTTTTTGAGGGCTATGTTCAGGGCATCAAGGTGAACCTAAGCGGCATGCTGGAGAACCCGCATGCGCTCCATCTCGACAAGCCCGCCGAGAAGAAGCCACCGGCCGTGCCGCAGCACACGCTCGACGATGTGGTGAAGATGCTCTCCGAGTTGAAATACCCCGGAGCGCCGCCGGAGATCCGGGCGGTGATTTATGGAGATCTTTTCGATCGCGCCTCATTCCGGGCCACAAATTTGACCGTGCGCAGCGGCCCGATCGTGGCACCCAAATGGAGGGTGGAGGGGATCGATGCGGCCGGTTCCTACGAGCGGGAAAACGTGGCGATCGATAAGCTCATCGTGCGCGGAACCAAGGGATCCTTGAATGTTTCCGGGCAGGTGAAGGATGGGACGGTGAATTTTGAAATGGCGAGTTCCCTGCCGTTGGCGCCTTTCCTGAGGTTCCTGCCGAAGGACTCGCCGGTCTTGGAACTCAAGCTGCCTTCGGCGCCGGAAATTGCCGCCTCCGGCAAGGTTGCATTCTCGGGTTCGTCGCCGCAGTACAATGTGACCGGGTCGGCGAAGGTGGAACAATTGTCGTTCAAGGGCGTGACCATTGATAAAATCGAGACGGATTTCGCCTGCCGGAATGGGCAGATCTTTCTGCGCAATACCAGGCTGCATGCGGGAGGTGGCGAGGTGAAAGCGGATGTCTACCAGGCGCCGCAGGATTTCCGGTTGCGCCTGATGAATACTGTTTCTCCCACGGTCTTCGCGCCGATGCTGGGGCCGAATGAAAGGCAATTCCTCAAGATGATGGAGTTCAAGGACCGACCGTTTGTGCAGATCGAACTGGCGGGCACGAGCCCAAATTTTGCCAATGTGAAAGGCGCCGGGACCATTCGCCTGGGGCGTACCGCCATGCGCGGGAGTTGGATGGAGCGAATGGAGGCCAAGCTCGAGATCGGCAACGGCGCCGTCACCTATCGCGATTTCAATCTCAGCATGGGCAAGGGCACGGGAACGGGCACCTTTATCTATGACTTCGCCGGGCATCAGGTGCGTTTTGAGAATGTGGTCTGCAATATCATGCCGGTGGATGCCTTGATGTGGGCCGATCCCAAGATCGCCGAAGCGCTGAAACCCTACCGGTTTAATGCGGCACCGAGGGTGACGGGCGGCGGCATGGTTCACTTGAAGGATGCCCACAAGAACGATCTCAAGCTCAGCGCAGTGGCCCCCGATGGCTTGGACTACGATTTGCTGAAACGTACGCTGAAGATTGGCAGGACCATCTTCGACGTCCACATCCTGGGTACCAAGGTGCTGGCCGACGTGAAGAGCGCCAAGCTCATGGGGGGAGACGTCGGGCTCAAAACCACCATATCGATCGATGCCAGTGATCCCACTTTTAGCGCGGATGTCGATGTGCGGCGGGTCGATTTTCCGGCGCTGACCAAGCTCTATTTCGATTTCGATACCTCCAAGGGACTGGTCAGCGGAAAGTATAAATTCGCGGCTCGTTTCGGCTCGGAGGAGAACATGAAGGGCAGCGGCAACCTGCGGGTGGAGGATGGCCATGTTTTCGCCATTCCAGTGCTGGGGCCGCTCTCGGCGATCCTCAACAAGGTCATCCCCGGCTCGGGTTACCAGACGGCCCGGCTGGCGACCTGCACCTACACGATTGCCGATCAAAAGATCAACACGAAGGATCTCGCCATCGAGGGCGCGGGCTTCAGCATGATCGGCAACGGCGACATCTTCTTCATGAAGGACAAGATGAACATGTCCGTACGCATCAACGCCAAGGGCATTCCCGGCATCGTGCTCTTCCCGGTGAGCAAACTGCTCGAGTACGAATCGACGGGCTCGGTCTCCGATCCCACCTGGAGGCCGAAGATCATCCCGAGGTTTGGCGGCGGAAACGGCGGCTAAACGCAAAAACGACAAATTCCCGTGCCGCTTTCGCGGACGGGAATCGTCAAAAAGACTGAACCGATAAAGGGCCGGAGGCCCCTTACTTCATCAAGAGGGCCGCGCGGGAACGCTTGATCTCGCGGGTGATCTTGCGGTGCAGGCGGGCAGACATGCCCGTTACACGACGAGGAAGGATCTTGCCGCTTTCGGTGACGAAGCGCTTGAGCAGATCGGGGTTCTTGTAATCGATGGCCTCTTCAGAGAGGTCGGAGCGCCGACGAGGCATCGTGCGGTTGGCACGACGAAAGTTGGAGCGGCGTTGTGGTGTTTTCGGCTGCATGACGTGTTACTTGATCTCCCGGTGCAGCGTGTGACGCTTCAGAGCGGGGTTGTATTTCTTTTTCTCCAAACGATTCGGAGTGCGTGGGCTCTTCTTGTTACGTGTGGTCATGTAACGGGAAGGCGATTTGCCTTCAGCGCGCGCCTCGGTGCATTCGAGAGTGATGATTTCCTGTGCCATATGTTTAGTCCTTGGAGTCAGAGCCGCTGCTGTCGTCGTCGTCATCGCCGCCTTCCTCGTCGGACAAGCCGAAGAGGGAAGTGACGGGTTGACGCACGCGGCTGAAGCGGTTGCGTTTTTCAAGCTCAGCCTGGCACTCCACCGTGTAACGGGTAAACGGGAGCGCCTCGAGGCGAGGATGAGGGATGGGCTTGCCGGACATCTCGCAGACGCCGTAGTTGCCGCTTTCGATGCGCTTGAGAGCCTCATCGATTTCGTAAAGGGAATCCTGCTCCTGGGAAAGGAGGCTGAGGGCGAAGTCGCGATCGTACGCATCGCTGCCGGCATCGGCCTGATGCATGCCGAAGGCACTGGCTTCGCTGCCTTCCGCACGGGAGCGGAGGCTGTCCTTGGCGACTCCACTCATGGAGTCGAGGAGGGTATCCTTCAGGGCAAGAAGCTTGCCCCGCTGTTGAATTTGAAAGGGAGTGAGCTTGACCGGTTCCGCAGGGGTACCATTGGTCGATTTCACGGGCTTTTTACCGGAATTAGTGGGTTTTTGCACCTCAGTCTTCGTGAGCACGGCCTTCGCCGGCTGCTTGGTTGACGCAACTTTCTTCGCCACAGCCCCTTTGCTGGGCGGAGCGGCTTTCTTGGCAGGGGAAACTGCCTTGGCCTTGGGGGTAGGTTTTTTGTTGCTAGCCATCTGTGGTTGTTTGAAAAGGGGGCGAATATGTAGCCTCTCCGCGAGGGTAGTGCAAGGGTATTCTTCTGGGGCGTTTCCCTCGGGAAGGGGGTGTCGGGGTGGTTTTTTACTTCCCGATCAGGATTACCGTGGTGCGCTCGGGGATGGTGAGCAGTTTTACGTTGCCCAGAAGCACCTCTTTTCCGTCCTCCACGATATCGTGAGGGCTCTCCAGGGAGGTATCGGCCAGCCGGTACCACACCATGCCCTTGGGGAGCACAGGGAGGGTGAAATCGAGGGGGTTGTAGTACATGTTGAAGGCGCAGTAGATGAAATGCGCCGGTCCTCCGATGGCCTCGCCGTGGCGCCCGCAGAGCATGAAGGCGATGGAGCGGCTGGGCAGGGTCCAGTCGGGCTTCCAAGGCAGGATGCCATGCCAGGAGATATCGGGATAGCCGCTGCCAATGCTGTCGCGGCTGGTGAGGAATTCGGGCTGCCGCAGGGCGGGATTCGCCTTGCGGAAGGCGATCATGGAGCGGGTGAAGCGGTAAATCTCCTGATTTTGGTCCTTCAGGGTCCAATCCAGCCAGTTCCAAGGCTCGTCCTGGCAGTAGGCGTTGTTGTTGCCCATCTGGGTGCGGCTGGCCTCGTCGCCCATATAGAGCATGGGCACGCCCTGGCTGACGAAAAGGAGGGCAAGGGCATTCTTTTGCTGGCGCAGGCGCAGGGCGTTGATCTTGGGATCGTCCGTTTCGCCCTCAACCCCGCAATTCCAGGCGTAGTTGTCGTTGGCGCCGTCGTTGTTGTTTTCGCCGTTGTCGAGGTTGTGCTTGTCGTTATAGGACACGAGATCCCGCAGGGTGAAACCGTCGTGGCAAGTGATGAAATTGATCGAGGCGGTCGGCTTGCGGCCGGCGGCGGCGTAGAGATCGGGCGAGCCCATGATGCGCTGCACCATCTCGGCCACCACGCCCACGTCGCCCTTGAGAAAACGCCGGGCGGCATCGCGGAATTTGCCGTTCCATTCCATCCAGCGGCCATAGGCGGGGAAATTTCCCACCTGATAAAGCCCGCCGGCATCCCAGGCCTCGGCGATGAGATCGCAATGGGCCAGCACAGGATCGTAGGCGAGAGCCTCCAGCAGGGGAGGATTGGCCAGCGGAGCGCCATGGGAGTCGCGACCCAGCACGGAGGCGAGATCGAAGCGGAAGCCATCGATATGGAACTCCGCCGCCCAGTAACGCAGGCAGGAGACCACGAAATCGCGGACGACGGGGTGGTTGCAATTCACCGTATTGCCACAGCCGGTGTAGTTCGCGTACTGCCCCTGGCTGTCGAGCATGTAGTAGGTGGTATTGTCGATGCCACGGAAGGAAATGGTGGGCCCATCCTTGCCGCCCTCGGCGGTATGGTTGAAGACCACGTCCAGGACCACCTCGATATTGGCCTCGTGCAGGGCACGGATGAGCTCCTTGAGCTCCTCGACCTGGGTGCCATGCTTGCCGGTGGCGGCATAGCCGGCCTTGGGCGCGTAGAAGCCCAGCGTGCTGTAGCCCCAGTAATTGCAAAGCTGCTCGCCCGTGAGCGGATTGGTGCGGGTGTTTTCGAGCTCGTCGAACTCGAAAATAGGCATCAGCTCGACGCAATTAACCCCGAGCTCCTTAAGATACGGGATCTTGGCGCGCATGCCATCGTAGGTGCCGGGATGCTTGACTCCGGCCGAGGGGTGGGCGGTGAAGCCGCGCAGGTGCATCTCGTAGATGACGAGTTCGCTCTCGCAGCGCTCCAGCGGCCGGTCGCTGCCCCAGTCGAAGGGCTCAAACGGGATGCGCCCGCGGAACGAGATATCCTTGGTGGGGAGGGCCGGTTTTTTCCAAGTGTCGCGGCCAGTGACCTCGTGAGCGTAGGGATCCAGCACGACGATCTTGGGGTCAAAATGGAGACCCGAGCGGGGGTCGTGGGTGCCGTCGAAGCGATAGCCGTATTCGATTTGCTCGTAGTTGAGATCAAAAATGACCATGGCCCAGACCTCGCCGAGGCGGTATTCGCGCGGGAAGGGCACCTCCGCGAAGGGCTCGGTGGCGCCTTTCTCGAAGAGCACCAGCGTGCAGGCCGTGGCGTTGGATGAGAAAATGGAGAAATTAACGCCGCCCGGAACGTGAGTGGCGCCAAAGGGCAGGGGATGGCCGTAACGGAGGCGAAATTCGCCGTGGGTGTGAGTGTGATTCAAAGGTGAAGGCATAGGGCCGCGCACGGCAGGCTAGCCGCAGCATTTTCCATGCGCAAACCTTCGTTCTTGATGCCGGAAAGCGCTTTAGGCGAAGTTGAATACCGACATGTCTGGCTGTTACGTCGTTTTTCACAAGCAATTGGGGGATCTCCTCTTGCTCGAGCCGGCCATGGCGAGACTCCGCAAGCATCACGGAGTTCCCGTAAAGGTCCTTACGCGAACGGGGCACCGCGCGCTGCTGGGCCTGATGGAGGGCGTGGAGTTTCAGAGCGGCTTCCCGATCGCGTGGAAGAAAAACCTTTATTGCTACGACCCACTGAGGAAATCAGCCCTGAGGTCCTTTCTTGCCCCGTCGCTTCGCCGGTATTGCATTCTTCCGGAGAAGCGCGAGATGGAGTGGTTTCAACCGGCGCTCTTTCGGAGGATCATTGTGCCCGAACTCGGGGACCAATATGTGGCCAAATATTTTTGGCGGAATACCCCGGTGCCTTCCAATGGCGAGTTTCGCCCGCCGCGCTTGAAGCTGCCGCCTTCAGGTTGGAAACCGGCGGAAATGGGAGAAGAGTCCTTCATCCTGGTGAACCCTACCTCGGGCTGGCGGAAGAAAAGTTGGCTGGCCGAGCGTTGGGTGGAAACGCTGAAGGCGCTGCACGAGCAATATGGCATCCCTTTCGTCATGACGAGCGCCTCTGCGGGTTGGCAGCTTGATCAGTGCCGGGAGATTACCAACAAATCCGGCGGCATCGTGCGGACAATCGAGAAGACCAGCCTGGAGAATTTTCTCTGGCTCTGCTCCCGCGCCCGTCTTGTGCTCACGGTGGATGGCGCGGCCTCGCACCTCGCCCAGGCGTTCAAGGCACCCAGCGTGACGCTTTTTGGGCCGACGAACCTGGGGAATTGGCATACTCCGGCGAAGCTCAATCTCGCGGTGCAGGCGGCGGAGGAAAACGACGGAGTCCGCCGCATGCGGAACCTTCCGGTCGATGCCGTGATCGAAAAGGTGGCCAGCATCAGGTTTTAGACCTTCGCCCTTGCAGGAGTGGTGGTCCGCGACGAGGGTGCGCCCACATGTCCGGTTGCTACGTTGTCTTTCACAAGCAACTGGGGGATCTCCTCTTGCTCGAACCCTCCTTTGCCAGGCTGAAGGCCCATCACGGCGGGCCGGTGCGGGTGATGACGCGCCGGGGGCATCGGGATCTGTTGTCTCTGATGGATGGCGTGGAATATCTGGGCGGACAGTCTTTCTCCTGGAAAAGCAACCTCTACTGCTACGACCCGCTGAGTAAATCCGCCTTTCGCGCCCTCTTTTCCCCGGTTCGCCATCGGCACTGCATTCTCCCCGAGAAGCGGGAGATGAGCCGGATTCATCCGCTCATTTTTGGCCAGGTTATTGTGCCCGAGCTGGGGGACAGTTACATCGCCCAATATTTTTGGGATAACACCCCTGTGCCGACGGCGCTTACGTTTCGCAATGCCCGCTTGAATCAGCCTCCGGCGGATTGGAAGCCGGAGGGGCTGGGAAACGAGCCGTATATTTTGGTGAATCCGACCTCGGGCTGGCGCAAGAAAAGCTGGGTCGCGGAGCGGTGGGTCGAGACGGTCAAGGCGCTTCACCAAAAGCACAAGTTGCCCATCGTGATGACCAGTGCGTCCACGGACTGGCAGATCGAGCAGTGCCGTGAGATTGTTGAGTAGACCAGGTCATTCGTGCGCACGCTGGGTGGCACGACTTCCTTGAAGGGCTTTCTGTGGCTCTGTGCGAATGCCCGCATGGCAGTGACGATTGAGGGGGCGGCCTCCCATATTCTCAAGGCCTTCGACGTTCCGAATCTCACGCTTTTTGGTCCCTCGGTTATGGCCAATTGGCATCAGCCCGAGTTGCGTCATCTCGCGATCCAGGCGGCGCCCTCCAAGGATGGCAAGCATCGCATGCGAGATCTCCCGAGCACGGCGGTGATCGAGCAGGCGCTGAGTATCGAGATTTAGCCGCCTTGTTTCCCAACAAAAAAGGCGTCCACCCTTGCGGATGGACGCCTCTTAAGAGGTTTACGAATTACTGCTTCGCTTCCAGCGCCGCCTGCGCCGCCGCGAGGCTGGCGATGGGTACGCGGAACGGAGAGCAGCTCACGTAGTTAAGACCGAGAGCGTGGCAGAACTTGACGCTGAGCGGCTCGCCGCCGTGCTCACCGCAGATACCAAGCTTGATATCCTTGCGGGTCTTGTGCGCGCGCTCGATGGCGATCTTCATCAGTTCGCCGACGCCGTCCTGGTCGATCGTGGCGAAAGGATTCGCGGTCACGATTTCGTGTTCGGTGTAGGCGGGAATGAAGCTGCCGGAGTCGTCGCGGCTCATGCCGAGAGCGGTCTGGGTCAGATCGTTCGTGCCAAAGCTGAAGAACTCGGCGTCTTCCGCGATCTTGTCCGCGACCAGGGCGGCGCGCGGGATTTCGATCATCGTACCGACGAGGTACTTGAGCTTCACGTTCTTTTCCTTGGAGACTTCCTTGGCCACGCGATGGACGATCTCGATCTGGAGCTTGAGCTCCTTCGGGAAACCGACCAGCGGGATCATGATCTCAGGCAGAACCTTGATGCCCTTCTTCTGCACGGCAGCGGCGGCTTCAAAGACGGCGCGGGCCTGCATTTCGGAGATCTCAGGGTAGACGATGCCGAGGCGGCAACCGCGGTGACCGAGCATGGGGTTGAACTCGTGGAGTTCGCCCACGCGCTTGGCGATGTCCGCGGCCGGGATGCCGAGCTTCTTGCCGAGAGCGGCCTGTTGGGCCTTGTCGTGAGGCAGGAACTCGTGGAGCGGAGGATCGAGCAGGCGGATGGTCGCAGGCAGACCCTTGAGGGCTGTGAAGATGCCGGTGAAGTCTTCACGCTGGTAAGGCAGAAGCTTCTTGAGCGCCTTGACGCGGTCTTCCGTGGTGCGGGAGAGAATCATCTGACGCATGGCGTCGATGCGGTCCCCTTCGAAGAACATGTGTTCCGTACGGCAGAGGCCGACACCCGAGGCCCCGAAGGCCACGGCGTTTTCGACCTGCTCCGGCGTGTCGGCGTTCGTGCGAACGGCGAGCTTGCGGGTTTTGGCCGCCCAGTCCATGAGGAGGGCAAAATCCTGGTAGATCTTGCTCTTCGCAGGCTTGAGGGTCTTGCTGACCAGCACCTGAACAACTTCCGAAGGAGCGGTCTTCACTTCACCGGCGAAGACTTCGCCAGCCGTACCGTCGATCGAGATGAAGTCGCCTTGCTTGAGGGTCTTGCCATTGGCGGTGACCGTCTTCTTGGCGTAGTCGATATGGAGGTCGCTGGCGCCGCAGACGCAAACCTTGCCCATCTGACGGGCCACGAGGGCCGCGTGGGAGCTCACACCACCGCGGGCGGTGAGGATGCCTTCCGCCGCGATCATGCCGCGCAGATCTTCGGGCGAGGTTTCCACGCGAACGAGGAGGACCTTTTCACCCTTATGGGCGAGTTCCACCGCGTCTTCCGCGCGGAACACCACGCGACCGCTGGCTGCGCCAGGGCCGGCGGGGAGACCAGTGGCGATCTTGGTCGCCTTCTTGGCGCTCTCGCGATCAAAGATCGGGGCGAGCACGTGGGCGAGGGAATCGGCCGGAATGCGAAGGATGGCTTCCTCTTTCGAGATGACCTTTTCCTTCACCATGTCGACCGCGATTTTCACCGCAGCGAGTCCGGTGCGCTTGCCGTTACGGGTCTGAAGGATGTAGAGACGGTTGTCTTCGATGGTGAACTCCAGATCCTGCATATCGCGGAAGTGGGTCTCGAGCAGATCGCGGACCTTGAGAAGCTGCTTGTAGGAGTTCGGCATTTCCTTGCCGAGCTGGATGACAGGCTTCGGAGTGCGGACGCCGGCCACCACGTCTTCGCCCTGGGCGTTGATGAGGTATTCACCGTAGAACACCTTTTCGCCGCTCGCGGGATCGCGGGTGAAGGCCACGCCAGTCGCGCTGGTGTCGCCCATGTTGCCGAAGACCATGGTCTGGACGTTGACGGCCGTGCCCCACTCGTGCGGGATGCCGTACTTGCGGCGATACACGATCGCGCGGTCGTTCTGCCAGGAGCCGAAGACGGCGCTGACGGAGCCCCAGAGCTGCTCTTTCGGGCTCTGCGGGAAATTCTTGCCGGTGCGCTCCTTGATGAGGGCCTTGAAGCGGGAGACGAGTTCCCTGAGGTCGTCGACGCTCAGGTCGCTGTCGGGGAAATCGTGGTTCTTGTAGCGCTCATTCTTGAGCTTTTCGATGACGGTCTCGAAGGGCTCATGATCTTCACCGGCGCGCTTCTGCACACCCATGACGACGTCGCCGTACATCTGGAGGAAGCGGCGGTAGCTGTCCCAGGCGAACTTTGCGTTGCCGGACTTCTTGGCGACGACTTCGACGGTCTTGTCGTTCATGCCGAGGTTCAGGATCGTGTCCATCATGCCGGGCATGGAGTCGCGGGCACCGGAGCGGACGGAGAGGAGGAGAGGATTGTCGGAATCGACGTCGAAGCCTTTGCCGACGGACTTTACGATCTTGGCGATGGCGTCATCGACCTGCTTGGCGAGCTCTGGCGGGTAGGTGCGCTTGTTGTCGTAGTAGTAACCACAGACTTCCGTGGTGATGGTGAAGCCGGGAGGCACGGGGAGACCGATGCGGGTCATTTCGGCGAGGTTGGCACCTTTGCCACCGAGGAGAGCTTTCATTTTACCACCGCCGTCGGCCTGGCCGTCGCCAAAGTAGTAAACGTATTTGCCCTTTTTGGGCGTGGGAGTTGTCGGAGACTTCGATTTTGTGGGCATATTTAAAGGGAAAAGGGGTTTCCAGGGGAGCCGTTGTATTTACCAGCTACGTCGCGCGTGTCAACGGAAGGAACTGTGGGCGCGTCAAGGGAACCGCGAAAAAACCGCGATGACAGGCTCGCTGAAAGAGGAGCCTTGGGTCGGAAAACCGACGGGAAAATCAATCGTGATCCGCGCCGACCGAGAGCACTTCATTGAGCGCACGCTCGAAATCATCCAAGCCCGTGCTGGGAATGATGACGGTGTTGCGCCGGCCGTGGGCTTCTTCGGTGATACGCAAAAAGCGCCCGCGTTCATTTTCGCGGAATTCAATGAAGAAGTGCTTTCGCTCGACCTGAAGCTCGCGCGACTCTAGTATGGTATCCATCGATGGTTACAAAGTTGGGGAGGGACATTGAAAGCCCATCTCGGCTCCTCCCACAATCTAATTCTTCCGTGATTCGTGAGGTTTTATGGCTGGGGCGAAGTCGACCTGTTGCTTGAAAACATCCACGCGGGCGACCACCACGTCGATTTCGCCGCCTACTTTGTAGACCTTGCGGGACTTTCGCCCGACCAGGGAGGCGCGGGCGGTGTCGAGGATGAAAAAGTCATTTTCCAGGGCCGAAACATGGACCAGACCGCTCATCAGGGCGTCGGGCAACTCCACAAAGAAACCAAAATTTCGCACGTCCACGATCTTGGCCTTGAAGACCTGATGGGCCTTTTCCTTCATCTGATTCTGGAAAAACTCGAGCTTCTTGAGCTTTACCGAATCTTTTTCGGCATCGGAAGCCGAGCGCTCCGTTCCGGAGATGTGGTCGGCCGCCATGGTCAGGTGCCGGCTGTCGGGTCCCTTTTTAGTCAGACCCAGGCGATGCTCCAGTGAGCGATGGACCAGGAGATCCGCATAGCGCCGGATCGGGCTGGTGAAATGGGTGTAGTCCGCTTTGCTAAGGCCGTAGTGGCCAAGGGCTTCTGGAGCGTAGCGGGCGCGCTTTAGGCTCTTCAAAAGGCCGATGCGAATGGCGTACTCATGGGGAGTGCCCTTGGAGCGGGCGAGGAGATTCTGGAGTTCCTGGCGATTGGTCAGGTCGCCGCAACGCATCCCGTAGGTCATGACGATCTCACGGTATTCCGCAAGCCGGTCGGCATCGGGCTTCTCGTGGACCCGGTAAACGGTGGGCTCCCGGCGATGAAGCAACTCGCGCGCAACCATCTCGTTGGCGAGAAGCATGAGCTCCTCGATGAGTTGGTGGGAAATATCGTTTTCGATCTTCTCGATTCGGATGGGCTTCCCCTTGGGATCGAGGATCACCTTGATTTCGGCAAAATCCAGATCAAGCGAGCCGTCGACAAAACGCTTCTTGCGCAGGGTGGAGGAAAGTTCCCAGGCGGTGTGCAGCTGCCGGGTGAGCAGGTCGTGCGCGGGCTTTTGCAGATGGGCAAAGGCTTGCTTATAAGTAAGGCGCGCTGCGCTGCGGATGATCGTCTTGGCAAAGCGCGTGGAGATGACTTTCCCCTTGGAGGAGATCTCGGCAAAGACTGAGAAAGTCAGGTGATCTTCATCCGGGCGCAGGCTGCAGAGGCCGTTGCTTAGGGCCTCGGGCAGCATGGGAATTACGCGATCGGCGAGATAGACGCTATTGCCCCGGGCGTAGGCCTCTTCGTCGAGGGCGCTCTTGGGCTGCACGTAATGCGAGACGTCGGCGATGTGGATGCCGACCTTCCAGCCCTGATTGGTCCGTTCGACCTCGATGGCATCATCGAAATCACGCGCGTCGTCGGGATCGATGGTGAAGACAAAGTGGCCGCGGCGATCTTCCCGGCGAGCAATCTCCTCCGGGCGGATGGTGGTGGAAATGGACTTGGCCTCACGCGTGACTGCCTCGGGAAATTCCACGGGAAGCCGGTGCTTTCGGATGATGGAAAGCATGTCGACGCCGGGGTCGGTAGGCGCTCCGAGGACTTCGACAATGTGACCCTCGGGGTTGATTTCGCGGGTGGTCCAGGCATCCAGCTTGGCCACGACTTTGTCACCGATGTCCGCGAGAAGGGGGGCTTTTGGCTCTGGGACGTAGAGGTGGTGGGCGAAGCGGGGATCGTCCGCCACGACGTAGAAGAAATTCTTCGACTTCTGGAGTGTGCCCACGATGACATCGGTGGCGCGCTCAAGAATGCGGATGACGGTGCCTTCCTTCTGGCCGGGCCGGGCCGGGGAGGGAGGGCCACCTCGGCCGCCGGGTACGCGGTCGGCGGAGATCCGGGCCACAACCCGATCGCCATGCATGGCGGTGAAGGTATTCAGCCCGCTGATCGCGAGATCGGGCTGGCCGCTCTTCTCCGTGAGGATGTGGGCCGAGCCATTGGCGTGAAATTGGATGATGCCGGCAACTAGATCGGCTTCCTTGGGTAATACGTAGCGATCCTTGCGGACACGGACGATTTCGCCGGCGATTTCCAGGTCGCGGAGCACTCCACGGAGCTTGGCTCGTTGATCGGGGGGTAACCCGAGGCTCTTCGAAATCTCGACTTTATCGAGGGGGCGCGCTGCAAGAACTTTGAGAATTCTGGAGCGCAGGTCGTTTTTTTGGCGGCTCTGACCGGCCGGCTGCGTCTCCCTTGGCACTGGACGACCTTCGCTGAAAGGTTCCTTTCATGCAAGAAAATGCTTGCTCAGGGTGCCCGTCGGTTCCACCTTCTACCTAGGTAACTACCCTATGAAATCCTCCCGCGGCTTCACGCTCATCGAGCTCCTCATCGTCATCGCGATCATCGGCATTCTCATGGCCTTGCTCTTCCCGGCCGTGCAGGGAGCCATCGATGCCGCCCGCCGCGCCCAAGCCAAAAACGACGTGACGCAGATCGCCACGGCGATCAACGCCTATGTAACGGAATATGGCCGGCTGCCTGTTACTCAGGATAGTGGCACGATGGACTTCAAGAGCAACAATGCCTTGGCTACCTTGATGGGCGTGACCAATGACAATCCACGCGGTCTGGTATTCCTCGAAGTGAATTATGTGAGGGATGGCTCTCACAAGAGCGGGTACGCCACCAATAGTGGAGCTAATCAGGATAAATTTATCGATCCTTGGGGAGCTCCCTACAAAATCGCACTCGACACCGGTTACTCTAATTCTGTGACGATCAATTACAGCAATCAAAACGTAACTGTGCGTAAGACGGTTGCCGTCTGCAGTGGTGGGGGATGGACCGATCAGACCAACGCCTCCAAGACCGCCCGCCGCTATGTCAATTCCTGGGAATAGCCCTTCCCCTCGCGGGTGTAGTTCAATGGTAGAACGGCAGCTTCCCAAGCTGCATACGAGGGTTCGATTCCCTTCACCCGCTCCCCTCTTCTCTCTCAGGTGCTTAGATCAAATCTCGATAGCCTAACGGGCTATAGTGATTCTTCTTTCGCACCGAGTTGATGATCGCCCCGGCTTCACCATATTTTCCCGCTCGGCAAAAGGTGATGATCTTGCCGAGACGTGAGGCCACCTCGACATAGCGCTGGCGGTTTGGGTGTGGCAGAGACAGGCTGGCGTGGCTCAAATAGATGGTCTTATCGCATGGCGCGCCCATCGTCCCATTGCCTGTAACTCGCCTTTTTTAGGAGGACCGGACTTCGTCCGGTCGGGAAATTGTCTCCAGATGGTCATGGAAGATCTCTTCAGCGACGAGGTCCGTTGGAACGCCTGCCGCCGCCTGGGTCAGGCGTCGTTCGTCGAGTTGGCGTCGGATCTCGCCCA
>FTCB01000918.1_pt1 | contig 14764 bp, 7 predicted proteins | sample 1639431 | NCBI WGS metagenome assembly FTCB01 (sample SAMEA3914864, study PRJEB12502) | metagenome | biome: forest; material: soil | place: USA | collected 2012-03-12 | depth 0.3 m
TGAAATCGTGGCGGCGTTTGACTCGGACGCGGAGCGGAAGCGTCCGCGCGATATTCGGGTGCCGGTGCTGTCGATGACGCAGCTCGTGGAGTTTGTGAAGGAAAAGGGGGTGAAGCTGGCGATTCTCACGGTGCCGGGGGCCGCGGCGCAGCAGGCGGCGAATGATTTGATCGCGGCGGGGGTGCAGGCGATTTTGAACTTTGCGCCGGCGGTGCTGCATGTGCCGGAGCGGGTGGTGGTGAACAATGTGGATCTGGCAATCCAACTGGAGAATTTAGCGTATTTTGTGAAGTAGTATGCGTGCTGTCAGCAGTGACCAGAGGGTGAAGATGGCAACGGGGCATCCGATTTTTGGAGCCGCAGCAGAAGTTGGGAACGCCGGCGGCGCGGCGTCTCTACCTTTGCGGCAGCGCCTCCCGCGTTTCGGGACCGCCATGGGGGGCAGGGCGATTTTTTGGAAAATAGAAACGCGGGGCGGGGGCGCCCCTCCTCCTTGAGTATGCCGCTCGCCGTCATTCCGGCGCCGGAGTTTGATTTGGCGTTGTCGCTGAATTGTGGGCAGGTGTTTCATTGGGTGGCGCGTGGAGCGGGGTGGTTGGGGATGATTGGGGACCAGGCGTGTTACGTGGAGCAGCGGGGGGCGGAGTTGCTGGTGACGCCGGGGACGGAGGAGGTGGTGCGGGGGTATTTGGCGCTGGATCATCCGCTGGGGGAAATTGTGGGGACGTTTCCGCGGGATGCTTCGATGGATGCGGCGCGGGCGGCTTGCACAGGGATGCGGGTGATTCGGCAGCCGATGTGGGAATGTGTGGCGACGTTTATTACGAGCGCGCAGAAAGCGGTGCCGCACATTGCGCAGATTTCGCACACGCTACGGCGGCGCTATGGGCGCGCGGTGACTTGGGAGGGTGAGACGCTGCATGCGTATCCGGAAGCGGCGGTGCTGGCAAAGCTGGATGAAGCGGCGCTGCGGGCGTGTGCGCTGGGGTATCGGGCGAAGAATCTTTTGCGCACGGCGCGGATGGTGGCGGAGGGAGAGGTGGATTTGCAGCGCGTGGCGGAGATGGGGGATGACGAAGCGCGGGAGGAGCTTTGCCGGCTCGCGGGCGTGGGGGTGAAGGTGGCGAATTGTGCGCTGTTGTTTGCTTACGAGCGGCTGGCGATGGTGCCGATCGATGTGTGGATTGCGCGGATTTTGCGGGAGTGGTACGGGAAGAAGCGGGCGACGCCGGAGGGGTTGCGGAAGTTTGCGGCGAAGTACTTTGGGCGGTATGCGGGGTATGCGCAGCAGTACCTGTTTCATCATGCGCGGATGATGAAGGGGAGGTTTGGGAGGGGGAAGAGATAGGCCTTATAGGCCCAATAGGGCCTATCTCCGCGACCTTCCGGTCGCGGCTACGGGGGATGGGCGCCTGCTCGTGAAAGGGGGGAGGGCTAAACGTCGAGGCAGTCGCGGACGGCTTTGACGAGGACTTCGGGTTTGTAGGGTTTTTCGAGGAAGATGCAGCCGGGGGGGAGGGGGTTGGCTTCGGTGCCGAAATCGGAGGTGTAGCCGCTGGAGAAGATGACTTTGAGGCCGGCTTTCTCGGCCTGAAGGCGGCCGGCGAGGACGTTGCCTTTAATGCCGTTGGGCATGACGATGTCGGTGACGAGGAGATCGATTTCGTGGCCGCATTTGGACCAGAGCGCGAGGGCTTCGGGGCCGTCGCCGGCTTCGCGGACCTGGTAGCCGTAATCGCGCAGCACTGCGGTCATGATTTCGCGCACGGCGGGTTCGTCCTCGACGACGAGGACCGTCTCGCTGCCGCCGCGCAGAGGCGCGATCTCGGGGCTGCGCGCGGCCTCGGGCGGGGCGTCGCTGGGCGGGAGAAAGATTTGCACGTGTGTGCCCTGGCCGGATTTGCTGGTGACTTCGATCCAGCCGTCGAGCTGCGTGATGATGCCGTAGACGGTGGCGAGGCCGAGACCGGTGCCTTTGCCGACTTCCTTCGTGGTATAGAAGGGCTCGAAGATGTGGCTGAGGATTTCGGGCGTCATGCCGCAGCCGGTGTCGGCGATGCCGAGGCCGAGGAAGCGTCCGGCGCGGGCAGAGGGGTGACGATTGAGATCGGCGGGCGTGAGCGTGACGGCGCTGGTGGAAAGGCTGATGCGGCCGCCGTGCGGCATGGCGTCGCGGGCGTTGATGACGAGATTCATCACCACTTGCTCGAGATTGCTTTCGTCGGCGTAGATGGTGGGGAGGTCGTCGCCGAATTCGCAGCGCAGTTCGATGTCCTCGCCGATGACGCGGCGGAGCATGTCGTGCAGTTTGCGAACGGTGGCGTTGAGATCGAGGATGCGCGGCTGGACGATTTGCTTGCGGCTGAAGGTGAGGAGCTGGCGGGTGAGCGCGGCGGCGCGCTCGGCGGCGAGGGATACTTGCTGCAGCGAGCGCTGGATCTCGGAGTCCAGGCCCGTGGCCGCGAGATGCAGGCTGGTGTGGCCCTGGATGACCGTGAGCATGTTGTTGAAATCGTGCGCCACGCCGGAGGCGAACTGGCCGACGGCTTCGAGCTTTTGCGAGTGGCGGAGCTGCTTTTCGAGCCGGCGCTGCTCGCTGACGTCGAGCGTGGCGATGAGGGCGACGGCTTTGCCATTGAGATCGAAAGCTTCCGCGGAGACCACGCAATCGCGCGCTTCGCCGGAGAAGGAGCGCAATTTGGTTTCCAGTCCGCGCACGGAACCTTCGCGGCGGAGGCGGCGCCACAAGTCGGCTTGGGAATCGGGGTCGGGGCAGAGGCGAATTTCCTCGGGCGTTTTGTGGATGACATCGGCGCGCTTGAGGCCAGTCATGGCGAGGAAGGCGTCGTTCACATCGAGGAAGCGCTCGCGGGCGAGCTCCTGGATGGTCATGGGAATGGGGCTGGCCTTGAAAGCCTTGGCGAAACGCTCTTCCGAGAGGCGCAGCTCGAGCTCGGCCTGCACGCGATCGTCCATTTCCTGGCGAAGGCGCGTATTGGCGGTTTGCAATTCGCGGGTGCGCTCGGCGACGACTTGATCGAGGCTGCGCAGGTGCGATTGCAGCCGGTGGCTGAGCGTCCACTTTTGCGTGAGTGTGTGCGCGAGCTGCAGCACTTCGATGTTGTCGAAAGGCTTTTTGAGGATCACGAGACTGTCCGTGCCGCCGACCCGGCGGATCATTTCCTCCCACGAATAGTCGGAGTAGGCGGTGCAGATGACGACCTGAAGCTCGGGATACTGCTGCCAGATGCGGCTGATGGTTTCCACGCCATCCCAGCCGGGAGGCATGCGGACATCGACGAAAGCCATGGCGTAGGGCTGGCCGGTCTCGGCGGCGCGCCGGACCATTTCGAGGCCCTCCTGGCCCTGGAAGGCGGAGTCGATTTGGAAAGTGGATTCGGTGGGCGCGGTGGTGCTCCCGCCGAAGAGCGCGGCGGCCTGCTCGTCGAGCGCGTTGTCCTCTTTCGCGGTGGCCCCGAGAATTTTGCGGATATCGTCGTGGATCGACGTGTTGTCGTCGATGATCAGGATGCGCTGATTGCGAGTGGCGGCGGGGGACGGGTTGGAGCGAGGAGCGAGCATTTAGGAGACGGGCGGAGGGACGGAGGCGGTAGCGGGTGAGTCCGTGGGAAGAGTGGAGTCCATCGGCAATTCGAGCGTGAACGTGGCGCCGAGGCCGGGGCCGCTGCTGTCGGCGGTGAGGGAACCGCCCATTTCCTGCGCGGCGAGCGCGGCGCTGTGGAGGCCGAAGCCGTGGCCGTTGCGTTTGGTGGTGAAGCCGTGGGCAAAAACACGGGCGAGGTTCTCAGGTGCAATGCCGATGCCATTGTCGGTCACGGAGATTTTCACGCGGGTTTCTCCATTGAGGCTCACGCGGATGGTGATGCGCTTGTCGCGCTGCGAGCTCTCGCTGACGGCGTATTTGGCGTTGCTGAGGACATTGATGAGGATTTGGAGGACCTTGTGTTTGTCGACGCGGATGGGCGGGAGATCGGAGTACTCGCGGCGGACGATGACGCTGTGGCGCTCGAAGGCGGCGCCGTTCATTTCCAGGGCGTCCTCGACGAGCGCGACGACGGGCAGCAATTCCGCGACGCCGGAGACCTTGGCGTAATTTTGCTGCACGGCGACGATGTCCTTGATGTGGGCGATGTTGCGGGAGAGGACGCCGGCTTCGTGCAGGAGTTGCGTTTGCTCGTGGACGAGGCGCTCGGCGAGCGTGCCGACGAAGCCGGGAAGCTGCTGGCCACGCGGATCGGAGGTGATGAACGTACTGAGGTCGGTGGAGTTTTCGCGCAGAAGATTGGCGATGCCGGTGACGTGGGAGACGCGGGATTTGCTGAGGCGATCGGTGATGAGCAGCGCGGAAACGTTCACGCTGTTGAGCACGTTGCCGACATTGTGCAGAACGCCCGTGGCGACCTCGGCCATGCCGGCGCGGCGGGAGACTTCGAGCAGCTCGCGGTGCACTTTTTCCAGTGCCTCCTCGGCCTGCTTGCGCTCGGTGATGTCCTGCGCGGTGCCGTAAACCTCGGCGACGTGGCCGTCGTCGGAGCGCACGACGTCGCCGCGCTGGTGCAGGATGCGCACCGTGCCGTCGCGGCGGATGATGCGCTGTTCGAAGCTGAAGGGCTTGCCCTGCAGGACGGCGTGACGGAAGGCGGTGTCGAAGAGATCGCGGTCGTCGGGGTGGATGAATTGCAGGACGTTTTCGTAGTCGACCTCAATCTCGCCGGGCTGAAATCCATGGATGCGGAAATTTTCGTCGGACCAATCGAGCTTGTGGCGCGCCTGGTCCCAGGCCCAGCTGCCGATGCGGGCGATGATTTGCGCGGCGGCGAGCTGGGTTTCGCTGTGGCGCAGCTCGTCCTCGGCGCGGCGGCGCTCATGGATTTCCGCCTCGAGCGCGGCGTTGGCGGTTTGCAGCTCGAGGGCCTGCTTGCGCAGCGGGCCGCTGATGCTGCGGGTGATGAAGGTGACGAAGCCGATGGCGGCGAGCGCAGCGCAGCCGGCGATGATGAGGCTGAGCGTGCGCCGGTGCTGGTAGGCGCGGATGCGGATCTCGAGCAGCACGTCGAGTTCATCGCAGGCGACTTTCCAAAGATCGAAGCTCGCTTCGCGCGCCGCGGTGCCGGCGGCCACGTATTCGCGCGCGGCGGCCTCGGGATCCTGCGCGGTGACGAGGCGCTCCATGAGGGCGATGAACTCCGCCGTCTTCACGCGGTAGCGTTCGAGCACGGGGGGCAGGCGGCTTTGCAGCGAGGGGCTGATTTCGTAGAAATTTTTGTCCTCGTTCAGGCTGGTCTGGACGCTGGCCATGATGCGGTCGAAGTCGGCTTCGCGCAGGAGGCTGGCGTTGGTGTGCAGCATGCGGCGGTCCTCTTCGCTGAGGGCGCCGCGGGCGAGGATCTCGCGGCTGTGGTCGACGATTTGCGCGAGGCGATCCTGGGTTTGCGGGAGCGCCAGGAGCGTGGCGTCCATGAGGTAGTAGCTGTCGAGATCCGGATCGAGGATGAGGTTGGAGAGGTCGCCGGCGTGGGTGATCATCACGCGCACATCCTGGATGAGGTGCCGGTGCTGCTCGGCGGAAGCCGCGGCGGGAAGCTGCGGGAGCTGGGCTTTGAGGGCGTTCCATTCCTTGCGGACGATTTGCACGCGGTAGTGCTCGCGCTTGCGTTTGGCGAGGCCCTCGTCGGTGAACTGGAGGATGGTGCCCAGGCGGGAGTTGACCTCCTCGAGGCGGTTGAAGGCGGCGTCGATTTCGCGCTGGCGGTGATCGAGTTGAACGAGGGATTCGGCGCCGCCGTCGCGGGCGCGATCGGCGTCGTGGCGGTGTTTCGGGATGAGCTGGAGGAGGTCTTCGAGCGGGCGCTGGTATTCGTTGCCGCGCTCCTCCATGCGGGCGAATTCGATGTGGCCGTTGATGCTCGTGATGAAGAAATACAGCATCAGCGAGTCGGGCATCACGAAGATGATGCTGATGAGCATCAACTTTTGGGAGACTTTGAGCTTATGAAACCATTCTCTCATCGTGGGGGGCCGGCGGGGAACGCGAGCGATGGGGACATCGGCAGGCGAAGGATCGGGGATTGGCGGTGGCAGAGCATGATGGGCGCGGGCCTTCGCAAGGTTCGTGCCCACCGGGGGACGGATGTTTACCGAGGGGGTGGATGGGAGGCGGCCCGGCGCAGGGCGGAAGGACACTGCGTGGCGATGCGCGGTCCGTGGCCCGGCGGGGTGTTTCCAAATCCAAGCGCATTGCATTCGTGGAGGGCCGGGAGGCTGCGGATGACGGGGCCAAGAGGGGCAACGGCGTACGTGGTTACCGCAGGAGCGCTGCGAATCAGGCCGGAAGGTGGGAGAAACGTGTGGAAATTCTAGTAATGTGACCGGCTTGCATTTTCCCCTTTTCACCGCTGGCACCCCACCTGCTAAGGTGGCGGCCCGCGCTACCGAGATTATCCTGAAATCAGGGTAAAACCGCCCAAAATTGCGGTGAAAAATAGCGCAGGCTGCTCAAAAAAATACACCTACCAACAAAACAATGGCGAAATACAAACTCGAATACATCTGGCTTGATGGCTATGAGCCAGTCCCCAACCTGCGCGGCAAAACCCAAGTGAAGGAATTCGCGAGCTTCCCGAAGCTGGCTGACCTCCCGATGTGGGGCTTTGATGGCAGCTCGACCCGTCAGGCGGAAGGCCGCAGCTCGGACTGCATGCTGAAGCCCGTGTATAGCTGCCCCGATCCGACCCGCGAAAACGGGGTGCTCGTGATGTGCGAAGTGATGATGCCCGATGGCACGACGCCGCACCCGAGCAACAGCCGCGCGACCATTCTCGACGATCCCGACGCGTGGTTCGGCTTCGAACAGGAATACTTCCTTTACCAGGACGGCGTGCCGCTGGGCTTCCCGCAGGGTGGTGGCTTCCCGCCGCCGCAGGGCGAGTACTACACGGGCGTGGGCTACAAGAACGTGGGCTCCATCGCCCGCGAGATCGTGGACAAGCACCTCGACCTCTGCCTCGAGTGCGGCATCAACCACGAAGGCATCAACGCCGAAGTGGCGAAGGGCCAGTGGGAATTCCAGATCTTCGGCAAGGGCTCCCGCAGCGCCGCCGACCAGATGTGGATGGCCCGCTACCTCCTCACCCGCCTGTGCGAAAAATACGAGGTGGACGTGAACTGGCACTGCAAGCCGCTGGGCAAGGACGTGGACTGGAACGGCTCGGGCATGCACTCCAACTTCTCGACGAAGTATATGCGCGAAGTGGGCGGCAAGGAGTACTTCGAGGCGCTGATGGCGGCCTTCGACAAGTACAAGAACGAGCACATCGCCGTTTACGGCCCGAACAACGAACTGCGCCTCACCGGCCTGCACGAGACGCAGTCGATCGATAAATTCAACTACGGCGTGGCCAACCGCGGCGCGTCGATCCGCGTGCCCCATAGCTTCGTGAACAGCGGCTACAAGGGCTACCTCGAGGATCGCCGTCCGAACTCGCAGGGCGACCCGTACAAGATCGCCAGCCGCATCCTGCAGACGATCGCGACGGTGCCGACGAAGTAAGGCGCGTCACTTCCAACCAATCAGCCCAAACCAAACGCCGTCCCGTGAAAGCGGGGCGGCGTTTTTTTGGTCAGCCGGGGAAGGTGTTCCGGCGGGGGATCGGATAATATCGGTGACGAGCGCGTTCCGTGAGCGGCGCTCGCCGTGGAACATCTCCCTCGAAAAAAAGAGACACCATCAACTGACTTTGGACCTGGAGTTATATCCGGCTTGAATCTGTCGATGGTGCACTAAAGGAATCGTGAGGCGCGTGGAGATGGATGGGTGGGGATGAAGAATTTTTTCGGGTGGGCGGCGGCACGGCGGTAGGGCGGTGTGGTTTCCAGTTTTTACAAAATCGGATTGAAAGCCTCAGGGCTGTCGGGGAAAATGAATCGATACGCTCGGTGCTTTTGAAAAAGCTCGCCGAATCTCGTTAATTTCAAATCCCCATTCCCACGCACGCTATGTCATTCCTCAATGGTTCCTCAGGCGGTTTCCGTGCCTTCGCGGCGCTCGCGATGCTCTTGGGCGGAGGCCTGGAGTTGAGCGCCGCCCCGGCGGTAGGGGAGTGGACTCAGTTCGGCAATGGCCCGGAGCACAATGGCTATTATCCGCGGGCCATCGGCAGCGCGCAGTTTCAGGCCTCGTGGAAGCGGACGTTCCCCGGTTCGGTGAATCAGGTCGTGGTCTCGGGGGATTTTGTGTACGGGACCATCGATGCGTACTTCGGCTCGACGCAGAAAGCTTTTGCACTGAATGCGGCCGACGGGACGGACAAGTGGAATTTCCCGCTGGCCACCGCGTATTCGGTTAATCCGCCTTCCTATGCGAATGGCCGGGTCTATTTTCAACGGGGCGACAGCTACGGCGACACCCACCTCTGGTGTCTGGACGCTTCCAGCGGAGCGCTGATTTGGGCGGCGCCCCATGACGCCCAGTGGGAGCGGTATATGGCGCCGACGATTGCCGATGGCGGGGTGTTTGTGAATGGCGGGGCTTATGGTGGAATGTACGGCTTTGATGCGACGACGGGCGCGCAGCGATTTTTTGTGAGCCTGGGGCAAGAGGACGGCTGGACGCCGGCCTATGCGAACGGAACGTTGTACACCTGCGTCTCGGGCAATCTGCTTGCCTCGAGCCCGACGAGCGGCTCGGCGCTGTGGTCGCGCAGCCTGAGCGCGCCGACCTCGTGGTACGAAGGGGACGTGCCGGTGGTCTATGACAATAAGATTGTGGTGCGCGGGCCGGGGCGGGTGCAAGTGGTGGATGCCACGTCGAAGACTCAGCTCTGGTATGCGGACGCGGCGTTTACCGGGATCCCGGCGGTGGCGGACGGGGTGGTCTATGTGCCGCTCGGCAATGCGGTGAAGGCGTATAATCTCACGACCGGCGCCGTGATGGGAACGTACCTGGCTTCGGCGACGGGGCAGACCGTTTCGCTGCTCGGGCAGCCGGTGGTGACGAAGGACCTCGTCATCGCCTCGTCGAGCACCTCCACTTTTGTGTTCGACCGCACGGCGTTCAGCCAGCGGCAGCAGCTTCCGGATGGGGGACTGCTTTCGTATGCCTGCGGGCGCCTGTATATCGCTTCGTCGAACGCGACGAATTACTCCTCGAGCAGCGGCTATGCGATCGCCACCTACACGGTGGCGGCCAGCGAATTGGATCCGGCGGCGGCGAATCCGACGCCGCGCCCGGATCCGCAGCCGCATGCAAACCCGGAGCGCACGCTCGGGCCGGCGACCGCCGCGTGGCTGGATGCGGAGCGGAGCGGAGACGTGGTGTATTTCCTTTTCGACATCCCGGCGAAGATTGAACGCTACGACCTCAATACGAACGCCTGGCTGAAGCCGATCTCGCTGCCGAGCGGTCCGAAAGCCTTCACGGTCTCCGGTACTTCGATCTATGTCGCCTTTGGCGCCAGCGTCTCGGCGTTTCCGCTGGATGGCAGCACGGAGACGGTGCTCGGAAATTTGCCGTTTAGCATCGGCAGCGTGAATGAGCTGAAGGGCAAGTTGTATCTCGGTGACACGTATGGATCGAAGTTCAGCGCGATGAATGAGACCACGGGCGCCATCGCCGGTTCGACGAACCTGTGGTACTCCGCGACCGGCTTCTCGCTGGCTCCCACCAAGAACAAGATCTTCTCGGTCAGCACGGGCGTGAGCCCATCGGACATCCTGCAGACCGTGATCAACGCCGATGGAACGATCGGCGCGCAGACGGATAGTCCGTACCACGGTGATTACCCGACGGGAACCAGGACCTATGTTTTCGGGGGCGAGGGACGCGTGGCTACGAATGCGGGAATCGTCTATTCGGCGGGTGATCTCAGTTACCTGGGAAGCCTCGCAGGATCGTTCACGGATGGTGACTTCAGCGGGAGTTCGCCGGTGATCCTTCGCGGGACCACGTTGTACGGATACTCGACCGGCCTCCTGGAGACGGGCCGCAAGACCTTGAGCGGCCAGCCGCTGCGGGTTTTTGTGGCGAACGGAAAGATCAGCACGTTCGCCTTTGTCTCCGGCCGTGGGGCCGCGCAGACGAGCACCCCGCTCACCGACCTCGTGCCGCCTTCGCCCGGCCCGGGCATCGATCCGACGAACCTTACCTACACGCCCGACACCGTGGAATTCGGCAATGGCGGGGTGATTTATCTGCTCAGCAAACTGAACCAATCGATCTTCCGCTGGTCGATGCCAGAGCGGCGGTATTTGAGCACCATCCCGCTGGCGGATGTGCCGCAGCGGATGGCGTTCTCGAGCGTGCTGAATCGGATCTACCTTTCGTACGCCGATGGCCGGATCACGAAAATTGATTTGGATGCCGCGGCGTTGAGCGAAGCGCCTTTCGCGAATTCGCCGCAGGCGGTGAAAGGCCTGACAGCGGCGGGCGAGTTCCTCTTTACCGAAGATCCGAGCGGCGCCTGGGCGACGCACTATGTTTACAGCAGGTCGGGGGAATTGCTCAGCTCGGAGGACTGGAACTACTACTCGACGGAGTACATCTGGAACGAAGCGAACCGGAAGATGTATTTCTTCCGCGACGATACCAGCCCCAACGACGTCATCTGGGAGAACATCGACACGGAAGGGAAGCTGGGCGCCGAGCAGGATTCGCCGTACCACGGGGACTACGTCATCAAGCATCCGCTGCGCGTTTCGCCGGATGGAACGCAGGTGATCCTGGGGAATGGGGACATTTACGCGGGCGTGAGCCTGCAACGCCTCTGGACTCTGGGCGTGAGCGTCGCCGATGCGGCCTGGCTGAATGGCAATCTCATCACGGTGAATGCGACCGGCGGGCTGCAACAATGGAACAGCTCCTACCAGACGACCGGCTCTGGGAGCGTGACGGGCACCCCGCTGCGGATGTTCGCACTGGCGGACGGCCTGGAGGTGGTGGTGCAGACTGCGCATGGAGTGAAGTTTGCCAAGCTCGGGGCAGACCTGCATTCCATCAGCCTCGACCCATCCGACCAAGCGATGCCCCCGAACGTCGCCACCACGGCAGCGACCCAGATTGGCGGGGCCAGCGCGGTGTTGCATGGCACGGTGAGTCCGCGCGGAATCGCGGGCACGTGGTACTTTGAATACGGTCTCGCGGGAACGGCTTTCGGATCGCAGACCACGCCCGTCAGTTTCAGCGGCACGCAGTTGTCCGTGGACGCTGCGCAGAGCATCACCGGCCTCCTGCCGAACACCAGCTACCACTATCGGATCGTGGCCTCCACGACCGGTGGAGTCGTGAACGGGAGTGAGATGACTTTTCAAACGACGCTGCCGGCGCCGGCGATCACGGGTGCGACGGCGAGCGGGATCGCGGATACGTCTGCGCAGATCGGTGCGACCATTCAGGGCTACGGCGCTTCGACGATGGCCCATGTGGAGTATGGAACGTCGTCTTTGGCGATGGATCAGGAGACGGAATCCGTGCAAGTCGGCATCTCCGCCAATCCGAATACCTTCCTCCAGTCGCTGACTGACCTGATCCCCGGGACGACCTACTACTTCCGGGTGGCCGCGACGAATTCCGTGGGGACGAGCTACTCGTCGACCGGTTCCTTCAAGACCACGGGACTTCCGCCGACGGTCGTCCTCACGGGGGATGCCACGGAGATCACGGCTACGAGCGTGGTTTTGCGCGGAACCATCATCCCCGGGGGACGGGAGACCTATGCGCGGTTCGCCCTCGCGCCGGCCTCGACGAACTCCGCCGGTTTTACGACGGAGATTTACGTCGGAAGCGGCATGCTGCCGGTGCCGGTGCAGATGCGGGTGAGCGGATTGACTCCCGGACAAGCGTATCAGTTCCAGCTCGTGGCGACCAATACGGATGGCACGATCAATGGCGCCACCTCCCAGTTCACGACGCTGGGCGCCGGAGGGGGCATCACCAGCCTGACGGCAATGGACGATCGGGCTTTGGTAAGGGGGCGCACGAGCACGATTATTGATGTGCTCGCGAACGATGTGATTCCGGCCGGGACGAACGTGCAGATTACTTCCATCACCTCGCCACTGAACGGAACCGCGAGCATTATCGGCGCGACCATCCTCTACACACCGGGGCGCACCGGAGCCGTGGACGCATTCTCCTACGAGATCCAGGACGGCGACGGTCACAGCTCGACGGCGACCGTGACCGTGAGCCCGGATCTGCTGGACGCCACCGGAGTTTACCAGGGGCTCATCGGATTCGATAACGGCGCCTTCAAGGACTCCGGGAGCATTTCGATCGTGCTCACCCTCGGCGGGAATTACACGGGCGTGCTGACGCTCGGCAATGCCACGGAGCGATTCCACGGCAAATTCGGCGCCGACTTTACTTCGACGATTAGCCTCTCGCTGCGCCGGAACGCCTTGGTGCTCTCGATGCAGCTGGATGCGGAGAACCTTCGCATCACGGGAACCGTCACGCGTGAGGAAACGGTGCTGCCCTTTGTGGCCGCACGCCGGACGGATCGCGAGCAGGTGAAAGCGCTGGCGGGCCGGTACACGATGCTCCTTCCGGCCACGGATCCGAGCACCACGGGAGTGGGCACAGGGTACGGAATCGTGACCGTGAATGCGCAGGGGATGGTGAAGGTCAACGGGCGGGCGGGCGATGGCTCGGCGTTTGCGGCGAAGACGTTCATCACCGCGGATGGCCAGCTCCCGCTGTACGCACTCACGGGAACGCGGCGCCTCGGCAGCTTGCATGGGAAGGCGCAGTTCCGGCACTTGCCGGATGTGAGCGATTTCGACGGTTCGGTGGGCCTCTCGAAGGCGGGCACGGAGGATGTGGGTGAAGTCCCCACGCAGATCTTCGCGCTGGTGGGGTCGCGTTACACGCCGCCGCAGACAAAGGCGCACGCGCACTCCGGGCCGAATCCGACCGGGAATATCAAGTTGGACCTCACGACATCTTCCGGCAGCACGTTGCCGCTGGGCTCGGGTTCGGTCTCGAAGAACGGTTCACTGACTCTTGGCAGCGGTAGCGGCGGCGGCGCCAGCATCACCATCCAATCCAACACCGGCGCCTTCTCGGGAAGAGTGATGGTCTCGGGCTCCTGGCAACGCGTCTCCGGCGTCTTCCTTCAGCAGTCCAACTTGGGAGGAGGACTCGTGATCCCGCCGCAGGACAACAGTGGCACAAGCCTTTCCTGCGGGTCGCTGATGCTCACGCCGGTCGCTCCGTAGAGCGGGCTGGTTCGTGATTGCGGCGGTCTGCGCGGGGTCGCATGCTTTCGGTGAACGATGTACATTCCGCCTGCTTTTCGGGTCAGTGACGCCGGCAAACTCGCGGCGTTGATCCGGCGCCATAGCTTCGCCACGTTGATCACGCACGATGGCACGGCGCCGTTTGCGAGCCATGTGCCGATGCTGTTCCACGCGGATCAGGGTGAACACGGGACGCTGGTCTCGCATCTCGCGCGGGCGAATCCGCAGTGGCAGCACTTTGCCTCGGGGCAGGAGGTGCTGGCGATTTTTCACGGGCCGCACAGCTATATCTCGCCGTCGTGGTACCAGACGGCGCCGGCGGTGCCGACGTGGAACTATGCGACGGTGCATGCGTACGGGGTGCCGTCGATTATTTCGGATCGCGATCGGATCGTTTCGATTTTGGACGAGCTGATCGCGACGTACGAGGCGTCGATGGATCGGCCCTGGCCGGGAGAGTTGCCGGAGGATTATCGCGACAAGATGATCCAGGGGATCGTGGCATTTGAGATGCCGGTGCGGCGGATCGAGGGGAAGTTCAAGCTGGGGCAGAATCGGCCGGCGGCGGATGTGCAGGGGGTGCTGGGGGCGCTGACGGGATCGAGTGACGCGGAGAGCCGGGCGCTGGGGGAGCTGATGCGAGCGGAGGGATACGGGGAAGGCAAATAGGCCTTGTAGGCCCAATCGGCCTAATGGGGCGATCGGGTGCGGGCTCCGAATTCGGCTTCGGTGTAGCGCGGGGTGATGTATTGGGGGCAGTTCCAGTCGAAGCCGACGACGTCGATGAGGAAGAGGCGTTCGATGCGGTTGCGCAGTTCGGGCGTGGGGCTGAGTTGATCGGCGAGATCGGGATGCTCGCGGGCATCGAGGACGCGGGCGTGGCCGAGGATTTTCAGCCGTTCACCGCGAGGATAATCGATGAGGAAGAGCGAGACGCGATCGTTGCCGTCGACGTTTCCGGTGGTGAGCATCTGGCGGTTGCCTTTGAAATCGGCGAAGCCGAGGAGGTGCGGGCCGAGCACTTTCAAAAACCCGGGTGGGCCGCCTTTGTGCTGAATGTAGGGCCAGCCGTCGGCGTTGATGCTGCTGAGATAAAAGCTGTCGCGCGTGGCGATGAAGGCGAGTTCTTCGCCGGTGAAGTCATCGTGCTCGGGGGCATCGGTGACGACGTGATGGCGGCCGAAGTAGTGATCCTGCGCCGCCTGCACCGCAGGCGTGAGCGCGATTTGCATGAATTTTGCGGCCATGGGTGTGGATGTTCGTCAGGCTGGGCGCTCCCAGCGGAATTTTCGCTCGGCCTCGGTGATGGGCTGATCGTTGATGCTGGCGTAGCGCCTGGCCATGTAGCCGTGCTCGTCGAATTCCCAATTTTCGTTGCCATGGCTGCGCCACCATTTGTCCTCGTGGTCGCGCCACTCGTATTCGAAACGCACAGCGATGCGGTTGCCGGTGAAGGCCCAGAGGGTCTTTTTCAAGCGGTAGTCGAGTTCCCTGGTCCATTTGCGACGAA
>FTCB01000214.1_pt1 | contig 14750 bp, 11 predicted proteins | sample 1639431 | NCBI WGS metagenome assembly FTCB01 (sample SAMEA3914864, study PRJEB12502) | metagenome | biome: forest; material: soil | place: USA | collected 2012-03-12 | depth 0.3 m
CCTCACTGCTGAGCAGCCGGGCGCACATCATCGGCGTGAGCGTGAGCGAAATGAGGGCGGAGACCGCCACGGCGACGCTGAGCGTGATGGCGAATTCCCGGAACAGGCGCCCGACGATGCCCGTCATGAAGAGCAGGGGAATGAACACCGCGATGAGCGAGATGCTCAGCGAGACGATAGTGAAGCCGATTTGCTTCGCGCCCTTGAGCGCGGCCTGCAGCGGGCGGTCGCCGGCTTCGATGAAGCGCACGATATTTTCGATCATCACGATGGCGTCATCGACGACGAACCCCGTCGAGATGGTCAGCGCCATGAGCGACAGGTTATCGAGGCTGAAGCCCGCAAGATACATGATGCCGAAGGTGCCGATGAGCGACAGCGGCAGCGCCACGCTCGGAATCACGGTGGCCCAGAATTTCCGGAGGAAGACAAACATCACCATCACCACGAGCCCAATGGTGAGGACGAGGGTGAACTGCACATCGTTGACGGAAGCGCGGATGGTTTCCGTGCGGTCGGCGAGGATGGAGACTTTGACGGCCGGTGGCAGGTGCGCCGAAAGTTGCGGGAGGAGTTGCCGCACGCGTTCCACCGTTTCGATAATATTGGCGCCGGGCTGGCGGAGGACGTCGAGCAAGACGGCCTGTTTTTCTCCGCTCTTGTTGCGGCTCACCCAGGCCGCGAGCTGATCGTTTTCCACGCCGTCAATGGTCTGGGCAATATCGCCCAGCCGCACGGCGGCGCCATTGCGGTAGGCGACGACCACCGCGCGGTAGGCGTCCGCGGAAAAGATCTGGTCGTTCGAGCCAATGGTGAAGCTCTGTCGGGCACCGTCGAATGAACCCTTCGGCGAGTTCACGTTGGCTTGCCCCAGCACCGTCCGCACATCCTCGAGGCTGAGGCCCAGCGAGGCGATGGCGGCGGGATTGACCTGCACGCGCACGGCGGGCTTTTGGTTGCCTTGAATACTCACGAGGCCCACGCCTGTCACCTCGCTTAGCTTTTGCGCGAGCAGGGTGTCGGCGAAATCGTTGACCTGATCGAGCGGCAGACTGTCCGAGGTGATGGAAAGTGTCAGGATCGGGGTATCGGCCGGATTGACTTTGTTGTAGTGCGGTGGATTCGGCAGGTCCTTGGGCAGGACCCCGCCCGCGATATTGATGGCGGCCTGCACGTCCTGCGCGGCGACGTCGATGTCGCGATCGAGGTTGAATTGCAGCGTGATCGTGGAAACGCCGAAAGAACTCACCGAGTTCATGGAATTCAGCCCGCTGATCTGCCCGAATTGCCGCTCCAGTGGCGAAGTCACGTAGGAAGTCATCACGTCCGCACTGGCGCCCGGGTATTGGGTGGTGACCTGGATGGTCGGGAAATCGACCGCCGGCAGCGCGGAGATCGGCAACAGCTTGTAGCCGAGGATGCCGAGCAGCACGACGCCGATCATGAGCAGCGACGTGGCGACGGGCCGGCGGATGAAAGGCTCGGAGATATTCATCGCGTCTTCATCCCTCGCAGTTCCCTGCCGCTGCGTTCATGGAGCCTCCGGCTTGTTGGCGCGAAAATGGGTGGCGCCCGCGGAGCGCTCTTTTCCCTCGGGGGCTGCAGCTGCGCCATCGGCGGCGGCGTTTTTCTTTTCCGGTTCCGCACCGGCGGGCGCGCCGGGTTTTCCCGCGGGCGGGCGCTGGCCATTACCTGGCCGGCCACCGGGCTTGCCTGGCCCGCCCGGCTTGGGGCCGGGTTGTGTGATTTCCACCGTCGCGCCGGGCTGGAGTTTGTATTGGCCATCGATGACCACGCGCTCTCCCTTCTCGATGCCGCTGTCGATTAAGGACCGCTGTTCCTGGGTTTGGACCACGGTCACGGGCCGCATCTCCGCCGTTTGGTTCTGGGCGATGACGTACACGTAGCTGCCATTGGGTCCGCGTTGCACGGCGCTGGAGGGAATAATGATGCCGCCTTTGCGGGTGGTGAGTAAGAGGCGCGCATTGACGAACTGGCCGGGCCAGAGCCGCTGGTCTTCGTTGGGAAATGTCGCCTTGAGCCGGACGGTGGCCGTCGCCGGATCAATTTCATTGTCGATCACGGCGAGTTTTCCGTCGCCGAGCGGCTTCGTGTTGCCGCGATCGAAGGCCTGCACCGCCAGCGGTTCCTGGTCTTTGCTGTGCTCCAGCACGGATTGGAGATTCTTTTCGGGCAGCGTGAAGAGAACCGAGATGGGATGCAGTTGCGTCAGCACCACGAGCCCATTGGCGTCATTGGCATGGACGATATTTCCAGCATCGATGCGGCGAACGCCCACGCGTCCGTCGATGGGGGCGGTGATTTGCGTGTAGCTCAATTGAATGCGCGCCGTTTGGATGGCGGCGTCATCGGCCAGCAACGTACCTTCCAATTGCTCCACCTGGTATTTGGAGGTGTCGAAGGTTTGCTTATCCAGGACGCCCTTTTTGAGCAGGTCGGTATTGCGTTCGAGGATCACGCGCGCATTGCCGATCTGTGCATCGTCCTGTTTCCGCTTGGCTTCGGCCTGCGCCAGTTGGGCCTCAAAGGGGCGGGCGTCGATGACGGCGAGCAGATCCTTGGCTTTCACTTCCTGGCCTTCCGTGAAAGCGACCTTTTCCAGTTGCCCGTCGATGCGCGACCGGACCGTGACCGAATTGAAAGCCTGCACGGTGCCAAGACCTTCCAGGTAGATGGGCACATCTTCCTGCTGTGCTTCCGCCACCACCACTGGCACGGGGCCTTGTGCGGCCCCGCCCCGTCCACCGCGTCCCCCTGTACTGCCCCCGCCTTCACCAGCGCCGGCCGATGCGGTGGAGGCCTGGTGACGCTGCCAAAAATACCAACCGCCCCCGGCGGCGAGGATCAGGATGACGATCCAAATGAACTTCTTCATGTTGAGGATTAGAGACTGGAAACCACTGCAGGGCCTAAGAATAAAACGCGCGGTCGAAACCGGATGCGTTGGTGTCTTTCGAACTACTTTTTGGCAGTGGCTTATACATCTTCGTTCAACCCGCTATGCCAAAGAGGCAGATTGCCGCGATGTAACGTTGTGCAGCCGATGGTTTAATAGGGAATAACCCTAACGGTGCTGGCATGTCCAGAGGCCGGACGGAAAGGAAAAATTCCATAGTTTAGATTCACAAAAGATTCGACGTTTGCCTCCCGGGAATATTCGCGAGGATCGCGAAAAGGGGAGATTCAAATTCGATCTCCAAAACGGGGTGAAGAAGCGAAGCACCGCCTGCGGAGCGCGGGCGGTGTGCTCCACGCCAGCCGCGGCGATCGGCTCCGCCGGGCACAGAACGACGCTGATTTCTCAAATCCTGTTTTTTAAGAATTTGACCCGCTCTTGCTTAGGCAAGCGTGAGAGTCGTAGGGCTCGTCAATGCCCGAAGCCGCAGATTCCAGGATGAGCTCAACGGACTCCGCGAGGACAAATCACGCGTTCACGATCTGTTCGATGAACCACGCGGGGATTTCATGGGTGTGGGCGCGGGTGCAGGTGGTCTCGAGTTCGTCGCCAGTGATGGTAAGGATGTTGCCGTCCGTTTTGATGGTGCAGGTCCAGCCGTTTTCGTGAGGGTGATTTCGGAAACGGATCTGTGCCGGTTGTTCCAAAGAGTACCACAGCCGCAGAAGCTGGCGGCTGTTGCCGTCTTGCAGATAGTCGAAGGCTTGGGTTCCGCTAAAATGGATGAAGGCGGGAACTCCATCGCGGGTAAACTTCCAGGTGCCAATGAGCGCGGCTGGGTCAATCATGAAACCAAGAACATCGCTGAAGGACGACGATGGGCAATGAGGCTTTGTTGACGGATGCCCGGCTCTTCTTAACGCGGCGCTGCAGGGGCAGCGCCTGGGCCGAGGAAGCGGAGCCAGGTAAAGCGAGTGAAGCCGGGAAGGCCCGGATCGGAGTGATCTTTGGTGGTGGCATCGGCGGGCATTTTGCCGAGGCGCACGAGAGTGGGGTCTCCGCGGAATTGGGTGCGAGGAAGGGTGGCGATGATTTGATCGAGGCCTTGCATGGCGGGGCCACCGGCGATGACGCGGACTTCGCGATCGTCCCAGCGGAGCGTGAGGGTGACTTCAGCTCGCTCGGCGAGAGAGGTGGGGAAGGATTCCTTGCCGTTGTAGCTGATGCCGAGGCGGCCATCGCGGCGGCAGTTGACCTTCAGGGTGTCGCCGCCGGACCACAGGAGGGCGAGGCCCGGGCCCCATTGCTGGGCTTCGTCTTTGCCGTCCTGCCAGACGGAGGTGCTCACGCCGGTGGTGCCGTGCGGGAGGGGCGATTCGTACCAGGCGTGGATGTTGGCCGGGATATTGAGCACGAGGCCGGAGTCGGCGCGGATCGCGCCCGCGGGGATTTTCGTGGAGAGATCGGCTTTCCATCCGGGTGGCGGGACGGTGGCGAAGGTTTCTTCGCGCAGGACGGTATCGGCGGGCGCGGCTGCCGTAGCGGTGTTGGCCTGGCGCGGTGTTTCGTCGAGCCAGAGGAGCACCCCTTTGTGGCCGGCGACGAGGAGGCTGTCGGTGGTGGAGTAAACGGCCTCGCGCGGCTGCAGCGGCGGAAGCGCGGGCGCGTAAAATTTGGTCTTTTCCGGTGAGAGCCCGAGAGCGGTCCAATCGACGGTGAGCTTTACGCGACGATCGGCGGCGTCGAAGTTCCCGAGCGCGAGCAGGGTGCGGCCCTTCTTTTTCCACACCGTGGCTTTCACGGCATTGTCGCCGGTTTGCACGGGGCAATCTTTTCCGGCCCACCAGCCGATGAATTCGGCGTCGGCCACGCCGAAGTCGTCCCAGCCTTTCCATACGACGCGCGGGTCTCCCTGCCAGCCGAGGCGTCCGGTGCATCCGTGCACGAGGCCGAGCCACGGATTGCCGCCACCTTCAAGCATCTCGCCCATGAGGCCAAAAGGCACGCCGCTGATTTCCACGAGGAAATGCTCCGCGGGCGGGCCGCTATAGTGGTGGCCTTCGCCGAACCACAGCCGATCCACAAAGGGGAGGGAATCCATGAAAAGATTCACGCACTGCGCGTAGGCGCCGCCTTTGTGGAATTCATTCCAACTGTGGAGGTCAATGAGCGCGGGGCGGGGGCAATATTGATCGAGCACACGGCGAGCCCGAAGCATGATGGCGCGGTCGTAGGCGATGTCGTCGAGATAGATGCCGTCGCAGCCGGCGTTTTCCACGAGCCAGCGGAGGCCCTCGAGATAGAAATTGTGCAGCCGGCTCATGGGCGCGGTGAGCAGCGAAACGTCGCGCGCGCGGGGTTCGTACCAGGCCTGCCAGTAGTCGCCGCCGAGGTGTTCCTCCAGCCACGGGTGGCCGCCGCCGCTGCCGTGGAGCAGGATTTCGTTGTCCATGGAGCGGAAGGCGAAAAGCTCCGGCGCCCAGTTACTCAGCTCGCGCACGGTGTAGTAATACTTGGCGCGCAGCCCGCGCTGATGCGCAGCGTCGGCGAAGGCGCGGAGGCGATCGGCGGTGAGGAAGGGGTAATTGATGTAGGGATTCAGCGAGTTGCCCTGGTGAACGTTGACGACGTTGGCGCCGGCGGCGCGCGCTTTATCGAGATAGGCGCCGACATCGCCAGGCACGGCGCTCGTGTGGTAGTAGCGGTCGCTCCACTGCTCCGTGGTGTGGAGCGGATGGAAGGGGGTGATGAGCAAGTCGAAATCAAAATGCAGTGGCGCCTTCGCGGATTCATGCGGACCCGAAAAAGCGACAAGCCGCGCGGGCTGATTTTCCGTGCCGGGTGTGAAGCTCACGCCACCGCGGCCCTCATTCCACCAAGCCGGCGGGGCATTCAGCGGGCGGCGCTGGTAGTGGATGTTCACGCCGGGCCGTTCGTAGTTTTCGCCGCGGAGTTGGAGACGCAGGCCGCCGTTCACGGCTCCGAGCCACACGCTGTCCTGATTTTTGTTGGCCACGTCCCATTTCCAATCGAAGGCCTTGGATGTGCCGGCCTCCTGGCCCATGCCGACGACATAGGCGGTGGTGGCGGCGGTGCGCGGGATCTCAAGGTGAATATCGGCATTCGAGCGGCCGGGCGCGAGTTCCACGCGGTAGTGGAGGCTGCCGTCGAATTCGAGCGCGCCATGGATGGTCATGGCGCCGCCGAGCGTCGTGCTTATCCACGTGACGCGGGTCGGGGACTTTTCGACGAAGGTCAAGTTGCCGGTGGAATTTGCGCTGGCGCGCTCCTCACCGGCGGCGAAGAAACGAATGGGCGCAGCGAGCAATTCGAGGCGATCGGCGCCAATTTTGGTGACGGCGGAATTGAAGAAACTCGTGATACGTTTTGGCAGTCCGTCGTCTCCAAGTTCGATTTCGCGGCCGAGGACGCGGAGCACGCGGCCCTGCAATTCCACCGGCGTGTAGCCGAGCGTGGGGGCGTCGCCGAGTCCGGCGGTGGAGTTGAGCCACTGGAGCTTGGCGAGGCTCTGCGGCTTGGAAATGCCGCTGTCGGGCAGGACATGGCCGGCGACTTCGAGCGCGAAAGGGACGCGCACGCGGGCGAGCGTGCTGTCAACCAGCGTGGCCTCGCCCGTGTAGAGGCCGGGCTTGGCGTCGCGCGGGATCGTCACGCCACACCACAGCGGCTGGATGCGCCCCGCGGGAACGTTCACAACAGGAGAGGTTGGCGCGCCATTCCAATCGACGCCGTGCGTGTTGTAGCAGGTAAAGGCCGGGGCGCCGATGTGGTGCGCGGTATCGAGCGAAAGTCCGGCCGTTTCGAGCGAGAGCTTTTGCACGGCGCCGCGATGCGCCCACACGGCGAGCTGAAAGATACAGTGTTCGCCAGGCTGGGCCTGGAGCACGACGTTGTGCGGTTGCGTCCAGCGATACGGCAGGTGATCGAACATGCGCACGACGTGCTCGCGGTCCTCGACGAAGGTGGCGAAAGGCGCTCCGGCAAATCGCTTCTGCACCGCTTCGGTCTCCGCGGCCGTGGCGATGATTTCCATTGCAGTGAAAGCGTCCTGCGCGGTGATAGCCTCCCAGTCCCTCACGTGCGCGGTGGCGGGGTTTTTGACGGCGGCAGCCCATGCTTGTTCCTTGAGATCGGGAGCGAGGTATTGCGATTTGGGAAATGCGCCACCGGAGACTTTGACGGGCAGATAGCAAACAGCGTAATCGCCCGGACCCGCGGTGGGCGTGAAGATCACTTCGCCGGAGTCCGCAGTGACGTGGAGGGCGGCAGCGTGGGCGACGGATTTGGAGTCCTTGAGCGCCACGACGATGACGGACTTCTTTTCCGGTGCTGTATCGCGGCGACGCCACGGGATGAGCACGCGCGCGGCGGCAGCGGATTCATCGACATGCACGATGGCACGGTGGCTGCCCCATTCCGCAGGCCAGGGTTTTGGCGCCGGGTGAAACTCGGGAATGTCGTCAGCCCAAACAGAGCAGTGAAGGAAAGCGGCACTGAAGATGAAGCGAAGCGAACGGACGAGAGACACGGCGAACTTGGGCTGGTGATGCGGTGAGAAGTTTCAGGAAATGGCGCGGCTGCGAGAGAATCGACACGCCATCGCAAACGCACCGGAATCATCCCCAACGAGAGCCGCGGAAGGGAGTAAGGATGCCGAAGGCGGTCGTCAAGTAATCGGAGGAGGCGGCGGTATATTAGAATCAAGATCGCGACGACCTCCAACGTCGCGGCGGTTGCGCGCAGAACGCCTCGATGTCGCCGAGTGATCCCCGCGGAGATCGAGCGAAGCCGCAACCGGGGAATGGCACCATCAGGAAAGGTGAATGGCGTCGAGGATCGCCGTCAGGTCGCCGTCGTTGGCGGTGAGGTTATCAAAGAGGGGAAGATGCAATTCCTTGCCGCCCTCCGCGAGCGGGCGCTGCATCGCTTCGATTTTCGCTGCGCTGTCGGCCATGTGCCCGCGAATGGTCTGGACGAGTTCTTCGGCGGTGAGATTTGGATCGGGAGCCCCTTCCGAAAAAGTGGGGCCGCACGGCGCCGCGGCAGCATCGGCCCCAGCGGTTCGCGGACGCGTGAGGATTGCGCGCACTGTGCCGGTGATGCCAGTGTGCATCTCCGGGCCGACAGCGTGGGATGCGAGTTCGTTTCGACAGCGACCAATTTCTCCGCCCCCGGGCAGCCGGAGGGTGAGGGCAATCTCCGCGAGGAGCAGATGGTAGCGCGCGTCCAGCAGAGCGCAAAGCGCACGTGCCGCCGGATCCGTGATCTGCCGGTTGGGATCGATGGTGGGCCCGCTCTCCAGGGTGGGGTCGGCGGGCAGCTTGAGAACGGGCAGTGGCCCAGCGGCATTCGACAAGGCGTGGAATATGGTGAGGAATCTTCGGAAATGGGAGATCTGATTGGGCTTGGTGACCGCGCCTTCGCCTTGCTCGGCGATGCGATGCACGAGCGCCAGGGCGTCGGCGCGATTCGCGACGCGGCTTACAAAAACGCCATCGCCGGTCTCGTCAGGAACGGAGTCAACGTCGGGCCAGCCGGACGGGTCGGTGGTGTCATCCACGGCTTGCAGTTCGAGTTGCGGGCGGTCGAATGCGGAATCATCCACGTGCCGCGACGGAAAGGTGATGTCGCCGATGGCCTGCCACGGGCCCTCCGGGGCATCGGTGCGCATGAGCAGATGATAGATGCGGGCGTAGAGGAGGCCTACCGGATGAGCGGCCTCGCCCTCATCGTTCACGGGCAAACCCGCCTCTTTGGCAGCGTTGAGAGCGTTTTGAAAATCGAGGAGGTCGGCTGGCGGAACCGAGTTGCGAGGTGGAGCTTCCGCGGCGACATATTTGCCCGCCGAGGGAATGCTGAGCGGCTCGAGGCGGAAGAGAAAAGGATGGTCTGGAGTATTCTCGGGTGTCAGACGGACGAGGTACGGTTTGTCCCCAAGCGCGAGCAGAAGATTTTGCACGGAGAGCAAGTGGCCCATTTCTTCGCGCGCCGTATTCATGAGGGATCGGCGCCACTCTGCCGGCGCGGTATCCGGCAGAGAAAAGCGCGCGTAGAGGTACTCGAGCATGAGGGTATGCTCGATTTCGGCGGCAGCCTGAAGAAGGTGAATGACCTCCTCGCGTGGCGTGAGTTCCTCAAGGGCCGATAGGTCTTCAATGGGTCCCGCGGTTTCCTCCAGGGGCTGCGGAGCTCGCGGTACGCCGAAAGTTTCCATGGCGGCGAAAAGATGCGCCGCCCGCGGTCCGAAGGGTCGAAGGCCGAGACGTGAGGGCTTGGTCCAGTGTAAGCGCTGGAAAGCGGAGGGTTCAGTCATGGGTGGGACGAGTATTGGCAATGAGAGTGTAGATGGCGCGGGGAGGGGCGAGTGCCGGCTCCGTGGTCGGCGGAAGCGAGGGAGGCTCCTCTCAAGCACCGCCTGGCTTTTCCGCCGACCACTCCTTTCCTTCCTCAAAAGTGCGCCTTTCCGCCGGAGTCGGCGGATTGGCCGGTGTTACGCGCTTTGGTTGGCCGCGGCGCTGGCCAGCGCTTCGAGAACATTCAGCCCGGCGTGGAAGGTTTGATCGTTCATGATGAACGAATTGATCGCGTTCAGGTGTGCGAACATCTCCCGCGACTGGGCGGCACTCGGCGCCCCTACGGCCACGGCCGCGGCGCGGGAGTGAGCCGCGGCGATTTGCGCCACGGCGTCGTTGAAAGCCTCATCCGCCCGGAATCTCAGACGCATGGCTTCGGCGGCGGCGCCGTTTGCCTGGATCCATTGTCTCCACGTATCGGGATCGTGAATGTTGCCCAGGAACCAGGGACCTCGAACGGTCAGTCCACTGGCCATGGCGACGGTGATGCGAGTGATGAGGGTGAGTTCGTTGTTGTCGAGTGGCTGATGCATCGCGGGTGTTTTTAGGTAAAAGGTGGGGTTACTTGCCGCTCTTGATCTGTTTGGCCGCGGCCTGGCCAATTTCAAAAACTTGGCGGAGACGCTCGGCGGGCGAGGGAGCCGTCTCGAGGACCTGTACTGAATCGCGAATCGCCTTGCGGCGCGCGTCCTGGAGATCCAGCTCCGCCAGGCTGGGCCCCAGTTCCGTGCGCAGCAATTGCTGGCGCTTTTGCGCCATGGAGACATTGGCCAGATCCTTGCGGACACCTTCGTCCAGATACTGATACAGGCTGCCTTTGGTGGTCGCATTGCCGGGGTCCGTCGCAATGCTTTCCGCGAGTTCGTGAGCGGTGCGGAACGCTTCCACTTCGACAGCGAGGTACGGCACGGATTCCTGGATTTTTTTGGCGAGAGCGCCCTTCGCTTTTTCATCACTTTCGCTGGCCGGGATTTCGCCCGGCAGCCAGTGGTCGCGCAGGACCTTTTGTTGCTCGATATAGAATTTCCTTTCGGCGTCGGCTTTGGCGGAGACCGCGCCTTCGAATTGCAGCATCATTTTGCGCAAATGGGCCGCCAAGCCGCGGGCATCGCTCTCGCCGCCGATGGCAGCAGAGGAGCCGAGCAGGAAGGAGAGCGCAGACAGAATGGGACGATGATAGGATTTCATGGGCATGGTTTGGAGACGGGTTTAATTGGAGTGCGACGCGATCACGCCGACGCCGATGGCTTGGGCGATACGGACGATTTGGGCTGCGTCTTCCTTGCTGAAGCCTCCGCGGTGATAGGCCACGAGACCGTCGGCGGCAGCCTGGAAGTGGAGCTGCCAAGCCTTGTCGTTGTATTGAGACTGCAGCACCGAATCCAAATGTTTGAGCCGCTTGGACTCGATTTCGATGAAGGCGGCATTCTTCTTTGCGAGACCGCGTGCGGTGCAGAGCAGGCGGAGTCCCCGGAAAAGCTCCGCGTTGCCGTTCAGGGCGGCGGTATAATCGTCAAAGTTTGAATCCTGTCTGGCTTTCTGTTCGGCGGCCTTCCTCTGCTCCGCGTCTTTTTGTTCCGGTGTCTTCGCCCTTTCCTCGGCGTCCTGCTTCGCTATCAGGAATTTTGCGGCATCCTCCTCGCTCATCCCGATGACGGCGACGGCATTTTGCTCATGCTTCGCTCTCACTTCTCCGGCTGCGGGTTTCACCACAGTTGTGAGCGCATCGCGGTGGTCGCGCGCCCGCACGCCCTGCTCCTCAAACCATTCGCCGATGTGTATTCCGTCGCGCAGAGCAGAGCTGGTCATTGCGAGATTGGCGTCCTTTGTGAATTCGCGGGCCAGGATAAGCTCCTTGTAGACGTTTTCATACACTTGCAGGCGTTCGGAATCCCGGACGAGTCGCGCTTGTGCAAAGGCCAGTTCGTTTTCCGCGAGCTGCAGCCCGAGGAGGAGGATGCGCACCGTGATGCCTGGGGCATGCGGCACTCGCAGGTTGAGTTTGTTGGCTCCATCTTTCTGGATCAGATCGCCGAGTACGGCGCGGATCTTCTTTTTCTGGGTGGCGCCATCCGCGTCTTCGAAGGAAACTTCCGTGTTGCCCACGGATTTGAGCGAATCACCCAATGAATTGACGGCGTCTTGTGTCGTCATCGCCTTTTCGGATTTCGTTTCCTCCGCCGGAGAATGGGCCTGGGAGGCCGCTTGTTTCAGAAGGGCGATGGTCTCGCTCCAAAGCGTCACATCCGCTTTGGCGCTCGCGACCTTCTTTTTTTGCTCAGCGATTTCCTTGTTGGCGACGCCAATGGCGACTTTGGTATTTTTTACTCCGGTCCTGGCCAACTGCGCCTCCCGTGCCAGGGCGCAAAGCGCATCATCGATGATATCATCGATCTGGCAGGACTCGGCGTGAAGCCCGGCTTTATCCATGTTCAGAAGGCCAATGAGAAACGCCTGGTGCGAGTTGTTCCCGAGGGCCTCCACGAGGGCGTCCTCCTCCACGCGGAATTTTTCCACGTTGGTCTGCATCGCGGCGTAGAGCTGCGGCGTATTGGCGGCATAGGCCTCCAGGTCCTTTTTCAGCTTCTCCGCCGTGTCCTGCCGCTTCTGATCATGCAGGTGATCGGGGAAGGGGAATGACGCGCAGCCGGCGAGGCTGAGCAGAATGGCAGCTGCGGCGGCGAGGCGCAGTGTTGGGGGCTTGATGGTCGATTGGGTATGCATGGGATCTGTTTGATTGGTGCTCTTCGGCGATGGGGGAATCGGAAGGGTGGCGGCTTGGTGAGTCAGGCGTGGCGGGATGGCGCAGTGGGGACATTTCCTCGCGCGGCAAACATGATTTCTATGGCGCGGGTTGGCTTGCCTCGCAGGCCTGGGCGGTCTGCCGCGTGATGAGCGGACAGATGGCGCAGGCTGCCTCCTGCCGCTGCCGGAACCAGCGGCAGGAGGTGCGGATGCCGCAATCGGTTGGGAACTCCGCCGCATCCGGCGATTGGCGGTATGGGGACTGGGATGCCTCACAAAGTTGCTCGATGAGCTGGCAGGCGCGGCGCGCCCAGTGCCGGCAGGCGGCTTGGTGGCAGGGGCCCGCGAAGCGAAAGGAGTGCTCGGCCTCGGCGCCGCCCGGCAGCGCGTCGAGAAAGGCGCGCGTGACCGGCAGCGGTGTCCGCATCAGGGCCACGCGGTGATGCTCCGTGACGCGTCCCAGAAGCAGTGCGCCTGGGGCGGCCATAAAGCTGGGACAGAGCGTTGCGGGCATGGGCGTGGGGACCGCGGCGGGGAACGGCGGATTTAGTGTGCGCCGCCGCCGAGTTGCAGGCGATCGACGACGATGCCGTTGATGAGGGGGCCGGTGCCGCTGCCGCCACGGGGGCCCAGATGAATGCGCACGCTGGAATCACTCACTTTGAAAGGCGGAAGCGCGGCGATTTGTGCCAGCGCCGCCTGACGAAGCGACGTTTGCAGCGAGTCGAATTGTTCGTCGGAAAGGCCGAGGCCCTTGAGATCGATGGTGATGACGTGTTCGGACATGGTGGTATGGTTGATTTGGGTGAGCAGTACGGGTGAGCGGGAGAAAGAGCGCGCGGTTCAGCGCGGGTCGCCGATTTGCACGTCGATGCACTCCGGGCCCAGGTCGTTGGTGGCGGCGTGCACGATGACGCAGAGCTTGCCGAGGCTGGCGATGATCGAGCGGGTCGCCGCAATCGGCGTGAGGACCTGTGCCTCCAAGCCGTCGGGGGGCGTGGCGACGAAATCGAAATGGCGGTTTCCGTCCTGCGGCGGATGGGGCGTGTCGATGAGCTCGGGATCGCGCCATCCGGCGGTGTTCACGATGCCGGCAACGGCTATGGTGACGCGGCCTGTCACGGCGGGCTGGTTGACTTTGAGATCGGTAATCGTGGAGACTTTGGTTTTGTTCATGGGCGTAGCTTGGCTTCGATGATGACAGGCGCGACCGCAGGCGGGGCGGGGGACAAAAAAGTGCCGGGAATTTTTTAGGGCGGCTCGCGGTCGTTTCCGTTTTACGTTGCGGCTGGCGGGAATTAGACGGGGGACCCGCGGCCGCACCCATGAATCTTCCACCCAACCTGTGCTACACCATCGCGCTGGACCAACCCGGCGAGGACGTGCACCGGCGTATGGCGCGGCTGCTCGTCACCTCGCTCCTTCGCACCGGCTGGCACGGGCGCATCATTGTCTTTCGCAACCACGACCGCCCCATCCTGCCGGAAGGGCATCGGGACGTGGCCGAGATCATTCTGGCAGTGAGACCGGAGGAAATCTGGCATCGCACCGTGAGCTGGAAATATCGGGTACGCGATCAGCTCGACCTCGCCGGCGTGGCAAAGGTGCTCTTTCTTGATTGCGACTGTCTTGCGCTCCGCAGCATCAACCACCTCCTGTATGGCCGCTGGGATCTCTACACCGCGCCCGAGCCCGGCCGTATCGTGGAAGTTCCCTTCAACGGCTATCTCACCGAGGACGAAATGGCGGTGCTGAAGCAACAGCCCGGCTTAAACTCCGGCACCATGGGCATTCGTGCGGAACATTTTCACGCCGTGATGGCTGAGTGGGAGCGCCTCGACGGGATCGAGCCGCGGCGCTCCTCCAAGAACCGCAACCAGCATTCGTGGAACCGGCTCGTCCTCGACACGCCGCTGCGCCACCGCCACTTCCCCAACGGGGAAGTGCAGTATCCTTTTTTGCATCGCGCGGTGTATCCTGACTATCGGCGCGCCGCACTCGTCCACGCTGCCGATCGCCCCCCCGCCGAAAAGCTCTCGCTGCTCTACGGCCTGTGGATGGAAGCATTCGCATCCGATCGGTTGGAGGAGTTTACCGCCTCAGAATGCTAGGGAGATGTTCGACTTCCGCAGCCTGAGCATTCCTGCGTGGAGCGTCGTTAATCTTCACTCCATATTCGAACATTCCGATACGGTAGTGGTTTTGCCGCAACGCTTCACCGAGAAGGAAGTCGTCATGAGCTTGAATCAAACGGGGATCCGGCCAGTTCAGAGCGCGGATCACGTGACTTTTGATGGCCCAAAAGCCTCCGGTCACAAAAAGGAATTTGGCGGCATCATGACCTTCTTGGTCCGCCTCGCGTATCAGTGAGAGTCCGCGATACCAAGGCGCGGCGGTGACAAAATCCACGATGGGCTGGCCGCGGCGCCAAAGGGCGTAGCCACGCCCCCATTGGTCGACACCAGGTTCCCGATCGATGGTTAAAGTGAGCCGTTGCAGCCAGTCATTGCGCGTGATGTGGCTATCGTCGTCGAAATAAATAACCCACTCTGTCGAAAGCTCCTGCTCGTGAAACATTCTCCGCATCAAGGGGCACTTGAACACGTTTGCATCCTCACAAAAGACTTGGATGTTTCCAAACTGGGCGGCGTACTGCTTCACGACCTGCTGAGTGGACGGCTCGACTTCATTCAGGCCAATCCGAAGGACAAAAG
>FTCB01000790.1_pt1 | contig 14680 bp, 12 predicted proteins | sample 1639431 | NCBI WGS metagenome assembly FTCB01 (sample SAMEA3914864, study PRJEB12502) | metagenome | biome: forest; material: soil | place: USA | collected 2012-03-12 | depth 0.3 m
CGATGGTGATGTCGCCGATGGGGCCGTCGCTATTGTAAATATAGCCGGAGGAACCGCCGGAGCCGCCCTGGAGGTTTCCACCGATGAAGATGCTCTTAATCGAGTTGTAGTCCGAGTTATAGATGTAGCCGGAGCTGCCGCCGCTGCCGCCGATGAGGTCCTTCGCGATTTTCACCGCGCCGATTCCGTAGTAAGCGTAAATGTAACCGCTGCTGCCGCCGTCACCGCCCTTGAGCGAGCCGCCGATGGTGATGTCGCCCATCGCGCCATCGCCGGCTTCGAAGTACGCGCTGCTGCCGCCGGTGCCGCCGGCGACATCGCCGCCGACCTTGATGTTCCCCAGGTTGTAGCCGGAGTAAAAATAGGCGTTGATATCGCCGGCGCCTCCCTGCACGGCTCCTTTGACGGTGACGTCGCCCATATTGCCGCTGGCGTAAACTTCCGCGGAGTTGTTGGCGGCTCCGCCTACGACATCCTTGCCAATGGTGACGTTGCCGATGCTGGAGGTGGAATAGATGTACGCGTTGTAATTCACGGCATTGCTGCCGGCGCCCTTGAGATTTCCACCGATGTTCACGGTGCTGATCTTTCCGCCGTCGGCATAGAAGACCGCCGAGTACGAGCCGTTGCCACCGATCATGTCTCCCGTGACGGAAATGCCCCCGGGAATTCCATACGCCGAGTAAAAATAGCCGCTGTTCGAATGCGTGGCGTCACCGCCGCCCTGGAAGTTTCCCCCGATGGTGACACTGGTGAGGTCGCCGTTGTCGGCGAAGACGCAGGCGGTGTTCGTACCGCTGCCGCCGACTACGTTCTTCGCGATTTTCACCGGGCCGATGGCGCCGTGGATATCGATAAATGCGGAGCTGTCCGTGGTGCCGCCGAGCAGCGAGCCGCCGAGCGTGAGCGAGGCGAGGCTGCCATTCATCACGTTGACCCAGACGTTTTGTACGTCGTGCGCGACTTTCACCGGACCGACGGAGCCTAGAATGTCCCACTTGACGTCAGCCATGCCGCCTTGCGAGGCCGTGCCCACTTTGCCGAGCGAATCCGTCGTGAGGGACTTTACCGCCGGGCTGTGCGCATCGGCATCGCCGGCGTCGAAATCGCCCAGATCGCCGGCAATGCTCACCGCTCCGAGATCGCGGCCGACGGCATAGATGCGGCCCACATTCACCAATCCATCGCCGCCGCCCGCTTTCGCAACGGTGATCGCGATGTCCGCACCCTGATAACTCGAGTCGCTCAAATCGACCAGCTGGAGCTGGCCGGCCGTGATCGTCAGATGGGTCTGAATGTCCGCGATCGTGGCGCCGGCATTGGTGGCCTTGACCGTCACCTTATCGCCGTCGACGTCGACAAAAGAGAAGGAGGTGGACGCCGGAGCGATTCGCGATTCGAGAATTTCGATGGGTGTGGACGTGCGAGGTGTGTGCATAAAAAAAATGGAGAAGGCCGGGTGTCCGTGGGAACTGGTTTTGCGGGATAGGGTAAAAGCGCGAAAAAAGAAACGGTTCGCAGCAGATTTCATGCTCAGATTTCCGACTCCGGTATCGCCTCTGCCGAATGTTTTCGCCGGTGCGGGAGGAATTGGCAGGAGAGCGGCGCTGTGGCTGGCGCCGGTTCCCACGTCCGCGGAATGTTGAAAGACCGCTTTGGCCTTTGCGTATAGCCACCCAGCATTCAGTCTAAATCTCAACTCGTCATCGCACCATGCGCATCCATACCGCCCTTGCCGCCCTCTTCCTCGCCGTCGCGCCTGTGGTGGCTGCCGAGACCGGCGAAGCTCTCGTCGACCGTCTCATTCGCAGCCCGGGGGAGTTCGACCAGATGTGCGACGCACCGCCGCCGCTCGACCCCAAAGTGCCGCTGCCCATCTACGCCTTGGTGGCGGATCGCGACGTGCATCTCTCGAAAGAAAATCTGGCGGAGTTGCGCCAGCGCCGGGCGGAGGTCGTGCCGGTGCTGCAAAAGCGGCTCGCGGCTTTTGATTTCACCAAGCCGCCGAAGGCGGTCAGCGCCAAGCGCGTCTTCAAGGACGACCAGGTGGAAGTCTCGGGGATCAATCCGCGGCAGCTCAGCGGACTGTTTTACGAGATGATCCTCGGCCTCGATGCGGTGGAGGTGCTGCCGGATCTCCTGCGCATTGAGGAGCAACTGCGCTCGCTGCTGGAGAAGGCCGATCAGGATAAGAAGAACGAGGTGCCGAAAGTGGAACTCGACGGCATGCTGACGATGCCCATGGACAATAAGGCACTGAGCAAACGGGATCAGGCGATGAGCCGCGCGCGGGTGGTGCAGCGTGAATTGCTCTCGGTGATGCTGCAGCTTTTGCGCAATCAGAGATACCAGCCGCTGCTGGATTCCGAGATGGAGAAGAGTTACGCGAAGGCCATCAAGGCCCGTGCGCAGGAGGAGGATTTGAAGGACATCAAAACGCCGGAGGATGCGAAGGCCAAGGGCGACGAGTATTTGCAGTTCGACGTGATCTACGGCGTGCCGCTGGCCTATCTCGACAAGCCGCCGAAGGTTCCATTCTCGGGCGACGTGCGTAATACCATCCGCGGCTACGTCACCGATTTCACGAAGTCGGTGCCGAAGGAGCAGTGGAAGAAGAGTTGGGAGAAATAGGCGAAGCCCGCCGGCTTACTTGTCGTACGGCAGTTTCACCGGCGGCGGCTTTGGCGGCGCGGTGCGCCACTCCACATACCACCACAGGGCGGCAATCATCAGCCCCATCACCACGGCGACCAGCCACCGTGGAGTGGGTTCACTCATCCACGAGGGTGTCGATCTTCTCAGCGAGATCGAAGTCCGCATCCGTCAGCGCACCCTTGCTGTGGGTGGTCAGGACGAGGCGCACTTTGTTGAAGCGGATTTCGATGTCGGGATGATGCTCGGCATCCTCCGCGAGTTCGGCCACGCCGTTCACAAAGTCCATGGCTTGCGAGAAGTCGTCGAATTCCAACGAGCGCTCGATGGTTTTGCCTTCCTGCTCCCATTCGGGCAGATCCTTGAGTGCTTCCTTGATTTCCTTGTTGTCGAGTACGCGGGGCATAGGGCGGGGCATAGCGAGCGCGCGCATTCTGGCAATGCCTTTTTTTGTAAGGCCGTTGAATGTCCACCGCCTTTCCAAGCCGGACCCCTCTGAGCGGTGGCCCAAAATGAGCCCCGCACATTTCCTACTTCGCTCTTCCGCCCGCCGGGGGAATTCGCTCACATGCGCCCGACATGCGCGTGGACTTGCATCTGCATTCGAAACACAGCGGTCCCGCGGCGGAATGGCTTTTCCGGCGCCTGGGGGTGCCGGCCAGTCATTCTGAGCCGCTGGCCCTCTATGAAAAGGCGCGCGCGCGGGGCATGGACCTGGTGACGCTGACCGACCGTGACACGCTGGATGGCTGCCTGTCACTCGCGGGAAAGAAGGGCTTCTTTTTCAGCGAGGAGGTCACCGCCTTGTTCCCGGAGGATCGCGTGAAGGCGCACGTGCTGGTGTGGGGCTTGAGTGAGGCCGAGCACGCGGAAATACAGCGGCTGCGGGAAAATATCTACGAGCTGCAGCGCTACCTCGCCGCGCAAAATCTGGCGCATGCCGTGGCGCATCCGCTGCATCGGCGGAACGATCGTTTTCATGTCGCGCACCTGGAAAAGCTCGCGCTGCTTTTCCGCCATTTCGAAGGGATCAACGGCACGCGCAATCCGCTCACGAGCCGCGTGGCGCAGCACGTTTTCGGTTCCCTGACGCCCGCGAAGCTCGAGGAATTTGCCAATCGCCACCGGCTGGCGCCCACGCATGAGGAGCCGTGGAAAAAAGCGTTCGTCGGTGGCAGCAACGATCGCAGCGGAATTTTTGTGGCGAATGCCTGGACCGAGGCCGCGGGCACCGACAGCACGTCCTTTCTGGCCGCGGTGCGCGCCGGCGATTGCCGCCCGGAGGGCGCGGGAGGCACGCCCCTCGCCGATGCCCATGGGATGTACGGCAGCATCTTCCAGTTTGCCTCCCAGAAAATGCAGGGCATGAGTGCCAGCGGGCTGGTGGGTAAAGCGTTTTCGCGCTTCATGGAGGGCGAGGATCCCACGGAATTTTCCTTTGGCGAAAAGCTTGGCTTTCTCGCGCACGGCATCGTGACCGGAAAAATCTTCGAACTCGCCAAGCCGCGCAGCGTGAGCATCTGGCGGCAGTTTGCCGACACCTTTCGCGATGGTGAGGTGAAGGCGGAGCTGGCACGGGCGACCGCGGGAATTGTGGAGCCCGAGCGCCGCTCGTTCATCACAGCCTGTTTGTTTGCGGACCGGCTTTTGTACCGGCTCTTCACTTCGTTTTTGGAACAACTGAGCGGGGGCAAGCTGATCGAAGCCGTGCAGGGCGTCTCCATGCTGCTGCCCGTGGGGCTCGCGCTGGTGCCGTATTTCGCGGCGTTCCGGCGCCTGGCGGCGGATCGTCCCTGGCTCGCGGAAGTCAGCCGCGCCTTCACGGGCGGTGCCGCGCCGATGCTGGCCAACGACAAACGCGCGTGGTTCACGGACACGCTGGAGGACGTCAATGGCGTGGCGACGACGATTCGCAAAATGTCCGCCGCCGCGGAGGCGAATGGCTGCCAGCTCACGGTGATTTCCTGCCGCACGGCGAGCGCCATCACCGGCATCCCGCTGAAAAATTTCGAGCCCGTGGGCGAATTCGAACTGCCGGAATACGAACTGCAAAAGCTCAGCTTTCCGCCGGTGCTGCACATGGTGGACTATTTGCAGCGCGAAGGTTTCACCGAGCTCATCATCAGCACGCCCGGGCCGGTGGGGCTCACGGCGCTGCTCGCGGCGCAGTTGCTCGGGCTGCGCACGGCCGGCATCTACCACACCGATTTTCCAGAATACGTGCGCATCCTCACCGATGACAGTTCGTGGGAGACGCTCACGTGGGTCTTCATGCGCTGGTTCTACGGGCTGATGGATACCGTGTGGGTGAATAGCGAGAGCTACCGGCAGAGCTGGATTAAGCGCGGGCTGCCCGAGGAAAAATTGCGGATTCTTCCGCGCGGGCTCGATACCACGCTGTTCAGCGCCGCCCGCCGGCGAGCGGACTTTTGGCAGTCGCGCGGCGTGGCCCCCGGGGCGGTGGTGCTGCTCTACGTGGGCCGCATTTCGAAAGAAAAGAATCTCGATGTGCTCGTGGACGCTTGGCGGATGCTGAATGGCAGCGCCTCCGGCCTGGCGCTGGCCTTCGTGGGCGAGGGGCCGTATTTGGCCGAGATGCGGAAGCTCCTGCCGGAGGCTGTGTTCACGGGCTATCTCGCGGGCGAGGAGCTGGCGACCGCCTTTGCCAGCGCGGATGTTTTCGTTTTCCCGAGCACCACAGACACGTTTGGCAACGTGGTCATCGAGGCGCAGTCCTGCGGCCTGCCCTGCGTGGTGACCGACGTTGGCGGTCCGAAAGATTTGGTGGAGGAAGGAGTGACCGGCTTTATCACGCGCGGACACGACGCCAAGGATCTCGCCCGCGGCATGGCCCGCGTGGCCGGCGACGGCAAGCTGCGCGAACAAATGCGCCAGGGCTGTGTGAAAGCCGTCGCCGATCGCGACTGGCGCGAAGCCGCCCGGCGCTGGTGGCAGGCGACGTCGTAGGGACGGGACGCACGTAGCTGCGACCGGAAGGTCGCAGACGCCCGCACGGCTGGAGTCAAACTTCCGAACGCAGCTACGCGGCCTTGTCCCATTCATCAATTTTCCTGCCTTTCGTGAGCCATCCCTCGCGGTATTCATGGACACACACGCCACCCAACCCATGAGATTTCTCCAGAACCTTCTCGCGCTTTTCGTTCTCATCCCCGCTCTGGCTTTTGGCGAGGTTGGGAAAAAGCCCAATATCATTTTGGTAATGCCCGATGATGTGGGCTACGGCGACTATTCGTGCCTCGGAAATCCGGTCATTAAAACGCCCGCGGTGGATGCGTTTTGGAAAGAGAGCGTGCATCTGACGAATTTTCACGTGAGCCCCACGTGCGCGCCGACGCGTTCGGCGCTGCTCAGCGGACGGCATGAATTCAAGAATGGCGTGACCAGCACGATCTACGAGCGGGAGCGCATGGCGCTGAAGACGATCACCCTGGCGCAGGTGCTGAAGCAGGCCGGCTATACCACGGGCATTTTCGGCAAATGGCATCTTGGCGACGAAGCCGCGTATCAGCCGGATCAGCGGGGGTTCGACGAAGTCTACATCCACGGTGGCGGCGGCATCGGGCAGACGTATCCGGGCTCCTGTGGCGATGCGCCGGGCAACATGTATCAAGATCCGGCGCTGCTGCACAACGGCACCTTCGAGAAGTCGCACGGCTATTGCACCGACTTGTTTTTTGCGCAGGCCATTCGCTGGATGGACGCGAAGCGGAAGGAGGACGCGCCGTTCTTTAGCTATATCGCGCTGAATGCCGCGCATGAGCCGCTGCAATGCCCGGAGGAAAACTTTCAGCACTACGCGGGGAAGGTGCCGGACAACACGGCGAAGTTTTTCGGGATGATCGAAACGGTGGATCGTAATTTCGGTGTGCTGCTGGCGAAGCTGAAGGAATGGGGCCTGGAGGAGAACACGCTGGTGATTTATCTCGGCAGTGACAATGGCGGCACCGAGGGCGTAAAGATTTTCAACGCGGGCATGCGCGGCAAAAAAGTGACACCGTACGAAGGTGGAACGCGCGTCCCGGCTTTCTGGCGCTGGCCCGCGAAACTTCAAGGCCCGCGCGACGTGGCGGCGCTCACGGCGCACATCGATCTTTTTCCCACCATCGCGGAGATCGTGGGCGTGAAGATCGAGGGCGATCTCGCCCGGCAGGTGGAAGGACGCAGTTTGCTGCCGTTGTTCACGACGCCGGACGCGCCGTGGCCGGATCGCCTGCTCATGACGCATGTGGGCCGCTGGCCGCATGGCAAAGCCGCCGAGGCGAAGTATGTGAACTGCTCGATTCGCGACAGCCGCTACACGCTCGTGAACAACAAAGAGCTGTACGATTTGAGTACCGACCTGGGGCAGATAAAGAACCTCATCGAGGCGAATCCCGAAGAAGTCGCCAAGCTCCGCGCGGCTTACGACCAGTGGTGGAGCGATGTGCAGCCTTTCCTCGTGAACGAGGACGTCACCGGTCCGCGGTTCAATCCGTTCAAGGAAAAATACTGGAAGCAGTTTGGCGTTGGACCGACCGACGCCGATTTGAAGAAGATGGACCCCGCCAACGTGCGCTAATTTTTCTCCTCCTATGAAGCCCACCGCATTTCTCTTCACTACGCTGCTGGTCGCGATGCCCGCCATCCTGTCGGCGGCGGAGGCCAGGCCAAATGTTCTGTTCATCGCCGTGGACGACATGCGTCCCGACCTCGGCTGCTATGGCAACACGGTGGTGAAATCGCCGAATATCGATCGGCTCGCCGCGCGGGGCGTCGTGTTCACGCACGCCTACTGCCAGCAGGCGGTGTGCAGCCCGTCGCGCAGCTCCCTGCTCACGGGGCGGCGGCCGGATGCGACGCGCGTGTGGGATTTGCAGACGCACTTCCGCGTGGCGCTGCCGGACGTGGTGACGCTGCCACAGTATTTCAAGGCGAACGGCTACTACTGCGCGGCCCTTAGCAAAATTTACCATCCGGGATTTGAAGATGGACGTTCATGGAGCGAGCCGCATTGGTACGCGAGCGGCCTGACCATTGATACCGATCCGATCGATTGGAAAAAGCGCATTATCAAAAAGAGCGGCCCGAGCGTGCAGGAGTTTGCGAAGCTTTCTTCGCCGGCGGACAATGACCATGACAAGCCTCCGGCGGGTAAAGCGCCGCGCGGGCCAGCATTTGAAGTGAGTGCAAAGAGCGATGATCAATTGCCCGATGGTTTCACCGCGGCCGAAGCGGTGAAGCGGCTGCACGACTTGAAAACGAAAGGGCAGCCCTTCTTTCTCGCCGTCGGATTTTTGAAGCCGCATCTGCCTTTCGTCGCGCCGAAAAAATATTGGGACCTCTACGACCCGGAGAAGATCCCCGTGCCGGCCATCGACCATCTGCCCAAGGACGCGCCCGCTTTTGCCGGGCACGACAACGGCGAGTTGCACACTTATGGCAACATTCCGAAGGGGAACCCAATTCCCGCGGATTTGGCGAAGCAACTGCGCCACGGCTACTACGCGTGTATCAGCTATACCGATGCGCAGGTGGGCCGCTTGCTCGATGCCCTGGAAAAGGAAGGACTCGCCGAGAACACGGTCATCGTGCTGTGGGGCGATCACGGCTGGCAGCTTGGCGATCACGGGCTCTGGCACAAGCACACGAACTTCGAACTCGCGACGCACGCACCGTTGCTGATGAGCGTCCCGGGCCTGAAATCGGCCGGGCAAAAATGCGACGCTGCCGTGGAGTTTGTGGATGTCTATCCCACGCTCGCCGACGTCTGCGGATTGCCGGTGCCTGCGGGGCTCGATGGCGTGAGCTTGAAGAAGTATCTCGAAAATCCGCAGGCAGCCGCCGAAAAAGTGGCGGTGAGCCAGTACCCGCGCGGCGGCGCCCAGACGGGTGGCCGCGCGCTCATGGGCTACAGCATGCGCGACGAGCAATGGCGCCTCACGCTCTGGCGCGATCGGCGCACCGGCGAAATCGCGGCGACCGAGCTCTACGACGAGAAGAATGACCCCGCGGAGACGGTGAATGTGAGCGCAAGCCCCGACAACCGCGCGGTCGTCGAACGGCTGTCGAAGCATCTGCCGCCGCTCATTCCTATGGCTGCATCCGCCGCCAAGGAGACCCCAGCCAAGCCACCAGTGAATCGCGAGGCGCTCTTCACGCGAAAGGACAAGAACCATGACGGCAAGCTGACCCGCGAAGAATTTCTGGCCGACCAACCCGATCCCGAAGCCGCAAAGGGACGCTGGGAAAAGTGGGATGTGGACAAAGATGGCGCGCTCTCTCACGACGAGTTTGTCTTTCAAGGGCAGAAAAAATAGCGCGGGGCGCAGTCTGGAGTGCGGTGGCTTGCCACCGCTCTGCGGCCAGGCGCAGCTTGCTGCGCGCGGAGGGGAAAGGAGAACGAAGTTGCGGAAGCTGTTCCTACCGCAGGCAGCAAGCTGCCTCGTACCACAAAGCGGTGGCAAGCCACCGCACTCCAGACTGCGCCCCGTGTATTTGTGAAGCGACTTTTCTTCGCCCCCCAAGATGAAAGCTGCATTTTCGTCCAACGCCCGCTATCCACCAATCGCCATGAGACGTGCCCTGCATCTTTCCTTCATCGTCGCCGCCACGCTGAGTGCACAGGCCGATGACTGGCCGCGCTTTCTCGGGCCGAAAGACGATTGCTCCTCTGCGGAGACCGGCTTCCTCAAACAGTGGCCGAAGGAGGGTCCGAAAAAATTGTGGGAGGTGGAGAAGGGTGCGGGCTATGCATGCCCGGTCGTGGCGGGAAAGTGGTGCGTGCTTTTCCACAGCCGCGACGGACGCGAAATCATCGAAGGACTCGACGCCGCCACGGGCGAGCGCCAATGGAAAGTCGACTACGAAGCGCCGTACGAGCCGCAGTTTGGGGCTGGCGAGGGTCCGCGGAGCAGTCCGACGATTGACGGCGAGCGCGTGTATATCTCGGGCATCGCGGGCCATCTGCATTGCCTCGAGCTGGCGACCGGCAAGATCGTGTGGAAGCGCAATCTCGCCGAGGACTACAAACTCTCCGGGACGTTTTTTGGCCACGGCGGCTCGCCGCTGATCACCGACGGCAAACTGATCGTGAGCCTCGGCACGGAGGATGGAAAAAGCCTCGTGGCCCTCGATCCGGCGACGGGCAAAGAATTGTGGACGGCGGCGAGCCCATGGGGCGCGAGCTACGCTTCTCCCATCCCGGCGGTGCTCAACAAAAAGAACTGCATCCTCGCCCTGCAAGGCGGCATGGACCAGCCGCCGACGGGCGGCTTGCTGGTGGTGGACGCGGCGAATGGCTCGGTATTGGCGAAGTATCCGCACCGCGCGAAGATGTGGGCGAGCGTGAGCGCGTCGTCGCCCGTGGTCGCAGGCAATCGTGTTTACGTGAGCGAGGCCTACACGGAGGGCGGTTTGTGCGTGGAGATCGGCCCGGATTTCGCGGCCAAACCCGCCTGGCGCGCGAAGTCTTTCGACACCTATTTTACCACCGCAGTGCTGCAGGAGGGGCTGCTCTTCGGCTTCGCGGGCCAGCACCAGCAGAACGCCGAGCTCGCCTGTTACAAGGTGGCGTCAGGCCAGGAGGAGTGGCGCGACGATCTTGGCGGAAAGTTCCAACGGGGCTCGCTCCTCCGCGTAGACGGAGCTTTTCTGTGCCTGGGCGAAAACGGTGACCTCGCGTGGCTCGATCTCAATGCCAAAGGAGCCAAAGTGCTCGCGCAGGCGAAACTTTTCCACGCGCCGGAAACATGGACGCTGCCCGCGCTGGCCAATGGCCGCCTGTATGTGAGCCAGAATCAGCCCGGCTCCGGTGGCACCAAGCGGCGGGTGATTTGCTACGAACTCAAATGAATACCCAACGGCCAACCTCCAACGTTCAACGTCCAATGCGTCGGGACGGACGTAATCCGGATGTGCAAACAAGGCCGAACATTGGATGTTTGACGTTCGCGCGCGGGCGCGCGTGTCTGCCATGAACCTCATCCTCCTCACGCCCGGCACCGGCAGTTACCACTGCGGTGTGTGCATGCGCGACAATGCGCTGGCCAAGGAAGTGATCCGCCGGGGACACCGCGCCGTGATGCTGCCGATGTATTTGCCGCTCACCCTCGACGAGGAGTCGGCGACGCCGCAGGCGCCCATCTTTTTCGGCGGGGGAAGCACCTATCTGCGGGAAAAATTTCGCTGGTTTCGGAAAATGCCGCGCTGGCTCGACCGCATGTTCAGCGCGCGCTGGCTGCTGAAACTGCTGGCGGGAAGCGCGAGCGCGAAGACGGGCGGGCCCGAGGTCGCGGGCATGACGATGTCCATGCTGCGCGGAGAGCAGGGGAATCAAGCGACGGAGTTGGAGGAACTCATCGCGTGGTTGCGTACGGCCTTTGACGGCAGACCGCCGGATGCCGTGTGGCTTTCCACCGCGCTGCAGGCCGGGCTCGCGCGGCGCATTCGGGCGGCGGTCGGCGTTCCCGTCATCGGCTTTTTGCAGGGCGAGGATACCTTTCTCGATGGCCTCGGCCCCGATGCTCCGCAGGCCTGGGCCCTGCTCTCCGAGCGGATGCGTGACGCCAGCGCGTGGGTGGCGCCGAGCCGCTATTACGCGAAACTGATGGCCCAGAGGCTCGATTGGGACCCCGCGCAAATCCACGTAATCCCCAATGGCGTGCAGCCCGCGCCCGTCGCCGTGCCGCCGGCAGAGCGGCGTCCTTCCGTCGGGCCGACCATCGGCTATCTCGCGCGCTTCGTGCCCGGAAAGGGAATCGGTTTGCTCGTGGAGGCATTCATCCTTCTGCGCCAGCGGATGCCGGAGGCGCGGCTGCGCTGCGCCGGCTCCATGACGGCGCAGGACGCGAAGTATGTGGAAAAGCTCAAGGCACGTTTGAAAAAAGCCGGTTGCGCGGAGGCCGTGGAGTGGCTGCCGAATGTCTCGCTCGCGGAGAAATCCGCCTTCCTCGAAAGTCTGAGCATCTTCTCCGTGCCCGCCACTTACAGCGAGGCTTTCGGGCAGTATGTGATTGAGGCGATGGCCGCCGGAACGCCGGTGGTGCTGCCGCGGGCCTCGGCCTTTCCGGAAATCATCGAAGCCAGCGGGGCGGGGGAATTATTCGATCTCGGCGCGACTGAAGCCGAATCCGCCGCCGCGCTCGCCCAGGCGCTGGAATCCCTCCTGCGCGACCCAGACCGCGCCCGTGCGCTCGGCCAGCGCGGTTACGACGCAGCCCGCTCGGAATTCTCCATGGCGCGCCTTGCGGAGCGGCTGCTGGCCCTGACTTCGTCCTTTTCCGCCGCGCCGGCGGCCCGCTAGTATCGTGGCAGATGCCCTACGAATTTACCTACAGCCACCGCGTCACGTTCGCGGAGACCGATCTGGCGGGCATCGTTCATTTCGCCAATTTCTACCGCATGATGGAAAACGCCGAGCACGCCTTCTTCCGCTCGCTCGGCTTCAGCATCCACGGCGATTTCGATGGCATCCACGTCGGCTGGCCGCGCGTCAGCGCCACCTGCGACTTCTTCAAGCCCCTGCGGTTTGAGGAAGTGGTGGAAGTCCAGCTTTTGGTCGCCGAAGTGCGCACGCGCAGCATTCGTTATCTCTTCCGTTTTTGGAAAGAGGAGGCCGGCCGGCGCGTGGAAATCGCACGTGGCGCCGTCTCCACCGTCTGCGCCGCGCTGGACAAACACGCCGGCAAAATGTCCGCCGTGCCCATCCCGGCGGCCTTGCGCGCCCGGATCGAACCCGCACCTTCGGAGTTGCTCGCCGAGTTATTGTTGGCAAAGAAATCCGCCGATCCGAGCTAATCACTCAACCCAATGTCCATTGCACCGAAAAAAACTATGACCTGGATGCTCGTTTTTGCGTTCCTTACCGTGTTCTCCTGGGGCTTCTACGGCCTCCTTCTGTATTGGGGAGGACGCGGGATGGCGGACCCGATGATGGGACGCTACAAATCGTTCCTCTTCGTCGGCATCGCCTACTTCCTTGTCGCCATCATCGGCCCGCTCATTTTCCTGCGCCTCTTCGGCAAGGCTGGCGACACCAATTTTCTCTCCTATCCCACCAAGGGCTGGACGTGGTCGCTCATTGCCGGAACGGTCGGCGCCATCGGCGCTTTCGGCCTGCTGCTCGCCTTCGGCTTCGCTCCCGGCGCCACGCCCGGCGCCCGCGCCGCCTACGTGCCGGTGGTGATGTGCATCGTCTTCGGCGCCGCGCCGATCGTGAACGCCTTTGCCTCCATGGCCTTCCCGGACGGCGAAGTGAAGCACTTCGAAATCAAGCCGCAGTTTTGGATCGGCATCGTCCTGGCCGCAATCGGCGGCTGCTTTGTCGCCCTCTATAAACCGGAGCCGGTCGGCGGCCACGGCGCTCCGCCGGTGCATACGACTCCAGCAGCTCCTGCAGCGGCGGCTCATTCCACCGCGGCCCCGGCCACCACGGAGCCCGCGGCCAAGCCCTGAACCGCATGGCCCGCCGGGATGCTTTCGCGACCAAGCTGCTCTTTATTTGCAGCCGGAATCGAAAGCGCAGTCTCACCGCGGAGCGAATCTTCAGCGGCCTGCCCGGCTATGAAGTCCGTTCGGCCGGCACGCAGCCCGAGGCGCGCATCGTGGTCACGGAAGGGCACGTGCGCTGGGCCGACATCATCTTCGCGATGGAGCGCTCACACGTGAATCGGCTGCGCGGAAAGCTCGGCGACGCTCTCGATGGCAAGCGCGTGATCGTGCTGAACATTCCAGACGACTACGAGTGCATGCAGGCGGAATTGATCGAGTTGCTGGAGGCCACGGTCGCCGAGCACCTCGAATTGCCGGCCCGGGCGGAATGAACGCGCTGGAATCCATACGCGCGCTGCTCGCGGAGATCCTGCCCGCCAATCGATTCCAGTCCACGCGCCTGCGCGGGGTGGGAGAGATTTCCAGCCTCGAAGATTTCTCCGCGCGCGTGCCCTTCACCACCAAGGCGGAGATCGCCGCGGACTTCGCCGCGCATCCGCCCTACGGCAGCAACCTCACGTATCCGGTGGAGCGCTATACGCGCTTTTGCCAGACGAGCGGGACGACCGCCCAGCCGCTCGCCATCCTCGACACGCCGGAGAGCTGGCAGTGGATGCTCGGCAACTGGCGGCGCATCTATCGCGAGGGCGGCGTGAACCCGGGCGAAACCATCTATTTCGCATTTTCCTTCGGCCCCTTCCTCGGTTTTTGGACGGCGTTTGAGGCCGCGGCGAGCTATGGCTGCCTGTGCATCCCGGGCGGTGGGCTCGGCAGCGCCGCGCGGCTGCGGGCCATCATCGCGCATCGCGCCACGGCGTTATGCTGCACGCCCACCTATGCGCTGCACCTCGCCACAGCGGCGGAACAGGAAGACGTCTCGCTCGCCAAATCCGCCGTGCGGAAAATTTTTGTGGCCGGCGAGCCCGGCGGCAGCGTGCCCGCTGTGCGCGATCGCATCTCGGCGGCATGGAATGGCGCGGAGGTTCTCGACCATTACGGCATGACTGAGGTCGGCCCGGTCGCGTTCCAGCGCACCGGGGAGCCGGGCGTCCTGCTGGTCAACGAAGAGAGTTACTTTGCCGAAGTCATCGATCCGCAAACGCTCGCGCCCGTGGCAGCTGGAGCCTTGGGCGAACTGGTCCTCACGCCGCTCGGGCGCACCGCCTGGCCGCTGCTGCGCTATCGCACCGGCGATCTCGTGCAGCGCGACGACTCCGGGCGGCTCCTCGGTGGCATCGTCGGTCGCGCGGACGACATGGTGGTGGTGCGCGGGGTAAACATCTGGCCGAGTGCCGTGGATGCCGTGGTGCGAAAAATTCAGGAGATCGCCGAATATCGCGTCACGGTTTCCCACCGCGGAGAAATGGCGGAAGTTTCCATCGAAATCGAATCCCCCGACGACACCGCCGCCGCTCGCCTAGAGCGTGCGCTCGCGGACGCCTTCACGCTACGCATCCCGGTTTGCTGCGTCGCCTCGCTGCCGCGCTTCGAATTGAAGGCGCGGCGGTGGAATCACCGGTAGAACCCAGGAGCGGCGGCA
>FTCB01000840.1_pt1 | contig 14616 bp, 11 predicted proteins | sample 1639431 | NCBI WGS metagenome assembly FTCB01 (sample SAMEA3914864, study PRJEB12502) | metagenome | biome: forest; material: soil | place: USA | collected 2012-03-12 | depth 0.3 m
ACGGGCGTCGGAGTCGGCGTGGGACCCGCGGTGCCCGAGGGCGAGAACGCGAAGTTCGTCGGAGGATTCTTCACATTGCCCGGGCTGCCGGTGAAACCGAAGGAGACCTTGCCATTGGCCGGGATGTCCTTGTTCCAGGTGAAGGGTTGCGCGTCGAAGGTGTAGCGATTGTTCGCTCCCGGCGTGCTGCGCGCATTCCAGATCGAGGCGATGGCCCGATCCATCGTGAAGGAGAGTTGCCAATCCTTCAGGACCGAGGAGGTCTTATTGGTGATGACCACGTCGCCCTGGAAGCCGCTGATCCAATCGCCGCTGACCTTGTAGGAGACGGAGACGTTGCCGAGGTCGACCGTGGTATTGGGCGAGCCTGGCACTGGGGTAGGGGTTGGCGTTGGGACGGGAGTCGGAACCGGCGTGGGTGTCGGTACGGGGGTTGGAGTCGGTGTGGGAGTTGGCACCGGTGTGGGAGTTGGCGTTGGGGTAGGCACCGGAGTCGGGGTTGGCGTAGCCGTCGGAGTCGGCGTGGGGGTAGGCGTCGGAGATGTGCCGCCACTCGATGGGGTGAAGATGAAATCCGTCGGAGGCGCCGTGATGCCGCCGGGGCTGCCGGTGAAACCGAAGGAGACCTTGCCCTTGGCGGCGATATCCTTGTTCCAGGTGTAAGGCTGCGCGTCAAAGGTGGTGCGGTCGCCTACCTTGGAGACGACGCGGGCATTCCACGGCGAAGTGGCATCGCGGGTCCAGCGATACGAGAGGGTCCAGTCGCGCAGGAGCACGGAGGTTTTGTTCTCGATGGTCACGTCGGACTGGAAACCGCTGATCCAATCGCTGGTGAGCTTGAAGGTCACCTTGACGGTGTCGTTTTCAAAGACCGTGCTGCCAGCGCCGGGAGCGGGCGTGGCGGAGGGAGCGGGCGTAGGGGTGGGAGTCGGCATGCTACCATCGTCATGTGGTGGAGGTACGTCGGGAGCAACCATGGGAGTGGGCGAGGCGGTGCCGTAGTCCACGCCGCCAAAGTCGATATCGCTGGTGGAGAAGAAGACCTCGCCCACGGGGTCGATGCGCTGCCAGATCACGTAAAGCACGTGGCGGCCGGTGCGTTGGGGCAGGGTGACGTCGAAGAGGTAGTTTTTGCCCACAAGCGTGGCGGTCTCGCCACCGGGCAGGGCTTCGAGATCGCTCCACTTGAGCGGTTGCCTCGGGTCATAGCCCGCCTTGGTGATGTAGGCCTCGAAGTAACTCGGGTCGTGCGGCGTGGCGGCGTAAAAGACGCAGTGGAAATGGCCGGGTGAGACCTTGGTGGCCGGCCAGTCCGTACGGGCGAGATTCAGGCCGGCGTATTTATCGCGGCTCACGCCGGGCAGTTGGCCGTCCGCAATTTGAGTGCGGTAGTCGTGATTGGGGAGCTGGCGATTGACTTCCATCCAATCGTAGAAAGCCTGGGTGCCGGCCACGGCGACGGCGGCCTTGCCGGCATCGGACGAAGGATGCTCCGGATTTTCCAGGAAGACCTCGTACGACCGACTGATCGGGCTAGCCATGGAACCATGGCCGAAACCGGCCATGATGGAGAGCAGGAGGAGACAGACAACGCGGATGAGCAGAGCTGGGGCTTTCATTGGAGCCCATATTGCGTGCAATTTACGCAACGTCTTGCCCAACTCGGTGAACGCGGCAGAAAACTCGATGAAGAGGGAAGGAGGCGGCTGGTAGAGGCGCGGTGAATCCTTCCAGAACTCATGGGAAAGCCTGGGGACGGAGGATGCGTGAAATACCCTACATTTTTTTGAATTTGGAGGCTCGGGGTGGGTGGAGATGCGTGAAATACCCTACAGATTTTGAAATGCGCGGGCGGCGACGGCGGGAGGAATGGGCGAGTAGAAGGCCTGAAGTCAGAGGGAATGCGTGAAATCCCATACATTTTTTCGGAAAGAGAGGCGCGGGAGTTCGGGAAAGAGGGGTGGCAGGCGTGGGTAAGGGTGGCGATGCGGCAGGTGAATGGTTTGTGGTGGGGATCCGGGAGGTCTGGCATGGGAAAAGTCAGTACCATTTTCAGAAGGGCGAGTCAATACATGGTGGGGAAACCGCCGTCGTAGAGGAGGGGTTTGGCGGCAAAGGGTCGTATTTAAGGCCGACGTTGGGCGATCAACTTAACCTCATGCTCGTCGCCTCCGCCTGGAACCTCCGCAAATGGATGCGCGAACCCGGCTCTTTTGGCTCAGCTTCCTTCAAGTCATCGCTACCCTCTTACAACTCTCTTTAACCCCCAAATCAGCCTGACCTCTTTCAGGACCGACCACTTAAGTACTGCTATTGGGCGATCGCCTCTCGCGCCTGAAAAAAGCCACCACCCCCGCCAGCGCCGTGATCCCAATACACGCATACGTGAACACCTCCCCATACCGCACATAAAAGGTGAGAGCGGGATTCTTTGGCACCTCGACCTGGCGGGCAAAGAGGGTGCCTTCGATGAAGGTGTCGCCTTTTTCATCGGCGAGGACGGCGATGACGCGGCCGAGCCGGTCGACGACGCAACTGATGCCGGTGTTGGCGGCGCGGATCATGGGGAGCTTGGTTTCGGCGCAGCGGAAGATGGCGTTGTTTAGGTGCTGGCGGGACTCAGCCGTTTTGAGAAACCAGCCGTCGTTGGTGACGGTGACGAAGACCTGGGCACCCTTGAGCACGAAGCCTCGGGCGAGGTCGCCGAGGGTATCTTCAAAGCAAATAAGGGGGGCGAGCTTGATGTCTTTTTTGGACATCTGGAGCACGACGGGGCCCTGGCCGAAGGTGAAATCGTCGGGCACGAGGTCGCCAATGGCCCAGGCCAGCGGCGGGAAGCTGTGGCGCATGGGCACGTACTCGCCGTAGGGCACGAGGTGGACCTTATGGTAAAATTTATGCTTCGTCCCACCCTCGGTGAGGAGGAGGGCGGAGTTGTAACCGCCGTCGTCGTCGAAGGATACGGTGCCGAGCAGAAAATCACCCGGAGCGCGCTCGGCCAGGGCCTTCACGGCATTGCCGGTTTCCTCGTCGTTGATGGGGCGCGGGGTGGTGGCTTCCGGCCAGATGAGCAGGTCGGGGCTCATCGCGAAGGCCTGCTCGGAGCGGCGAATATGGAGATCGAGGATGCGCTTGTCGTTCTCGAGATCGCGCTTTTCGTTCACTGGGATATTGCCCTGGATGGCGGCGATATTGAGATACTCGGCCTCAGGCTTCTTTTGATAGACCTGCCCGGCCCCGTAAGCAAAGACGACCCCCACGATGGCCACGGTGAAGCTGAAATCGTAGTGGGGCCGGAGCTTATGGCGGCCAAACTCAGATTGAAGACGCTTGGCGGTGAGCACGATCATGGCATTGACCATCACAAGCATGAACGAGAGGCCGCCCACGCCGGTGATGTCGCAGACCTGAATGAGGGCGACATTGTCGTGGAGGGCGATGCCGAGCGTGTCCCACCCAAAGCCGCTAAAGAGAACGCTGCGGACCCATTCGAGCGAAACCCAGGTGGTGGCGACGAGGGCGGATACGAGGAGGTTATTGATGGATTTTTGCCAGATCGGAGTCGCCTCAAAGGGCGACTGGCGGGGTTTGAGCGCGCGGCCGACAAAGGCAGCGAAGATGGCGGGATAGACCGCGACGTAGAGGCAAAGAGCAATCCAGCCGAGAATAGTGACGGTGTGGACCCAGGCGAAGCAGCCGAGGAAATAAATGACGCCGGTAACGTAGCCGAGGAGGAAACAGCGGAAGTCCTCGTGCTTCTCCCGCTCCTTGGAAAACCACAGGGCGGCTATAAGCGGAGTGAGGGCGAGCCAGGAGAGGCCGCCGAGATCGTAGGGAGGGAAGCAGAGAGCGAGAAGGATGCCGCTGAGCGCGGCGGCGAACCAGGGCCAGGAGGCAGGAAAACTCGGAATGCGGAATGCGGAACGCGGAACGGAAGGCACTTTTAAGAGGAAGGTTGGAGCGGTTGAGGGGCCTATTTTTAGCGCAACGGGCGCGAGGTGGTATCGACCGTCACGATGCAGGGCACGGGCGGATGGATGTCGTCGGGCGGGTGCTGGAGTTTGATCATGAGCAGGGTCTCCTGGTCATTCTCCTGCTCAACGACCTGGACGTAGCCGGCAAATTTTTCGTGGTCGAAGCCCTCGATGGCGACCGTGACCGGCATGCCCTCGATGACCGTGGCGGCGGAGCGCGGATTCATGGTCGCGATGACTTTTCCGTTGAAAAGCAGATGGGCGTCGGAGGTTGTGGGGAGCTCGTAGACGAGGCGCAGAATGGCGAGCCCGGCGACCAGTGCAGCCAGAAAAATGGCCACAAGGACGGCTCGGGGACCGTAGGTGTGGCGGGTTTTTTTCAAGATGTGGTACATCGGGCGGGGAGCTTAGCGCACGCTCGGGCGAAGAAAAGGAAAAGGGCGGTGGGGCCAAAAGGGCGGAGAATGGAGATGGCTCCACGGTGCGGCTGGAGAATCGGGGTCGAATTTTGAGTTGGAATTTGCATTTCCTTTCGCGACAGATTGCCTGTAATGAAAAAACGATGCGTGTTTCCCCCATTTTAGCGGCCCTGTTGATTTTGCAGGGTGTGGCGGTTGTGTCCAACGGGCAGACCCCGCCGGCCCCAGCCAAGCCGGCAGCTCCGGCAGCCCCAGCGGCACCGGTCGCCAAGAATCTCGTAGGCAACGGGGGATTTGAAACCTCCTTCAAGCGCGAAAATCTTTGGGATGGCGTGGACGCCAGCGGCTATCTGACCGGTGAGCGGGGCTCGGTGCCCATCATTACCACCGGCGGTGTCATCAGTGACAGCAGCATGCCGATTTCGGTGAGCGTTGCGGACATGAACGGCGACGGATTGCCGGACATCGTGACGATGGACGTGCTGGGCTACCTGCGGATTTATTTCAACAGCGGCTCCAAGACCGAACCCAAGTTCACGAATGGCGAGTTGGGAGGCATTTTCCTGAGCCGGACGGCTCCGAAGGATCCCTTGTTGGGCGGCCTTACGGCTCCACAGGCTCGGCAGGCACCGCGCGTCTTCGCGACGGATATCCTCCACTCGGGGAAGAAGGATCTCATCATTGGAAACTATCTGGGAGAAATCCTGCTGGTTCCAAACGCGGGCAGCGCCCAGGCGCCGGATTTCAAGCAACCCGCTGACGTTTCGCGCCTGCTCCTGCCGACGACCAAGGATTCCAACCGGCGCTGGGGCAACCTGTTTGCGCCCTGCACCTGGGATTGGGATAAGGACGGCAAAGACGACCTGCTTCTCGGAGAGGGCTCCTACTCTGCCAACAATATCCACCTGCTGATCAACAAGGGATCGGGGGCCAAGCCGGAATTTGATGAGACGAACCATGTGATCCTGGCCTACGGGGGCGTGATTGATCCTCCGAATATTCCGGCGCTGGAGCAACTCACTCCCACGGTGGTGGATTACAATGGCGACGGCCTGCCGGATTTGCTGGTCACTGAGCGCACGGGCAAGATCGCGGTCTACCTCAACAAGGGCGGCCCGCCGCCCAAAATGGGCGAGCCGCCGCCAGAGGTGCCCTTTGCCTCGTACATCACGGCTGCGGGTGGCAGTACTCCGATGAGCTTCGGTGGCATCTGCACGGTGGCCACGGGAGATTTCAACGGCGACGGGCTCTTTGATCTGGTGGTCGGCAAGACCAATGGCCGCATCGCCCTGGTGCTCAACACAGGCAGCAAGACGGAGCCGAAATTTGGCCCTCCCACGGAATTGAAGGGTACGGAAGGAACTCCGGCCTTGGCCATTCCCTCGGCCTGGGATGTGGATTACGGCCTCAAACGGGGCAACTTTGGCGCGTATGTGACGGTGGTGAAGGCAGCGGACGACAAGACCGCCGAGCCTGCGGAAGGCCAAGCCTGCTTGAAGGCTGGGTATGTGGCTCCCTTCAACAAGATCATGCCGGCTCCCTCGGTCTTTACGCAGGGATATGCTGGTTTTGACCTGAGCAAGCCTGATTTCAGCGGCCATCCCGCGGAAGACCATTTGTATGCGGCGCCGGCGCGGTATTTCATGATCCGGCAATTGAATCGCTTCAAATTCAAGCAAAACGGAAGCTACACGTTCTCGTTCAAGGCGAAGGGCCGATTTGAGAACGGTGTAGCAATGGTAGGCTGGCAGGGCAAGAAGGCCTTGAGCGATGCCGTGGTGGTGCAAGGTGAGCGCGGCTCGGCCCAGGTGAAGCGGAATGAAGTTTCCGAGGACGGTTTTGAAGTGATTCGCTTCTCCGGCGGGGCCACCTGGATGGAGCAGCACAAGGACTTCAAGGTGAGCTTCAGAAACAAGGATCTTCAGGAGCTCAAGGAAGCGACCAGCACAGTCGTGCAATTCTCCTTCTCCCTGCCCACGGGAGCCGAGGGATTCCTCGATGACGTGAAGATCATCGAGAGGCCGTAGTTTTGTGAAGGGGGGTATCGGGGCGGCCTTTGTACTGGGTGCGGGTCTAGGCACGCGCCTGCGCGCGCTGACCGCAGACCGTCCGAAGCCGCTGGTCCCGATCTTTGGCAAACCCCTCATCACTTTTGCCTTCGATCACCTGAGGGCGGCGGGGGTGAGTAAATTTGTGGTGAATACCCACCATCGCCCCGAAGCCTACGGAACCTATCTCGGTGCGAAGGATGGGCGGGCGGAGTACGAAGGTCTGCCGGTGCATTTGCGGCACGAGCCGGTGCTGCTCGATACCGGCGGCGGCATCAAGAATGTGGAGGATCTGCTGGGGGACGCGTCTTTCCTGGTGCAAAATGGGGACGTGCTGGCTGATGTGCCGCTGGATCGCTTGATCGAGCGGCATCTCAATGTCGGGAATGTGGCCACGCTGTTACTGCGCAGCTCGGGTGGTCCGGCGCAGGTGCAACTCAATGATGCGACGGGATTGGTCACCGACATTCGCGGGGCGATCGGCGGGAGAACGGAGCCAGCCTATCTCTTTTCCGGCATCTACGTTTTGTCGCCGCAAATCTTCCGGCACATTCCGGCGGGGGAAGTGGTGTCGATTGTGCCCGTCTTTTTGGAAATGATCGCCGCGGGGGAGCGAGTGGGGGGAATCGTTCTGGACGAAGGGACGTGGTTTGACCTGGGAACCCGGGAATCGTACCTGGAGGCCCATCGCCGTTTTGCGCGGCCGGAATCGGCCTTGTCGTATCCGCTGGACCGCGCCTGGCCGGAGTTTGTCCACCCGACCGCAAAGATCGGCGAAGGGGCGACTTTTGAGGGCGTTTGCGCCATCGGTGCCGGTGCGGAGATTGGGTCGGGAACATACATGAGGGATAGCGTGATGTGGGAAAACGCGAAAATCGCTTCCCGTTCCCGCTTAAGCGCCTGTATTGTGAGAGAAGGCCGAAGTGCGGAGGGCGAGCTCTCCAACGCGGATATTTAAACCATGCTAGCAAGCAACGTTATCAACCAGACCATCGAGCGTTTCCCGGCCTATGCCGCGGAAGACTTCGAGGTCTGTGCCCTGGAAAAGGGAGGATCCGACCGGAAGTTCTACCGCATGCGGGCGGGCGAGGGTGTCTCGATGATCGTGGTGAAGTACTCCAGCCAGAAGGAGGAAAACTGCCACTACGTGGCCAGCGCGCAATTCCTCGCGGCGGCGGGCGTCAATGTGCCGAAAATCTATTTTCACGACACCCACGAAGGCTTGATCTGGATGCAGGACCTCGGCGAGGACGATCTCTGGGCGCATCGCGAGGCTCCGTGGAATGAGCGGCGCAGACTCTATGAGTCGACTCTGTTCGAAGTGAGCAAGATGCACACCGCCGGCACGCGTCGGCTGGAAGGCGCGACGGTGCGGCTCGAGCGGGAGTTCAACGAGCAGCTCTACCTCTGGGAGCAGAATTACTTTTTCGAGCATTGCCTGAGGGCGCACTTCCGCCTGGAGGAAGACGCCGTGCAGCGCTACGCGGGCCTGCCCGTGTTGCAAAACATTGCAGTGAAACTGGCCAGTCGGCCGAGGGTACTGGTGCATCGCGATTTCCAATCGCAGAATGTGATGATTCGCGAGAGCACGGCCTGGCTGATTGATTTTCAAGGCATGCGTCCCGGCTTGCCGCAGTACGATGTGGCCTCGCTGCTCTACGATCCCTATGTCGAACTGGCCGGGGAAGAGCGCAACGCGCTGCTGGGCTATTACAAGCAGGTGGCCGCGCAGGGCGGGCTGGAGATCACGGAAGATTTTGATCAGGTTTTTTATCAGTGCGCACTGCAGCGGTTGATGCAGGCCCTGGGAGCCTATGGGTTCCTCGGGTTGCAAAAGGGCCGCGCGGATTTTTTGGCGCATATTCCAGCGGCGCGGCGCTCGCTGCGCGAAGTGGCGGCCCGCATTGACGGGCTCGATGAATTTGTGACGCTGCTGGACGATCTGCCATGAAGCTAAGCGAAGCGACGACGGTCATCATCGAAGCCATCACCCCGCAACTCGACGGCGGGCGTTACCCCATAAAACGTGCGGTGGGCCAGGACCTGGCGGTGGAGGCGGATATTTTCAAGGAAGGCCACGATGTGGTCTCCGCTCGGCTCAAATGGCGCCGCAAGGGCGAGACCGCCTGGTGCGAGACGCCGATGGAGCCGCTGATCAACGACCGCTGGCAGGGCGTGATCCCCGTGACGGTGGAAGGCGAGAGCGAATACACCGTCGAAGCCTGGGGCGACACCTTCAAGTCGTGGCAGGAGGAGATTCACAAGAAATTCGCGGGCGGCATCACTGACCTGCGAAGCGAATCGCTCGAAGGCTCGGCTTTGGTGCTCAAAGGTGCGACGCTCGCTGGCAAATCATCTGACGCGAAGAAGCTAAAAGCCTTCGCCACGAAGCTGCAGGAAGCGGATGCGGCGGCGACCAACGAAATTGCCAGCGACGCCGAATTGGGGGCGCTGATGGAAGTGTGGACTGATCGCTCTCTGGCCACCGAGCATGTCCCTGCCTTGCCGCTCTGGGTGGATCGGCCCGAGGCGGCCTTCGCCGCCTGGTATGAATTTTTCCCGCGTTCGGCGGAAGGTAAGGCCGACTCGGGATCGACCTTCCGCGATTGCCTTGGCCGCGTGGACGATGCGAAGGCGATGGGTTTCGACGTGATTTATTTCCCGCCGATCCATCCGATCGGCGTATCCAACCGCAAGGGGCGGAACAACTCGCTGAATTGCGAGCCCGGCGAACCCGGCGTGCCCTACGCCATCGGCAATCGGGCGCAGGGCGTGAATGGCGGCGGGCACAAGGATGTCGCACCCGAACTCGGAACCTTGGAGGATTTTTCCTGGCTGGTCGGTGAAATCAAAAAGCGCGGCATGGAGGTCGCCCTCGATTTCGCGATCAATTGCTCGCCCGATCATCCCTACGTACAGGACCATCCCGATTGGTTCTTCAAGCGGCCCGATGGCACGATCAAGTATGCGGAGAATCCTCCGAAAAAGTACCAGGATGTCTATCCGCTGAATTTCCACAATGCCGACTGGAAGGCGTTGTGGGAGGAACTGCGCAGCGTCATTGCCTTCTGGTGCAAGATGGGTGTGCGCATTTTCCGGGTGGATAATCCGCATACCAAGCCGGTGTCGTTCTGGGAGTGGATGATCGGCGAAATCCACCAGGAATATCCCGACGCGCTCTTCCTGAGCGAGGCCTTCACCCGGCCCAAGATGATGCAGGTCCTCGCCAAGGCCGGCTTCACGCAAAGCTACACCTACTTCACCTGGCGCAACTCGAAGTACGAGCTCACCGAGTATCTTACCGAGCTCACGCAGACGGAGATGAAGGATTATTTCCGGGCGAACTTCTTTGTGAACACGCCCGACATCCTGCCGGAGTATCTCCAGCAGGGCGGACGCAACGCCTGCCTGATCCGAGCTGTGTTGGCGGCTACGCTGGCGCCGGTTTATGGCATCTACAGTGGCTTTGAGCTCTGCGAGACTGCCGCGCTGCCGGGCCGCGAGGAGTACATCGATTCCGAGAAGTATCAGTTCAAGGGCCGCAATTGGGACGCTCCTGGGAACATCAAGGATTACATCACCAAGCTGAATGCGATCCGCCGGGCCAACCGCGCGCTGAGCGAATACGCGAACCTCAAGTTCCACTTCGCGGAAAACGACAACATTCTTTTCTACAGCAAGACGACGGCGGCGAAGGACAACATGCTGCTTATCGCCGTCACGGTCGACTTCCGCAACGCGCAGACCGCCTTCGTGTCCGTGCCCGTGGGCGATCTCGGCATCGGCGACCGCGAGACCTACCAGGTCGAGGATCTCCTCACCGGCGAAAAATTCCTGTGGACCGGCGCCCGCAATTTCATCTCGCTGAATCCGCACACCCGCCCCGCCCACATCTTCCGTGTCCGCCGCTGGGCCGGCCGGGAGAACGGGCAGGATGTTTATTTGTAGATTGCAATTGGCTCTTCTGCGGAACGGTTACTTTGAGGTTTGAGTATGGCGACCCAACCAATTCTTTATCTGATCGCCGGTTGCAATGGGGCAGGTAAGACGACCTTCGCGTACCAATTTTTACCCAAGGAAGTTAAATGCTTGAGGTTCTTGAATGCGGATGAAATCGCGAAGGGGTTGTCGCCCTTTGACCCTGCCGCCGCTTCGATCAAAGCTGGTCGTCTTTTGCTGAGTGAAGTACGCGAATGTTTGGACGGGCAAATCACCTTCGGATTGGAGTCCACTTTGAGTGGACGGACTTATGTGCGGCTACTGCGGGAGGCACGGCAGCTCGGATATGAAATTCATCTTCATTATCTTTGGCTCCGGAAGGTAGAGCTGGCGATCAAGCGTGTGCAAAGTCGCGTCAAAGAAGGTGGTCATAATGTTCCCGAAGTGGACATCAGGCGACGATTTGCCAAAAGCATCCAAAATTTTTTGGAAGACTATGCGCCGCTTGCCGACAAATGGGCTTTTTGGGACAATCGATTCAGCCCGCCGCCACTACTGGCGGAATCGCAATCTTGCTCAATTTCGGAACTGAAGGTTAAATTGGCGCAATGAAAATGGCTAAACCGACAAAGGCCAAGGACGACGATTTCATCGCGCCGGCTCGCCGTGCGTTCCTGAGAGTAGCCCGGGAGCTGAAGCGGAAAAAAACGGCCTCTTCTTCCATCCGCGCCGTCGCTCGGGTCAAAACAAAATAACCCGTCCGGTTAGGCCCGCCGCGCCGTATAAATACTCGCGATCCCGAAAAATAGCTTCACCTGCTTCGCCCCCGCAAACCCACACGACTCAATCAGCGCCAGCATCTTTTTCCCCCGCGGAAAGGACTCGATCGAGTCCCCGAGGTAGTCATACGCCTCCTTATTCCCTGTCACCAAAGCCGCGATCCGAGGCAGCACGTTGTGCAGGTACAGGCGATAAACGCTTTTGAAGGGCTCCCACTCGGGCATGGAAAAATCCATTACCAGCACGAGACCACCGGGCCGAAGGACCCTCGCCATTTCACGCAGTGCGGTTTCCCACGAAGCCATATTGCGCAGGCCGAAGGCCACCGTCAGGGCATCGACTGCCTCCGATTGCACGGGCAGCTGCAGCCCATCCGCCTGCACCAGATTGGGCACATTTTTCCCGCGGGCCACTTCCAGCATGGGCAGGCAAAAATCCGCGCCGACCACGATGGCGTTGGGACAAGCGGATTTCAGGGTGCGGGCGAGATCGCCGCTGCCGGTTGCGAGATCAAGAATGCGGGCGGGTTTGTGGGCGGCCACGAGCCGGGCGGCCTTGGCGCGCCAGAGAAAATCAAAGCCTCCGCTCAGGAGGTGATTGGCCAGGTCGTAACGCGGGGCGATGGCCGAAAAAGTCCGTCGGACGAAGCTGGGATCGTGTTGTGGAAGCGTCGTTTCGATAGAGAGCCTCAAGGCTGAGGTGATGAGATCCCATCACAAAGATGGTACTCGCGAGAGGATTCGAACCTCCAAGGGTTACCCCATACGGTCCTGAGCCGTACGCGTCTGCCAGTTCCGCCACGCGAGCAAATTTGAACGGTTACTCTCGCCTCGCTGTCTCACCGTGTAAATCCGAAAATGCAACTTTCCACTAGCTTTGCCTCCCGGGGCATGCGAAAAAAACCCCTCTTCTCTCATGATCAACCATAAGTCCTCCTCCGCGCTCGCTCTTGTGGCCGCCGCTGCCGCAACGGTGCTGGTTTCCTGCAAGCCTTCCACGCCCACGACACCTGTGCCGCCCACGCCTCCGCCCGTACCTTCGGCCGCGGTGAGCGCGCCGACTGCAGCGCCCGTGGCCTCCGCCACACCTGCGCCTGCGGCTGAAGCTGCCACGCCTGCCGTGGTCACCGCCGCCACGCCTGAGGCTGCCACCCCGGCTGCTCCTGTAGCGGATACCTCCAACCTCACGCTGAAGGATCCCGTGGCCACCGTGAATGGCGAGCCGATCACCAAGGCCAAGCTCGATGAAGCTTTTAACAACGCCGTCCAAGCCACCGGCATGAAGGCCGATGCGCTTACCCCTGAGCAGAAGCTCGAGGGTTATCGCCAGCTCCTCGATGAATTGATCATCGACAAGCTCGTGACCAAGGCCGCCGAGGGCGTGGTCGTTCCCCAGTCTGAAGTGGACGCGGAACTCGCGAAGATCAAATCCCAATTCCCCAACGAAGAGGCTTTCAATAAGCAACTTACGGATGTTGGTCAGGATCCCGCCAAGATCGGCGACATGCTCAAGAAGATGCTCCAGCAGCAGCATTGGATGGAGGCCCAGCTTGGAAGCAAGGTCGCCGTGACCGATGACGAGGCGAAGAAATTCTACGAGTCCAACAAGGCCGAATTTGCCGAGCCCGACCAGGTGAAGGCCAGCCACATCCTCTTCCTCGTGAAGAAGGACGATTCGCCGGAAGTGGCCAAAGCCAAGCTCGAGGCCGCCAAGAAGGCCGAGGCCCGCGCCAAGAAGGGCGAAGATTTTGCCAAGCTGGCCAAGGAGCTCTCCGAGGAGCCCGGCGCCAAGGAGTCCGGTGGCGATCTCGATTTCTTCTCCAAGGACAAGATGGTGCCGGAGTTTGCCGATGCCGCCTTTGCGGCCAAGGTGGGCTCGATCAGCGATCCGGTGAAGACCCAGTTTGGCTACCACATCATCAAGGTGACGGACAAGAAGGCCGCCCACACGATGACCTTTGACGAGGTAAAGAAGCAGCTGATTGCCTACCTGAAGCAGGACAAGCAGCGCAAGGCGACCCAGGAGTTGCTCAAGTCCCTGCGTGACTCGGCCAAGATCGAAAACACTCTGCCCGCACCGAAGCCGGAGGATGCCGGTGCCATGCTGCAAATGCCACCCGCCGGAGCTCCGGCGGATGCACCCGCCGCCGCACCCATCCCCGACACAACCGCTCCGGCGGCTCCTGCTGCCAAATAAGGTCGGATGGCGCGCCCCGCAAAACACAATGCAGGCGTTATTGGCCTGGGCCTGATCGGAAGTCGGGTTGCCGCGAATCTGCGGAAATCCGGCTACCAGGTCTGGGTCTGGAGCCGCACCCCACGGCCCGAGCCCAATTTCCTCTCGTCCGCCGCCGAGGTGGCCGAATCGGCCAAGATCATCCAGATCTTTGTCTCCGACGGTGAGGCCCTGCTGCAAACGGTGAGGGCCATGTCTGCGGCGCTCACGCCGGAACATATCATTCTGAACCATGCGACGGTCTCGCCCGCCGAGACGGTCGCCGCGGCTGAGATTGTCCACGGGCGTCACGCCAAGTATCTCGATGCGCCCTTTACCGGGAGCCGCGATGCGGCGGAAGCTTCACAATTGGCCTTTTATATCGGTGGCGACGCCGCGGCCTTGGAAAAGGCCCGCGCCCAGTTGGAAATCAACGCCAAGGCCATCATCCCGATCGGGGAAGTGGGGCAGGCTGCCGCGATGAAGATCGCGATGAACATGGTGGTGGCTCTCTCCGTGGGAGCCTTTGCCGAGGCCATGTGCCTGGTCGAGAAAAGCGGCATCCCGCTTTACAAGATCGGTGAAGTTTTCCCTTATCATATTGCCAATTCCCCGCTCGTGGACCTGAAGGTGCCTGGTATGATCAAGGGGGATTTCGACCCGAGATTTTCGCTGAAGCATATGTTCAAGGACATCCAGATCGCGCTCGCGATGGCTTCGGAATACGGAGTGGATCTGCCGGAAACGGCAGCCTACGCCGGATCGGCCATGTCGGGTCTGCAAAATGGCTGGGGTGACCTGGATTTTAGCAGCATTGCCCGTCATTATGGCTATCCCAATGAGGACAACGAAGTGCCGGAGCAGTTGTTTGGCACATCTTCCGCGCCTGCCTCGACCAATGGTGCTTCCGCGGCTCCTGCGCCGGTGAAAGAGAAGAGGAAGATCTTCCCGCTCTTCGGCCCCAAGTAGCCTCGTGGCCATAGCTTTCGAACACCTCCGCCGGCTCCGCGAGGAAGGCGGCTATTTTGAGATTGGCCCACGCACGCTCATTCGCGTGGGCGGCGCCGATCGTCTACGCTACCTCAATGGTCAAATGAGCAATGACCTCCGCCGACTCAAGGCGGGAGAGGCGATGCAGGCTCTTGTGCTCACGGCGAAGGGCAAACTCTGCGCGCTGGTTTCGGTGTGGCCAGAAGGCGACTCCATCCTGGTGGAAGCCGATGCCGCCGTGGAGGAAAGCCT
>FTCB01000590.1_pt1 | contig 14523 bp, 10 predicted proteins | sample 1639431 | NCBI WGS metagenome assembly FTCB01 (sample SAMEA3914864, study PRJEB12502) | metagenome | biome: forest; material: soil | place: USA | collected 2012-03-12 | depth 0.3 m
CCACGATCAAGCGCCACGTTCATCCGCCCGCCCAGCCGTCGTTGTAGTGCCGAATCATGCCCACGGCCGCGGCGGTCCAGCGCGCAAGATCCGCGGGCGGATGAACGTGGCGCTTGATCGTGGTGTGTTCGATACTCTCACCGAGCCGAAAAACGATCTGCGCTCCCGTGGCGCGCACGGCGGCGATATATTCGTCGGTCGGACCGAACACATAGCTCTTCGGATCCTCCGGATCCGCGGCGGGATCGGGGAAAATGGCGTGCATGTCGACGACGTCGGGATTCGGCCAATGGCAGTCGTGCAGCCGCGTGAATGGAATGCCGAGCGCGCGCTGAGCTTCGGTGAGATCGATCAATCCACCAGGCACCAGCGGGCCTTTATTGACGCCGTGCAGCGCGCGCAGGGTGCCATGGGGTTTGGCAAAATCGACCGTCAGGACGGCGGGATCTTCCGCCCAAAGCGAGAGCGAGGCCGCGAGTGGGAGAGTTCCGAGGAGGAGTGATTTCACGGGCGGAAGGATGCGGGAGACAAAGCGATACGGCAATCGTGTGCATACGGCTCTGGCGATCGATCAGGGACGCCGACGGCGCGGCGTCCCTACCTTTGGGCACCCTAACACCCCGCACTCTTGCCGGTCTTCGTTTCAATGAGCCTCTCTCCCAGTCCATTTTCCCTTTTCGCCGCTCTCCTTCTCCTCCTCGGCATGCCGCTCGCCGCCAGCGCCGATGAACCTCCCGCCGTTCCCCTCCCCGCCGGCGTGAAAGCGGAGTGGGATTTGTCCAAGGCCGTCTCCGACCAGACGGACACCCGCGAACGTATCTGCCTTAACGGACTGTGGCGCTGGCAGCTGGCGGACGGAGCCAGCGAGGAAGTGCCGAAGGGCCAGTGGGGCTATTTCAAAGTGCCGGGCTGCTGGCCGGGGATCGGCGATTACATGCAGAAGGACTGCCAGACGGTGTTCGCGCATCCGGCGTGGAAGGACCGAAAGCTCGGCGGTGTCACTGCGGCGTGGTATCAGCGGGAATTCACGGTGCCGCCGAAATGGGAGGGGCGGCAGATTATTACACAATTGGACTGCTTGAATTCCTATGCCGCGATTTTTGTGGATGGGAAGAAAGTAGGCGAAGTTCACTTTCCCGCCGGTGAGGTGGATCTCACCGCGGCCTGCCAGCCGGGCACGAAGCACGTGCTGAGCATGCTCGTCATCGCCATGCCGCTGAGAGGCGTGATGCTTTCCTACACGGACAGCGCGCACGCGCGGGAGATGAAAGGCTCGGTCCGGCGCCGCGGGTTGTGCGGCGACGTGTGGCTCGCCAGCCGCCCGCCGGGCCCGCGCATCGCCTCCGTGACGGTGGAAACTTCCACGCGCCGCGGCGAGATCACCTTTGTCGCCGCGCTCGAAAATCTCACCCCGGATGCCCACTACGCCCTGTGGGCTCGCGTGACGCGAAACGGACAGACGGCCCTGGAACCGGCGAGCCCGGCCTTCCAGGCCAGGGACCTCCAGGGAGGCCGCTACCGCTTCACGGCGAAATGGACCCCGCCCGAGTACTGGGACCTGCACACGCCGGGCAATCTCTACGACGCGCAGCTCACGCTCCGCGAAGCTCCCAACGGCAAGGTGCTCGATGCGCAAATTCCCATACGCTTCGGATTCCGCGAATTCTGGATCGAGGGCCGGGACTTCTTCCTGAACGGCACGCCCATTCATCTCTCCGCCGTGCCGCTCGACAACGCGCAGATCAGCGCGGACCTCGCGAGCTATGCCGCCACGAAGGAAACGCTCCAGCGATTGAAGGGCATCGGCATCAATTTTGTCTACACGCATCATTACGACTGCGAACCCGGATCGCACCTGGCACTCGAGGAAATCCTCCGCGCTGCGGACGACGTGGGCATGCTCGTCTCCATCACGCAGCCGCACTTCAGCCACTACGACTGGAAGGCCGCCGATGCCGATGAAAAGAACGGCTACGCGGCGCATGCGGCCTACTATGCGCAGGTGGCGGGGAGTCACCCATCGGTGGTGGCGTATGCGATGAGCCACAACGCCACGGGCTACGAGGAGGACATGAACCCCGACCTCATCGATGGCATCCACGATCCGCGCGACAACTGGTCGTCGAAAAACGCGAAGCTCGCCCTGCGCGCCGAGGCCATCGTGCAGCGCTTCGATGCCAGCCGCATCGTCTACCACCATGCGTCGGGCAATCTCGGCTCGATGCACGCCATTAATTTCTACCCGAACTTCGTGCCCATCCAGGAGCTCTCGGATTGGTTCGAGCACTGGGCCACGGCGGGCGTGAAGCCGGTATTTCTCTGCGAGTACGGCGCGCCGTTCACGTGGGATTGGACGATGTATCGCGGCTGGTACCAGGGCAAACGCGAGTTCGGCAGCGCGAACGTGCCGTGGGAATTTTGCCTCGCGGAATGGAATGCACTCTTTCTCGGCGACGCGGCCTACCGCATCAGCGACGCGGAGAAGGCGAATCTGCGCTGGGAGGCCAAGCAGTTCCGCACTGCGCAGGGCTGGCATCGCTGGGATTATCCGAATCAAGTGGGCTCGGATCGCTTCACCGAGCGCTATCCCGTGTTTGCGAAATACATCACGGACAACTGGCGCGCCTTCCGCACGTGGGGCGTTTCGGCAATTTCACCGTGGGAATACGAGCATTACTGGAAACTGCGCGACGGCGTGCAGCGTGGCCGCGAGGAATTGCCCGTCGATTGGGATCATCTGCAGCGCCCGGGCTTTAGCGCCGACTACCGCGACCAGCGCATGGAGCGCATGGACGTGGCCTTTGAGCGAAAGGATTGGATCGCCACGCCCGCCGCGGAAGCCCTGCTGCGCAACAATCTCCCGCTGCTCGGTTACATCGCCGGAAAGCAGGACGCTTTCACGAGCAAGGACCATCTTTTCATCCCCGGCGACCGGCTCGAGAAGCAGCTCATCGTGATCAACAACTCGCGCGAACCGGTGACCTGCGAAGCCAGTTGGACGACGGAGGGCGCCAGCGGATCAGCCCAGCTCCAGATTCCGCCGGGCCAGCAAAAGCACAACGTGTTCAGCTTCGAAATTCCCCTGACCCTGGGAAAGGGCCGGCATGTCATCGAGGCGGAGTTCAAGTTCAGCACCGGCGAGGTGCAGACGGACGAATTTGCCTTTGAAGTTCTCCCGCGCCTCGCACCAGTCGCCGCAGGGAAAGGAAAGATCGCGCTGTGGGATCCCAAGGGCGAGACCCGCACGCTCCTTGCCGACCTCCGCGTCCGCACCACCGATGTCACACCCACCACGGATCTCACACCGTTCGATGGCCTCGTCGTTGGCAAAGGCGCTCTCACCGCCACGGGCGCGGCGCCGAGTCTGGCGCGTGTGCGTGAAGGCATGAACGTGCTGATTTTCGAACAAACTTCGGAGGCACTCGAGAAGCGCTTCGGGTTCCGCGTCGCAGAGTATGGGCTGCGGCAGGTTTTCCCACGCACCGATCTCACGCTATTGGCGGCGTTTTCGCCGGAGCTCCTCCGCGACTGGCGCGGCTCCGCCACGCTGCTGCCACCGCGGCTCTCCTACAACTTGCAGCCCAGGTACGGTCCCACGGTGACGTGGGCCGGCCTCACGGTGCCGCACCTGTGGCGCTGCGGGAATCGCGGGAACGTGGCCTCCGTGACGATCGAAAAACCGGCGTGCGGCGATTTTCTCTCGCTGCTCGAAGGCGGCTACGGCCTGCACTACAGCGCGCTCCTGCGGTATCGCGAGGGCGACGGGCAGATCTTTTTTTGCCAGATGGACGTGACCGGCCGCACGGAAAACGATCCCGTCGCGGACGCGCTGGTGAAGCGCCTGTTGACAGCCGCCGCCCTGCACACGTCGCCGCCGCACCGCAACACGTTTTACCTCGGAGAGGCCGCGGGGCTCGCCCACTTGCAGGCGGCCGGCATCGCGGCGAAACCTTTCCTCGCACGCGACGCCACGGCGCACGACCTTCTCGTGCTGGGCCCGGGCAGCCCGCCAAAGGACCCGGCGGAGGCGGCGAAAATCAAAGAGTGGGTGAAGCAGGGCGGGCATGTCCTCGCCGTGGGCCTGGAACAAGCGGAGGCCGAGGCGCTGCTGCCTTTCCCGGTGAAGATGCAGCCCGGGGAATACATCGAAGGCGCGCTAGGCGATGGCGAGCTGCCCGCCGTGTTCCGCGGCATCGGCCCCGCGGAGCTCTACAATCGCGACCCGCGCAAATTGCCGCTCGTCGTGGAGGGTGCCCGCACCTTTGCCCGCGGCGTGCTGGCGGTTTCCAAAGACGAAAGCGTGGTGTTCTGCCAGTTCGTCCCCTGGCAGTTCGACGCCGTCGCACCGGCCAATTGCAAGCGCACGCACCGGCAGGCGTCCATTCTCCTCTCGCGTCTGCTGGCCAATCTCGGTGCCGTGAGCACTCCGCCCGTGCTGGAGCGCTTTCAAAAGCCCGCGGTCAACGCCGAGGGTGGACGCTGGCTCACCGGTTTCTACCTCGACCAGGCCGACGAATGGGACGACCCCTATCGCCATTTCCGATGGTAGATTCTTGCGAATGGCGAGCGCGCCTGGCGGCCGGCCCTCGGCAACCGTCCGCCACCAGCGCAGCTACGCGGCACACGCGGTGATGACCTGGGAGTGCAGCGAGTGGATTTCCTGGATCGACTCGTCCACATCCTCCGTGAACCCATTCCGCGGATAGGCGCAAAAGAGCGAGAAGCTGTCGCGGTGGCAGGCTTGATGCCAGAGATGCTCCAACCGCACGGCGGCGCCGCTCTCGCCGCGCGCCCACAGCAGCGCGACCATTTCGCCAAAAGCGCGCACCCGCCGTTCGTCGGCCTTCGCCTGCGAGACGAGCTTGGACACCGTCTCGGCAAACAAGACTTTGTGCGGCCAGCCGTTTACCATGAACTTTTCCAGCAGGGTCACGGCGTCGAAATCGAGGTACTGATTTTTCGCGCGCGCGATATTCAGGCTGACACCGCGGTGGCGGAGCCGATCTTCCAGCACCAGGAGATGCGGACGCGTCGCCACCACAATGACGCTTTCGTTCGCCTCGAAGCCACCGGCCGCGAATCCTTCCAGGAAATCGAGGAAGGTTCCGTCCTCCTCGTAGATTTGCACGAGGTGCTCGCACGGCGCGATCTCGCCCCAAAAGACATTGGCCCTCTTCGGCTGTGGCTGACCGAGAATTTGAATGAAACTCATGGTGGGCTCCAATTGGAATCCACACCATCTTAGCGATTCTTCGGCCCGGAGGCGAGAACGTTTTGGTCGCTCTTCCGAAACTCCGGCCGGCAGTCCCGCTGCTGTGAGTTGACGGTGACGCTTTCCCGCCCGATATAGAAGCGCCACATGTCTGCGCCTTGTCTCCTCTACTGCCACTGCCAATACGCGCAGGTCGTCCCCAAAAGCGTGAAGGAGGAAGTGCTGCGGCGGCTGTGCGACAGCGGCGTGGCGTTCGACGCGGTGGCGGATTTGTGCGAAATGGCCGCGCGGCGCGATCCGGCGCTGGCGCAGTTCGCGGCGGCCGGAGCCGTGAAAATCGCGGCGTGTTTCCCCCGCGCGGTGAAAGGGCTCTTCCATCAATGCGGCGCAGACCTCAATCCCGCTTCCGCGGAGGTGCTGAACATGCGCACGCAGACGGCGGAGGAGATCGTCGCGGCGCTGCTGGCGCCGGAGGTGAAGCCGAATTTGCCGGTGAGAAACAGCACCGATCCTTCTAAGAACGTTGCCGTTCCCGGCACTTAATTTTTCAACCATGTCGCTCAAGACCGAATCCACACTCCGAGTCGTGCTCTATGAAGGCGAAGGCGCCGCGCCGATCGCGGATCGTTATGCCGCGATGACGGCGCTGCTGGAACGCGGCTATGCGGTGACGCGGAGCGCGCAAGGCGGACGCGTGGCTCCGCAGGAGCGCGGGGCGGTGCTGGTGCTCGGCAATTTTTCCGGAGGCCAGGCGCCGCAGGTGGAGGATGCGAATGGAGCGGTGCACGTGAGCGTGCGCGATGTGGAGAACCGCGATGCGGCCGGCATTGCCGCGCTCGTGGAGCAAGTGCGCGAGAGCGCGGGCGCGGCGAAGCACGGCGAGTGGAAGCCGTGGTTCCCGGTCATCGACTACGATCGCTGCACCAACTGCATGCAGTGCCTCTCGTTCTGTCTCTTCGGCGTCTACGGCGTGGATGGCGACAGCCGCATCCAGGTACAGAACAACGACAACTGCAAAACGAATTGCCCCGCATGCTCGCGCGTGTGCCCGGAAGCGGCGATCATGTTTCCAAAATACAAGGCGGGGCCGATCAATGGCGACGTGGTGAGCAGTACGGATTTGCAGCGCGAGAAGATGAAGATCGATATTTCCGCGCTGCTTGGCGGCGACGTGTATGCGATGCTTCGCGCGCGGAGTGAAAAGAACAAGAGCCGCTTCAGCAAGGAGCGCGACTCGGACAAGGCGCTGGTAGAGCGGCAGAAATGTCTGACGAAGCTCGCAGCGGCGGGCGACATCCCGGCGGAGGTGCTGATGTCGCTGCCGTCGCCGGAGGAGATCGCGCGGCGAGCGGAGGAGGCGAAGGCGAAAGCGGCGGCGGCTTTGGCGAAGCAGAACCCGGCGGAGTAGGCGGGGAAAAATAGGCCCTATAAGGCCTATAGGGCCTATGCTCAACTCCCCCGCCCTGGCGCGAGGCGGAAGTCGCGTTGCAGGGCGTAGGTGATGCTGAGGACGATGAAAGAAATGGCGAGCAGCACGGCGGCGGTTTGGCCGGCGCTCTGATAGTCCATGGCCTGCACGGAGTCGTAGATGGAGACGGAAACCGTGCGCGTCTTTCCGGCGATGTTGCCGCCGACCATGAGGACCACGCCGAATTCGCCGAGGGTGTGCGCGAAGCTCAGGACGACGCCGGAGAGAAGGCCGGGCCAGGCGAGCGGGATGGCGATGCGGCGGAAGGTGCTCCGGTGATTGGCGCCGAGATTCCAGGCGGCTTCGAGCATCTCGCGCTGGATGGAACGAAAGGCGGCGGTGAAGGGCTGCACGGCGAAGGGCAGGCTGTAGAGCGTGGAGGCGATGACGAGGCCGGTGAAACTGAAAGGCAGCGCATGGCCCAGGAGCGCTTCCGCCCAGCGGCCCAGCGGGCTTTTCGGACCGAGGCCAATGAGCACGTAGAAGCCGATGACCGTCGGCGGCAGCACCAGCGGCAGCGCCACGATGGCTTCCACGAAAACACGCCCGCGCCATTTGGTATTGGCCAGCCACCACGCGATGGGCAGGCCAAGGAGCAGCAGCACGCCCGAGGTGACGAGCGAGAGTTGTGCGGTGAGCCAGAGCGCGGTCCAGTCCATCACTTCGATTCATCCGGCAGCGCGAAGCCGTAGCGCCGGAGAATGGCGCGCGCGGGCGGCGTGCCGAGATATTCGCGGAGCTGCTTCGCGCCCGCGGCGTTGGCGCCGCCTTGGCAGAGGATGCCGGCTTGTTCGAGTTTCGGAAAAGCATCGCCGGGCACTTCCCAATAGCGGCCGGCGTCTTTCATTTTCGGCGAGAGCGCGAGGGAGAGCGAGACGAGGCCGATGTCCGCGGCGCCGGATTCCACGAACTGGGCGGTCTGCGCGATGTTTTCGCCGAGGACGATCTTGCTGCTGATCGCCTCGTAGACGCCGAGCTTTTTCAGCGCGGCTTCCGCGGCGGCGCCATAGGGCGCGACCTTGGGATTGGCGATGGCGATTTTTTTGATGGCCGCGTCCTTCAAGACGGCGATGCCTTGCGTGACGTCGAGCTTCGATTCCTTCGGCACCCACACCACGAGGTGGCCGATGGCGTAGGAGAAGAGCGTGTCTTTGTCGGCTTTGCCGTGCTCGGCAAGCTGGCGGGGGAATTTGACATCGGCGGAAAGGAAAAGATCGAAAGGCGCGCCGTTGTCGATTTGCGCGAAGAGCGTGCCGGAAGAGCCGTAGGTGGCCTTGGGATCGAGGTCAGGGTGCGCTTTGCGGAAGTCCGTGAGGACGTCGTCGAGCGCGAATTTCAGGTCGGCGGCGGCGGCGATGAGGAGAGGCTGGGGGTCGGCGGCGCGCAAGGGCGCCAGAGCGAGAAGCGCGAGCAGCAGAAGCCGGTAGACCATTCCGGCCAGAGTGCCGGAGGAGACGTTGGTGGCGAGCGGATTCATGAGCGGAAGGATAGCGGAAAAGAGCGTTGTAGCGCGAGTGATATAACGGGGCGACGCAGCTGCAAGCGGGAGCTTGCAGACATTCGTGCCGGGATCCGGCGGGCGTCTGCGACCTTCCGGTCGCAGCTACGTGCTTTGGGGCGCTGCTTTTCGATCGTCTCCGTTGTTGGCTAGCGGGAAAGCGGTGTCGCCGCTGCGCTCTGCCACCGCAGTCCAAAATTTACCAGCGCGAGGTGCCGACTTGCCATTCTTCCATCAGCTCGCGGGGGACTTCGCCAAGGAAGCGGGAGGGGCGCTGGAGCGGGTCGCCGTAGCCCATGGAGAAGCTGGTGCAGGGGTAGCAGAGGTAGAGTTCGTCTTTGGCGCGGGTGACGGAGACGTAGAAGAGGCGGCGCTCTTCCTCGATGGCGTCGCGATCTTCGAGCGAGCGGGAGGATGGGAATTTTCCGTCGGCGAGCCACACGACGAACACGGCGCGCCACTCGAGGCCCTTGGCCTGGTGGACGCTCGACATGGTGACGCGCTCGGGGTCCTCCTGCCGCGCGGCCTCGGTGTCGAGGCTGGTGAGGAGGGCGAGCTGATCGAGGAAGGCCTGCGGGCTTTCGTATTGCTGGGCAAATTGGGCGAGCGTGTTGAGATCTTCGCGGCGCTGATCGTAGTTGGGAAATTGCGCGCGGGCGTAGTCGTCGTAGATGGCCTCCATCACGCTTTGGATCATCTTCGTGGGCGGAGCGAGTTCGCCGCCGGGGGCGAGTTCATCGAGCGTGTAGGCGAGCTGCTCCCAGGCCTTCTGCGCTTTGGCGGGGACTTTGAGCGGGAGCAGGAGATCTTTGATCGAGGGGAGGCCGGCCCAGGGATTGGCGATGGTTTCGGGGAGAGCTTCGGTGGGTTCTTCGCCGGGGACGGACCAGTCGGGGTCGGCGTCGGCAGAAGGTGTCGGAGCGGGCGCGGGTGGGATAGGGCTTATAGGCCCTATAGGCCCTATGGGTGGGGCGGCCAGGGCGGCGGTTTCGTCGGGGCCGCGGATGCCGGCTTGCAGCAGGGCGCCGAGGACTTTGTCCCAGAGGCCGTCGGCGCTGCGGGGGCCGATGCCGGGGAGGAGGCGGACCATGCGCTTGAAGGCGACTTCGTCGCGCGGGTTCACGGTCCATTTCAAAAACGCGCCGACGTCCTTGATATGCGCCTGCTCGAAAAAGCGGAGACCGCTGGTGATTTCGAACGGGATGCCGCGGCGCGTGAATTCCATCTGCAATTCCATGCTGTGGAAGTGGGCGCGGTAGAGAATGGCGATCTCGCTGAGCGGCACGTCTTCTTCCTGGTGCAGCTCCAGCACGCGCTGCGCGACGAATTGCGCCTGCTGCTGCGTATCGGGCAGCGGCACCAGCGCGGGTTTTGTGGAGCCGCCGGGACGCGCGGCGTGCAGCGTTTTTTTGAATTGGTGGATGTTCGGGGCAATCGCCGCGTTCGCGAGCGCGAGCACTTCGGGGACGCTGCGGTAGTTCGTCTCGATTTTGTGGATGGCGCAGTTGGGATTGCGCTTCGGAAATTCCAGAATGTTGCGGAAGTCGGCGCCGCGCCACGAATAGATGCTCTGCGCGTCGTCGCCGACGACCATCACGTTGTGGTGCCGCGCGGCGAGGATTTCGATGAAGTCGTTTTGCAGGTGATTCGTGTCCTGGTATTCGTCCACGAGCACGAATTGAAACTGCCGCTGGTAGTGCTCGGCGAGGGTCGCGTTGTTCTTCAGCAGCAGGACCGTTTTTTCCAGCAGGTCGTCGAAATCGAGCGCGTTGGCCTTGCGCTTTTTCGCTTCGTATTTTTTGCGCGCGGCAACGATGTGCTCCTCGAACTCGAGGAAGTGCGGATATTTCCCCGCGAGCACTTCCGGGATGGGGCGGCCGGTGTTGAGCGAAAAGCTGAGGACGTCGGCGAGGACTTCGCCTTTGGGGAAGCGCTTGTCCTTCGGGTCCTGGCCGAGGGTGACGATGACTTCGTCGAGCATGTCCTCGGCGTCCTCGCGATCCATGATGCTGAAGCCGGGCTCGAAGCCCGCCTCGCGTGGATGCCGGCGCAGGATGCGGGCGCCGATGCTGTGGAAGGTGCCGCCCCACAGTCCGGCGAGGTCCTCGGGGACGAGCGCGGCGACGCGGTCGAGCATCTCGCGCGCGGCTTTGTTGGTGAAAGTGAGGAGGAGGATGTGGCGGGCGGCGATGCCGTTTTCCATGAGGTACGCCACGCGGTAGGTGAGCGTGCGCGTTTTGCCGCTGCCGGCGCCGGCGAGGACCAGCGCGGGGCCCGGAGGCGCGGTGACGGCGGCGAGCTGCTGCGGGTTCAGCTCGGCGGCGAAGTCAATGCGCGGCCCGGTCGGGGCTGGTCGGTGAAGCGTGTACTGGCGCGGCATGTGCGGTGGTATGTGGCATGGGGAGGCGGGGGAGGCCTATGGAAAAATGCGATGGGGCCAATAGGCCGAATAGGGCCTAGGGTGCGAGGAGTGAACTTTCAGGGGTAGAGACCGCTTTTCGCCGCCTTTTTTTGTGTTTTTTGAGGAGGGAGGATGAGGGTGGAAAGTGGCGTGGGGCGCCACGGTAACGGACCTTTGATAAGGCGGAGCCTTCCTCATTTTGGATCAGCGGGATTATCCCACTTTGGGCGGGGCGTGGGAAGCGGGAAAGTTCATTTGGCTGGGGCCATACCGCGGCGCGTCGTGCCGCGCCTCCCAAAGCGGCGCCATGCCGCCGCAGTCCAGATTCCGCCGCCTTAGTCGGCGGCTTCAAAGCCGAGGAGGGTGGGCTGGCCGGCGAGATAGATGTTGGCGAAGAGGGTGCTGCTGACGTGGGCGGTATCGAGGCCGAGGCCGCCGTCGAATTTGGCGGTGGATTTGAATTCGGCGTGGTCGCCGGCGGTGTTGGCGCCGATGGAGAGCGCGTCGGTGTCGTCCCCCATGGAAATGTTCACCGGGCCGCGGAAGATGGTCGGGATCGAGAGGCTGGAGATTTCAATGTTGATGGTGTCGGCGCCCTTGCCGGTGCTGAGGTTGAAAGCCCCCGCGGCGAGGACATTGGTAATGTTGATGGTATCGTCGCCTTCACCGGTCTTCGCCGTCACGGGACCAGCAAAAGAAGCGCCCGAGAAGGTGACCAAGCCGGTGTCCGCCCCGACATTCGCGGCCTGGAGGTTGACGGCCCCGAAGCGGTTTTGCCCCACGCCGGACAGTGACACCACAAAAACTCCCGCACCAAGATTTGCCGTCACCGAAGCGACATTGGTGAAAGCGGGGAGGATCACGAGCTGATCCTGCCCGCTGCCGCCGAGATATTGGATGGCGCCGACGCTGCCGCCAAACACGGAGATGCTGGCGGCGTTGTCGCCGTCCCCGGCATTGACCGACACGGCGCCGACCTTGAAGGCCTCGGAAGAGTTGACGATCTGGAAAAACTCGGCATCCGGGCCGCCGAGCATTTTCACGGAAGCGATGCGTCCCGGGCTCGCGGTGTTGATGGTGAACTCGTTGGTGCCACCGGCGAAAGTGGCGGAAACCAGCCCGAGCAAATTCAGGGAGCTGGCGGTGAGGCTGAGCCGGCTGGTGCCGATGGCGTGAGTGCCGGCTTTGAAGGTGAAAGCACTTCCGGACAGAATCGATTGCGCGGTGAACTGGGCGTTGTTCACTCCATCGCCCAAGTCAATCCGAGCGCCCTTGGCGAACCGCTGGTGGGAGGCGCTGATGGTGAGGAAATCGTCGCCGGCACCGGCGGTGATCGAAAAGGTGCCGCCAACGACCAATCTGGAGCCGAGGAGGTGGAGGGGATTATTGGGGCCGCCTCCGAGGGAGGCCTTGAAGGAGCCGAGCTTGGTTTCCGTGAACGAGACCTGGAGAGCATCGACATCGTTCCCCCCGGTGAAGTTCAGCCCGGCGATGCTGGCGTTGGCCCCGTTGAGGGACATCCCGTTCGTTCCATCGCCGAGGACGGCGGTAATCGGCCCGCACGAAAAGGTGGAGCCTGTCACGTTCAGGACGTCCGAGCCACTCTTGCCGGTGAATTTGAGCGGGCCATTGATGGACACTGTGGCGGTGGAAAAATTGACGCTGCTGATGCCGGCGGCGTGTTCGCCGTAGAGGAAGGAAAGCGGGCCGCTTTGGAAGACGCCGGCCAGGCCGCCGGCGTTGAAGACGTTGACGCCATCGCCGGCATCAAACAGGAGGCCTTTCGGCAGCCGCACGTCGCTGACGCCGAGCAGGAGGCTGTCATCACCGGAGCCGGTGATGACTTTGACCAAGCCGCTCGCGCGGAATTCCGCGCCATTGAAGGTCAGGACATTGTTGCCACCGCCGAGCGACGCGGTGATCGCGCCGGTACGCAGCGAAGGGGTGTTGAAGTTGCAAGAATCCGCCCCCACACCTCCCGTGAACGTGAGGGCGCCGGTGAGCAAGGAGCCGGTGGTGACGGTGACGGTATTGATGCCGTCGCCGAGGGCCAGGTTAAGACCACCTTTGACGGCGACGGAGCCGCTGCTGCTCAGAGCGAAGGTATCGTCACCGGTGCTGGTGACGACTTTGACGAGGCCGTTGACCTCCACCAACCCGGCCGAGGAAAGAGAGATGGCATTGGTCCCCAGGCCACCGTTGATGGTGACGCCCCCCTTGATGATGAGAGCTTGCGAGGGATTCAGCGCCACGGTGGCCGTGCCCGCGTGGTCGAGGCTGGTCACGGAGACGGGGCCGCCGATGTCTGCGTTGCTACCGGTCAGCACGAAAGAATTATTGCCCGCGCCCAGTTGAGCGGTGATGCCTTTGGCGGTGACCAGCGTGCTGGGGGAAATGTTGATCCCGTCCACGCCGGCGCCGCCCTTCAGGGTGAAGAGTCCGCCAATGAAGGCCGAGTTGCTGCTTACGCTGGCACCGTTATTTCCCTCGCCCAAATCGAGCGTCACGGCGCCGGAGAATTGGGCAAAGGTCCCACTCGCGGAGAACACATCGTTGTCGCCACCGCCGAGGAAATTCAAGGCGCCTTTGATCTGGGGGACGGTCAAGGCCAGGGAGTCGTTGCCGGCCCCGCCGTCGAAAGTGAGTGCGCCGCCGACGGTCACGTTGGTCATCGTGAGCCCATCGTTCCCAGCATCCATCGTTGCTTTGATCGAAGAAATGGGACCGTTGAGGTTCACGCTGGCCGCCGGCGCCGCGCCGTTGAGGGCGATCAACGTCCCGCCGTCTCCCTGAAGGAGATAAGAATCCTGACCCAGGGCGAAGATGGAGGCCACGTTGTCGGCGGTGTCGCCGGTGATCGTGAGCATGCCGACGGCGAAGGTGGCGGTGATCAGGCCTGCGGGAGCGACACGCGATTCGAGGGGCTCAATGAACGAAGGACGAACGGGTGAGATGTTCTGGTTCATGCGGTCTAGATATAGTAAAAATACTTAAACGTTTACGATGCAAAATGGCGGGAGGGAGGGCCGTCCCGACTTGGCGGACGGTTTAGCCACGGCGTTGCTGCTCGCCTCCGCGAGCCCCCTGCAGGTCCGCCCCGCATGCGCGGGACGAAGCTTTCTCGCTCCGCTCGAATCCGGCGGCGGCGACGAGTGAGTCGGCGGCCATAGTAGTTCTTGAGTCGCTTTAGTCGGCGGCTTCGAAGCCGAGGATGGTGGGCTGTCCGGCGAGATAGGTGTTGGCGTAGAGCAGGCTGCTCACGTGGGCGGTATCGAGCCCGAGGCCGCCGTCGAATTTAACGGTGGATTTGAATTCGGCGTGGCCGGTGGCGGTGTTGGCGCCGATGGAGAGGATGTCGGTGTCGTCCCCCATGGAAATGTTCACGGGGCCGCGGAAGACGGCCGGGATCGCAAAGCTGCTGATTTCAATGTTGATGGTGTCGGCGCCCTTGCCGGTGCTGAGGGTGAGAGCCCCCGTGGTGAGGGTGTTGTCCATGGTGATGGTATCGTTGCCTTCACCGGTCTTCATCATCACGAGGCCGGCAAAAAGAGCGTCCGAGAGGGTGACCGAACCGGTATCCGCGCCGAGATTGGCGGCCTGGATGTTGACCGCTCCGAAGCGGCCCGTGCCACGCAATGACACGCCGAAAGTGCCCGCGCCGAAGTTCGCCGTGACCGAGGCGACCTTGCTCAGAGCGGGGAACACGCTGAGACCGTCCGACCCGCTGCCGCCGAGATACTGGATGGCTCCGATGCTGCCGCTGCTCACTCCGATGCTGACGCTGTTGCTGCCGTCTCCGGCATTGACGGTGACGGGGCCGAGACTGAAAGCCTCGCCATTGCCCGTGAGAAACAACGAATCGTTGCCCGGGCCGCCGAGCATTTTCACGGAAGCGATGCGTCCCGAGCCTCCGGCCGAGATGTTGCACTCGTTTCCAACGCCCG
>FTCB01000809.1_pt1 | contig 14332 bp, 6 predicted proteins | sample 1639431 | NCBI WGS metagenome assembly FTCB01 (sample SAMEA3914864, study PRJEB12502) | metagenome | biome: forest; material: soil | place: USA | collected 2012-03-12 | depth 0.3 m
CCCAGGAACACCGGCGCATGGTGGCGCGACTTTCGGCACACCGATTCCAGACGCGACTCCGCACCAAAGTAACACACCCGCCGCTCCGCCTGCTCCGCATCCCACTCAAACTCCCGCACCACCTCGGGCAGCCGCTCCAGCGAACACACCGGCGCACCGGCCGTGACCCGCACTCCGGCATATTCCACATACCCGACCATCGCATCGCCCACTGGTGAAAACCAATGGTAAATGCCCGGATTGATCGTCTGATACGCCGTGGCATTCCATCCATGCTGAAGCACGAGCTCCCGAACGCGGGGAATCGCATCGGCTTCGGCTGGAAGTATCATGAATAAGAAAGGTGTCTCATATCGGGCCCCGCGTCGCGGAGAAATAACGTCCCACGTCATCAGATTGACACAAATCCGCCTCCAATCTGCGAACTGGAAGTAACAATGTGCCTCTCGCGCCTGCCGTGAAACCAGTAATCAATGGTAATGTGGATCAACTGGATGCTGATGTGGATGAATTACCATCCACATGGTGTCTTACTTGCTGACATTCCATGCTTTCCATGAACTCACGCCTATCACTACTTCGCCGCTGGCGTCTCCCCTGGATGGGAGTCCTCACGCTTATCGGCGGCTTCGGCTTCCAGCCCGACGCTCTCGCCGTCACTCGCGGTCGCGACCCATGGGTCTTCCGCCTGATTCTGGAAAACAAAACGCGCATGCTCGTGGTGGCCTTGCGCCCCGACCTCTGGATGGCCTACAATCCTGCCAATGGCGCGCTCTTCAAGGTCTGGAGCGGCGGCATCACTTTTCGCGGGAAGGTCTGGGACTTCAGTCAGGAGTGCTCCACCACGCAAGGCACAACCTACTACCAGGGGAAAAACAACATCATCACGCCCATCGCCAGCACGACGACCATCCCGTCCGGCTGGACGGCCACGAGCGTCACCACGGGATCGTCGGCCTGGACCTTTACCGCAACCGGCGCGACCATGACTTCTCCCGCATCGGGGTGGGACCTCACGTCTTACGACAATCCCATCTTCCTCTTCTACGAAACGAACGGCAACCCGCTCCACGTGCAGTGGTCCACCGACGGCGGCACCTCGTGGACAGCCCAGGAATACGATTCCACCAAGCCCGGCATCAACCCGCAGGAAAATCAAAAACTCATCGCCGCCGGCGGCAGCAATGTGCGGATGCGTTTTATTCAGCAGGGGAACTACAACAAGACCATCAACAAGATCAGCTTCTTCGGCGATTACAAAGCCTGGACGGCCAAACAAAGTGGCAGCGCGGTGCCCGTCACCGTGGATTGGCGCGGCTACACCACCCAATCGCTGGCGCCCACCGACAATCCGCCCAACCAAGGCTCGGTGACCCTGAAATATGAAATCGTGCTGCCCGGTGGTGTCCGCGCGACCGTGACGGAAAAGCCTGAGCAACTCGCCGGCCTCGCCATGACCCGGCAGTTCACAGTCTCCAATCTTCCTGCCGATACCGTGCTCTCGCTGCAACTCAATGGCGCGAGTGGCGGCTACCAGGAGGCCCGCACGGTCTCCGGGGCCGGCACGCTGCGCACGGCCGGCTCGGATGTCTTCCTGGATCTCTCCTCGAACGGAACCACGACGCTTAACTCTACCTGGACGCCATGAAGTCCCTTTCTCGCATCTTCCTCACTTTTGCCTTCCTCCTCGTCGCGATCGCCTCGGGTCGCGCCCAGGTGGCCATGGAGCCTGGCGTTACCGCCTGGGTTTATCGCACCGGCGAACTCATGACCCAGCTTCCCACGCTGGTCGGCACGCCGGCCCCGAACTACTACAAAAACCACGCGCAAGTCGACTTCAACGCCCCGTGGGTCTCCGACTATCCCGACGATGACCTCAGCTATTGCTACGGCCACATCTGGGGTAATCTGATCATTACGACTTCGGGCACCTACCAATTCCGCGTCACCAGCGCCGACGGCTCGAAGTTCTACTTCAACAATGCGCTGGTCGTCGACAATGACCGCCCCGGCCTGAATTCCTCCACCGGCTCGGTGATCCTCAACACGGCCGCGCACTACCCCTTCTATCTCAATTTCTATCAAAACCCCGGCTCCCAGCGAGTGCTGCTGGAATGGATGCCCCCAGGCGGCAGCCAATTCGTCACCGTGCCGGCCAGCGCCTTTGAAACCGAGCAAGGCCAGACCTTCGTTACCTCGCCCGGCGTCAAAAGTTGGACCTATCCGAATGGCAGCGGTGGCACTGCCGGCGGCCCCGGCGATGGCACTCCGCTCACCGCCGTGCACCCGAGTTTCACACTCGAAAATTTCCGCCCCGCCGGCTTCAACCCGCGCGTCGGCGGCCTCGCCTTCCTGCCGGACGGCCGCCTCGTGGTCACGACATGGGACAGCACCGGCGGTGTCTACCTGGTCGATGGGCTGCAAGGTGCCGGCCCGGTGACCTACAAACTCTTTGCCCGCGGCCTCGGCGAACCTCTCGGCGTCTGCGTGCAAGACGGCGACATCTACGTGGCGCAAAAACGCGAAATCACGCGCCTCCGCGACCTCGATGGCGATGGCTTCTGCGACGAATACGAGACCGTCGCGTCCGGCTGGCCCGCCTCCTACAACTACCACGAGTTCACCTTCAACCTCGTCTACAAGGACGGCTTTTTCTGGTGCACCACGTCCACGCCGCTGAAGAGTGGCGACACCACCTATCTCGACGGCAAGATCAATGGTGCCACTGCTCCTGGCTACCCGGTCATCAATGGCCCTGGCTCCTACCTCAAAATCGATCCCGTGGCACATACCTGGGAAATCGCCTCCTCCGGCCTCCGCACGCCGAATGGAATGGGCCTCGGCGTGGATGGCGAAATCTTCTGCGGCGACAACCAGGGCGACTGGATGCCCTCCAGCAAGATCAACCACATGATCCCGGGGAAATATTATGGCGTGCCCTCGAGCAGTACGCAGAGCGGGCAGGCCATTTATCCGCCGGTCGCGTGGATGCCGCATGACATCGCCTCGAATTCACCCACCCAGCCCGTGCTGGTGACGAATGGCACTTACGCCGGCCAAATGCTATTCGGCGAACTCACGGACGGCGGCCTCCTCCGCATGTTCGTGGAGAAGATCAATAACACCTACCAAGGCGTGGTCTTCCGCTTCAGCGAAGGCTTCGAGGTCGGCCTGAACCGCATCGCCTGGGGTCCCGATGGCTGCCTCTACGCGGGCGGCGTCGGCAGCGGCGGCAACTGGAACTGGCAGGGCACCACGCAGGGCCTCCAGCGCATCCGCCCCAATGGCAACACGACCTTCGAGATGCTCTCGGTGAAAAGCCGCGCCGATGGGTTTCAAATCGAGTTCACCCAGCCGGTGCAGCCCGGTCTGCTCCCAAACCCGGCCAACTACGCCGTCCAGCAATACCAGCAGGTCCCGTCGATCGGCTATGGCGCTGGCAATCAATCCGGCAAAACCACGCTCACCGTGACGGCGGCCAAGATGTCGCCCGATCGCAAGAAAGTCTTCCTCCAGGTGGCCGGCCTGCAAACAAACCGCGTCGCCTATCTCCGCGTAGCCAATCTGCGCAATGATGCGGATGCCCACCCGTGGACGACGGAGGCGTGGTACACTCTCAATAATCTGGGTACCACCTCCGGGCCGGATTTCACCCCCGTCAATCCGCCGCTCTTTCCGCCCACGCTGGTCTCTCCCGGCAACGGCGTTTCGCCTGGGCCCGCCCTCGATAATCTCACGCCTACCTTTAGCTGGAATGCAGCCGCCAGCGCCACGGGTTACGGCCTCTACATCACGGACCTATCCGCCGGAGGAGCCGCCGTGTATCCGGTCGGTGGTGGCGCGGCCACCCCTATCGCTGGGACTTCCTTCACGCTGCCTTCGGGCGTGCTGCAGTGGGGCCACAACTATCGCTGGGCGATGACGACCTTCGACGGCTCGGGCGAATATCCGACCCGCTCGAATTTCTCTTTCTTCCAGACGCAAACCGCCGCCCCGGCCGACATTGCCACCGCGTACCAGGCGGAGGACGCCACGCGCTCAGGCCCCGTGCTCGGAACCGCGCAGGAACTGATTGACCGTCCCGGCTGGACGGGCACCGGCTATCTCGATTTCGGCAACGGCGCCTCCGAATACATCCAGTGGACGGTCACCGCGAATTCCGCCGGCCGCCATCGGCTCAGCTTCCGCTACGCCCTCGGCGCGACCGGGTCCCGCCCTTTGTCCATCTCGGTCAATGGCACCGTGGTCAATTCAAGCCTGGCCTTTCCTTACACCGGCTCGTGGGGGACTTGGGAGAGCGTTGCCCTCGATGCGAATCTATTGAAGGGAACGAACACCATTCGCGCCACGGTCGCCGGCTCCAGCGGCGCCAATATCGATCGCCTCGATGTCATCGGCCCTGGCCCCGTGCCGCCAGGCGCCGTGGTGCTCTTTGATGGCACCAGCGCCTCCGCCGCGGCCAACTGGGTGCGGGATGCCGATGGCGCCGCCAGCAATTGGTTCTCGTCCAACGGCTGGCTGCAGGTGAACCATACCGCCTCGCCAAATGACATCGTGAGTGTGCAGAAATACAAGAACTGCTCCGTCCATGTGGAATGGTTCGCCCCCTCCGGAGGCACCGGCCTGACTGCGGCCAACTCCGGCGTGAAGCTCCAGCGCCGCTATGAAATGCAGATCCTGAACACCGGCCTCGGCACTGCTCTCTCGGACACCACGGCCGGCGCCATCTACGGCTTCCGCAAGGGCGACACCAATGTGAGCCCCGGTGCGGGGGTTTGGCAGAGCTACGACATCACCTACACCGCCCCGCTCTTCAGCGGCCCCACCAAGGTGGCCAATGCGCGCATCACCGCCTATTGGAACGGCGTCCTCGTTCATAACAACATCGAGGTCCCCTCGCCCACCGCCGGCTCGCCCACCGACACTTCCGCGCTCGACGGCATCCTGCTGCAGGAACTGCCCACCGATGCCACCGGAGAAGTGCTCTTCCGCAACATCTGGGTGCTGCCGGCGCCCACGCCCTCGCAGTATCTTACCAATTGGTTCAACGCCTATAATTTGACCGGGGCCGACGCCACAGCGCTCGCCACGCCTTCGCATGATGGCATCACGAACATTTGGAAATACGCCTCCGGCGCCGACCCGCAAAGTCCGCTGATCATCACCAACGGCTATTCCTATCTGCCGCAGATGCAGTTGATCTCGCAGGACGGCAATCAGTACCTGCAATTCACTTACCGCCGCCGCACGGATTGGGCCGCCCGTGGCCTCCGCTTCACCGCCGAGACCTCCTCCACGCTCGCCAACGAGAGTTGGACTCCGCAACCCTACACGCAAATCGGCAACCCGATTCCCACGGGCGACAACATCACGGAGATGGTCACCATCCGCATCGACCAGCCCATTCCGCCGGATACGCTGAAGCAATTCTCCCGCATCAACGTGGAGTTGCTGCAGTAAGACTGTGAATTACGGCGCCAGGATTTTCCAGCGGACCACCCGCATGGGAATCTGGAACCAATTCACTTTCGAAGGCACGGAGCACGTCAACACCTGCAGTTCCTGCGGATCGGCCTCGATCCATTGGCCCTCGCCGAGATAGGCGAGGATGTGGATCCCGCTGCGCGTCACGGCGAGATCGCCGGGCTGCAGGTGTGACGACTCTGTCTCATTGATGCTGGGCACTTCAAACAGCGGCACCGTTAGGTCATCGCGTCCTTCGCCGAGCGCTTTGGCCGTGGTATCATTCCACCAGAGCGCCAGCGCGCTGCGGACGAGACCCGGATTCCCCGTGCGAAGGCCGCTCGAAACTAGCGCATCGATGAGCCCACGGCGAATCAGGCCGGAGCAATCGATGCCGCGCCGGTTTTCTCCGCCCCACACATACGGAACGCCGTCGTAACGCCGCAGCGCCTCGATGTAGGCGGCGCGAAGCTCGGCCGCATTCAGAGGACCACCCGCCGGCCAGACGAGAAAACCGGCGATCAAGCCGGTGAGTGCCAGAATCCCATAACGCACGATCCGCAACCGCCAGCAAAGGCCGAGCAATCCCGCCCAAAGCAGAGAGAGCAGCACCAGACACGCCGCACGCCTAAGTCCTGTGCTGACGGGATACCGGACAAGGGCAACGAAGAGCGCCAGCATACAAAACCATAGGCCCCACAGCAGGCGGAGCAAACGAGGGGGCATTCTTGAGGAGATCACCATATCAATACGGACAGACCTCCTCAATTTTCAATCGAGCGCGCGAATCTTTTCGCTCCAGGGTTGGTGGCGCGTCACCGCATCGTGCGCAGGTAGGCGAAGAGATCGCTCACCTGCGCCGGCGTCATCGTATCGAGCAGGCCCTCCGGCATGAGCGAGCGCCGCAAATATTTTGCGCTGCGAATGTCGCTCTTCGGCACGCGCCGATCCGGGACCCCCGGCTGGCGAATCACCACTGCATCCTTGTCTTCGCTCACGTAGAACGCCTCGAGGAGATCGCCGCTCTTCATCTCCATGCGGTAGATGCGGTAGCCATTCTCCATGGCCGCATTCGGCGTGATGATATTGCGCAGGATGGCCTCATCGCCCATGGCGCCCACGCCGCTGAGATCGGGGCCGATGCTCGCCCCCTGGCCCTTGAAGAGGTGGCAGGCCTGGCAAACCGCGGTCACTAATTTTCCGCGCGCCGGCTCGCCCGGCTTTTGCGCGAGCGCGCGATATTTCGCGAATTTCTCATCCAACGCCCGCGCTTCGCTGCTGCTCATCACCGGCGGATAATCGCTCGTCTTTACGATCTTTGCACCCGGGTGCAGTTTCCCCCAGCCATCCGCGCCATTGGCGAGAAAGAGCAGACCCGGTGGCTTTTCGCCTTCCGAAAACGTGCGATCGAAATCGCGCCGAATTTCGTCCGCCGTGCGGGCAACTTTCCAAAGGCGGAATTCGCTCAGCGCGCCTGCGGTGCCCTTGCCGGGCTGAGTCCAGGCGATGCGCACACCCTCGAATTTCCGGGGCGCCGGCTTCGATTGATCCGCCGCGAGCTCGCCGTCCTGATAGATTTTGAACAAGCCTCGATCATCGCGCGTAATGGCCACGTGCGTCCACAGATCCGCCGTCATCGGCTTGTTGGAAATGATGACGTCGTTGAGCCCGCCAATCCACACGCGAAGTTTGGCCGCGAAAAAGTTGATGTCGATCTGTCCGGGTGCGCCGAGGATGCCGTCGTTGTTGTCGATCCCAGCATCGAGTCGCACCCAGCATTCCACGGTGAATGGGCCGTCGAGCGTGAGGCCGGTTTCCGTCCACGCATCGTCGCTGCCGTTGAGCACCAACACCGGACGGAAGAGCGCCGCCAGTTCGTTGAGCAGCGGCGCGAGATCGGGATCCTTGGCGCCGAGGAGCGTCTGGAGTTTGTCGACCATCGGGCCATCCAGCTCCGTCTTGGCGATGATGCCCGACTTCACCGCTGCCACCACCGTCTTCGCGCCAGCCTTCGCCGTGGTGAGTTGTGTGAGCGCGGCGTGGCGCTGGCTCTCATCGAGATCTGGCCAGAGCTTCAGCAACACCTCGCCGGCCTTGGGTGAACGCGACGCCGCCAGCGCCGCCAGCGCCTCCGCGCGGGCCTCCGGGCTTTGCGCGAAGTAGGCGATGCGTTCGAAAAGATTGACCTGCTCCCCGTGCAAGCTGCGGAGAGCCTTCAGCGCCTGCAGGGCCTGGGGCTTCATCTCCAGGTAGGTGCGATGCCCCGGTTCACCGGCGATGAAATCGTGAATCTCATTGCTCCCCTTCTCCACTACCGTCGCGAGGTACTGCTCCAGCCCGGAAAGCTGAAAAGCCTCCGCCAGCCGCGCCGCGAGCGCGACAGCCTGGTCGTCCTGGGCGTCGACGAGCTGCCGCGCGGCCTCCGTTAGAACCGGCGCCAGCTTGGCCGCATCGAGGCGCGTCCGAACTTTAAGCAGCGCCTCCAGTGCTGCGTCACGCGTAGCGCGATTGCGTAGAATGGATTTGAGCGCATCACCCACACCGGGCTCCTCCGGAAATTGCGCCAGCCGGAGAAGCTCCTCTTCGCCCACCGGTCGCGTAAGTTGCGGAAGCAGCTTCGCCACACGCTGCGCGCTGACTTTAGGCTCGAGAGCAAGCGAAGCGAGGAGGCGGGACTCCACGGGAAGTTTGGCGGCATCGGGTGAGTCGAGGAATTTGGCGACAGCGTCAGGCGAACTCTCCAGGAACATGCGAACGAGATAGCGCTCGAACTCGCGGTCGTAGGCGGCGCCGATTTTGATCGGCTTGTTCTTTTGCGTGGACGGCGCCATGGGCGCATTGAGCGGATCGAGCGCCACATCCATCAGAGCGCTGAAGCCGAGATGGTCCTTCAGGGAGTTAGTCTCAAAGCCTTTGAGCGAAGGCTGCAGAGCAGAACCAAAAACGCGAATGACCTCTGCGCGCACTTCCGGATCGGAGTCTTTCGCCATGGCGACGATGCCGTAAGCAGGATTGGAATTGCCGCCGGTGGGCCAGCGGACTTCGCGAGCGTAGGCGGCGAAGGCGCGGACCGCCTCGCGGCGAATGTTGCGGCTCGGATCCTTGGCGAGAGCGACGATGGATTTTTCATCAAGGCCACCGAGGCCTTCGAGTGCCCAAAGCGCCTGGATTCGCCGCTCGGTTGACGCCTGCTGGTCACCAGCGATCGCCCGCAGTGGTTCCTTCATCTGCGGATCGTGGCGATCGATGATGGCCTGCCAGGCCAGATGGCTTTGGGCGAGCGATGGTCCGCCGAGCTTCGCCAGCAGCTCATTGCCGCTGAGTTTGGTGAAATCCGGCACCTCGAATAACTTTGGTGCGGTGGCTTTCACCCGCCAGATACGGCCATGCGTTTTATCGCGGTCGGGATGGTTCCGCGGGACTTCGTTATGCGAGATGATTTTGTTGTACCAATCGATGATGTAGAGGCAGCCATCGGGCCCAAATGTGATGGCCACGGGGCGAAACCATTCATCGCTGCTGCTGAGAAAATCGGGGAGCTTCTGGTAATTGAAATGCCCACCGTCCGGCGTGATTTTGATGGCCTGGATTTGGCGCGTGATCGGGTTGGCGACATACATGATGTCGGCGTAAGCACCCGGCCAGGCGCCGGTCTTGTCGCTCAGCGCCAGCCCGCTGAGGCCGGTGCCTCCCATGCGGAAATCGCGGGCGGTGCCCGGAAACTCTGGCGCGTAGCTCTTCCACTGGCGGTCGGAGCATCCGGGGTAATTGCCGAATTCGTGAAAAGGCATCACGGGGTAACCGAAGTCGTTCGCCTCCTGAATCCACGCCTGGCCGAGACCATCCAGCACGAGGCCCCAGATGTTGCACGGACCGTTGCTCGTAATGGTGAACTCGCTGCCGTCGGGACGGAACTTCGCCATGCGCGTCTGGTCAAATTGGACGGCTTTCTCCGGCGGATCGTTGGGTTGGCGGACTTTGCTGTAGTTGAATGCACCCTGCGCCATCCAAATCCAACCGCCTGGCGCGCGCATGAATTGGTGCGGAAAGAGATGCGAGTCCTGCACCCCAAAACCGGTGAGGATCACTTTGCGCTGATCGGCCTTGCCGTCCCCATCCGTGTCCGAAAGAAACTCGATATCGTGCCCATGCTGCACGTAGCAGCCATTCTGGTACGGCAGCACGCCAAGTGGGATGGCGAGGCCGTCGGCAAACACGTGCGGCTTTGACGCGTAGCCCGTGGGGGATTTTGGATCACGGTCGAAGACGAGTACTTTGTCCTTCGCCTTGCTGGAATACAGCGCATCCGCGGCCGCCGGATTTTCGTTCCCGTCCACGGGGTACTCAAAAGCCGTGGTCGTCCACAGCGCGCCTTTTTGATCAAAGGCGAGCGGGACAAATTTGCCGATGCCCTCGCTCTCGGCTGCGATGAGCTCGATCTCAAATCCGGGCGGCAGGGAGAAGGTGGCCTTTTCCTCTTCCGGCGAAAGGGGCGAAGCCTTTGCCGGCTTTTTCGGCGCGGGAGCGCCTTCAAAAATTTCGCCCGGTTTCGGCGGCGCCAGTTCCTCGATCGTGATATTGCGCACCTGCACCAGCGTCTTGCCGCCACCGTGAATCTGGATGCCAAATTTGCCGGTGCGCGGGATGGCCGGGTCGGCCTCCGTGTAGTCGCAGCCCTGCACGCCGTTGATCCAGGTGGTGATGCGCGGGCCTTGTGCGCGGATCACGTAGTCATTCCAGTCCTGCAACTTCAACGCCGGGCGCAGCGCAGCCATGTCCGACGGCGCCATCACTTTGTTCCGGCGCGATTCGTCATACACCGCGCCATACCAATTCGGCTCGCCGTAGTCGCACTGGTAGCCCGCCATCTCGCTGTTGTTCGGCACGCGCTGGCTGCGAATTTGGAAACCGGAATTCACGAAGCCCTCCTTGCCCGTGAGCTTGATTTGGAAGCGCACGATGAAATCACCATAGTCCTTCGTGCTCGCGAGGAACTCGTTGCGTTTGATGGTGTCCATCCCATTCCCGCCGGTGAGGCAGCCCTCCTCCACGCGCCAAAGCTTCGGTTCCCCTTCCCATCCATCCAGCGTCTTGCCGTCGAAAAGCGAGATGGTCTTACCCGGTGGCGGCGGCGCTTCCGCGCGAACAAAAGCCGTGGCGATCGAAAGGACGACGAGGGAAGGAAAAAGTCTCATGGAGATATCAATGAAGAGCGGCGGTGAGAAGCTGTGAGCCAAGTTGGCGGATGGAGCGAACTCGAAATCGAGCCCGATCCTTCAGAGTTTTGACAGTCGCGACAAATGGGAATGGCACCCCCGAATAACCCTCCGAACCGCCATTTCTGCAGCGGCGAGATTCCACGTTCACACGACGAATTTGCACACGCGAAGGAGGATCGCCTTATGAAAGCCTCCCATGGTAGCGTCTCAAGCCATGGAACTGCTCCTTCGCGAAATTGATCTCCCGCTGCGCCATCCTTTCACGACCAGCCATGGCACCATGACGGTGCAGCGAAATCTTCTCGTGGAACTGCGGCAGGATGGCGTGAGCGGATTCGGCGAGGGCGCGCAATCGCGCGCGTATCCCCAGTATGGTGTGACTGCGATGCGCGAGGCGCTGGAAGCGGCGCGCGGGGCCATCGAACGGGAAAGACTGAGCAAGCCGGAAACGCTCTGGGAAAACCTGCGTCCGTTGCTCGCAAAAAATCCCTTTGCCCAATGCGCGCTGGATGAGGCCGCCCACGACCTATGGGGAAAGCTGCACGGCGCGCCGGTCTGGAAGCTGTGGGGGCTGGAACTCCGCAACTTACCCGCGAGCGACTACACCATCGGCCTCGATGCCGTGGACAAAATGGTCGCGAAGATGCGGGAATTCGACGGATGGCCGATCTACAAAATCAAGCTCGGGGGGCCGGACGACATGGAAATCGTGCGGGAGTTGCGACGGCACACGGACGCGGTGTTCCGCATCGACGCCAACACCGGCTGGACGGCGGAGCAGACAATCGCCTATGCGCCGGAACTAAAAGGCCTCGGCGTGGAATTTCTCGAGCAGCCGCTGCGCGCTGACGATTGGACAGGAATGGAGCGGGTGCACCGCGAATGCGTGCTGCCCGTGGTCGCCGATGAAAGCTGCCAGGGCGAAGCGGATGTTGAGCGCTGCGCCCGGTGTTTTCACGGCATCAACATCAAGCTGACCAAAGCCGGCGGGCTCACCCCTGCACGACGCATGGTTCGCCGCGCGCGTGAGCTCGGCCTTAGCGTCATGGCCGGATGCATGAATGAAAGCAGCGTGGGCATCAGTGCGCTGGCTCAGCTCCTCCCCATGCTCGATGCCGTGGACATGGACGGCGCGCTGCTCATTGCCCGCGATGTCGCCACGGGCGTGAGACTGGAGAAAGGCCGCGCGATTTTTCCCGATGAAAATGGAAACGGCGTGAAAATGCTCGAGCTCTGAAGCCGTCCCGCCGCTCCGTCACTTCCCTGGCTGGCAGAGGCAGGAACTGGTGATCTTCACATCGGCACGGGACCAGATTTGCTGGAACAGACGTTCCGTGCTCTCGACTTCCTCCGCATTGCGATTCTGCAGACGCAGGCTTTGCGCGAGACCAAAGAGCGACCACCCGTTCGAAGGTAAACGCGTGAGGTCCTCACGATAGATTTGCTCGGCCTCCGCGTGGCGGCCCGCACGCATCAGCGCAGCGCCCAGCGAATGGCGCATCGGGATCAGCCAGCCGGGCGGCTCATCGTATTTCATTTGGTCGTTCACCTTCACCGCCTCGCGCAGTTCGGCGAGACCGGCATCGATCTTGTCTTCGCGTGTGAGAATCTCCCCCTCAACCATGTGCGTGACGATATCCAGAATCGTCGCAGCGCTGTTGTTGCTGAGCGTTTCTTCTTTCGGGACGAGTTTCGCGCGCTCGGCAAAAATGGCCTGCTCCGCCCGCGCGCTTTTCGTGTCCCCCTTGGCCGCGAAGGCCACTGCGCGCGCGGCGTGATGAAAGGCGCGCGTGAAGGTCATGTACTCCGGGTAGTTGTCGGGCTCCGCGAGAATCGCGTCCCATCGGCCAAAGCGCACGAGCACTTCCAGCGGCATGGCCATGAGGCCCTCCGCCATCGTCGCCGCTTCCTTGATAAACTCCGTGGGAAGGCCGGCCACCATGGCGCGAATGTGCGCCAGCGCAAGTTCGCCCTGACCGGTCATCATGGCCGCGTAGGCGAGCATGTGCTCATTGTGTGCCACGTAGATCAGCAGCATACCCTGCGGCGGACCGGCGATCTTGCGGTAGCGCTCATCGGCGGCAATGGCGCGGAGATTGGTATCGATGGCTTCCTGCCAATGGCCGAGCCGGATATCGATGTGCGAAGGCATGTGCACGTTGTGCGCCAGCCCAGGCTGCAAGTTGCGCAACCGATCCGCGACCGCGGCGGCGCGCTCGGGATGCGAAGATGCCTCGAGCGCATGGATGTAAAGGTGATTCGCCATGGGGTGCTTGGGCTCGAGCTTCAACACAGCGTCCAAGGTGGCGACAATCTCCTCCGTGCCAGGCTGGGCCTTCCCATCCGGCGTCCATTGATTCCAAGGACTGAGGTCCATCATGGCTTCGGCAAAGAGCACGCCCACCTCCGCATCGTCGGAAAACTGCTGCCACACTTTGCGCATCGCATCGGCGTAGGCTCGATCGAGCGGCGCGCGATCCTCGGGCTGGGGATTCGCATAGCGTTTGGCCAGCGCCTCGATCAGCGCGCGCTCCACGGGCGTGGCGTGCTCGGCGAATTTTTGTGCAAGAGCAAGTTCCTTCCACGCCAGTTCCGCCGCCGGTGGTGGCACCATGGGAAAATTGATGTGCGGCCCGCTGGCAAGAGCGATCCCCCAATGCGCCATGGCACAGGATGGATCCAGCTCCGCCGCTTGCTGAAAGGATCGAATCGCCGCCGAGTGATTGAAGCCGTGGAGAAAGCCGAGACCCTGGTTGAAATAACGCCCGGCCTCCGCGGAGGAGGTGGTGACTTGGTGTCGATAGTCACCGAGCCCGTCAAAGATTGGCTCAGCGGCGCCGGCCGAGGATGGAAGCAGAAGCGCCACGAAAAGACTGGCGAGGGCGTGAATGGCTTTCATGCATGCTTGGAAGGAAGGTGAGCGTGAGTTCTGCACGAAGAACCGCAAGCCCCGCGCAAACTGCGCCGTGGCACGCGTTTCTCCCGATGATTTCGAAGATGAGAGGATAAACTCCGCAGAATATTCCCGCCTGATTTTATGTTCCTTCTCCCCTCCCCTGTTTTCCCATGAAGACCTCCACTTCCCAAACCCGCCGGAAATTCCTCCAAGCCTCCGCAGCGATGGCCCCGTTTTTGGCGCAGGTCGATGTCGTGAAGGTACGCCGGGCGCTCGCGGCGCACGGCGGTAGGCCGTTTACGGAGACCTGATTACTCCGCGGGCGGCGGCGCGGCGTCTTGCGCGGCGAGACGCTTTTCGCGTTTCGCGGCCCGGAGCGTCACCTTGGCAGAGTCGTAGGCCACCTTGCGCGAGCGCGCGATCAATTGATTCACGTCATGCGCCACGAGACCATGGCTGGTGCCGACGTGCATCAGCAGATCCGCCTCCCCTTTCGAAAGGCCTCCGGTGATCATGGCGGCCACCGCCATCTCCAAAAGCCATGCGCATGCCTCCTTCGAATTCTGGGGAACAGGAATCTCGATTTGGCCGGCGATGGCCATGCGAATCAATTCATCCACGCGCTCGGCGGAGACACCCTGTCGCGCACCGGCCGCCTGGAGCATCTCGCGGAGCGAATCGTTGGCCATTCCGCCGAACGAAACCACGGATTGGATCATCCACAATAGGGCGCCTCCCGGCCCTGCGCCAGCCG
>FTCB01000528.1_pt1 | contig 14295 bp, 10 predicted proteins | sample 1639431 | NCBI WGS metagenome assembly FTCB01 (sample SAMEA3914864, study PRJEB12502) | metagenome | biome: forest; material: soil | place: USA | collected 2012-03-12 | depth 0.3 m
CCTCCATCACCTTCGCGTTCGGAACCACACGTCTCATCGCCCCGTCGCGAACTGTCGCGTCTGGCTAAAGCAGATTTTCGTCCACGAAAACGGGCAGTGGAAGGAAGTTGTTCAGTCGCCAGTGCCTCGTTTGCTACCGTGGGCTCCCAACGAATTCGATGCCGACAAGCGTACGTTTGCCTGCGAGCAGATATTTGATTTCGCCGTTTTGATTGGCGGCAACAACGTGTTCGCCTTTCACACCCACAAGGCGCAGGGAGGTTACATGTCACTCCTCAAATTCCAGTCTCCCGGAAAACTGCGCGCCACGATCACCTGCACGGCAGACAACTATACGGAAGAGAAAGCATTTACGGTGGAAATCGAGGTACCCCAAGGAGACGGAGTGGGGCCTAAACCTGCGAAGATCCGTGTTGTTCCACCCTGCGGTTGCTGCAATGCGGCGTAGTGTCACGAGATTCCTCCTTCTCAAGCAGCAAACACATTCCTACCTTCGCGGTGTTACCTTGGTCTTGTGAAGAAATTTGAGATCAAAGAATTTAATCGGAACGTCTCGGACGAGGATCTTCTTGCCGACTTGCGGAAAGTTGGCGCCGAATTGGGGGCGGACCGGCAGCCACTAACTTTTCGAGCATATAATCTGAAGGGCCGATTTTCTTCAGGCACTCAAGCGGAGCGTTTTGGCTCGTGGAACGTCGCACTCGAACGGGCCGGTATCGTTCCAACTTCCGAGAAATCGATCCCAAATGACGCCCTGTTCGACAATCTGCGCGAAATCTGGATGACAAAGGGAGAGCAGCCCTCCTTCCGTGACATGAATCGAAAACCCAGTCGATATTCCGCAAGCACGTATGCGGAAAGATTTGGCGGTTGGCGCAACGCTTTAAAGCAATTCGTGGTTTCAGTCGAAGACTCAGAATCCATCCCGGAACTGAAAGGCCAACCCGAGCAGGTGCCTCCCTCTGCGAAGGACCGCAACAATTCTCGCGGCCCATCGCTCAGATTGCGCTTTCTGGTGATGCGCCGCGACAACTTCAAATGCGTCAAATGCGGCCGTTCTCCAGCGACGGAATTGGGAGTGGTTCTCGAAGTGGATCACACGTTGGCCTGGTCGAAGGGTGGAATGACCGTTATGGAGAACTTGCAGACCCTTTGCTTTGACTGCAACCGAAGCAAAAGCGACGAAAACGACGTCCTGAACGACGCGGGAATGTTGGAGTGAGCGTTGGCCTCAAAATTGGGACCAACTGGGACCAATTCAGGTCTGCTAAATGGGCCGTTTTCGGCCGGTTAATACGGTATATTAGGCCCGTCACCAACCGCCTCGGATCATTTACCAGAGAGGATTAGCGGTCGATGAGCTAAAATGGGGTGTGGCTTCGAGCCCCGTAGAATCCGCCACCCTCGTGATCTGGCGGAGAGGCTGTGTGGTACAAGGTTTCAGAGCGGTTTACCCGCCATAGAATGGGGAAGCTTTTCGGGCCTATGACGCTTCTATGACATCCTGTCCTTTTTCACGGGTGAACTAATTTTCTCCACGGTCGGCTGGGCAAAACGTAGGATCGCATCCTCTTCCGGGAGTGGCCTTTTTCTTGGACGCTTTTCGGAGGGGCCGCGGCTCGTGGAAATAGAGCGCTAGGATCTGGCGCGCCTTTTGCATACGTCACCCTTGTGTCTGATCCTCGCAATCTACGGCGTTTGTTGACGAAATTCTCAGAGAAGCTCGAAAGGCTGGAAGCGATCGCCGCTTACAGCGATGCGGAGCAGCGCGTTAATTTCGCGCTGTTCAAGGTGTTAGCGGGGCGGCTCGGGCTGAAATCATTCGAAGGCATGACCTTCGACGATTATTTCGCCCACGTGCGCGAGAAGAAGCTGGACGAGGTCTTGTTGCAATTGGAGGAGGTCAATCCCGTGTTGGCGGCAAAAATCCAGCAATCGTTAGATTGATGGGGAGAGGGCGCCGTTGGGCGCGGGCGATGGTCAGGTCCCGGTCACCCACTTTCGGCGTACGCGGCGGCGGAAAGGAAGTGGCGAATCGAGAAGGCGGTGAACGTCTCAAAGGCGGCTGCCTGCGGCGAGCTTTCTCGCACTCCAAGTAGCGCCCCGCTTTCTTCAGCGTCTCCCGGGGTTATTCCCTGTGGGCATGCTCGGCACTATTCCCAGACGCGATTACGGAGTCGTCCCGGGGCGGTGGAGAATATGGGCTGCTTTGTTTGGGGGGCATGATCGCAACGTTTTCCTTACCATCCCAAGTGCCGCTTCGGCGGTGGCGTCCGGCCCCCGCGGCGGGTATCATGGTCATCGAATTGCTCGTGGCGGTGGGTATTCTGTCGCTGGTGCTGATGTCTTCCATCACCGGGCTGCTCACGGCGAATCGGCAGGCGGCGGCTTATCGGGCGCTGACGGCGGCGCGGATTGTGGTGGAGCGCAACATTGAGAATGCCCTCGCCGTCAATTTCGATACCACCAATACCCCGGCCATCCTGCAAACCACCAGTGCCGGCGGCGCGGTGTATGATGACGACGGGGGCGGGGACAACAAGGTGAACCTGCTGGTGCAGAATACCAGTGGTTCGAGCATCATTTTGAAAGGCACGCTGACCCGCATCGTCACCGCGGAGCCCAATCCGCAAAACGCGATCATCCGGCGGGTGACGTTTCGCTGCGACTTCAATTTTCGCGGGCGCGACTATTCCGTCTCGATGACGACGCTGCGCTCCATCGACGATTTCTAGCCGCATGCACCGCCTGCCTTTCCATCGCCGCGCCGCTTTCACCCTCGTGGAGGTGCTGATGTCGTGCATGCTCACCGTGGTGGTCGGGGCCGTGGTGTATGCCACCATGCGGACGGGCAGCCTGCTTTCCACCAAGAATATCGCGCTGAACCGCTCGCATGACGAATTGCGATCGGCGCTGGATCGGCTGGCGAGCAATCTGCGCATGGCGCGCAACGTGCCCACGCTGCTCAATACCTCCGGTGCCGTGGTGGCGAATGGGCCGGCGGCCGGACTGCGCTACGACCGGATCATCGGCGAGCCTTATGCGCTGGATCCGGTGCTGGGCGCGGGCAGTGTCAGCTCCAGCGCGACGAGCTTGAGTGTCTACCGCTCGACCACCGCGGCCGGTGCGCCACCGGTGCCTCTGGTCAACGACGTGCTGATCATCGACACGCCCACGGGGACCGCGCGGGCGCGGATCACGGGCGTCAACGCGCAGTCGGGCAGCGGCGGCAGCCAGCGGATCACGCTCAATTTTTCGGCGCCGATCGGCAAGGACCTCACGTGGATGGCCAATCAACCGCAATGGGCCCGGCTCGTGCGGCAGGAGGCGTTCATCGTCATCCCGGCGAGCGGGCGCAACGAATTGCGCTACTACGCCGCCTTTGAGCCGGTGCCGTCGCTCAGCGACAAAACGAAGTATGCGGTGATTACGAACAATGTGGGGACCGGCACGGGGGAGGACACCCCTTTCAATATTTTGGACGTCAACGGAGACAAGGTGGTCGAGGCCAACATCCGCATCCTGGCGCAGGACTACAATCGCTGGCTGGCGAACAAGGAGCAGAACAACGCGAACACCTATTTCCGCATGAGTATTGCGCTGGCGTCGCGGTTGCGGCCGAAGACGACGAATTGATGCAGGCCGGCTGTGGTAGCTGGGAGCCGGGCCGCCCTCGGCCCGGGGTTCGTGTGCAGTATGCAGTATCCAGTTTTCAGTAAGAGGCTGCGACACCCCCCACTGAATACTGAACACCGGATGCTGAATACTTTTGCGCGAGTCTCGGGCCGAGGGCGGCCCGGCTCCTTGCTTGGCAGTCCACGATCCTCCCCGGCTCGATTACACAACTTTCCCCGGCTGAGGATGCGCACCGCTTGCTTCTCTTTCTCTTCGTGAATCCAACCCGTTTCACCAATCACGATTCCGAGCCGCCCTCGCTGGAAAGCCAGGCTTCAGCGCCCGTAGCGCCCGCAGGATGCGCGGGCCGGCAGACGCTGCGTCCGCTCCGCACGCGGAAAAAGGCGGGCCACGCGCTGCTGCTCGCACTTTCGGTGGCCACGGTGCTCACCGGAGTGGTGGGTGTTTCCATTTTGCGGACCACGGCGGCGGCTCGCGTGGGCGCACGGGCCACGAGTTTTTCGTCGGCGTCGCGCGCCGTCGATGGCGTCCTCGAGTATGCCTACGGCGAATGGAAAGCGGCGACGGTGCAAAAGGATGGCCCCTTGACCAGCGCCACGGATGGCGCCGTGCTCTTTGGAAACGGGCCCACGCTGACGGGGTTTGATTACACCTCCACGCTGCGCATCGACCCGATCGACGCCGTGGGCAGCCCGACGAACACCCCGGTGCCCGCTTTGGTGTATCTGCCGGGGTATCCGGGCTGGCGTGGATTTTCCTACAACTACCTCGCCAGTGTGCGGGTGCAGCCAAACACCGGGCCAACGGCCAACCGGCCGGCGCCTACGGGCGGGCGGCGCATCTTCCAATACCTCGAGGTGCCGCTGTTTCAGGCGATGTATTTTTTCGAGCACAACCTCGAAATTTACCGGCCGGCGCCAATGATTGTTGCGGGGCTCGTCCATTCCAATTCGCGACTGCTGCTGAGCGGGATGTCGGACACCAGCTTTGAGGACATCGAGTTCACGGGCAATCTGTCCTATGCGGGCAATGCGCCGGGTGTCGCCGGATACAGCACCACGGAACCGCCCGTGGGCGGACCGGCCTGGGCGGGCTTCAGCACCTCGGCCGCGCCCAGTTACATGGAGCCGCCGACGTACTCGGGCGGAGGCCAGAACGCACAGGTCTCCAGCGTGGAGCGCTACGAACCGCTGGGCAAACAACCCGCTTCCGTGCTGAACACCGCGGACACCAATCCGAACAACGACTCCTTCATGGAGATCATCGAGCCGCCGGTGAGCACCTACACGGATCCGCCGGAAATCGCGCGGCGCCGGCTTTACAACAAGGCGGGCGTCATCCTCACCATCACCGGGACCAGCGCGACGGTGCTCACCCAAAACGGCACCACCCTCAACTCGACGCAGGTGACCAACCTGAAGGCCGCCTTCACGGGAAAGACCACGATGTTCGACCAGCGCGAGGGCAAGAATGTGGACGTGGCGAATATCGATATGTCGAAGGTGACCCCCGTGCTCAACGGCGCCACCGGTTTCAATGGCGTGCTCTACGTGCACGATACCACGGCCACGACGCTCCTCGATCCCGAGCCCAAGACCATTCGCCTGAAAAACGGTGGCGTGCTGCCGAATACCGGTCTCACCGTGGCGAGCCAGAATCCCGTCTACGTGCAGGGCGACTACAACACCGGCACCACCACGAATCCGAATTCCGTGCCGGCCAACTCCACGGGCAACCCGAACAACACCTCGAGCCCCGTGGTTTCCGGCTACACGCGCAAGCCGGCCTCCATCGCGGCGGATGCCGTGGTGCTCCTCTCGAATAGCTGGAGCGACGCCAACGCCTCGCTGGCCGTGACGAGCCGCAACGCGAGCAACACCACTTATAATGTGGCCATCCTTGCTGGCTTCATGCCCTCGGGCTACGACCCGGACGGCCCCGGCGGCGTGGCCGCTTACGGCTACTCGGGGGGCGCCAACAATTTTCCGCGCTTCCTCGAAAACTGGACCAACAAGAGCTGCACCTATTTTGGCTCCATGGTGGAGCTGTTCCAAAGCAAGGTCTTCACCGGCAAATGGGACACCGGGGTGATTTATCGGCCGCCCAATCGCCGCTGGAATTTCGACAACACCTTCATCAACAACCCGCCACCCGGGAGCCTCGATGCCGTGGCCATCACCCGCGGCGGGTGGAGCAAATACTAACCAACCATGCGCCTCCATCTCACCCTTTTTGCCCTTCTCGCCATCGCCACTGCACCCGCGCGCGCGGAGCTGGATCTGACGCCGCACGTGAAAGTCCTCGGCGGCGGTTTGCTCGATCGCGTCTTCTTCAGCGAAGGGCCGACGAATTTCGCCGTGACGCTCGATGGCGAGACGAAGGTGAGCTCCGCGGAAGGCGGCGCGCTCTTCCGCTTCACCCCATTTTCGCAGGCCACGATGCGCCTGCGGCACACGCCGATGGAGCAGATCCGGCCTTTCGATGATAAGAGCCTGCCGGAGTATGCGAAAGCCGCCGAGGCGCTGCTGCCGGGCTTCGCGGAGGGACGCGAGCTCACCGCGCAGGCGGACAATGTGCTGCCCGTCAACCGCTGGCAGTCGCACCGTTTCATTTACACCTACCACGTCGCGGGCGTGGGCTACGAAGAGAGCATCACTTTCCTCACCCTCGAAAACGGCCAGCAGGTGGTCATCCAGACCGGGGCGCAGCACAAGGATTTCGCGACCGTCCTCGCCCGGGCCGATGACCTGTTCCGGCGCTGGCACGAAGTGCTGCCCGGAGACGAAAAGGGCGCGAACTAGCGGCTTCTCCGGGAGGGTCCCGTGGGTGATTTGCACATCCGTACTGTTACTAACTTCGGATTGTCGATGATGCGGTTGTGACAATTAGCGCAGCTAATAAAAACACCTCGGACTGCTGAATTTTTCTTCATCAGGCAGCGGATAACTCTAGGATTCGCTTCCTATGAAAAGGAATTCGCTCCGTTGTGTGTCCGCAGTCGTGAGTGGGAAGCAGGCCGGGTTTTGCGGTCTGGAACTTTTGGAAAGCCGCATCGCTCCGGCTTATGTCGCCACGCTCACTGGGGTGGCGGCGACGCTCACGGGAGATGGCGCGGGAGACACGCTGATCATCAAGGCGGTAAACGGACTCCTGCAGCACAACCGCTTTTCGAGCGGGGACCCGGGCTTTGTGAGCGACCTCGATTGGGACAGCGCGACGGCGGGAGTGCAAACGCTGGCGGCGGATCCCGGCAGTTCGGTGGCGATCGGCCTCGGAACCGGTCTCGATACCGTAGTGCTCGGCGGCGATCAGCACGCCGCGGCGCTTCAGGCGACTTTTAACATCACCAATACCGGCGCCGACGGTGACGTGATCGAAGTGAACGATGCGCTCGGCAAGGCCGGGCTGAATCTCGCAGTCGCCAACACCCTCGCCGAAATCATCGTCCTCGGTGGGCCCATCAACGTCCACGTGACCGGCGATGTGCTCGGGAAGATGATCGTGCGCACTGGTTCGGGGGCGGACACCATTTCCGTCCAAGGGGCGGTCGCGGGCCTCGTCGTGCTCGAGACCGGAGCTGGGAATGACATGACGGTCTCCTCAGGCAACGGCAGCCCGCAGCAGATCGATGGCGGTCCGGGCGCGGATCTGCTCAACGGTGGCAACATGGCGGATGTCATTCACGGCGGGCCGGGCAACGATACCCTCATCGGCAGGCAGGGAAGTGATCTCCTTTTTGGGGACGACGGACTGGATAACTTCATCTGGAATCCGGGAGATGCCAGCGACACGATCGACGGTGGCACGGGAACCGATCTGCTCACCTTCAATGGATCGAACATCGCCGAAAACATGGCGCTCTTTGCCTCGGGGCGGCACTTCATTTTCACACGCAATGTCGCCAACATCTTCATGGACTCGGTGGGCGTGGAGCAATTTGAACTGGGAGCGCTGGCAGGGGCGGACAACATCAGCGTGGCCGATCTCTCGGCGACGGATTTACGCGCAGTGCGGCTGAACCTGGCCTCCCCCTTGGCTCCCGTGGATGGAGCGCTGGACACGGTGACGTTCACCGGATCGGATCGAAACGATGATCTGCGGCTGCTTTCGACCGCGAGCGGGGTGCGGGTGACGGGGCTCGGGCCGACGGTGGATGTTGGCGCTTTTGAGATCACCGATCAGATTACGCTCAATGGCGGGCTGGGCCTCGACAACGTCTTCAGCTCCGGTGATGCGCTGGGGAAACTAGGAGTGTCGCTCATCGGCGAGACTTTCAGCAACTCGCCTTTGCCCGTGAATTTTGCGGTGCCAGGGAGCTATGATGCAGGGACGGCGCCGACGGCGATTGCGGCGGGGAATCTTTTTGGGAAGAGCGGAGTGGTGAGCAACGATCTCGTGGTGGTGGACAGCAAACTCAACGCCATCGAGATCCTGACGAACAATGGAAACGGGACGTTCCTGCCGGCGGTGCAACTTTCCACGGGTGGAAAGACGCCGCGCTCGGTGGCGCTCGCCGATTTCAACAACGACAACCAGCTCGACATCGTGGTGACGAATTCCGGCTCGGGAAATGTGTCGATTTTCCTGAATCAAGGAGACGGCACCTTCAGCGGGCCGACGCTTTTTGCCATCGGCAAAACGCCGGGAGTGGTGCGCGTGGGCGATGTAACGGGCGATGGCAAACTCGATGTGGTGGCGCTGACCAGCGGAAATACCTTCACCGTGCTCGACGGTGTGGGCGATGGAACTTTCAACGCGCCGACGAAGCGCGCGACGGGCGGCACGGCGCCGACGGATTTGGTGCTGACGGATTTCTCGGGAGATGGACGGCTGGACGTGGCGGTGGCGAATGGCGGGAGCAATAACGTGACGCTGTTGCGGGCGAATCCGGATTTCAGCTTTGCCGCGCCCTTGAAGACGCGCGTGGGCCTGACGCCGAGCGCGCTGGCGGTGGGCGACTTTGACGGCGATGGGCATGCGGACCTCGCGGTGACGCATGCGGTGAGCCGGTTTGTAAGCGTGCTGCTGAATACGGCGTCAACGTCGACGACCGCGGCGTTCAACTCGCCGATCCGGCTGTCGCATCCCGGGAAGAATGGACCGCTGGCGGTGGCCGTGGCGGATTTGAACGAAGATGGGCGCGATGATATTGTGGTGGGAAATTCGGCGGCGGGAACCGTGAGCGTGTTTCAAAATGCGGGCGGCGCGGCGTTTCGTCCGGCGCTGACTTTTGACCTCGATAACGAGCCGCCGCGGAAGATCGCCGGGCTGGTGCTCGCGGATTTCAATGACGACGGGCACTTGGATATTGCCGCAGCGAATGCGGGAACCGCGGATGTGAGCGTGATCACGCGGCTGACGAGCTGAGATTGCGCGACGCTTCGCCCACCACCTCGCTACGCTCGCCCTGCCGGGTTGAAATCTCTTTCCAAAGATGCCGTTGGCCGGCGTCAGTGGGATTTCAGGATGCGCAGAATTTCGGCGATGGAGCCGGGATCTTGGTACGCCGAGTGGCCGGCAGGGACGATGCGCTCCGATGCAGCGGTGTCGAGGTGGCTGCTCGTGTAGGGCACCACGCCATCGCTGCTCTCCTGCAGCGGGCCGCGCTTTCCGCGATTTCCGATAATGCTGTGCGTGGTGACCCATGAGGCGATGGGGAGTTGATTGAGTGGGACCAGGAGGGGGTGGCGGGGCGAGAGGGTGTCGAGGCTCGTGAGCGTGCCGTGGGAGAGCGCGTAGCGGTAGGCGGGCTGGAGGCACTCGGGGTTGTCGCGGGTGAGGCGCGCGTAGAGGCCGGTGAATGATTTGGGCAGGCGGGCGAGGGTGTCGGCGAGACGGCCCGCAAACTCGCGGGACATTTTGCTGCCATGATGCGGCACGGCGATGAAGATGACTTGGCGCACATCGCGACGGGCTTTCCAGTGGAGGATGTCGGCGACGGTCTGGCGATCCTCGGCGCTGGCGTGGAGCGATGCGGGAGGCACGCGGAAGACGGCATTCCAAATGGCTTCGCCGGAGTCGGTGATCAGCGTGCGCGTGAGCAGGCCGCCCATGCTGTGGGCGATGATGTCGAGCCGGGCGGAGGCGGGATCTTTTCCTTTGGGATCGAGCAGCGAGCGCACTTCCGCGATCTGATCGCGGAACAATTTTGCCGAGTAGAGAAACGGGGCGGACGTGGGATAGCGAAAGTGCCAGATCTGGTAGCGGCGGCGGAATTCCGGGTCGCCCCACAAATCGTTGGTGACATTGGCCCAGGCGAGCGGCGTGGAGAGCAAACCGTGCACGAAGATGACGGGCGTCTTTTGCGGATCGTACGGCTCCATGAGGTAGAGCCGGTGACCGCGATGTTCGGATTCACCGGTGCCCGTAAGGCCGCCGAAGCCGAGCCGGGCCAGCGCGCCGGCCTGGCCGAGCAGTTCCGCGAGTGGTGCGGTGAAGTCGGCGGCGAGCTCGGCGTGGCGGCACGGATCCTGGAGGCGCACCGTGAGCACGTGAGGCCGCTCGACATGCAAGACGGCAGTGACCGGGCGGACGATGAGCTCTGGCGGGTAGTGGGATTCGATGGGCTCGCGGCCGGTGTTTTTGCGACATCCGACCAAGGCCACGCCGGCGCCGCCGCGGGTGTGGCGCTCCTTGAGGCCGTGCACGTCATAGTCGGCGGCGGGAAGCAGCGAATCGAAATAGGTGGGTTTCCATTCGCTGGAAAAGCGCACCTGCCAGGCGCCGGCCTGCATGGAGGCCGGGGAGCCGGCGGCGCACCACAGCTCGACGAAACGGCCGGCGGCGATTTTTCCGTCGGTCGAATCGGGCGCAGCGGTGAACTCGGCGAGGTCGCGCTCCATTTGCGTCGCGCGGTCCTGGGGTTTGACCATGCTGCCGGCGTGGCGAAGGAGCTTGCCGGGTGTGCTGTTGCATCCACTCAGGTGGATGGCGAGGCACAGAGAGAGCAGGAGGTGAATCGTCCGCATCGCGGCGAGTGGGTAATGGATTGCGAAACGCGTGGCAATTCCGCGATTAGTTTGCGGCGCGGCCTGCGGACAAATGCAAATCCAATACCGCGGCGCCGGTGAGTTGCCCGGAGCGCAGCCGCGCGAGCGCCTCATTCGCCTGCTCCAGCGGGAAGGGGAGCGTCTCGGTTTGCACGGGAATTTTCGGCGCCATCTCCAAAAACTCGGTGCCATCGCGGCGGGTGAGGTTGGCGACCGAGCAAAGGACGCGCTCCTCCCACAGATCGCGATACGGAAAGGACGGAATGTCGCTCATATGGATGCCTCCGCACACCACGCAGCCGCCCTTGCGCACCGCCCGCAGCGCTGCGGGAACAAGCGGACCCGCCGGGGCAAAGATGATGGCCGCATCGAGCGGTTCGGGCGGAGTTTCATCGGAGCCGCCCGCCCAGACCGCGCCCAGGCGCCGGGCAAAATCCTGGGCCGCGGCATCTCCGGGCCGCGTGAAGGCAAAAACGTTGCGGCTTTCAAAGCGGGCGATCTGCGCGACGATGTGCGCGGCTGCGCCGAAACCGTAGAGGCCGAGGTTGCGAGCGTCGCCCGTTTTGCGGAGTGAGCGGTAGCCGATGAGCCCCGGGCAAAGCAGCGGCGCGCTCGCCACGTCATTCAGCGGGCCGGGCAGGGGAAAGCAAAAGCGCGCGTCGGCCACGGTATATTCGGCATAGCCACCATCGATGGTGTAGCCCGTGAACCGAGCATGGTCGCAAAGATTCTCCTGCCCGGTGCGACAGTAGCGGCACTCGCCGCAGGTCCAGCCCAGCCACGGGATGCCCACGCGCGTGCCGATGGGAAACTGCGCCACGTCGTCTCCGAGTTGCTCCACACGCCCGACAATCTCGTGCCCGGGAATCAGCGGCAGCTTCGGATTCGGCAGCTCTCCATCGAGCACGTGCAAGTCGGTCCGGCAAACCGCGCAGGCGGAAACACGGACGAGAACTTGCCCGGGCCCTGGCGTGGGAGTGGGAACGTCGCGAAGCGCAAGCGGCTGGCCCGGCTTTTCAAAGATCATCGCGCGCATGCGAGGATTTCTAAAGCGATTTGCATGGCCTGGCGAGTGGTGTGAAAGGAACGTAGCTGCGGCCGGAAGGCCGCGGACATTCGGTTGTCTGCGATGCCAGCGTCCGCAGCCTTCCGGCTGCAGCTACGATCCTTCGCGGCCTGTCCGCAGTTATTTGAGGTTCTTCACGCGGTACATCACCACCTTCGACTTCGCATCATCCTCCAGCAGCACCACGTATTCGCCATCCGCCCGCCGGTGCGCCGTGAGCGTTTCGCGCAGGTCTTGCAGGCCGACGTCGCCGACCTCGGCGCCGGGCTCCATGTGGCCGGCGGCACTGCCATCACTCGTACGGAAAACTTCCACCCGGCCGAGCTTCACGTTGTCTTTCTTGGAAGAGCCGGTGTAGGGCACGAAGACAAAATCGCCCGCCACGTCGAAGCCCATCGGCTCGCACGACTCATGGCCGGCGGCGCCGCGGGCGTAGGGCAGCGTGATTTGCCAGCGGAGCTTGCGCTCGCCGTGCAGCCAGCCGTCGAAGCGTACGAGCACGGGGCCCATCGGCTTCCAATGCTGGTTCTTGTCGGTGGCGGTGATGCCGCCGAGATAGAGGACGTCGGTCGCGGCGTCGTAGCGCAGGCGTTTGATTTGCTTGAGGCCGGCGGGTTGGGGGAAGAGCTGCATTTTGGCGTAGTCCCATTGAGGGTTGCCGGTGGCGTCGAAACCTGGCGACGGGAAATAGCGGATGCCTTTCGACTCGGTGGCGAGCCAGATGCCGCCGGCGCGGTCGACCCACCAGCCTTGTGCGCTGGGGCAATCGGCGCCGCCGTTCGTGATGAATTCGCCGTCGTCGAAGGCGCCGTTGCCATTGCCGTCGCGCCAGATCCATTCGCCTTTTTCGGGTTGGTGCGGTGGCCAGTCGGTCTTGTCCTTGTCCTTGTCCTTGTCCTTGAAATGCGTTTTGGAAATGAGACCGGACGGAATGGCCGTCTCGCTGCCGGGAGCGAAGCGGTAAATTTGCAGGCGGTCGCCGTTCATGTCGTTCACGAAGAGCACACGCTTGCCGCCGATTTGCCGCACCCATGCGCCGCCGGACCAAATGCGCAGCCGCGGGTCTTCCGGATATTTGAAGCGATCGATGGTGTAGCCGGCGTAGCTCCACTCGCGGCCGGCGGGCTGGGTGTAATCGAGCCGGAAGTGCTCTTCCTTTGTGAAAACATCCGTGTCGCTCGCCGCATCGATGTCCGCCATGTCGACGAACGTCAGCCCGAGCAGACGCCAGTTCAGTTTGCCGGAGGCAAGCTGGTAGCTCTCCAGCACGGTTCCGCCGCCACCGCTTTGCGCATCGTGGGCGACATAGAGATTGCTCTTGGCATCGGCGCCCAGCGCCGTGACGTGGTTGAGTTTGCGATCGCCAAAAGCGCCCGGCGTCCCATTCAGGATTCCCGATGGCGCGCCAAAGGTGCCCGACTCGGCGAGCGCTCCATCGCGGATCTCGTAGAGATGGATTTGCTGCGCTGGGCTGTCATCGGCCACGGCAATCTTTCCGTCCGGGAGCAGGCAAAAGGCATTCGCCTCCACCCGGGCATCGAGCGGCAGGGCCGGCGTGACCTCCGTGCCATCCGCATTGTACCGCACCAAGCGCGCCGGCTCGGCTCCGGCCTTGCGTTGCAGCATCCAAATCGTGCCATCGGCTCCGAGAGCCAGGGGGCCCGCGCGCTCCACGCGCCAATGCGACACCAGAATCATTCCTTCGGCATCATACCCCTTGATCTCATTCACAAACGGATCGGCTACGTAGACGCGCGTCTCGCTCGCGCAGATTCCCGGCAGCCCGCCCTTGGTGCTGTCCGGCACTTCCGAGACCACCAGCAAGCAGTCCTTGAGCGTATCGCCCTTGCCGCCTTTGCCACCGGGAAAGGGCGCCGCTTTGCTGATATCCGCCCGCGGCCGGCGCGAAATCCCCACCCATTTCGAACCTTTGGGCGGCCACGTCGCAGGATCTTTCAGCCCGCCGTGCTCATTCTCCATGGCCACGCCCACGTAAAGATAGCGCGAATTTGCTGCCACGGCCTCGCCGCCCTGGTTGCCCCAGCCGTGCGTGTGTCCCGCATAGCGAATCAGCTCGCCGTCGCGGTATTCGCCGGCATTGCCGCCCGCCTCATCCCAGCCGACGTTCGTAAACACTGTGCCGTCCGCCATCACCGTCAGGGCGCTGATATCCTGCTGCACCCATTTTTGCGCTCCGCCGTAGGTATTGCCGATCCAGGAAGTAACGGCGTCGAGGCGCGGGCTGGAAAAATCCTGCGCCAGTGTCAGGCACGGCGCGATCGAGGTGGCGAGAATGGAAGCGAGAAGACGGTGACGGGTCATACGTGAAGTGGAGAGAAGAGCTTATGCGAAAGACATCCGGCAAGAGTCACTCGGAAACATTTCAACGCATGGAGTCGGCATGCACTGCGGCAGCTCGTTCTCAAGATTACCTACATCTTTTAGAGGAGACCAAGAGGAGACGGGCCGCCAGCGTGGGAACGGAGACATTGGAAGTGGTTCGATGTGTGCGCGGCAATCCCGCAACGCTCCATTTCCTCTGCGCGCAGACTCTTTCAGAGCGCGTCATCATTTTGTCAGCCATCATTTTGTCGTTTCCCACAC
>FTCB01000781.1_pt1 | contig 14268 bp, 11 predicted proteins | sample 1639431 | NCBI WGS metagenome assembly FTCB01 (sample SAMEA3914864, study PRJEB12502) | metagenome | biome: forest; material: soil | place: USA | collected 2012-03-12 | depth 0.3 m
CTGCACCATCGCGCGCATTTGCAGCACCGCGGGGAAAAAGCGGCAGTTGTAATTCACCGCAAACACCAGCTCCGATTTCGCCGCCGCCTTCACGAGCGTGTTCGTCTCCTTCGTCGTCATGCCGAGCGGCTTCTCGCAAATCACGTGCTTGCCCGCCTTCAGCGCCGCCAGCGATTGCTCCACGTGCGCTTTGTTTGGCGAGGTGATGTGCACCACGTCCACATTCGGCGACTCGAGCAGCGCCTGGTAATCATAGTCGCCGTACACTTCCGGCACGCCCCATTTTTCCGCGAGCGCCGTCGCGCCATCCGTCGAGCCACACACCGCCGTGACTTGCACGCCAAGGCGTTTCAGCGCTTCGAGATGAACCGGACCGATAAAGCCAGTGCCGATCAGCCCGGCACGGAGATGGGAGAGATGCATGAGCCGCAGGAGATGCCGCAGGAAAAACGAGGAGGCAAGCCCGCGCGCATCATCCACCAAAGCATCGCACGCACTTTCTGCAAAGGTCCGCATTGCATTTGGCTCCAATATGGATGTTTTATGTCCACGATGGCCGGCACCGATTGCACTGGAATCCTCAAAGCGCTTTCCGACCGAACGCGTCAGCGCATCGTGAAGGCTTTGATGGCCGCGGACCACAGCGTAAACGAGCTCACCGAGCAGCTCGAGCTCTCGCAATACAACACCAGCAAGCACCTCCGTGTGCTGAAGGAAGCCGGCATCGTCGACGTCCGCGCCGTCGGCCAGCGCCGCGAATATTTCATCGAGCCCGAATTCCGCCACCGCCTGCAACGCGAAGGCATGCTGCTCGATTTCGGCTGCTGCAGCTTCCGGATGGATCAGCTGCCGGACTAACGCCCCAAGGAGCGGCGACATTCTTGTCGCCGTCCACGCGAGCGCGAAGCGCTCAATCTTTTTGCGCACTCACACATCGCTCCCTCCACTCTTCCAAAAAGAGTGTGCTGCTCCGCAGCCTCGGTTTACGGCGACAAGAATGTCGCCGCTCCTTGGCGTCCAGGCTACTTCGGCGCCGCCTCCCCATCCCCCTCCAGATACTTCGTATCCAGCACCAGGTGGTTGATAAACTGCCGGCCATACGTGTGCACGATGTGGAGCTTTCCATCCTTCGTCTGCATTATCGTCGGATAGTCCATGCTCTGCAGCCCGTCCGCGCTGAGTGACGGCAAAATGATTTCCCAATGCTCGCCATCGCGCGAGCGGGCGAGCTTCAACGGCGTCCGCACCCCGGTTTCGTTGTAGGCGAGAAAGTGCCAGCCATTCGCCGTGGTCACGGCATGCAGCCCCACCGCGGTTTTCACCGGGCTCGGCCCAATCGCCGACCAAGTCTTTCCGCCGTCCTTGGAACTAGTGAAACCATCGTTCCGCGTAAACGCGCCGAGCTTCAGAAAGTCCGGCGACTGCACGATGAAGGACGGCTGAATCCCCTTCCCGTCCAGGGGCCCGACGATCGTGACCCCGTGCTTCTGCCCCGTCCAATCGTCCGCCTCGTAGATCTCAAAATGCACGCGCCAGCCGAGCTCCGTTTCCGTGCTGGAGCCGCAGAGCAGCCGTCCATCCGGCAGCGCCAGCGGCCGATTCTTCACCGGCCCCGTTGCATGCCCGCTCGATGGCCCGAGCATCGGATGCGCCGCCGTATCCACCTGCGGCAGCCAGATGCGGTCCGACCACGACTTTCCCGCATCCGCCGAAGTCCGCACCGCGCCCCACCAATTCTGGTAGCCCGGTTTCGGCCCTTCACCGGTGATCTTGTACCACAAATAAATCGTGCCGCTTTTCGGATCGGTGAAGAGCACCGGATTCCACGTCGGATAATCCTTCCCGTCCCGCACGCCGTCATCGATCACCACCGGTTCCGCCCACTCCGCAGCCCCTGGCGCTTTGCGGCTCAGCCAGATTTTGACGTCGGGATGGTTCTCCGCCGTCCCGCCAAACCACGCCGCCAGCAGCGTGCCATCCGCCGCCTCGGTGATCGTGGAAGCGTGCGTGTGATGCTTCTCCGGCAACGGCCCCGTGGGAATATGATGCTCCTCCAGCACCGCACGATGGCGGTCGTAGCCGCCGAGAACTGTAGCCGGGATGACGAAAGCGGAGAGCATGAGAACAGTGGCGTTCATGGTGGACCCGAAAAACTAAACGCGCGCCGCAAAAGAAGCGAGCCGCACCGTGGACTGCGGCAGCTTGCTGCCGCTGTGGGTGGGCGCAGCTCGCTGCGCCGAGGCGGGAAAACCGTCGGTCGTTCGGGAGTCTCTCCCTCCGCGCGCAGCAAGCTGCGCTCTCTCACAGCGGCAGCGAGCTGCCGCAGTCCACGGCGCTAATCTCCATACCCATTCGGATGCCCCACATGCCACGCCCACGCACTCTCAACAATCTTCTCCACATCCTGGTACTGCGGCTTCCACCCCAACTCCGCCCTCACCTTCTCCGACCCCGCAATCAATCGTGGTGGATCCCCGGCGCGCCGCGGCTTTTCCACCACCGTAATCTTTTTGCCGGAAACCTTCTCACATGTCGCGATGATCTCCCGCACACTCGTGCCGCCGCCCGTGCCGAGATTGTAGCACGCGCTCTTCTCCGCCTTCAGCGCGAGCATGTGCGCCTGCGCGAGATCGAGGATGTGAATGTAGTCGCGAATGCACGTGCCATCCGGCGTCGGATAATCCGTGCCGAAAATCTCCACGTGCGATTTCTGCCCCAGCGCCACCTTGAGCACATTGGGAATGAGATGCGTCTCCACCCGGTGATCCTCGCCAAAGCGCCCGCTCGCTCCCGCCGCGTTGAAGTACCGCAGCGCCACATAACGCAGCCCATGAATCTCATCGTACCAGCGCAGGACTCGCTCAAACAACAGCTTCGACTCGCCATACGGATTGATCGGCTTTTGCGGCAGCGACTCGTCAATCGGCACGCGCTCCGGAATCCCAAACGTCGCGCAGGTGCTCGAAAACACGAGCCGCTTGCAGCACACCGCGAGCATCGCATCCAGCAAATTGACACCACCCATCACGTTGTTGCGAAAATATTTCGAGGGGTTCGTCATGCTCTCCCCGACCAGCGCATTCGCCGCGAAATGCATCACCGCTTCCGGTCGCACCGCCTCCATGGCGTCCTCGATATCGCACCGATTTTGCAAATCCCCGGTAACCAATTTCGCCCGCGGATCCACGGCCAGGCGGTGGCCCTCCGTGAGATTATCAAAGACCGCGACGGTATGGCCGGCGTCGAGAAGTTGCTCCACGCAAATGCTGCCAATGTAGCCGGCACCGCCGGTAACGAGGATGTTCATGCGCGTATTTGCGCCAGCAAACGCCGCGGTGTGAAGCCGGGATTCACCCGCCCGCGCCGGATGGATTTTGCATCGCCACCGCACCCGCCCCACCTACAACGAGCGCATGCTCGATTTCATCGCACTTCCCAGCGGCATCATCGTGAACCTCGCGCAAATCGCCTGGCTCTCCCCGGCCGGCGATCAGATCGCCGTGAACTTCACCGCCTGCTCCGGCTCCAACACGCTCCAGTTGAATCTCGCCAAGCCCGATGCCGCCGCCTTGCTCGACGCCCTCGGCCAGCGCCGCGTGAATACCAACGCCATGCGCCAGGAAATCGGCGCTTAGCCCAAAAAGGGCCAGCCTTGCCACTCCGCGGAGATCGCCGTAAATCCACGGGAGATGCCCGCTACTTTTGCAGAATTGAGTGGCCTGCGTGCGACGGTCGACCGCGTGACCTACGTGCCCCACCTGGATGCCCCCGCCGACAAACCCTTCCCTTTTGTCTACTTCATCACGATCCACAACGATTCGGAGGAAACCGTGACGATCAAAGGACGCAAATGGGTCGTGACCGACGTCCAGGGCGGCAAGATCGTCGTGGAGGGCGACGGCGTGGTCGGAAAATTCCCGCGCCTCACCACCGGCGAAAGCTTTTCCTACAACAGCTACCACGTGGTGTCGTGCGACAGCGTGGCCGAGGGCGCCTTCATCGGCCTCACCGACGACAACCAACCCGTGATGGTGCGCATCCCGCGCTTCGAGATGAATCCCCCGAGCTCCGAATAGGCGCCTTTCCCCGGATCCTCTCGGACAAATTCTTGCTTTTTTTCCGCACACCGATTTTCGTTTCCCGGGTAGGAAACATGTCGCGTTTACTCGTTTTGCTTGTTGTGCCGCTGTGGCTGTTTGGCGGATGCGCCGCACCGAAGGAATTTCCGGCTCATCCCCGGCTCACTCCACCCAATACCGCCCGGGTATGGACGGTGAGCAACGGCTTCCATACTTCGATCGCCGTCCGCGCCAAGGACGCCCCCGCCGACATCCGCGCGCTCGATCCCCAGGCGCGCTACTTCGTCATCGGCTGGGGCGCCCGCGATTTCTACATGGGCAATCTGCGCTACCCGTGGGAGTACTTGCGCACGGTCTTTCTGCCGGAACCGAGCACCGTGCATCTCATGCCCATTCGCACCAACCTGCTCGAGGAATGCCCGAACGCGGAGATCGTGGAGTTTGAAGTGAAGCCCTCCGGCCTGCGCCAATTGCGCGACCGCCTGGAGGCCGACTTTCACCGCGACGACCACGGCCAGTTCGTGGTGTTTGGCCCGGGCCGCCTTCCCCTGAGCCGGTTCTATCAGGGCACGGAGACCTATTTCCTGCCCAAGACCTGCAACATGTGGGTCGCCTCGCGTCTCAAAACGGCCGGTGTGCCCATGACGGTCGGCGTCGCCGTCAGCGCGGGAAATCTCTCCTGGCAAAGCCACCGCCAGGGCCGCGTGCTCTCGACGCTGAAGCGCCCGCGCGAGGTGCTCTAATAGGTGCGGCCAGTCAACCGTTTAGGAAGGTGGACGGCCAACGCCAGGGAATTGATTTTTACTGGCGTCCGGCACCGGAAAATCCCTAGCTTCCTTTCGCCACCAATGTTCCCGCGTTTTCTGCTATCCCTGCTCCCCGTCGGCCTGTCCCTGCTCGACTCGGAGGCCCGCGCCGCCGTGCCCGATATCGGCGGGGAATACAACGGTGTGATCCAGGGCGACTCTTTTGAAACCAGCGGACGCTTCCGCATGGTGCTGGGCCGCGCGGGACGCGGGTCCGTCTCCGTCTGCGTCGGCGACGAGCCGCCCTGCGTCATCCGAGCCATCTACGATCCCGGCGACGGCTCCATTGCTCCCGGCGGCAGCGGCGATGCCGACATGGCTCTCCATTTGCGGATCGTCTTCAATCTCGATGGTTTCCCCGTCGTCACCGGCACCGTCGACGACGAAGACGAAACCTTCACCATCGAGGCCACGCGCGCGGTGAAAAAATCCGAGTCCGCCATCGGCGCGCACACTTTTGTGCTCGGTGCCTCCGAAGGAACGGCCGACGCCGGTTTCGGATACGCCAAGGTAAAGGCCAATGGGAAAGTGGCCGGCGTGCTGCAGATCGGCCAGCACCGAGCCACGAGCTTCGGCGGGCGCCTCACACCAGAGGGCAACCTTCCCGTGGCGATCCGCTTCGAAAAAACTGACGCCTCTTTCGTCGGCGATCTCTCCTTTGCCGATTTCAGCACGGGCGGCACCTTCGCGCAATATAGCGCCGCGACGTCAGTCCCGGTCCATTTCTGGCGCACGCCGTATCACCCGCGCCGCCAACCGCTCGTCGGAACCGACGGAGCTTTCAACCTCGCCACCACCATCGGCGGTGTGGCCAGCGGCACCGCCATTCAGCTCAACAGCGGCGCCATCGTCAACGCCACCCTCAGCGGAGCTCCGGCCAAGCTGAAAGTCGTCCGCGGCACCGGCTTCGTCACCGGCGGCACCAAGACCAGCGCCCTGCACGGCGTGGTGATGCAGGACTCGGACGTGCTCACCGGACTCTGCAACAGCCTCGCAGAATTCAGCATCGAATCCACCGGCCCCGCGACCATCGAGTCCCATCATACCAGCGGCAGCAGTTCCGGCTCTCTGTCCAAAGAAGGGTCCGGCAATCTGACCCTGGCCGGAGGCAGCGTTTATGTGGGCTCCTCTACGGGCTCCTACGGCGCGATCGTTATTTCATGGGCCGGCCGCGATTTGCTCACGGCTGAACAACTCCAGTTGTTGAACAGCTCCTTTATCAATCGGGCAGATCAAGCCGCGCTCGGAGCACTCATGAACCGGGCTCCGGGTGATTCCAGCGGATACTTGCGCCGCTCCAGAGAATCTTCCGACACCGGAAGTTCTGATGCGCCCCCGGTTCCTGTTCTCGTCGGCGGTGGCTCGCTGCCATCATCGAACCCGACGAATCCGGTCTCCGTAGTGCCAGACTCCCCGGCGGACCTTTCGGATACTTCGCCAGTCTTTCCAGTGTCGCCCTCGGGCATTCCGGTCGCTGCTCCCTTGCCTGAGGGCTACGTGACCGTCATTACGGAACCGCGCAATTTACCGACGGGCATCCTCAACTTCCAACCTTACAATGTCATCAGCGCGCCTAATTGGGTGACCATCTCGGGTGGCAGCATTGACCTCACCAATATCGCCTTCAATCAAACGGTATTGAACGGAGGCCCCCTGAATGTCGGCGGCAGCCTGAACCTCTCCGGCGGCACGCTCACCCTCTCGGGCGGCAATTTGCGACTCGGTTCAATCGGCTCAGGTTTTAGCGGTATCGTGATGACCGCCACCTATCCCGGAATCGTGATCACCAATCCTCCGATCCTCGTGCCACCTCCCGCCGCTACCGAACCGGCGGATACCACCCCGTAAGCGAAGCGCCGGAATGTGGCTCCCGCGGCCCTCCGCGTGATTCGAAAACAAACGCGCATCCCGCGCCATCCATCGCATAGGCCCCATCGGGCCTATAAGGCCCATCAGCCCTTACTGAAACCCCAGCCAGCGCCCGCCCTGATACACCACCAGCGCCGCGATGTAAGCCAGCGACGTCATATAAGCGATTTGGAAGAGCGGCCACTTCCACCCGCCGGTCTCGCGTCGCACAATGGCCACCGTGCTCAAGCACTGCATCGCCAGCACGTAAAACACCATCAGCCCAATGCACACCAGCGGCGTGTAGCGGGGCGTGCCGTCGGGCCGCACCTCCGCCCGCATTTTGTCCTGCGTGTTTTCAGTGTTCTTATCTTCGTCGTCCGACTCGTCGATGTTGTACACCTGTCCCATCGTGGACACGAAAACTTCGCGCGCCGCAAAGGACCCGATGAGCCCGATGCCGATCTTCCAGTCGTAGCCCAGCGGCGCGATGAGCGGCTCAATCGCATGTCCCGCGCGTCCCGCCGCGCTGTAGGCCAGCTTCTCGCTCGTCGAGGCGTCCGGATTCGCCGGCCGCGGATAATACAGCAGCGCCCACAGCACGATGCTCAGCGCCAGAATCACCGTGCCCGCACGCCGTAGAAAGATGCCCCCGCGCTCCCACATCCGCTGCACGATGCCGCGAAACGCGGGCGCGCGGTAGGGCGGCAATTCCAGCAGCAGCATCGGCGTTTCACTGCGCAGCAGCGTCTTTTTGAACACCCACGCCATCACAAATGCCGCGATGAATCCGAGCAGATACATGCTCAGCATCACGCCCGCGCGCTGCCACGCATTCGCCGCCGGCATCATCAGCGCAATCATGATGCTGTACACCGGCAGCCGCGCCGAACAGCTCATCAACGGCGCCACCAAAATCGTCACCAGCCGATCCTTTCGGTTCTCAATCGTCCGCGTCGCCATGATGCCCGGGATGGCACAGGCCAGCGAGCTCAGCATCGGCACAAATGATTTTCCGTGCAGCCCCACGCGCGACATCAGCCGGTCCATGATGAACGCCGCGCGGGCCATGTAGCCGCTGTCCTCCAGCAGCCCGAGGAAGAAAAACAAAATGAGAATCTGCGGCAGAAACACCACCACGCCGCCAACCCCGCCGATGATCCCATCCTGCAGCAGCGACTTCAGGCCGCCGTCCTCCATGTGCCCGCCAATCCAGTTCCCCAGCGACTTGAAGCCGTCTTGGATCCACTCCATCGGCCACTGCGCCACAAAGAAGATGCACACAAACATCAGCCCCATCATCCCGATGAAACACACCCAGCCCCACAGTTTGTGCGTGAGCACCGAGTCTACGCGGTCGCTGAGCGTCAGCCCGTCCGCGCCCTCCCCTTTGCGGTGAATCGCCGCCGTGCAAATCTCCGCCACCCAGTCGTAGCGCGCGTCCACCGGCGCCGCCACGGGATCGAGCCCATGCGCCCGCAAGCGCATTTGCGCTTCGCCCACTTCGTGCCGGCGCGCGGGTTCGCATTGTTCGACCAGCCCCTTCTCGTCGAGCGACAGCAGCAGCATCGCTTCCAGCCGCGCGGTTTCGCCGGAACACGGCAATTTTTTGCTCAGCGCCACGAGCTCCGTTTCGTAAACAATCGGCAACTGCGGCCGCTGCTCCGGCTTGTGCAGCGGCGCGCGTGAGAGCGCCTGCTTCAACTCGATCAACCCCGTGCCCTTGCTCGCGACCATCGGAATCACCGGCACGCCGAGACGCTCTTTTAGCGCCATCAAATCGATCACCAGCCCGCGCTCCTCGGCCACGTCCACCATGTTCAGCGCCACGATCACCGGCAGGCCGAGTTCCAGCATCTGTGCCGCGAGGTAAAGATGCCGGTCGAGATTCGACGCATCCACCACCGCCACGATCACATCGGGCCGTTCCGTCCCCGGAATCCGCCCCAGCAAAAGGTCCCGCGCCACCGCTTCATCGGGCGAGCGCACTTGCAGCGAATAGCTGCCCGGCAAATCGATCAGCTCCATCGGCTCGCCATGGCTGCCAAAGAAACGCCCCGTCTTCTTCTCTACAGTCACCCCGGGATAATTTCCCACTTTCTGCCGGAGGCCCGTCAGCGCGTTGAAAATCGTGCTCTTGCCGGTGTTTGGATTGCCCGCGATGGCCACGCGGCGAAAAATGGTTTCCCCCATGGCGTCTCCCCTAGAGTTTTTGCACGCGGATGCCGGCGGCCTCGGCTTTGCGGAGCGAAAGATGCCCCCCTCGCACCTTGATATCCATCGGGTCACCGAGCGGCGCAAACCTCACCACCTCAATGGTTACCCCATTGGTCAGCCCCAATTCCATAATCCGTCCCCGCGCCGACCCCGGCAAATCGATGGACACCACTTTCGCCCGTTCGCCGGGTCGCAGCCCACTGAGGGGCTCACTTTCAGTCGGAGCTGTGCTCATTCCGCAATCCTTTAAGCCGCAGCGAGTTGCTCCACTTCCACGTGCGCACAGAGCTCCCGCCCCAGCGCCAGCCGGGTCCCTAGTAAAATGCAAATAATCGCCGAGCCGTCCGCGATCTTCTTCACCACCGTCCGGTCGTGAAACCCCATCTCCCGGAGCCGCACGCAATGCGGGCAATCCGGGCAAATATGCCGCACCCGGAGTCGCTGGCCGCATTTGGCCGTGGCAAGGGTGAGTGTGGGTTGTGGCATGAGTTCAATAAGGACTATGGCGATTGAGATTCGTTCGCAACAGGAAAATTAGAACATTCGCGCCAGTGAACCGCGTTTTCTGGAATTGGATGATCCAGAATGCTCCGGCTCCTATTCGTCCAAGTGCCTGGTAGTTCAACGATAATGAGGATTGCTTAACCTTCTCTCATCCCATTACGCTGCACTAATGGCACCCTCTCACCCACACTCCACCGGTTCCGTACGTACACGTCACACCTCCCTCGAACCCCTCGAAGCCCGCATTGCTCCAGCGACTATCGTGGTCACCACACTGGCCGACACGATCGCCGATGATGGCGAAGTGAGCCTGCGCGAAGCCATGTTCGCCACCAATACCAACGCCATCTTTCATGATGCCCCAGCCGGCGATCTGGATGGCGACCACATTGTTTTCGCTCCCGGCCTCTCCGGGACGATTACCCTCGGATTGGGTCCCCTCTTTATCTCGGACGACTTGACCATTGATGGCGGAGGCGAGATCACCATCGACGCCAATTTCGCTGGCCGCCTGTTCAACATCGATACCTCCATCGGCGGCGGCACGAACCGCGATGTGGCCATCAGCCACCTCACCTTGCAGAACGGCAGTGAGCAGTTCGACGCTGCGGGCGCCGGCGCCATTTTGTTGCAAGACAGCTCGCTCACGCTGGACGATGTGGCCATCGAAAACTGCAGCGCCTTGACCGTCGGCGGAGCAATCCACGTGAGCCAGGCAAGCCTCACTGTGAAGAACAGCGTCTTCAGCAATAACAGCGTGATCGGCAATTATGATGGCGGCGCCCTTTTCATCGAGGCAGTCACTCCTGCGGGCAGCACGGTGGTGATTCAGGATACCCTCTTTGACCACAATTCCACTCCGGCGAATGGCGGCGCCATTTCCAATAGCGTGGGCACCCTGACCCTGACCCGCGTGGCTTTCGATCACAACACCGCGATCAGCGGCGGGGCTATCGACAACCACTCGCTCCTCACCTACTCCACGGGTGTAGTCTCCAGCAATTCCGCCAGCATTCCCGATGGCGGGGCGGGCGGCGGCCTCGCGAACGCCGACACTGGCGTCGTCCATTTGACTGCCGTGGATTTCGTGGAGAACACCGCGCTCCACGGCGGCGCGATCTTCAATGCCGGGCAAGTGACCATCGAGGGCGGGCTCTATTCCGGAAACACGGCGACCGGCTATGCCGGCGCCATCGACAATGTTGGAGTCCTGCCGACGCCGGGCCAGGGGGTGCTCGATATTTCCAATGCCGAGTTCGTCGGGAATCAAGCGCCCGAAAGCGGCGCGATCGTGAATAGCTTGGGCACCTTGACGATCACCAACTCGGTGTTTCATGGAAACGGCGGCCCCGATTGTGTCCGGGCCGGCGCTCTCCAGTCGGAAGACGGCAGCCTCACTATTGTGCAGAGCGTCTTTATCGACAACGACGCCACGAGCTCTGGTTCCAACCTCATTATTTCCGGCGGGACGGCGAATATCTACAATAGCACGATCGCCGGTGGAAATGTGTCCAGCGTGGTCGCGAAAACCAGCGGCACACTCTCCTTCCACAGCACGATTGTCGCCGACAACCTCGACCACGATCTGGTCTTCGATCCCGGCGTTACCGTGAACGCCTCGCACAGTTTGATCGAGCACGCCGCCACGCCTCCCAATGGTGTCAACGACCAAAACCTCTTCGGCTTCGATCCGGCGCTTGGCTCGCTTGGCCACCACGGCGGCCAGTTGCCGACCATCAATTTGATGTTCGGCAGCCCCGCCCTCGATGCCGGTTCCAATGAGTTGAGCCTCAGTTTCGATCTGCGCGGCGCGCCTTTCGCGCGGACCCTGGGCGGTGCCACGGACATTGGCGCCTTCGAAACTTCCGATGCCACCGTGACCATCGCCGCGAATGGGAAAAAGGCCACCTTCCGTGACGTAGACGGCGACCTTGTGACCATCAGCACCACCGCGGGTACCTTCATCCAAAGCAATTTCTCGCTCGTTTCCGAAGGCCTCGGCGCGCGCCTGCTCGCCATCTTTATCACCGATAACTCGAGCTTTGCCGGCGCCGATCTCAGCCTCAAAGCGAAACGCTCGGCGCTCGGCGGCGACGGCTTCACCAGCCTATCGATCCTGGACGCCCAGGGCATCGACCTTGGCCGCGTCACCATCGATGGCGATCTCTCCTCGATCTACGTGGGCGACAGCAACACCAGCACGCCCGGCTTGCTCGGCCTTAACGTCGTCTCCATGGGCGAATTCGACGGCGGCGCCACGATCCACGTGATCGGAGCTCTGAACGCCCTCAAGGTCCGCACCGACCTCACGTCCACGGGCATCACCGTTCTTGGTGGCCCCAACGCCAAGCTCGGGCCGGTGAAAGTCGCCGGCTCCATCACCGCCGGCGATATCGAGGTCGATGGCTCCATCGCGTCCATCACCGTGGCGGGGAACATCCTCGGCACCAACCTCTCCGCGGGCGGCAGTATCGGCTCCTTCACCACCACCGCGGTGCCCGGAAAATTCCGCGCCACGGGCGGCATCGTCGTAAAGGGCAGCGTGATCTCCAGCGACTTCGGGATCGCCGGCGACCTCGCCAATCTCCGCGTCTCGGGCGAATTCCAGGACACGCTCGTCACCGTCCGCGGCGACCTTGCGCCGGTCGACCTCCTCACCGCGCAAACCATCGGCAATCTCGCCATTGGCGGGCGCGTCGCCCACAGCGACTTCCTCATCGGCTACGACCTCAATGTCGACGCCGTAAACCCCGACGTGCAGGTGGACAAAATCATCATCACCGGCAACTGGGTGGACAGCAACCTCGCCGTCGGCGTGGAGGAAGGCCCCGACGGCTTCTTCGGCCTCGGCACCGATACCGCCATCGCCGGCGGCAGTGCCAGCATCGTGTCCCGTATCGCCTCGCTCACCATCAAAGGCCACGCCTACGGCACTCTGAGTGACTCCGACGATTACTTCGGCATTGTCGCCCAGGAAATCGCTAAAGCCCGCATCGGCCTCGCTAATCTCCCCCTCACCGTCGGCCCCGGCAACGACCTCACTCCTCTCATCCTTGGCACCAGCCTGGACCTCGCCGTCCGCGAAGTCGCCCTCGGCGTCTAAAACTCTCTGCCACGCTACCCCGTAAAGCGCCTTCCTGGCGCTTGCCCTTGCCGATCTGCCGAGGGTCGCCCAAGCACACGCCAGTTCTTGGACTGCGCCAGCCCTCTGGCGCTTTCCTTTGTTAACTGCCCGTCCTTCTTTGGCCCTCACTCCGGTCTTCCAATTCATCGCGCCCTATGGCACAAATTACCCGCTCCCCACTCTCCCCTTCCGCCAACTTTCCGCGTGCATCTCCCGTTCATAGAAATGCACCCAATTCTTTATGCACTCCTCCCTGCGTCCAATATTTCTCTCCCATCCTGCCACACCGCACCACTCCACCCCTCGCAACTTTTGAAAAAAAGGCAGCAAAAGTCAGCCTCTACCCCTGAAAACCCAAATACCAAAAATCCTCCGGCGCATCCCACTTTCAGCGCCTCAAAACCCCGGGGCCGCACCCCCTCAATCCTAAATCTTAAATCTTCCGCATCTCCACTCGACACATCCCTCCCGATTTCCCTATTTACTCTCTATGAAAGCCATCCTGCTTTGCCTTGTCACGGCGACGCTCTTTACTGGGTGCGAGAGCGATCTCCCGCCAAACCCTCATCAACCCTCTGTAAAGATTGGCAACGACCAGTTCCGTGAGGACGGCAACGAGCGCCCGGCCAATCTGGCCACGGATCGCGAAAAGAACGTCTGGTAGCGATCCCATGTCCGAGCACTCGCGCATCGTTATCCTCGATTTTGGCAGCCAATACACTCAGGTCATCGCGCGCCGTGTGCGTGAGTGCCAGGTCTATTCGCAAATCCTCCCGTACAACACTCCGGCCAAAGAAATCGCCAAGCTCAAGCCCAAGGGCATCATCCTCAGCGGCGGCCCCTGCTCCGTGTATGCGAAAGAAGCGCCGCACCCGGACAAAGCCATCTTCTCCCTTGGCCTGCCCATGCTGGGCATCTGCTACGGCGTGCAGCTCATGGCGCATTTCCTCGGTGGAAAAGTGGAGCACAGCGAGCGGCGCGAGTACGGCCACGGGCAGTTGCAGATCACCCGCCAGTCGCCGGTCTTCGAGGGGCTCGGCGAGGCGATGGACGTGTGGAATTCGCACGGCGACAAGCTGACGAAATTGCCGAAAGGCTTCCGCGCGATCGCGAAAACTTCGAATGCCCCGTACGCCGCCGTGGAGGACACGAAGCGGAAAATGTACGGCCTGCAATTTCACCCGGAAGTGGTGCACACGCCGCGCGGCCGCGAGCTCATCGAGAACTTCATCTACAATGTCTGCCAGGCCCCGCCCGACTGGACGATGGGCTCCTTCATCGAGGAGATGTGCACGAAGATCCGCGAGCAGGTCGGCACCGATCATGTGGTGCTCGGCCTCAGCGGCGGCGTGGACAGTTCCGTCGCCGCGGCCCTGCTGCACAAGGCCATCGGCGACCAGCTCACCTGCGTCTTCGTGAACAATGGCCTCCTCCGCGCCGGCGAAGCGGAGGCCGTGCAGCGCATTTTCGGCGAGCACTTCCACATCAAGCTGAAGTACGTCGACGCCAGCGCGCGCTTTTTGAAAAAGCTCAAGGGCGTCACCGACCCCGAGCGCAAACGGAAGATTATCGGCAACGAGTTCGTCTACGTTTTCCAGGACGCGACGAAGGCGCTCGCCCGCGGCAAGCACTCGAAATTCAAATGGCTCGCGCAAGGCACGCTTTATCCCGACGTGATCGAGAGCGTGGC
>FTCB01000117.1_pt1 | contig 14119 bp, 10 predicted proteins | sample 1639431 | NCBI WGS metagenome assembly FTCB01 (sample SAMEA3914864, study PRJEB12502) | metagenome | biome: forest; material: soil | place: USA | collected 2012-03-12 | depth 0.3 m
CCCCTGCTTCACATAGCTCGCGATGATCCCGCCCGCGCCCACCGCCACATCATCCGGATGCGCGCGGATGCCCACGATATGCAAGCGCTCCGCAGGTTTGGCCGAAGGTTCCTGCGCGGGCAAAGTCGAAATGCCCATGGCGAAAAGGAGGACGCGGAAGATGGTGCGAATGCTCATGGCGAAATCTTTGCCTGGAAGGATGGCGATGAAGCTACATTCCGCAGGAACATCGTTGGTAAACGCGTTAAGGAGGCGCTGAATCAAGTGAGGGCCACGTGGAGAACGGTAACGGCGTGGCTGCCCGCGCGGGACGCCAGAAAGTGGAACGGCTTTTCAAGCCGTGGCGGTCTGGTTCTGAACGTTTCATGACTCCTCGCCACCAGGGCACGATGAAGGCTACGGCTTGAAAGTTGCGACCACACAACCCCGGAATTGCTCCCCGGGCTCCGCGATGAATTCTCTCTCGTATCCGCCGTTAGGTGAGACTGCCCACTTCGTGCACCGCAAAGTCAAACGACACCCCGAGCAAGGTCGGCCCGAGATCATTCCCCGCGCCGGCGCTGAGCGGCAGAGTGGTCAGCGCCACTTTGCCTTTCACGATTTCCTCGGCCGCAATGCCGTAGAAGTCGCCGCTTTCGCCCGGTGTTCCGTAGGCGGCACCCTTGATCACGATCGAGGCAATGCGTGAGGTGATCGCTCCGTTGCCACCGCTGATGGCCTCGTCGTCGGCCGTACCGAGCAAGCCGTCGGCGCCCTGTTCTGCGCCCACGGCGAGATTGCTGCCCACCCAGCCGCCGGTCACGGTGACTTTATCGAGCTGCACATCCGGGTTCACCGAATGGAGATCGAGGTCGTAACCGAGGAGGAAGTCGCTGTGGCTCGCCCGACCGCCAATGGTGAGAGCACCCATCGTCTGCGCCGCCAGCAAGTCCGGGGTCACCAGGTCGCCGCGGGCACTGACCAGCGTGGCCTGCACGTCGCCGGAGACGCGGAAATTGGCGAGGTCGCCATTGGTCCCAATGTCGCCGCCCAGGACGCTGCCCTTGACCACGACACCGCCCGAGTAGCGGAATTTGCCGGGCAGGGTCGCGTTGCTGACGGCGCCGATGCTGCCTTCCGCGATCAGGCTTGAGTCGATGAAGTTGCCAAAGACGCTGAAGGCGCTCATGCCGCCGTCCACTGAGATGTCGGTGCTCAGCACGGAGCCAGTGATCTTCACCTTGCTGAGATTGGCCGCGGGTCCGCCCGAGATGGTAATCTCGGTATCCGTCACGTCCGTGCGCACCTTCAGCGAATTCATGGCGCCGGTCACTCTGATGTCGCCAATGCCCTCGAACTCGCCAACGGAAAGGACGCTGAGGCCGTTGACGCCCGCGGTGGAGGCATCGCTGTCGCCCGCACGGAAGTTGGTCACGTCGCCATCGATGAGCACGTTGCCCAGGTCCACGCCCGTTGCGTTGAAATAGGAGACATTCACAAAGCCGTCCCCGCCCCGGCCGGACCGCACGGCTTTGATGCTGATATTCGCGCCCGCAAACTCGGAGAGGAAGGAAATGTCGAGCTGGGCCAGTCGCGCGCCGAGGCCCTCCGCAATGAGGAAAATATCGGACTCCGTGAAAGCGCCGCGACTCGTGCTGATGGTCACCAAGTCCCCGTCCACATCGCGGAATTGCGCCTTCTTGCCATGGGCCAGCAGCGTGACTACCGGGGAAGGCGGCGCCTCGAAGGCGCCCATGTCGATGCCCGCGCCCTCCGTGCGGGCAAACGGTGCGCCACGCTGATCGCTGGGCAGCGAATGCGGATCGCTGCCGGCATCGATAGCCGGGCTGCCGGGCAGTAAACCCAAGGGGGGCAGAGGCCCGCCATGATCGCCAAAGCTGCCGAGCAGCGGGTCCACCCCCATGAGGCTCGCGGTGCTGGTTACCGGCGCGCTCAGAGTTTCCACGAGGCTGTGATCCAGGCTGATGCTGCCGCTGCCCGTGCGGTTGAGATCGTTGCTACTACCAGCAAGGATGCTGCTGGCGATCTGAACGATCGCGTTGCGGACAGTGACATTCGTTCCGGCGTCGCCGATGATCGTGCTATTATCAAGGGTCGCGGTGCCGGATTCGAGATCCAGGTTGGCGCCCGCTGGATTCCCGGTGTTGTTGCTCAGCGTGCACTGCACCATCACGAGCGCGCCATTCGAAAAGATGGCTCCTCCGGCACCGGCGTGGTTGTGGTGCAAAGAGCTATTGGCGATCGTGAGGCTGCCCGTGGAAACCAAGAGCGCTCCGCCGCCGCCAATGGTTCCATTGCTGTCGAACTCAGCGAGGTCAATGCTCGCCAACCCGGAGACCGCAATCGCGCCGCCACCTGCGGAGGTATTGTTCGCATAGCGACCGCCGTGGATGGTGAGCGTCTTGGCGGCAGAGGCATCATATTTGATGGCGCCACCGAAGCCAATGCCTTCGTTGCTCTCGAAGTCGACGAAGTTGAGTGTCACGTTGCTCTCCGCACTGGCAATACCGCCGCCGCCAAAACCGTCAGCGTGGTTGTTGGAAATGGTACCAGTCGTGTAGAGGAGGGATGAGCCGCTTACAAAAATAGCGCCGCCGGTGTCGTTGGTCGTATTGGCCTCAAAGTCGACACGCGTGAGCGTCAGAGTGCTTCCATTCTCCGCGCCAATGGCCCCGCCATTCTGGGAGCCGTTGTTGCCGAAAAAAGCAGAATCCTTGATGGTGATGATGCTGTGATTGGCGTGGATGGCCCCGCCGACGGTGTTGCCCGCAACGTTCGTCGTGAAGTTGTTGCTGAAATCGGAATTGGTGATGAAGAGCGTGGCGTCCTGTGCGTGAATGGCCCCGCCATTCCCGCTGGTGTTGTTGCTGGAAAAGGTCGTATCCGTGATGGTGACGATGCTTTGATTGGCGCTGATGGCGCCGCCGTCGAAGTCGATGCTATTGCCGACAAAGTCGACCCGCGTGAGGGTCAGCGTGCTTCCATTCTCCACCCCAATGGCGCCGCCATTCACGGAGCCGTTGTTACCGGAAAAGGTCGAGTCCGTGATGGTGACGGTGCTGTGATTGGCGGCGATGGCCCCGCCGAGCACCGCTCCCACTCCGCCCCCGGCAAAGTTTGCCGTGAAATCGGAATTGTTGATGAGGAGCGTGGCGTCCTGCGCGTAGATGGCGCCGCCTCGGTTGGATGCGCCGCTGCCATCGATCTCGACGTCATTGAGCGTGAGTTGGCTGGCGGTGAGAGAAATCGCACCGCCATTTTGGCTGGCTCCGCTGATGCCATTTTTTAGCGTAAGATGGTTCAGCGCGACGTCGTGGTTGGTGCCGGCGCCACTGCTGGTATTGATCAAAAAGAATCGGGTTCCCAATGCGCCGTCCATGTCCAGGATGTCGCCGCCGGGAAGCATGCCGTCGATGGACAGGTCGTCGCTGATGGTGAAGGGGCTAGAAATTCCGATGGAGCCGTGGAGCGACGAATCGAACGTGATGCTGTTGCCGTCCGCATCGCCGGCCGCGGCTTCGTTCACCGCGAGCTTCGTGTTGGCTGCGAGGATGGCCTCGCGCAAACTCACGAAGCCGTCGGCGGCCACAATGTCTGCGAGTGTGGTGACGACATACGCCGCCGGGGCGATGCGGGATTCGAGAGCCTCAATCGAGGTGCCCATCGCGGAGCGATGGTGACGAGTACGTACGGGACGAGCGGTGGGTGAGGTGATGGGTCGCATAGCGCGCCCAAAATATTAGTTCGCAGACATAAGGCAATCGTCGTGTGCGAGATGGGAGCGGCGAAGCGGCGAGCAGAGGAGCATCGTAGAAGCGGCATCCTGCCGCTGAGGTATTTTAGAAAGGCCGGATCGCCACCGGATTGCCGAGCGGAACCATGTCCGCATGAAGCAAGCCCTTTCCCCCAGTGGTGAGAGCCCTCAGCTTTTCAGTGGGTCCAAAACAAAAGCGGAGCCTCGGGGAGTTACTCCGAGGCTCCGCCGTGAATTTTCCGCGCGAGCGATTGGCTAGCTGACCCCGCTCACTTCGTGCACCGCAAAGTCAAACGAAACGCCCAGCAGCGTCGGCCCGAGATCGTTCCCCGCGCCGGCGCTGAGCGGCAGCGTGGCCAGCGCGATTTTGCCTTTCACGATTTCCTCGGCGGCGATGCCGTAGAAGTCGCCGCTTTGGCCCGGGGTGCCGTAAGCCGCGCCCTTGATGACGAGTGCGGCAATGCCCGAAGTGATGGTCGCGTTGCCGCCCTCAATAAGCGTATCGTCGGCCGTACCGAGGAAGCCGTCGGCGCCCTGTTCGGCACCCACGGCGAGATTGCTCCCCACCCATCCGCCAGTCACGGTGACTTTATCCAATTGCACGTCCGGGTTCACCGAATTGAGATCGAGGTCGTAGCCGAGGAGGAAGTCGCTGTGGCTCGCCCGGCCGCCAATGGTGAGGGCGCCCATCGTTTGCGCCGTGAGCAAGTCCGGGGTCACCAAATCGCCGCGCGCGCTGACGAGCGTGCCCTGCACGTCGCCGGAGACGCGGAAATTGGCGAGGTCGCCATTGGTCCCAATGTCGCCGCCGAGAACGCTGCCCTTGACCACGACACCGCCCGAGTAGCGGAATTTGCCGGGCGTGGTCGCGTTGCTGATGGCGCCGATGCTGCCCTCGGCGATCAGGCTGGTGCCGATCACATTGCCGAAGACGGTGAAAGCGCTGATGCCGCCGTCCACCTCAATGTCGGTGGCCAGCACGGAGCCGGTGATCTTTACCTTGCTGAGATTGGCCGTGGGTCCGCCCGAGATGGTAATCTCGGTATCCGTCACGTCCGTCCGGACCTTCAGCGAATTCATCGCGCCCGTGACCTGGATGTCGCCAAAGCCCTCGAACTCGCCGATCGAAACCACGTTGAGTCCGTTCACGCCCGCCGTGGCGGCGTCGCTGTCACCCGCGTGGAAGCTGCTCACATCGCCGTCGATCAGCACATTGCCGAGGTCCACACCCGTGGCCTCGAAATTGGAGACATTCACCAAGCCGTCGCCGCCCCGGACGGAGCGCGCAGCCTTGATGCCGATATTCGCGCCCGCAAATTCGGGCCGGAAGGAAATATCGAGAAAGACCAGTCGCGCGCCGAGGCCCTCCGGAATGAGGTAAAAGTCATTGGTCGTAAAAGCGCCGCGGCTGGTGCTGATGGTCACGAGGTCGCCATCCACGTCGCGGAACTGCGCTTTCTTGCCGTGGGCCAGCAGCGTCACTTCCTGGAAAGGCAGCGACTCGAAAGCCCCGATGTCGATACCCGCGCCCTCCGTGCGCGCAAACGGCGCGCCGCGCTGGTCGGTGGGCAGCGAATGCGGGTCGCTCCCCGCATCGATCGCCGGGCTGCCGGGCAGCAGATCAAAGGTGGGGAGGGGACCGCCATGGTCGCCAAAGCTTCCCAGCAGCGGGTCCTCGCCGATAATAGAGGCGATGCTGCTGATCGGCGTGGTCAGCGTTTGCGCCAGGCTATGGTCGAGGCCGACGATGCCGGTCCCCCTGACTACAATGTCGTCGCTGCTGCCGGCAATGATGCTGCTGATGAATTGCGCGATGGTATTGCGGACCACGACATTCGGAGAACCATCGCCGGAATTGCCTCCCACGATGGTGCTGTTGTCGATGGTAGCCGTGCCGCCCGCGATATGCAGATTGCCGCCCGCATCATTGGTCGTGTTGTCGACCAAAGTAGACTGGATCAGCGTGAGCGCGGCGCTCGAATAAATTCCGCCACCGCCGTGTGTTGGTTCCGTGAGATCGGCATTGCTGGTGTAGTTATCGTGCAGGGAACTATTGGAAATGGTGGCCGCGCCGCCGGAGAGATAGATCGCCCCACCGGAAGCGGCGGCCGCAGTGCCGTCGATCCCGTTGCTGTCGAACTCGACACCGTCGATGCTGAGATTCCCGCTGCTGGCAATGGCGCCACCATTGGCTTGAGAGGTATTGTTTCCATAGTAGCCGCCATGAATGGCGAGCATGGCGCTCACGGCGCTGTGGCTGATGGCGCCGCCACTGCCACTGGCGGAGTTTCCGTCGAAGTCGACGAAATTGAGCGTCACGTTGCTGTTCACGCTGGCAATGCCGCCGCCGGCGCCGCTGGCGTGGCTGTGGAAGACACTGCCGGTCGTAAAGACCAGGGACGAGGCGTTGAGATAAATGGAACCGCCGGAGCCAGTCGCGAAGTCGCTTTCAAAATCTACGCGTGTGAGCGTCAGGCTGCTTCCGTTTTCAGCGGCGATGGAGCCACCGTCTACCGCGGTATTGGCGTGGAAGCTGGAATCCTTGATCGTGACATTGCTGTGGTCGGCGTAGATGGCGCCGCCGCGGATCGCGCCCGTTCCGCCTCCGGCGATGTTGTTGCCGAAGAAGGAATTGGTAATGAGCAGCGTGGCATCCTGCGCGTAGATCGCGCCGCCTTTGTTTAGCACACTGCCGCCATCGATCTCGACGTCGTTCAGTGTGAGTTTGCTGCCGCCGACGGCAATGGCGCCGCCGTCAACGCCGGCCACCGTGCTCACACCGTCGACCAGCGTGAGATGGCTCAGCGAGACGTCGTGATTGGCGCCCGCGCCGCTCGTGGTATCGATGATGAAGAGCGTGGTCGAGCTGAGGCCGTCGATGCTCAACGCGTCGCCGCCGGGGAGCGTGCCGTCGATGGTGAGGTCGTCGCTGATCGTGAGCGGGCCGGAGAGTTCGAGGGAGCCGGAGAGCGAAGGATCAAACGTGATGCTGTTGCCATCCGCATCGCCGGCGCTGGCTTCGTTGTAGGCCAGCTTGTTGTTGGCCGCGAGGATGGCCTCCCGCAGACTCACGAAGCCGTCGGCGGCGACAATGTCTGTGAGCGTGGTGACGACAAACGCCGCCGGGGCGATGCGGGATTCGAGCGCCTCAATCGAGGTCGAGGTGCGATGGGTACGTGCGGGACGAACGGTGGGTGAGGTGGTGGGTGACATGGCGCGCGGGGGATACACTGGTTCGTCGATGTAAAGCAATCGTCATGTATGAAAATTCGGCGCGGAACATGGCTCAGAGACGGTGAAAAAAGTAGAGGGGGGCCGCGTTGCGCCGAGCGGAGGCGTGGGCCAGGCGCGACGAAGGAGCATCCCCGCAGTGGGCTGTGACTGAGGAGCAACGCGGCCCACGCCTCCGCTCGGCGCAACCCGGAGGGCGAAGGAGCCTTGGGGCGGCTGGCCGCGTTGCTCGCTCCTTACAGCCCGCTGCGGGGCTGCTCGTCGCTCGCGCCTCGCCATCCGCCCCAAGGCTCCTTCGCGCGGCCCTCCTCTCCTTTTTTCACAGTCTCTAAAGGGCAGGGGATGGGCGGGCCCGAGAGAAAGCGGTTCTCGGGGAACGGTGTAAGTAAATCCCGCAACCCGATCTTGCCCCGCGCACAATCCCTGCGTAGAACGATTACGGAGTTGATGAAACGCTTTCTTCCGGTTGTGGGTGCTCTCTTTCTCGGCGCATGTGCGTCGGATCCGCCCGTGGCTGAGAATGCGACGCCGGGCGAATCGCCACGCTACGCCACCTCCGAGGAAATCCTCCGCCTGCAAAAACAGGCGCGCGAAAACTTCGAGCGCGAACGCCAGCAGCAGGGCGGCCTCCCGCCCGTTGGCGAGGGTCCTTCCACACGCGTGGCGGAGGCGCCGCGTCCCCAGTCCACCACGCGCATTGCCGCACAGGTGACTTCGCCTGGCTCCTCCCACCGTCTTTGGTCCCTCGCCGAAATCCGCTACGCCATGCAAATCGGCAAGTCCCCCGCCGACCTCACCGCCGGAGAACGCGCCGCCGCCCGCAGCGAGTAAAACCGCAACTAGGCGAGGGGATAGCTGTCCGCGGCGGAAGACCGGAGAATTCTCTCTCCCCTCAAGAAACTCCTAACGCATCGTCACGAACGAATGCTTCCGGAGGCATGTATGCTCCCGCTAAAAGCGAGCGCATGCCTTTCGAACGATTGCGGCGCCGCAAGCGGATGCTGGTGGTGCTCGGAATTCTCGTTCCCCTCCTTCTCGTCGGCTTCCTCGCCTTTCTCGCACATCGCGCGAAGAGCGAACTCGCCGTCTCCAATCGAGAGCTCGCCTACGCGGTGGAGGTGAACCGCAGGATCGAGGACCTGCTGGCCTGCCTCACGGAGGCCGAGACCGGCCAGCGCGGCTTTCTGCTCACCGGCAACGGGACTTATCTCGCGCCTTACCAGGCTGCGACCCAAAGGCTGTCCGGTGAATTGGAAACCCTGCGCACTTTGCTGGCCGGCGACGCTCCGTCGCTGGAGCGATTCGGCAAATTGAGTGGAGAAATAAAGACCAAGCTCGCGGAACTCGCCGAGACCGTTCGGCTCCAGCTCGCCGGCAAACACCTGGAGGCGCTGGCCCTCGTTTCTTCCAACCGCGGACAGCAATCCATGGAGCGGATCCGCTCCGTCGTCCGCGAGATGGAGGAAGACATCCGGAAAGAGGTGCTCACCCGGCAGCAGCGGCTGGAATCGCGGGTGCGTTTTTCCGAGGCCGTGCTGTGGGGCTTCGTCGCTCTGGCCGCGGTCTTTTCCGCGGTTGTCCTGTATTTGCTCCACCGCCTCTCTCGCGTCCAAATCATCGCCCACATGTGCGCCTGGTCCCGGACCATCGAATACCAGGGCGAGTGGATTTCCTTCGAGGCTTACCTCAAGCAGCGCTTCAACATCGACACCAGCCACGGCATGTCCCCCGCCGAATCCGAAAAGCTCCTGCAATCCCTGGGAATGGCCGGCGTCGAGAAAGTGAAGCGATAGCGTCCTTCCTGGTTCGCCGCGCGTCTCAGAGCATGTACCGGAAAGTCGGGGCCCGGAATTTGACCATCGCTCTTAACCTCCCGAAGTCGCAAGGGTGGGGGCGTACGAATGATTTTGTCTCCGGCATCATTTTATCGTCACCCCCCGGCGCTCGAAAAGCGAGCGCGTGCACCTCGTCCACGGGTGGCTTTCGTCCGGACAAAATCATGAAAGACAAAATCGTCCCGCGCCCAACCTCTCCGCTTTCGTGCTTTTCGTGTCTTTGGTGGACAAAAATAAAGCTCTCACCAGCAACGGGGGGCGTGCCCTGGGATATGCTCAAAAATCAGGGCACCGCCCGCGCCGTAGCTTGACCACCGCCATCCATCCAGTTTCGCTCCGCGCCTCGCTGTGGAACCTGCTCCCGCCAATCAACCGTCAACTCCCGCCTCCATTCCTCCCGCCGTCACGCGCCGCCTCCCATGGTATCGCTGGCTCTACGTGCAGGTGCTGATGGCCGTGGCCATCGGCATCGTGGTCGGCGCCCTCTGGCCGGACTTCGGCAAAACCCTGCTGCCCCTCGGCGAAGGCTTCATCAATTTGGTCAAGATGATCATCGCGCCGATCATCTTCTGCACCGTCGTGCACGGCATCGCCTCGCTTGGCGGCGGCCGCCAGTTGGGACGGCTCGGCATCAAGACGCTCGTTTATTTTGAAGTCGTCTCCACCTTTGCCCTCATCATCGGACTGGTCGTCGTAAACGTTCTCAAACCCGGCGCAGGCGGCCATTTTCAGCCGGGCGACGTCAGCAAGGTGCAGGGCTTGGTGGACAAGGCCCACGCGCAGAACGTTGCCGATTTCATCCTCGGCATCATCCCCAAGGCTTTCTTTGAACCCTTCACCACGGGAAACATCCTGCAGGTGCTGCTCGTCTCGCTGCTCAGCGGTTTCGCCATTTCGTTCCTGGGTGAAAAGGGGAGGCCCATCCTGTGGGCTTTGTCACAGGTGGAGCAGGTCTTCTTTGGCATCATGCGCATGATTGTCCGCATCGCCCCCATCGCCGCCTTCGGGGCCATGGCCTATACCGTCGGCAGCCAGGGCCTCGCGTCCCTTTGGCCGCTGCTTTCACTAATGGCCGGCTTCTACGCCACCGCGATCGTCTTCATCGTCGTCGTGCTCGGCCTCATCGCGCGCGCCGCTGGCTTTTCCATTTTTCGCTTTATCGCCTATATCAAGGAAGAGCTGCTGCTCGTGCTGGGCACCAGTTCCTCCGAGACCGCGCTCCCGGGCATGATTGCCAAGATGCGCCGCCTGGGATGCTCGCAGTCCACGGTCGGTTTCGTCATCCCCACCGGCTACAGCTTCAATCTCGATGGCACGAACATCTACATGACGATGGCCGCCATCTTCCTCGCGCAGGCCACGAACACGCCCCTTTCGCTCGGGCAGCAAATCACGCTGCTCCTCGTCGCGATGCTCTCCTCGAAAGGAGCTGCGGCCGTCACCGGCGGCGGCCTCATCGCTCTGGCAGCCACCCTCATGGCGGTGCGAACCACTTCCCCGGACGGTGCTGCTACCGTCCCGCTGATCCCCCTGAGTTCGCTCGCCATGCTCATCGGCATCGATCGCTTCATGAGTGAATGCCGCTCCCTCACCAACCTCATTGGCAACGGCGTGGCCACCGTGGTCATCAGCCGTTCCGAGGGCGAGCTCTCCGCCGAGCACCTGCGCCAGGCCTTGAAAAACGGAGCCCAGCCCAATCCCTAACGTCCGCCCGCCATCCCATAGGCCCTATTGGCCCTATAAAGCCTATCGGACGTTGAACGTTGAACGTTCAACCCCCTCCCACCGCCTGCCGCCAGCAATAGTCAAACAGCACCTCAAACTCCACCCGCTGCAACGCCAGGCACTCCGCCACCAACTCCTCCGCGCCAAATTTCGCCTGCTCGCACATCCCGGTGAAAAGATACGGGTCCCACGAATTCTGCCGCGCCATCGTCGCCGAGTACTCCCGCGCCGCGTCGTGCATCTTGTCGAAAGGCGGCAGCGTCCCGGCATTCCGAAACCAATAGCGCGCATTGTCAAAATCCGCCTCCCGCCGGTGCATCACCCCGTGCCAGTAGCTCCCCAGCGAACTCGGCTCGTTCTGGAAAATCTTGTGCGCCGCCTCCAGCACATCGCCCGCGCACAGCAGCGCGCCTCGCACCAATGCCAGCATCCGCGCATCGCGAATCGCCGCCCCACCGGCAATCGTCTCATCCGACGCCTCCCGCACCCTCCCCGAAAACGCCCAGTCCACCGGCTCCGTCGGACACAGCTTCCGGTGCAAATCAGGATTCAGGAAAATGCGATCAACAAAGTCCGAGTAGCGTGGCATGCGAGAATCCTAAATCCTGTCCGGCGCTTTCGGAAGCCGAACTCTCGCGAAAGTAGAACCCGGGTCGAAACCGTGGGAAGCGATGCCAACAAAGGTAGGGACGCCGCGCCGTCGGCGTCCCTGATCTTTCTTGCGCACAAAAAGTGTGGGAACGGCGGCCGCGCCGTCACTACCTCACGGAACGCTCACGGGCATCGCCGCAACATTTCCGTTTCCCTCCCCGCGAATTTTTGTGCTCTATCGCCGCCATGAGTGACCAATTCAACGTCCGCTACGTCGCGCAACTGGCCCGGCTGGACTTGACCGATGCCGAAATCGCCAAGTTCCAGGACCAGCTCGGCCACGTGCTCGCCCACGTCGAGCAACTCAAGAAAGTGGACGTCTCCGGCGTCGAAGCCACCGCCCATGCCAACGCCGTGGAAAACGTCTTCCGCGCCGACGAACCGCGCGACTGGCCGAATCCGGAGGCCGCGCTGAAAAACGCCCCGCGCTCTGCCAACGGCCTCATCGTCGTCCCCAAAGTGCTCGAATAAACCATGCACATCCTGGGCCGCTACATCCTCGCCAGCACGCTCCTTGGCTGCGCCACTGCCCTGCTCTGCAAGGGCATGGATGTTCATTCCGATGGTGCGGCAATTCTCTTCATCGGTGCGGCGCTCCTGTACGCGCTTGCTATCGGCGCCACCGCTAAAGCACGCCTCGCTGAGTTCGACCACAAGCCATGAGCGCCGTCGGCCGCTACATCCTCTGCAGCGCCCTCTTTCTGTCGGCCACGCTATGCCTCATTTGTGCGCGGGTCACCGCGAAGACCGAGGGGTTCGATCCCGTCCTCGGCGTGGTCGCACTGTTCACCTATACCGGCGCCTTTCGCGCCTTGGGCTACGCGTTCGTGGCCGAAACCGAAAATCACCGCAAAGACTGAGTCTTTTTTCGTCCGCCTTTCATGTCCCTGACTTCGCTTTCTATCACCGAACTTCAGTCCGCCTTCCGCTCCGGCAAAGCCTCGCCCGTCGAAGCCGTCGAGGCCCTCGAAGCCCGCATCGCCAAAATCGACCCGCAGATTCACGGCTATCTCTCTCGCGATTTCGCGACCGCTCGCGCGCTCGCGGAAAAAGCCGACGTCTCGCTCCCGCTCGGCGGCGTGCCCATCGCCATCAAGGACGTCATCAATGTGAAAGGTGAGCCCTGCACCGCCGCCTCGAAAATCCTGCAAGGCTACACCGCCACCTACGACGCCACGGTCATCACCAAGCTCCGCGCCGCCGGCGGCATCCCGTTCGGACGCTGCAATCTCGATGAGTTCGCGATGGGCAGCTCCACGGAAAACTCCGGCTTTGGCCGCTCGCACAATCCGTGGGATCTCTCGCGCATCCCTGGTGGCTCCTCCGGCGGCTCCTCCGCCGTGGTCGCTGCCGATGAAGCCTTCGCCGCCCTCGGCTCCGATACCGGCGGCAGCATCCGCCAGCCCGCCGCGCTCTGCGGCATCGTCGGCCTCAAGCCCACGTATGGCCGCGTCTCGCGCTTCGGCCTCATCGCCTTCGCCTCTTCGCTCGATCAAATCGGCCCCTTCACCAAGACCGTCACCGACGCCGCCCTGCTCACCAACGTCATCTCCGGCCGCGACCCGATGGATTCCACCAGTCTCGACATCCCCGTCGACGACGCCACCAAGCTCCTCGGCCGCGATCTAAAAGGCGTGAAGCTCGGCATGCCGAAGGAATATTTCATCAGCGGCATCGACCCGCAGGTCGACGCCACCGTGCGCGCCGCCATCAAGCACTACGAAAGCCTCGGCGCCGAAATCGTCGAAGTCTCGCTCCCGCACACCGAGCACGCCGTCAGCGTCTACTACGTCGTCGCCACCGCCGAAGCCTCTGCCAATCTCGCGCGCTTCGACGGCGTCCGCTACGGCCTCCGCGTCCCCGGCGACGATCTCATCGGCACCTACGGACGCACCCGCGCCGAAGGCTTCGGCCCCGAGGTCAAACGCCGCATCATCCTCGGCACCTACGTCCTCTCCAGCGGCTACTACGACGCCTACTATCTCCGCGCGCAAAAAGTCCGCACGATGATCCGCGACGACTTCACGCGCGCCTTCCAAAAAGTCGACGCCATCATCTGCCCCACGTCGCCCGAGCCCGCCTTCAAAGCCGGCGACCGCAACGACGACCCGCTGAAAATGTACCTCGCCGACATCTTCACCATTGCCTGCAACCTCGCCGGCACCTGCGGCATCAGCATCCCCTGCGGCTTCGCGAATGTCGACGGCCAGCGCCTCCCCATCGGCGTCCAACTGATCGGCCAGCCCTTCCAGGAAGCCCGCCTCCTCCAAATCGCCCACGCCTACGAACAATCCACGCCGTGGCACAAAGCGCGCGCGCTGTAGTGCGAGAAGCTCGTTGGAGCGGGTACCAAAATTCATTTCCAAGGAGTGGCGCAATCCTGAAGGGATTGCATAAATCAGCCCAGGGTTGGCCCGAGCTTGTCGAGGGCCTACCCTGGGAACGAGCATTCAAAATCAGGCCGAACCCTGAAAGGGTTCCATCGAGCAGGATCTCCATCCGGAAATGATTTTGGCACATGCCATAGAAGTTCCACCGTGCCAGCGAGCATTTGCTCGCACTCGCGGGTGCTGGCGCCCTATCATCCCGCCATGCTCCCGACCTCTCCACGTCGCACCTCGCACCTCTTACTCGTTTTGCTCCTCGCCTGTGCGGCCTTCGGTCGCGCCGAGCAGTTCGTGCTCTTCGACGTCACCTTTCCCTTCACCAAAGCGGACGCCGAAAACGCCACGCCGAGCAAGTCGCACTACTACGTCAAAGGCGACCGGCTCAACGCCCAGCGCCCAAAAGACTGGCTTGCCCCCGTGGATTACCGCAACGGCACCGTGCACGTGCGCCTGGAAGTCCTCGAGAAACCCGCCGGCGGCGAGCCCACCACGTGGAGCGTCTGCTACATCCCCAACAAAGGCCAGAACCACGGCTA
>FTCB01000503.1_pt1 | contig 14020 bp, 10 predicted proteins | sample 1639431 | NCBI WGS metagenome assembly FTCB01 (sample SAMEA3914864, study PRJEB12502) | metagenome | biome: forest; material: soil | place: USA | collected 2012-03-12 | depth 0.3 m
GACCACGCGTGACCGCGTGACGTAGCTTACGATCTTGAAGGCACCGGTCCCCACGCAGGCGAACTTGTGAAAATCGCCGCGCCCATTTTTGCCATCGTAGTAAGCGACGGCCTCCCGCGCGACGGGCGCGGTGCATTCGTACGCAAACCAGTAGAGCACTTGCGGATACTGCCGCGTTAATTTGAGCCGGAAGCGGTAACGGTCCAGCACCTCGACTCCGGAGACCCGCATCGTCGCGTAGTCCATCTCGCCTTTTTTCAGCGCCGCGGCATGCGTCTCCGCGACGCCCTCGACGCAGCTTTCAAAAACACTTTCGAAGGGGCTCTCGACCGCGGGATCGGCGATTCGCTGAAAGACAAACTGAAGATCCTCCGCCACCACCTCGCGACCTTTGCCCCCAGTTTCCTTGAAACATGGATCGTCGTGAAAATGGATGCCCGGCTTGAGCCGAAACTCGTAGCTCATTCCATCCGCGGACTTGATGGGCATCTCCGCCAGCATGCAGGGCCGCAGCTCGTACGGATCCGTCTTCATCGGATGGTATTCGAGCAGTTTGTCGTAGACCGATTCGATGACCTTCCGGCTCATCTGGTCGTAGGTGAACTGCGGGTCGAAGCTGCGGGGATCGTCGCGGATGGCCTGATAGCGCACGACCCAGGGCGAACCGTCCGGGCGCGTTTTGCGCAGCGGCTCCGGCTGGGGATCATTGCTGCACGCACCCAGCCACAGGGTGGCTAGAATAATGGAAATGCGTGCAATATGATGGATCATCGGAGCGCGTCTAGCGGAGGCGGAGACGGGTTGGCAAGTGTGCCTTTGGCCCGCCCGGCATTTTGGAGTTTGCGCACATCGGTGGGGAACGAGCGGCTATCCCTTCTCCTGCAGGGCGCGGATGGCGTCGCGGAGTTCGGCGGCGCGTTCGTATTGCTCGGCGCGCACCGCTTTCTCCATGTCGCGGTGCATTTGCTCGAGGAGCGAAAGAGGCTTTGGGGCCTTCGGCGCTGGGGAAGGCGCAGCCTTGCGGAGTTCCTTCAGCCATTCCTTGAGGCCGGCGACTTCGGCATTGTCGCCGTCGGCTTCGTCGCGGCCGGCATCGCGGAGGAATTTTTCGATGGCGGTAATCCCCTTCTGCACGAGCCCGACGGCGGCCTCCACGTCCTCTTTTTCCAACGCGAGATTCGCTTTGGCGCGCGTGTTCATCATCAGCACGTAGGGGCGGAATTGTTCCACGGTCCACGCGAGTTCCTCATCGGGCGAGTGCTTCGAGACGAAGGAAAACATGTCGAGGTTGCGCTTGGTATCGCGCACGACGCCGGCCCAATCCTGAAGCTGAAAGAATGCGAGATAGCGGTGGTAATACTGAATGCCCTCGGCCTGGAGCTCGCCGACTTCCTCGGCGGTGAGCTTAAAATCCGCGCCCGCCTCGCGTGCGCGCTCCTTATGCAGTTCGAGGAGCGACTCCACGTCGTCCGGCCGATGGCCATCGGGACGGCCCATCACCTCCATTTGGAGCACGCCCATATCCAACCGCAGTTGCAGTTTCTCGCGGCCATCCGAGCCGGTGATTTTTCGCACCTGCAGCTTGCCTGGCTCATAGGGCCAGTCGCGCAACAGGTCACTCAGGTCAAAACTCATAGCGCACGAGTATTCCGAGCGGCGCGCCCCTGTCAACGGAGCGGGTGAAGCGGAAAGGAATTCCTGGGGGGCGGCAACGCCTACACGGTCTTCTTGCGGAAGACCTTGGCCACGATGAACAGGGCCACCACCACGGCGAGAAGATAGTCCACATACTTCGCCCACAGCGCACCGATGCCGCCTTTCCAAGTGAGATCGCCAAGGGCGCTCTGAATGGCCTTCATCTCCGCCTCCGGGATCTCTTCCGCCGCATTCTGCGCGGGGCTGTAGTAGACGTACCGTCCGTCCCAAGTGATCACCGGCACAAAGAAAAGGCGCAAAGAGCTGTAGCGATAGCCCAGTTGGACATCGGCGTTCTTGAAATGGCTTGTCCCGCTGGGAAGGGGTGCCACTTCCGAGATTTTTTCTCCCCAGCCGATGAGCAAGGGCGCGGCCTCCGCACGCGGGCTGAGCAGGGCCAACAAGACGAAGGCGAGGAAGAGGGTGGCGGACTTCACGGGCCGTCTTTTAGCAACGCGCTAAAGATGATGGCCAGCCGGATTTTGGTGGGTCTGGAGGACGTATTGGCTCACCTGGGCATCCACGCGATCGTGGTCCACCTCCGGCTCAAAACCGCGGGCCCTCAGCGCTGCGAGGCAGATGGCAACGGACGCGGTGCGCGCGTTGGAAGGGCGGTGTCCTCCAAAGGCGGCGTACCATCGTCCTTGATCCCGCCACGCGGTCAGCGGGCCGTAGGTCGCCGAGGCTTTTTGCACGACCATCCAGATGAGCGCCGGCTCCGCGCAATACGGGCGGTAGGCGCGCACCTGCCGCACCATGGTCTGGTTCCAATCCACGTCGGGCAGGAAGCGCTGGAAATAGGGGTCCGCCAGCGCGCGGCGCGCTTCCTCCTCCGTGTCGAACTGAAAGTGCCCGTGCGAATCCTCCCAAAAAATCTCCGGCTCCTCGTCCGTGACGTGTTGTCCGATGAAGGCATCAAGCTCTGCGGCAGAACCAATTTGGATGCTTTCGAAGAACATATCTGGAGGAAGGTCAGCGGTTCATTTGGGGGGAGGAGGCGGAGGCAAGGGCTCGACTTTGTCCGGGTTGGCCCGGGGCGCGGGTTTAGGCGGGTTGCCGGGTTCGGATGAAAGTGGATCGGGCGGCAGCGGTGCTGGCGACGGCGGCGCGGGCGCAGGCGGCGTGGTGGAGACCGGCTTCGGCGGCGGGACCGGCGTGGGTACCGGCTGGCCGTCCCTGGTTTCGAGCTTCGGCACTTTCGTCTCCACTTTGATGCCGCCCATGTCCGTTTGCTGCGTCACCCATTTCACGCGCACGTCGTTGACCTTGTAGAGCGAGCCGTCGTCGTGCTCGTAGAATTTCTTCATCTCGTCGAGGTGGAAGGGACGGCTGCCGCGGCGGCCGAAGACCACGGTCTGGCCGCCGGTTTCATCCACCACGCGATCGCGATCGAGGCCACGGCTCACGGCGAGCGCGGCATCGTGCGTGGGATAGGTGGCGATGAGCAGAGGCTTCGGACGCGGCGTGAAGCCGTAGGCATTCGGCTCGCGGTCGGGCGAGATCATCTGCACCACTCGGAAGCCGTTTTTCCCATCGGCCACGAGCGCATACATGCTCGCGGCGACACTGCCGATTTGCACGGCGCGCACGTCGTTCATGGCGCCGTCCGCATTGAACATTTGGTCGAGCTTCGGACGCTCGGGATTTTCCACGTCGATGATGGCGAGACCTTCCGGGCCATTGGCCACGTAGGCGTAGGTGCGCGCCACGTAGAGGCGCCCGGCGTGACCGAGCTTCACCACGGCTCCGCGCACGGGGCGCGGGTTCGTGGGCTCGGTGATGTCGAGCACCTTCAGCCCATCATCATCCGTCACGAAGGCATAACGGAACTGAATGGCGATGGCGCGCGGGTGGCGCAGGAAACTGCCGGTGTACTCGCCCGCGAGCTTGGGCTTGAGCGGCTCGCGTACATCCACGATCACGAGCCCGCGCGGCGTGCAGACATAGGCGCGCTCACCGGCCATGACCACGTATTCGGCGTCGGTGAGACGGCCATCGGGATTAAACGTGGCGTCCTTGCGCAGGAAATTGTCGTCCGGGTCGCCGTTGAAGAGACAGGTGGTGTCCACGATGACGAGGCCCTCTTTGCGGTCGGTCGCAAACGCATAGCCGTAGACGTCGTGGATCGGCTGTTCCTGGTTGCCCGGGATGTGGGCGCGCTTGGGATCGTTCAGCAGCGTGCTGGGTAGCGCGACGCTGGTGCAATCGTAGAGCTTCACGTGCGTGTTCTGGCCAAGCGGCGACACGGGCGAAGTCAGGAAGCGCTCGCTGAAACCTTTGTTGTCGATATTCGCCACGTCGTAGACGCGGAAGCCGTCCTTGCCGCAGGCGGCGTAGAGATACTCGCTGCGCAGCGTAAGGTCGTGCACTTCGCCGGCGTGATGCTCGTAGGCGAGCTTCAATTGTTGGCCGGCCTTTTGATGCGCCTCGTAGTCGCGCGGGTAGGCGATCTTTTGGAAGGATGAGCCAATCGGCGCCTGCGGCTCATCGGCCTCCGTCCACGTCACCGCATGGACGCTGCCCGCGGCACCCACCCAGGCGTAGCGGCCGAAGAAATTCACCGAGCCAGTGCCGAAACCGAGCAGCGAAGCCATCCACGCATTGTTGTCGTTGGCCTTGCTGAGGTGGCAATCGGTGCAGCCTTTCGTGGTGCCCTTGCTGCTCGTGGTGTGGGCGAAGTGCGGATTGTAGGCCTGGCCGGCGTAGCCCTCCGCACTCACCGTCTGCGCCTGCGAATAGACCCACTCGCGGTTGCCCGTCTGCGAGCTTACCACCACGGCGCTCGAGGAACGCAGCACGGCCATGCGGTGTTTTTTCACCGTGGAATCAATGCCGAGTTGAAAGACATCGTCGCGGACCACCTGCGGATTGTAGGTCGTGTAGTTACGGTCGAGCACGCCCTCGAATTTATTCTGCGGCACGCGCTGGTTCGCCTTCATCGGCAAATGGCAGCCGAAACACGACGTGGCCCAGCTCGTGTGGCAGACCTGGCAGTCGAAGGTCTCATTCGCGTGCGCGAGTTTCTTTTTGCAGAGGCTCGATTCCGGCACTTCGCCCCACGTCTCGCCATCGCGCTGCATGGTCTTGGCGTAGGCAGCCTTCGGGTTGTAGCGGGCGATGAGGTTTCCGCTATCATCGCGATGCTCCACCTTGTCGTAGTTGGCGTCCACCACATCCATGGTCTGCGGGATTTCCCAGCGCTTCCCGGGCTGCATGGAGCTGTATTGATAGAGGCGCGGATATTCCGGATGCGCCGCGTCTTTCTCCCACACAAAGCGCGGGCCCCACGACGTGACGGACTTCGTCAAATCCACGGGTTTCGTCTCGCGGCTTTTGCCATCCCACGTGCCGCCGGCGCCGGTCGTTTGCAGCGAGGGGCGCTGATTGATCGTGCCGTGGCAATCGATGCACGTGATCACCGTGGCCGCGCGCGGCTCGCCGTAGAGCAGGCCGTTCCCGTGCACATCGATGTCGAAGTGGCAGTCGCCGCATTGCATGCCTTTGGCGAGGTGGATGTCGTTGAGATGCACGCCGTGTTTGAAATCACCGGGCTTCAGCTTGTTGTCATCCACGTCGAGCAGGTTGCCCTTTTTGTCGCGCTTGAAGACCGCGCGAAAAACCCAGCCGTGTCCGTGGTAATCGGCAAACTGCGTCTGCTTCATCAGCGGATTCAGCTCGCTGACTTTTTCGAGAAAATCCAAATCGCCCCACAGGCCGCGTGCGGAGGCGGCCTCGGGATTCTTGCGTGTGGCGCGCACGAGTTCGTCGTCCTTGGGGTCATGCTGCTCCTTGGGATACATCAGATGTCCCTCGGTTTCCTGATCCCACCACGTGTAGCCAAGGTACGGGTTCACGAAGAGGTTCCCCTGGTGCATGTGGCAGTTCATGCACTGCACGCTCGGGATGGCCCGCGTCATCAGGTGTTTCACCGGGTGCCCGCGCTCATTTTTCGGAATGGTCGGATCGCTGGAAAAGCTGAGGCCCTGGTTGCCGTACTTCGCCCACCAGCCGGAGTTCGTCGGCGAGCGGTCATTCGCATAGACCACGTGGCAGGCCGTGCAGCCGCTGCTGCGGTAATCGCCCGCGCGATCGTTGCTGCCAAAGAAACCGAGCATCGGATCGTGCAGCCGGGTCTTTTGCGCGCCGAGGACCACGGGATCGGTGCGGTTCAGCGTGCCGAGACCGCGCTCGCTGAGGCGGCGTCCCGGTTTGCCGGGCGGTTCGTCGAGCGTGGGCACGCCCAGTTGCAACTGCGGCTCACCGCCTTTTTCGAAAATGCGGAAAAGATTGCCGGGCATCGAGAGATTGAAACGCGGGATCGGCACCATGAGCGGCAGCCAGCCGTGCTTCATGGTTTCCTCAAAGGTCGGCTTGAACGGAGCATTGAGAATGAGCCCCACGCCATTCGCGCTATAGGCCTGGCCGACGAAGTAGTTCTTGGCTCCAATGCCCGTCGGGTGATCGCCCAGCGCGCCATTATTATACGCGGCCGCGCCCCACAACATCGCGCCGTGGTTCATCATCGAGTGGCCGACATTGTTGACGATCTCGCCGTGGCACAGGCCGCACGTTTTCGCCGCCACGCGCAAGTCGCCGGGGTTGACGAATTGAATCCATTCTTCGGATTCGTGATTGAGCAGAACCGTGGAGTTCGGCGGGTTGGCGGAGGTGGGCCAGTACTCGGGATTCAGCGGCTTCGGGTGCGCCTGCTCGATGGTGAGGCCCGGCTTCGGGTTGCCGGTGTGGCAGTCGGTGCAACCGAGATGCACATTCGGCGAGGCGTGCATGCTCTTCGCGTCGGTGGTGGTGTGGCAATTCACGCAGCCTACCGATTTGCGCTGCACCTCCTCATCCGTCTGATCGATGCGATTGCGCGGCGGGCGCATCATGTTTCCGGGTTTCATCGGCGGCACGGAAATCTCCGGGCCAGTGCCGGTCATCGGGACCTCAGGAAGCTTGGGGGCATCTGCGGGAAGCGCGGGTGGCGCCTCCACGGCGGCGGGCGGAGTCGCCGGCGCGGCGGCCGCAGGCGGTGGCGCCGAGGGCGTCTGTCCCGCCAGCCAGGCAATCGGGCAGGCAATCGCAAAGTAAAGTCCGATCCACAGAACCCAAGACACCGGACGCTGGCGGAGAATTTTCGGCATGGCGATTCGCGGCGCCTTTTACCGGACCCCCTGGGAAACGTGGAGCACTTTCTAACGGAGATGTACGGATTCTTTTCACCGCCGCTCGCAGCGAACCACAGCGAGTCAACGACCGTAAAATCTCAGCGAGCGCGGAGGACGCGGATAAAATCCAGGAAAGCGGCCACGTGTTTCCTCATCGGTGTTATCTGCGCTATCTGTGAAATCCGCGGCAACATGAGCGCAGATAACACAGATGGCGGGCGTCTCCGCCGTGATTTACGCCGTCGCGGTTGGTGCGGCCTACGACGTCTTTTCGCGGCGGGCGCTTTCCTTCAGGTGTTCCAGCACGTCCTTGAATTTCGCCTCGTTGGCCGGATTGACCTTCACACAGGTCTCGTGCGCCTGGATCATCACGTCGCGGGTCGCGGTGCGGTCGGCCTTGGCGGCCACGGTAATTTCACCGTTGGCCCCGCCGTCGACGATCACCAGCGGTGGCGGCGGTTCGGAGTCCGCAAAAAGCATGTGCAAGCCGAGCCCCTCGAGCAGTTCCGAATTTCGCTCGTTGCGATTCAGCACCCACAGCAAGCCTTCGCCGCGATCGCGGAGGCGCACCGCGATGCCTGCGAGCGTCCCCATGAACGTCGAATCCATCGCTGGACAATTCTTGAGGTCCACCACGAACTGGCGGCGGCCCCCCTCCATCATCTGTTCCGAAAAAGCCTTCAGGCCGGCACTGTTTTCAAACGTGCCCTTGCCCTCCACCCGGATCCAGACGGCCGGGGTGCTCTCGGTATCGGCGAAAATGGTCGGCTGCATATCAAACGTCTTCCCTCCGCGTACCTCCGGCAGTGGCCATCAGTTCCAGAGAAAGGATTGATGTAAACCTACAATCTTTCCGTTTTCAATCAACAACACTCGCCATGAAGTCACGCGTCCGTCTTCCGCGAATTCGTCACCAATAACCGTGAACCTGGTCTCCACGGAGCCCTCCGCGCCGGGGTAGGTGTATTCCTTGGCCTGCACCAGGGAGCCCAGGTTCTCCTGCCGGTATTCAAAGCGCACGGTGAGGTCCGCCTTTCGCTTGGCGCGCCAATAGATATAGTAATAGTGCCCGAAGCGTTCGTTGCGATCATAGCCGCTGACGGCGCCGTAGTTCACGCGCTGCCGCTCGAAGGCGATCATCAGATCCGCGGTGGGCCGGCGGGCGCGCTCATCGCGCGGGTCATTGTAAAAGAACGAGCATTTGCGGATTTGAAAATCGTCCGACAGCGCCAGCGGCAGCACCGGCGTCTTGCCGATCGGCACCTGACGCGGCGGTTCCTTGCGGCGCGCCGTAATGCTGGCGCTGCTGCAAGCGGCCACGAAAAGGCATGCGGCCAGCATGGCGAAAAAACGGATCATCCGCGTGTTAAAGCGCCCGCGCGGGAGGGATGCAACGCCGGAGATGGAGTTCAAAATCAGGCCGTCGCGCGCAAGGTGAGATGCAAAATCTCGGCCGGGGCGTTGAGCCGCACCGGAAACCAATTCCCCACCCCATTGGAAACGACCAGCGTCGTCTCGCGCGTGTAGAGCCCGCTCCAATAGCGGTAGAAGAGCGAGCCGAAACCAATCTGCTCCGTGAACATGATTTGCCCGCCATGTGTATGGCCGGCGAGCGTGAGCGGGATATCTCCGGCTTCGTCCCACGCGTGCGGGTGATGCGCCAGCAGGATGGGCCAGGCCGCCGGATCGCGCCGCGCCAGCAGCGCACGCATGTCCTCGCGCATGGCCCGCTGCGCATGATTCCAGGGGAGCCCGAGAAACTGCACCTTTTGCCCGCGCACCGTGAAAGTCGCCGCGTCATTGCGCAGCAGCGGCAGGCCGCCTTTCTCCGCCTCACGGTAAAAGCGCGCCGGGTTTTCAATGAGATCGTGATTGCCCTCGCACGCCACCACGATCTGCCGCGCCCGCAGCCCGCGCACCATTTCCAGCGCGGGCGGCATGGCGCGGAGTGCGTCGTTGATGAGATCCCCGGTCAACGCCACCACGTCCGCGTTGAGCTGGTTCGTCGCTTCGACGATGCGCTCCAGCACGCGGCCGCGCGTGAAGCGGCCCACGTGCACGTCGCTCACTTGCGCAATGGTGAGTCCTTCCAAAGCGGGCGGCAGTTTGGCAATCGGCACCACCATGCGCCGGACGCGAAATTCTTCGAGTTCGCCCTCCGCGAAGATCGCCGCGCCCGCGCTGATCATGGGCGGCGTGAAGACCGCCGCTGCGGTAATGAACTGCCGCCGCGACCAACCCTCGGCAAGGGACGGATCGGGTTCGCGTCGCCGCAAACCCGCGATCCGTTTTGCCAGCGCCGACAGACCGCGCGCGATCGTCCAAATCAACCACACCGGCAAAAACAGCAGATGCCAGATGAACACCCACGAATTTCCCCAACGCGGCAATTCTTCTGCCCAACCGAAACCACGCGAGCCGACCAGGAAGGCCAGTGCGGCGATTTGCAGAACGGCAAACATGGCCGCCACCATGGCCCAGCCCGGACGTCCCTGCCGCCGCAAAGCCCGAAAACTCAGCCACCCCCAGAGCACATCCCCCAGCAGCATCAGCCCAAGTATCGCAAGAAACATCATGGAATTACGATGGCCATTCTCCGCCCGATACGCGCGGAAAACCACCGGAATTACACGACTAATCAAAATCCCATCTGCCGAAAGTTGGATACTGGCCGCTCTTCTGCTACCCCTCCCCTCCATGCCGCCGCTGATTCAGACCATCCTGCTCCTTTGCGGAGCCAATATTTTCATGACCTTCGCCTGGTACGGCCACCTCCGCAACGCTACGAGTTCCTTGTCGATGGCCGTCCTCATGAGCTGGGGCATTGCGTTTTTCGAATACTGCATGCAGGTGCCCGCCAATCGCATCGGCAACAGCGCGGGCATCGAGACCGCCAAGCTGAAAATCATCCAGGAAGTTATCACGCTCGCCGTCTTCGTCCCCTTCTCCATCTACGTGCTGCAAAAGCCCATCAAGCTCGACTACCTGTACGCCGGGCTTTGCATTTGCGGCGCCGTTTACTTCATCTTCCGCTCGTGACTACTTCCGCTTCGCCTCGCTTCCGCCACGTCCTCATGGATTGGGACGGCACCACTTCGCTTGTCCGCGCCGGCTGGGCGGAAATCATGGCCACGCTTTATGTGGAGCAAATCTCACCGCGGCCCGATGACGACCCCGCGGCGCTCCACCGCCGTGCGTGGGACGAGGTGATGCGCCTCAACGGCAAGCCCAGCATCCACCAGGCCCAGCGGCTCGTGGAGCTCGTCGCCGAGCATGGCGGCCCGGCGCGTGACGCTGCGTTTTTTCACAACGAATTTCAAAAGCGTCTCGGCGACAGCCGCACCCAGCGCCTCTCGCCGCTGCGCGCGCAGTCCGATCCCACGGACGCGCTGCTCGTCCCGGGCGTGCGCAAGTTTTTTGAGACGCTCCGCACCCACGGCCTCCGCCTCACGCTGGCCACCGGCACCGCGCTCTCGCAGGCGCTCGAAGAGGCGAAACTGCTCGGCGTGGCGCATTTTTTCGAAGGCCGCATCTACGGCCCCACCGATGCCAAGGACACCGCTTTTTCCAAAGGCGCGGTGATCCAAGCTCTGCTGCAGGAGCAGGAAATCGAAGGCGCGGAGTTGCTCGCCTTCGGCGACGGCCCGGTGGAAATCGCCGAGACCGTCGCGGTCGGCGGCTTTGCCGTCGCGGTGGCGTGCGATGAAAATCACCCCGGCCGCCTCGATGAATGGAAGCGCGACCTCCTCCTCGCCGCGGGCGCGCAGGCGGTGATTGCCGACTACACCGAGGCGCCGGAGTTGCTCGCGAAGCTCGGCGTGTAGGCCGTCGCGCGTTCGCCGAAGCGCTCGACGAAGCGCCTGATGGGATTACGCTTCTTCTTCTTGCCGGCGGGGAAGAAAGCCACACGTTTTCTCCGCCCGAAACACGAATTCGGTGAAAGATGAAAACTTCCCGTGCCTCGCTGCTGGTATCGCTGGCGTTGTCGTTGCTGACGGGGAGCCACGCGGAGGACGTGCCCGTCAAAGGGACCGTGCTCGATCTTCGTTTCACCAGCGAGCCTTCGGAGGCGCTATCGAAAGTGGCGCGGCGGTGGGTGGAAAATTCGGCCAAGGCCGTGGCGGCCTATTACGGATCTTTGCCCGCGAAGAAGATCGTGCTGCGGGTTTCGCCCACACGCGGCCAGAGCGCGCGCGGCGGTCATGCCAATGACGAAGGCGGCACCCTCGGCGTGACCATCGCTCTCGGCAGCGACGCCACGGAGGCGACGCTCGCCGACGATTGGATCCTCACGCACGAAATGCTTCACCTCTGCTTCCCCTCCCTGCCCGCCAGGCATCACTGGCTGGAGGAAGGGCTGGCCACGTATGTGGAGCCGTTTGCGCGGGCCCGCGCCGGGCTCATCACAGCAGAGGACGCGTGGGCCGGACTCGTCGAAGGCGCACCGAAGGGCCAGCCGAAGGAGGACGATCGCGGGCTCGATGGCACGCCCACGTGGGGCCGCACGTACTGGGGCGGCGCGGTCTTTTGTCTGCGTGCGGATGTGGAAATCCGGCGGCGCACCGGAAACAAAAAGGGGCTCGAACACGCGCTGCGCGCCATCGCTGCCGCCGGGGGCACGCTCGATCAATTTTGGAAGATGGACCGGGTGATCGCCGTGGCGGATGGCGCCACGGGCGTGCCGGTTTTTCGCGAGCTGTATGACGAAGGCAAAGACAAGCCGGTGACGGTGGACCTTCCGGCGCTGTGGAAATCGCTGGGCATTGAGGTGCGCGGCCGCACGGTGCGCTTTCACGATGACGCACCGCTCGCGGAAATTCGCAAGGCAATCACGGCGCCGTAATGCGCCCAAAGAAAGGCCCGGCGCCCTGTTTCCAGGGCACCGGGCCGCGACCATGACCCAAACTACACGGGAGCCATTTTAGCTGCCGGTGGGGATGTCGATGCGCACGATGGCGGTATTTCCTCCGACAAACGTGACGAGCACCACGATGGAGCCGCCGTTGTTGAACGACCGGGTGGAGCCCGCGCTGCCGGCGAGAGCCTTGAGGACGTTGAACGTCTTCACGGTCTGGCCTTCCAGCGTTTGGTTTTCACGGAGAAGTTCGTGCAGCACGCCGCTCGCGTCCACGGCATAGAGGCCCAGGTCATCGGCGCCGGTGACGCCACCGGGACCCGCGGTGCCGTTGGGGCCCTTTTCGAGCATGGCGGTGAACACCGGGCCGAGGTGGCCGGGCAGCGCCAGCGAGCTGAAGGTTTTCCATTTCGCGCCCACCGGGCCGCAGGCGGGCTCCTGTCCTTGCAGCGCCACGAGGCTGAGCGGCGAGCCTTCGGCCTGCCACCAGATGCCCGCGCTGCCGACCTTGCCGATCTTGGAGGTGCCGATGAAGGCCACGTCGGAGCCCGCGGGAGAATTCACGGGATCCTTGAATACCGAGAAGGTGGCGCCGCCGGAAACACCGGGCGGAGCGAAGCCCGCGCGAGCAATCGGCTCGTAGGTGGCGCCGCTGTCGACGCTTTGAAAGATGCCCATCGCATTGGCGCTCGGCACACCGCCGGGGCCGGTCTTCAAGCTGCCGAGGAGCGAGAGCACGCTGCCGTCCACGCCGGACGAAGGCAGGCCGATCTTGGCCCACGTGGCCGTGAGGCTGGCGCTGCCGATGAGGTCGCCGGCTTCCGTGACATTGGCGAGGTTGCCGGGCGTGGCGAGCACGACCGCTTGCTTCACGGGACCCGTCTTGAAGAGCGTCACCTGGAGCAGCGCGCTGGCGCCGTCCACCTGCCCGCGGCCCTGCGCGGGACTGCCGGCAACGGGCTTGAGGATGACGAACGACTTGATGATTTCTCCCGACTCGAAGCCCGGGTCACCTTCGCGGACGAGCTTGGTCACCGCGCTGGCGCCCGCCGGCAGCCACCAGGCGCCGGTGTCGTTGGCAGCCGCGGCGCCCGGGGTGCCGCTGCCCTGCAGCAGCGAGGCGGTGAAGAGCGTGCCGCCCACGGTGTCGCCTTGAATGGAGACGTTGCTGAAGACCTTGTAGGTGGCGCCGTTCGAGTCAGGAGCGACGCTGCCTTCGCGAGCGAGCACCTCCAAGGCGCCCGTGCGGCCATTGCTCACCACTACGGTGTCGCTGGTCGGGGTCACGGCGGTCCCACCCGTTACATTGGCAATCGTGGCGAGGAAAGCGACATGGCCACCGGCATCAATCACGGGATCCTTGAAGGTCTTGAACACCGCGCCGGTGATGCCGGGCACGGGCTCCGTGGTCTTCACGAGGAGCGTGCCGTCGACAAAGATGCCGATGCCCGATTGCGCCTTGAGCGGAGCCGCGGCCGGAGCTTTCCAGCGGCCGACGTAGGCGACGTGTCCGCCGTCATTGATGGCCGGCGGGCCAAAGCCCGTCCACGTGGCATTCGCCTGGATGCGCGGCTCGTCCACGCTGCCGGCGTGCGGCACCGCGCCACCCTTGCTGTAGACCGTCGTCAGCGTGGGATTCACTGGCGGTGCGACAAATTCATTCACGTGCACCACAAAGCTGCCGGTCGTGGTGGCGCCGGCGCTGTCGGTCGCCGAAACGTTGACGGTCGTGTCGCCAATTCCGAAGAGGCTGCCGGTCGGCGGCGTCACCATCGGCGTGAGCACGCCGTCTTCGATATCGCTCGCGGTCACCTCGAACGCCACGTGGGCGCCGCTGGCGTCTTCCGCATCCACCACGATGGGCGAAGTCGGGAGCGTGAGCGTCGGCGCGTGATTGGCCTTGCCGGTGAGCGGGATCGCGTAGGCGCCGTCGTTGAAGTCGTTGTTGGAAATCACCAACGTCGTGGCGCTGCTGCCCGTGGCCGGGGCGTTGTAGGTCACGTCGAAGGTGATCGACGCATTCGGTCCCACGCTGAAGCTGTTTCCGCCGGCATTCACCACGAAGTCCGCGGCGTTGCCGCCCGTGACGGCAAGGTTGCTGATCGCCAGCGCAGCGCTGCCGGTGTTTTTCACCGTGAAGGTCTTCGTGGAGCTGCCACCTGGTGCGACCGAGCCGAAGTCAAACGTGCCGCCATTCTCCACATCGGTGCCCGCGGGCTGCTGCACGAGGATTTCCGGCGAAGTAAAGCGCACGCGGAAGGCGAGGACGAGGGTGTCGTTTTCCAGCCCGGCGTCGTAGTCC
>FTCB01000283.1_pt1 | contig 13922 bp, 11 predicted proteins | sample 1639431 | NCBI WGS metagenome assembly FTCB01 (sample SAMEA3914864, study PRJEB12502) | metagenome | biome: forest; material: soil | place: USA | collected 2012-03-12 | depth 0.3 m
AACCGCTGCTTCTCCCCGACGGCAATCTCTACGTCGCCAGCGCGGCGAATGATCGCATCCTCCGCTACAACGGCACGACGGGAGTATTCCTCAATGCCTTCATCCAGCCCAATACCAATGGCCTCGGCGCAACGGATCTCGATTACCCCGTCGACATGACCTTCGGGCCCGACGGCAACCTCTACGTCTCCAGCCAGCTCAATGATGCCATCCTGCGCTTCAATCCGAATACCGGCGCTTTCCTCGGCAGCTTCGCCAGCGGCGGGATCCTCGACGGGCCCAGCGGCATCACTTTTGCCAACGGCTCGCTCTACGCCGTCGGGCGCTTCAGCAACAACGTCGTGCGCTACGATTTCCCCAGTGGCACGGTCAACGGCAGCTTCTCGCTCAGCGGCTTGAATCAGCCCTTCGGCATCGATGTGGGTGCCGATGGCCGGCTCTACGTCGCCGAGGGCAATGCCGGGCGCGTGCTGCGCATCGATCAAAATAGTGGCAGCGTCCTCAGCACCTTTGCCAGCGGCCTTTCCGCTCCCATCGGCGTCGGCTTCGGGCCCGGCGGAGACCTGTTCGTCGCGAATTTCAATGCGGACACCGTGAGCCGATTTGACGGCGTCACCGGTGCCAGCGAGGGCACCTTCGTCCCCGCCAGCGTGGGCGCGGATGGCGCCAATTTTTTCAGCTTCAGCGTGCCGGAACCCGGCAGTGCGCTCCTGCTCACCGCGGGAATGATGCTGCTGGGCCGGCGATCGAAGCGGACATCGCGCTGATCCACGATCAGCCCTGCGACTCTCCTTTTGCCGGAGCACGAAACGAAGCGCCACTGGCGCCCCGCAAAACCTTCAAGACCTCCGCCACCACGCTCACCGCGATCTCCATCGGCGAGTCCGCGCCAATATCGAGCCCGATCGGCGCATGCACGCTGGCCAGCGCCTCGGGCGAAACGGAGCGCGCCCGCAGATCTTCAAAAACTCGGCCGACCTTGCGCGTACTCCCGATCATGCCGATGTAGGCGGCGCCCGGATATTGCAGCGCCGCGGCCAGCGCTTCGCGGTCCACTTCAAAGTGGTGGCTCACGATGATCAGCGCTTCGCGCACCCGCCATGGATGCGCGGCGATAAACTCCGGCGCGGGCGTGGTATGCCGCGCATGAGCCGGGCAAAGCGCGAGTTGGTCCGGGCGGGTATCGAGCACGGTCACATGCATGCCGCATTCGCGCGCGAGCTGACAGATCGCGCGCGCACAATGGCCGGCGCCAACGACCAGCATGGCTTCCCGTGGCAGCTGCGGTTCGAGAAAGACCGTGATTTCGCCACCACAAATCGCGCCGAAAGATTCGGGACTACGCTCGTGGAGCGGATAAGTCTTCAGCACCGGCGCGCCGCTTTTTAGCGCCGCCACCGCATCGGCAACCACGAGCGACTCAAACTTTCCGCCGCCGACGGTGCCGAGGAGCGCCCCGTCCTCATAAATCAGCGCCTTCGCACCGGCTTCGCGCGGAGCCGATCCCCGGCTGGCCACCACCGTCGCCAGGACGCAGGGCGTGCCACTGTCGCGCGCGGCGACTTGAGCATGGAGCACATCGTCAGGCATGCAGCGGCGCGGTCATTCCCGCGAGATGGTGGCCTCGATTTGCCCATGGGGCTCGTCGGTCGGCGTGAAGATTTCGTTCTGATTCTGCCGGCCGAATGGCGCGAGGTTGACCGGAAGATAGTGGAGATTCGGCATCGCAATCGTGATTTGAGAAATTTCGAGGCTGGCATTCAGCGCCGCCTGTCCCATCTCCCACAGCGTCCCCTGCACGCTCACGCTGTAATCGCGGGCAAACGGCGCCAGCATCGCAGCAATGATGGCGCTGTGTGCCGCGCGATAGTCGAGCGGTTCCGTGCGCCAGACCCACGTGGCGCACAACCGCGTGGCCAGGACGCGATCCTTCGTCTCGGGCAACGTCGTAAATTCACACTTGGGGTAATCGCAAAACCCGGAGCCCGTGCTTTTCAAAATCACGAAATCGCGCACGCCGCTCTCGTGCTCGCGCGTGCCGTCGCGCGACTGCGTGACTCGGGTGAATGGCGTCTCGCTCTCGGCCTGCGCAAAGCTGTGCGGATGCCCATGCCCCGCAATCCGGAGCCGCCCCCAAAGCCGCTCCTCCAACTCCACCGTGACCCGTCCGACCTGCGGGTACTTCGCCAGAAAATGCGCCGCCAGTCTCAGGGCAAAGGGCTCGTTTTCATGCCCCAGGTATTCGTGCGCCAGCACGTTCACCGTGTTCTTCATGGTGTCCGTCGGCACCACCAGTGAGTTGTCCGCCTTGGTAAAGCTGCTCTCGAAATCGCCCTGCAAGGCGATGCTCGCGGTCAGTTCTTTGACACTGTGGGTGGTCCCGTCCCGGAGCACTTTCATCACGCGGACATGCCCTTTGCCGTATCGATGAGAGATGAGTTTCATGCGCTTTCGCTTGGCACGCTAGCGGGGCAAACGCTATGACGGCGAGCCGAAAGCCGTGGCGACTTCGCTCATACACTTGAACGCCTGCCCGGCCAGCGAGTTCCTTGCGCTCGTCGGGCCGGTGTTCGAGCACTCCCCCTGGATCGCCGAACAAGCGATCCTCGCCCGCCCTTTTCAAAGCCGCGAGACGCTGCACACCATGCTGTGCCACGTGGTCCGCACCGCCAGCCACGAGCAGCAGCTCGCCCTCATCCGCGCCCATCCGGATCTCGTGGGCCGCGCCGTTCTCACCGTGGAATCCAACGCCGAGCAAGCCGCTGCCGGACTGATGCACCTGAGCAAAGAGGAAGTGGCGCTCTTCGACCGCTACAATCGCGAATACCGCGAGCGCTTCGGATTCCCCTTCGTGATTTGCGCCCGGTTGAACAAAAAGGACGCCATCCTGCAGGCCTTTCCGGTCCGCCTGCTGCACACGGCGGAGGAGGAAATCATCACCGCCTTGTGGGAGATTTTTAAAATCGCCAACCTGCGTCTCCTCGACCTCATCCCAGAACCCTCATGAGCGCCAAACTCAGCACGCATGTCTTGAATCTCGTCACCGGCCGCCCCGGCGCCGGCATGGCGATCGAACTGCGCCGCGACGGAAAATCGCTGAAACACACCCGCACCGACGGCGACGGCCGCGCCCTCCTGCTCTCCGAGTCGGAGATGGCCACGGGTGAATACGAACTCCTCTTTCACGTCGGTGAATACTTCGACGACCGTTCCTTCCTCGACCAAGTCCCCATCCGCTTCCACCTCCACGACCCCACCGTCAGCTACCACGTCCCCCTCCTCTGCACCCCCTGCGCCTACTCCACCTACCGCGGGAGCTGACTGACAAACGAACGGTCCGAAAACCACTGATGACACAGATAACGCAGATACCACAGATAAGGCTTTCGAGAGCCGGTTCACTCACGAACCGAGACCGTGCCACTCTATGCAATTCATCCATCAGGAATTGAGCCGAGACATTATCTCGGCGGCAATGAAGGTGCTCAACACACTTCGCCCCGGCTTGAACGAAAAGCTTTATGAGAATGCTTTGCTCATCGAGTTGGTGAACCGCGGCCATCGCGTGAATCAGCAGAAATCCTTTCCCGTGCACTATGCGGGCCGTTTCATTGGACGCCTGATTCCCGATCTGATCGTGGATGAATGCGTCATTGTAGATGCAAAAGTCGCGGATGCGATGGCCCAAGAGCAGATCGCCCAAATGCTCGGCTATCTCGCGATTACCGGCCTTGAGTTGGCGCTCCTCTTAAATTTCAAACGCAGCAAACTGGAATTCAAACGGGTAATCCGAAAGCCACAAACGGGAGAGGAAATCTTCGAATGAGCCCTTCTTTCTCATCTGTGTTATCTGCGCTATCTGTGGCATCTGCGGTAACTCCATGACCCCCCTCCAAACATCAGCGGTTTCGGTGATGCAGCGGTGCGAGGAGCTCGGCACCGTCAGCGAGGAGAAAGGGCGGCTGACGCGGACCTTTGCCTCCCCCGCCATGCGCAAAGCCAATGCGCTCGTCGGCGGTTGGATGAAACGCGCTGGACTGAAGGTGCATGTGGATCCGGCGTTCAATCTGCTCGGCCGCTGGCCCTGCGCGCGGCGCAGCGCAAAGACCCTGCTGCTCGGCTCGCACCTCGACACCGTGCGCGATGCCGGGAAATACGATGGTCCGCTCGGCGTCCTCGTGGCGCTGGCGGCAGTGCAGCTCATGCGTGCGCGAGGGGTGTCGCTTCCATTTCACGTCGAGATCGCCGGCTTTAGCGACGAGGAAGGCGTGCGCTACCAGACGACCTATCTCGGCAGCCGCGCCCTCGCCGGCACGCTCACGCGCGCGGATTTGGCGCGCGTGGAGGAAAAGGGTATCGAAAAGGCGCGGCGCAAGCGCGGCGAGTTTCTGGCATACGCCGAGGTGCACATCGAGCAAGGCCCGGTGCTGGAGCAGCAAAAGCTCTCCGTTGGAGTGGTCAGCGGCATTGCCGGGCAGAGCCGGCTGCGCGTGGAATTCATCGGCGAGGCCGGCCACGCGGGCACCGTCCCCATGGCGCTTCGCCGCGATGCGCTCGCCGCCGCCGCGGAATTGGTCCTCGCCGTGGAGAAATGCGGCATCACCGCCACCGTGGGCCAGCTTTCCGTGCAGCCGGGAGCGAGCAACGTGATTCCGGGACACACCGCGCTGACGCTCGATGTGCGCGATTCACAAGACTCGCGCCGGCAAACGGCCGTGCGCGATTTGAAAGCACAGGCCCAAGCCATCGCCCGCAGGCGGCGCGTGAAAATGATTTGGTCACCCGTGCAGGAGACCGCCGCGGTGGCCTGCGATTTCGCGCTCACCGAAGTGCTGTGCGAGGCTGTGGCACGGCATGAGCGCGAGGTCTTCTCGCTGCCGAGCGGTGCGGGCCACGACGCCGCCGCGCTCGCCGCCATTTGTCCCGTGGCCATGCTTTTTGTGCGCTGCCGGCGCGGCATCAGCCATCACCCCGCCGAAGCGGTGCGAACCGGCGACGTAGCCAAGGCCATCGCGGTCCTGGCGGAATTCATCGAAAAACTGGGGGCCCGGCATGCCTGATTTCGATCTGCTCATCCTCGGCGCGCAGCCGCACCCGGCGATCGGGATCCGCGGTACCGAAATCACCGCACTCGCGGAAGGCTCCGCGCGCGAGGTCCTCCACGCGGATGGATTGGTCGTTCTGCCCGGCCTCGTGGACGCCCATGTGCATTTCAACGATCCCGGTCGCGCCGATTGGGAAGGCTGGTCCACCGGATCGCGCGCCGCACTGGCCGGGGGCATCACCACCGTCTGCGACATGCCGCTCAATTCCACGCCACCCGTGGCGACGGCGGAAGCCTTCGATGCCAAACACGTCGCCGGCGAGGCCGGGAGCCTCTGCGATTTCGCGCTCTGGGGCGGACTGGTGCCCGGCCACCTCGATGATCTGGAGCCGCTCGCGGAGCGCGGAGTCATGGGCTTCAAGGCCTTCATGTCCGGCAGCGGCATCGACGATTTTCCCAAAGCCGATCTCGCCACACTCCGCGAAGGCATGAAGCGCGCCGCACGCCTCGGCGTCCCCGTCGGCGTCCACGCCGAGTTCGACCGCCCGCACGCCGGTGGCAGCCGGGTGCGCGACTACCTCGCCTCTCGTCCCATCGAGAGCGAGTGCGAGGCCATCACCGCCGCGATCGAGATCGCCGGCGAGACGGGATGCGCCCTCCACGTGGTTCACGTCAGCAGCGCCCGCGGCCTGGCCATCATCACCGCGGCGCGCGCCCGGGGCGTCAACGTGACCGCCGAAACCTGCACCCACTATCTGATTTTCACCGGCGACGACATGGAACGCCTCGGCGCCGTGGCCAAGTGCGCCCCACCCATGCGCGACGCCGTGAATCGCCACGAACTGTGGGACCGGCTGCGCGCCGGCGACATCCAGACCATCGGCAGCGACCACTCCCCTTCCCCGTGGTCCATGAAAACAGACCCCGATTTTTTCAAAGTGTGGGGCGGCATCTCCGGTGTGCAGCACCTGCTCCCGGTGCTGCTCTCCGCCGGCCTGGAGCCCGAGTGGCTCGCCTATTTTGCCGCCAGCAATCCGGCGCGCCGCTTCCGCCTTCCGGGCAAAGGCGAGATCGCCGTGGGCTACGACGCGGATCTCACCCTGGTGGACCGGAGCGTCCGGGACACGATCACCACGGAATCGCTCCTCTACCGCCATCGCCATTCGCCCTACGTCGGCCGGCCCGTCACCGCCCGCGTGCGCCGCACGATTTTGCGCGGGCAAACCGCGTGGATTGATGGCAACATCCCCGCCGACGGTCCGCGTGGCCGCTTGTTGACACCGCTATGATCCGAAAACTTGGTCTCACTCGAAATGTCATTCGCCCCGACTACGCGCTCATCACCCCCGATGGCCACGTGCCCAGCGTGCTGCCGGGCTGGATGGGCTGCACCGCCTATGTGCTCATCTCCGCCGCGATGGGTGCGGCCTTTTCGCAGTACCTCATCGCGCTGAGCCGCGAGAGCAAAGCCAGCGGCAATACGGAAGGCGACCAGTGGTTCTTCTATGTCGTGTCCGGACGCGCCAATATCAATGGCACGACGATTACGCCCGGCGGATTTGCCTACGTGCCGCCAGGCTCGGAATACAAAGTGCGCGGACTCGCCCGCGATACCGGGCTGCTCATTTTTCGAAAGACCTACGAGTATTTGGAAAACGTGACGCCGCCCGAGTTCTTCACCGGCAACGAGCACTCCGTGACCGAGACGCCTTTCCTCGGCGATGAGCGCGCGCGGCTGAAGGTGCTCATCCCGGATACGCTCCGCGTCGATATGGCGGTGAATATTTTTACGTATGACCCCGGCGCCACGCTGCCGTTTGTGGAAACGCACGTGATGGAGCACGGGATGCTCTTCCTGGCCGGCAGCGGCGTGTACCGCCTCAACGAAGACTGGCATCCCGTGAATGCGGGCGACGCTCTGTGGATCGCCCCGTACTGCCCGCAATGGTTCATCGCCGCAGGCCCCGAGCCTGCGCGCTACATCTACTACAAAGACGTGAACCGCCTGCCCGCATGAACGTGGACATCGACTCCAAAGGCCTGCAAACCGCCATCGACGAGCTCGCGCTGATCTCGGAAGCCCCGGCCCCCGCCGTGACGCGTGTACTTTTTGGTCCCGAGGATTTGCGCGCTCGCGCCTGGCTGAAAGAGCGTGCCGCGGCCATGGGATTGAAAGTCCGCGAGGATGCCGTGGGAAATATTTTCATGCGCTGGGATGGCCGCGACGCCTCCGCACCGCCGGTCGCCACCGGCTCTCACACCGACGCCATTCCCAACGCTGGGCGCTACGACGGTGTCGTGGGCGTGCTCGGTGGACTGGAGGCGCTGGCGGCGCTCCAACGCTCGGGTTTCCAGCCGCGTCGCTCCCTGGAAGTGATCATGTTCACCGCGGAAGAGCCCACGCGCTTCGGCCTCGGCTGCCTCGGCAGCCGGTTGCTCGCCGGAGCCTTGTCGCTCGACCGCGCCGCTGCGCTGCGCGACGCCCAGGGCCGCTCGCTGGATGAACTCCGCAGTGTTGCCGGCGTTCACGGCGATCTCGCCAGCGTGCGCCTGGGACGCCAAGCCTACTCCGCTTTCGTTGAATTGCACATCGAGCAAGGTCCCCTCCTCGAGCGCGAACGGCTGCCCATCGGTGTGGTGGAAAAAATCGCCGGACCCAGCAGCTACCGCGTGCGCCTCACCGGCGAAGGCGGCCACGCCGGCGCGGTGCTGATGCCGGAGCGCCACGATGCCGGTCTCGCCGGCGCAGAGATTGCGCTGGCGGTGGAGCGCGCCGCAAAAAACTCGGGCAGCCCCGACACCGTCGGTACCACCGGCGTTTTCCGTCAGGAACCGAATGCGGTGAACAGCGTGCCTTGCGCTGCGATGCTGGAAATCGATTTTCGCGACACCGACCATACCGCGCGCACCGCCGCTTGGAAAAAGGTGGAGGCCGCCATCGCGGAGATTTGCCAGCGGCGCGGCGTGCGTTGGGAACTGGAAATCATCAACAGCGAAGCGCCTGCCGTTTGCGCGCCGGAATTGGTGGAAGCCGTTGCCGCGGTCTGCGCGAGCCTCAGCCTCCCTGTGAAACACATGATCTCCCGGGCCTATCACGATTCGCTGTTCATGGCGCAAATCTGTCCCACCACGATGATCTTCATCCCCTGCCGCGGCGGCGTGAGCCATCGGCCGGATGAGTATTCCTCACCCGAGGAAATCGCGACGGGCGCGAGCGTGCTGGCCCACACGCTCGCCAAACTGGCTGGAAGCGCATGAGCGATCATTTTGAATTCATCCTGAATGGAAAACCGATTCAAATCAGCGGGGTGTCCCCCAACACCACGCTGCTCGAATGGCTTCGCAGCACTGGCCGCACCGGCACCAAGGAAGGCTGCGCGGAAGGCGATTGCGGCGCGTGCAGCGTCGCCGTTCGCGAGGGCTCGCAATGGCGCGCTTTTAATTCCTGCCTCGTCCCGCTGCCTGCCCTGGCTGGTCGCGAAGTAAAGACGGTCGAAGGACTGAAATGCACGAATCGACAGGACGCTGCCTTGCATCCCGTGCAATCAGCCATGGTAAAACACCACGGCTCGCAATGCGGCTACTGCACGCCCGGCGTGGTGATGTCGCTCTTTGAGGCCTATCATCGCAAGGACCTCGACACCGAAGGACAACTCGATGAACAACTCGCCGGCAACCTCTGCCGCTGCACGGGGTATCGAGCCATCTGCGCCGCGGCGCGCGAGGCGCTCCATGGCGAGCACGCAGAGGAACCAGACACCGCACCGACCGCCTCAGCACCTGCACCCGACGAGTACGCTGTGGACAAAGAGACCTTCCATCGTCCCACTTCACTCGAAGAACTCTTCGCCCTCCGCCGCCGTTTCCCCGACGCCCGGCTCGTCGCCGGCGCCACGGAACTCGGACTCGAAATCACCAAACGCTTCCGTCGTTTCACCACGCTCATCTCGCTCGAAGCCGTGCGCGAATTGACGGCTCTCCAAGCGGAATCTGATGCCTGGCACATCGGCGCCGCCGTCCGCCTCACTGACATTCTCGATCAAGTCGGGCCCAAGCATCCGGCACTCCGCGAAATGCTCTGGTGGTTTGGCTCCCGGCAAATCCGCAATCGCGCGACCATGGGCGGCAACCTCGTCACCGCCTCTCCCATCGGCGACTCCGCCCCGGTGCTGCTCACGCTGGACGCAAAGCTCATCCTGGCTTCGCCGCAGGGCGAGCGCACCGTGCCCGTCGGCGAATTCTTCGTCGCCTACCGCCAGACCGCGCTCCGTCCCGATGAAGTGCTGAAAACGATCGTGCTGCCGCGCGGCGACAGTTTTACGCGCCGATTCTACAAAGTCAGCAAACGCCGCGAGATGGATATCAGCACGGTCTCCGGCTGCTTCGCGGTCAAACTGGAGGGCGGCCTCGTTGCCGATATTCGCCTCGCCTACGGCGGCGTCGCCGCCACGCCCGTGCGCGCGCTCAAGACGGAAACAGCGCTCCGCGGCCGGCCATGGAGCGCTGAAACCATCGCCGCGGCCCGTGCCGGTCTCACTGCCGAATTCACTCCCATCAACGACACCCGCGGCTCCGCCGATTACCGGCGCTGGGTTATCACCGGCCTCCTCGACAAATTCTTCGCGGAAACCACCAGTGACTCCAGCACCCCGGCATCTCTCGCCGGCATTTCCACGGCTCCTCTGGATACGCCGCCCACCGAGAGCTTCAGCACCGACAGCGCACAGCCCGGCCTGCCCCACGAGTCTGGCCATCTGCATGTCACCGGCGAAGCGCGCTACGCCGATGATCTCACCAACGGCATGCTCGAAACGTGGCTGGTGCTCTCGCCCCACGCTCGCGCGCGCATCACGCGCCGCAACTCCACCGCCGCTCGCGCCATGCCCGGCATCCGCGCCGTGCTGCTGGCGGAGGATATCCCCGGCATCAACGACGTCGGTCCCGTGCGGCACGATGAGCCGCTGCTCGCCAGGGACGAGATTCACTATCACCTGCAACCGATCGCCCTGGTGGTCGGCGAAACCGTGGCCCAGTGCCGCGCTGCCGCCGCCGCCGTGGTGGTTGAATACGAGCCCCTTGAGCCCATTCTCACCGTCCGCGACGCCGTCTCCCGGGAAAGTTTCCACACCGGCGCCAACGCCATTCGACGCGGCGATGCCACCGCCGCACTCTCCAGCGCGCCCCGACGTCTCAGCGGCGAATTCGAGATGGGCGGGCAGGACCATTTCTATCTCGAATCCCAAGCCGCCTGGGCACGGCCCGGCGAGACGATGTTTGTTTGCAGTTCCACGCAGCACCCCAGCGAGGTGCAGATGGCCGTGGCGCACAACCTCGGCCTTCGTTTCAGCGATGTGATTGTCGAAAGCCCGCGGATGGGCGGCGGCTTCGGCGGCAAAGAAACACAGGCCGCCGGTCCCGCGGTGCTCGCCGCCCTGGCCGCAATGAAGACCGGCGAGCCGGTGCGCGTCCGCTACGACCGCGACCGCGATATGGGCATCACCGGCAAACGCCATCCCTTCCTCGTGCGCTTCGAAGCCGGCTTTACCCCCGAGGGCCGAATCCTCGCTGTGCGCGCGGAGTTGTGGGCCGATGGCGGCTGGACACTGGATCTCTCGCGCGCCATCGCCGACCGAGCCCTCTTCCATCTCGACAACGCCTACTACCTCCCGGCCGTCGATATCCGCAGCACCGTCGCCAAAACGAACCTCGCCTCCAACACCGCCTTCCGTGGCTTTGGCGGACCGCAAGGCATGCTCGTTATCGAGGAAATCATGGACCGCGTGGCTCGCGCCTGCGCGCTCCCGCCGGAAGTCGTGCGCGAGCGCAATCTCTACCACGGCACCGGCGAGACCAACACCACCCACTATGGACAGCGCATCGAGGACGAGCGCATCGGCCGGGTCTGGCGCGAACTCACGGCGAGCAGCGAGTTCGCCGCGCGCCGCGCCGCGCTGGCGAAATGGAATGCCGCTCATCCTCACACGAAGCGCGGCCTTGCCATCACCCCGGTCAAATTCGGCATCTCCTTTACCACCGCGCATCTCAATCAAGCCGGCGCGCTGATCCTGATCTATCAGGACGGCACCGTGCAGGTGAACCACGGCGGCACCGAGATGGGCCAGGGCGTGCATTCCAACATGGCCCTCATCGCCGCGCGCGAATTGCAAATCGATCCCAGCGCCGTCCGCGTCATGCCCACGCGCACGGACAAAGTGCCCAACACCAGCGCCACCGCCGCCTCGTGCGGTACCGACCTCAACGGCGCCGCCGTGAAAAATGCGTGCGATATTCTCAACGAACGCCTCGCACCTTTCCGTCTGCCCGGCCGCACCTTCGCCGAGATCGTGCAAGCCGCGTATTTGCAGCGCGTGAGCCTCAGTGCCACCGGCTTCTACCGCACCCCGGATATCCATTTCGATTGGACCACAGGCCGCGGCAAACCCTTCCACTATTTCGCCGTGGGCGCCGCGGTGAGTGAAGTGGAAGTCGACGGTTTCACCGGCATGTTCCGGCTGCTCCGCACCGACATCCTGCACGACGTCGGCTCTCCCATTAATCCCGCCGTCTGCCGCGGCCAGGTGGAAGGCGGCTTCGTGCAGGGCGCGGGCTGGCTCACCTGCGAAGAGCTGCGCTGGGACGCCGAAGGCCGCCTGCTCACGCACTCCCCCGATACGTACAAAATTCCCGCCGTGGGCGATCGCCCGCGCGATTTCCGCGTCGCTTTCCTCACAAACGCACAGCAGCCCAACACCATCCACGGCACCAAAGCCGTCGGCGAGCCCCCACTGATGCTCGCCATCTCCGTACGCGAAGCCCTCCGCGACGCCATCGCCGCCTTCCGCGGCGCAGGCGAGGTAACACTCGCCGCACCCTCCACGCCCGAAGCCATCCTGCGAGCAATCCGAAAAGAACACTCGTAAGCGCCGGACGCAGTCTGGAGTGCGGTGGCTTGCCACCGCTCTGTGGCATGGCGGAGCTTGCTCCGCGCGGTGGGAGAACCAAGCAAACTACGAGACGTGGACCCCACCACGCGGCCAGCCGCACTCGGGTCACAAAACGGTGGCCAGCCACCGCCCCCCAGACTACGCCCCTCAGCTCCGGCGCCTGCGTCGCAAAATGAACATCCCGGCGCCAACCACCATCGACGTCACACTCCCCGGCTCCGGCACCCCCACCGCAAACAACACCGATTTATTGATCGCATACGTCGTCCCATCCGGCCCCACCGCCGTCGGCGTGTAAGCCTCGAACGCTCCCTCCGACTGCAACTCAATCACCTCCGTGAACGTGTTCGTCCACAGATCCCAGCGATACAATTTCCCATCCTCGCTATTCGCCACGATCGAGTGCGTCGCGGGATCGACCGCCGCCGTGTTGATGCACCACTCGCTCACCGCGTCCGGCGGATCGGGATCGGGCGTCACCCCCGCGATGGTGAGCACTTCCTTCATCACCACGCCGGCTCCAAACGGATTCGGCTGCGTGTCGTTCGGATCGAGAATCGCCAGCTTGTTCACGCCAGTGCCGCTCGCCTGTTTATAGTCGTTGTATTTGGAAAATATCAGATTGGTGGAGGTGCCGTGATACGAAGGCACCATCGACGCCGGCACGATGGACACCGTTTCGTCCCAGCCAAACGATCCGCTCACCAGCCGCTGCGAAAGGTCGCCGGAGAACTGCTCGAGCTGCCCGCGAAAATGCGTGCCGGGCAGCGTGCCGAAATACACGTGTCCCGTCGCCGGATCCACCGTGGGCGAAGCCGTGCCCGCATCGTGCACGAATCCAGCCAGCGTGACGTGGCTCGCCGGCGCCAGCGTGGTGCTGTTGATCGCCGCGAGATAATCCGTACCGCCAAATGTGTTGGTATCGCCGATTCCCACGTAAAGAATGGAGCCGTCGACCGACAGCGCGGGCGCACTGTTCGTGCCGAGGCGCAGCCCGTTCGCCCCGGGCACGCCGGACGCCACATCCACGGACGTAAAGGCGGCGGTTCCATTGGGTGCGATCCGGGCGATGCCGCTCTTCAGCCCACCGGGCGCCGACGCCGTCGCCTGGAACCCAAAGTAAATATTCCCCGCCGCATCCGACGTGAGCGGCGTGCTGATGAACACGGAGCTGTCGTACGCCGCCTTGTTCGCCTGATAGTCCGGAAGAAAATTGATCGCGACCGGAGTGCCGCCCGCGATATTTGGATTGTCGACGCGATACACCGTCCCGCCCGCGCCTTGATAATACAGACTCCCCGAAGGCGTGATCGTCGGCGAGAACGCCGGCACCCACCCGCCCGTGGAAGGCGCCGTCATGAAATCCGTCGGACGCGACCACAATAGCGAACCGTTGCCACCATTCAGCGCGTCCAGGCGAAAACCGCCACTCGTCGTGCGCACCGGCACCAGCACCGTATTCTGCGCGGTGATGGCCGGCGAGCCATAGTGAATCTGGATCGGCTCCGCCGGAGCATTGTCGTCCACCGAGGTGGTCCAGCGGATCGCACTGAAAGATTGGGTCGCCACGGGCGTGAGCGCCGTGTGTTGCGGGTCGCCGCCGTGGCCGAGCCATTGCGCACAGACCCCGCCCGGCGCAAGGAGCGACAGGCCGAGGCCAATCATCGACGCAATGGAAACGCAGCGGGCATGGCAAACAATCATCACCCGTCGTGTAGCAGAGGACGCCTCCGGTTCCAGCGGCGAAGTGAGATGATCTAAGGAGGCTTTGCATAGAGCGAGGAGCCGATAATCGTGAACTGCTCGCGAGAGGCGTTCAGTGAGGCGAAAGGCGCGAAAGTGGAACGGCTTTTCAAGCCGTGGCTGAATAGCTGCAGAACGCTCGCGACTCCTTGCCGCCAAGGCACAATGAAGCCACGGCTTGAAAAGCCGTT
>FTCB01000345.1_pt1 | contig 13901 bp, 12 predicted proteins | sample 1639431 | NCBI WGS metagenome assembly FTCB01 (sample SAMEA3914864, study PRJEB12502) | metagenome | biome: forest; material: soil | place: USA | collected 2012-03-12 | depth 0.3 m
AGTTCGTCCTCACCGGACGCCATTGCACCCGCCGCTGCGACGGCGACAGCGTGGAGGGCGTCGCCTTCGGTGGCCCCATTTTCTACGGTCACGCTGCCGAATCGTTCAACGAAACCGCCGAGCACCCCGGCAACGTCTATTGGTACCAGGCCAAGCGCGCCAACGAAGTCTTCCACATGCTCGATGGCAAACAGCGCGAAGTCGCCCTCCGCGATAAAGGCCGCGAGGAAGCCGCCAACGAAACCGTCACCCTTAGCGGCAAAAAAGACGGCCTCGAAGGCCTCCGCGTCGGCGACATGAGCAAGGACCAGCAAGGCGGTGTCCGCGCCGTCCTCCGCGATCTCCTCGCCCCCTTCCGCCAGGAAGACACCGACGAAGCCATGAAAATGATCGACGCCAGCGGCTTCGACGACCTCCACATGGCCTTCTTTAAAGCCGGCGACATCGGCAAAGACGGCGTCTGGGACGTCTGGCAAATCGAAGGCCCCAACATGGTCTGGTATTTCCGCGGCTCCCCCCACGTCCACGTCTGGGTCAACATCCGCGCCAAAGCCTAATCCCGTAGCCCCGTAGCCGCGACCGGAAGGTCGCGGAGGGCTGAAGCGCAGATATGGCGAGCGGCGGCGAGCAGCAACGTCGCGGAGATTGGGCCTATAAGCCCTATCAGGCCTTATGCTCCCGCCGCCCCCGCAAAACGGGCGGCCCCACACGGACCGCCCGTCCCTCGCACTCACTAAGGCTTCTCCACCACCACCGGCCGCGTCGGGACCGACCCGCTAATCGTCGCCGGAGTCGTCGGCGTCGGTGCCACCGTTGCCGAGGTCCCCGAAGGCAACCCCACCGGCAGTCCCGTCACATTGTCCGGAATCGGAATCAACCGCCCCTGCATGCTCACCATAAACCCCTGCGGAATGACCAGCGCATGACCATCGAATCCCGTCATCCCATCTGCCGAGATGCTCATGGTATACGTCCGATCCTGCAGCGTCGCCTGCCCATCGCGGATGAGAAACAGCCGGTGCCCCACCAGGGCAAACCCATCGGGCGAAGGCGCCGCTATGGGCTGCACCGCCGCTCCCGGAGAGGCCGTGCTGCTATTCCCGGGGGTCACCGTGGCCGGCGTCTCGGACGCCGGCACGCGAGTAGAATTCGGCGCCACCCCGGGCGGTTGCGCATAAAGAGCCGCAGCAGCTGCCGCAGCCAGGAGAGAGATAGAGATTGTCTTCATAACGCAGAAGTATCGCGCCCGCGTCACAAAAGCGGCGGTAACAAAATGTGGCTCACGCCACCCTCCGCATGAACGGAAAGCAAAGCGCGAAGCGCCACTCATCAGATTAGCGAAGATTAGCGAGGATTAGCGGTGAAAAGCCCCCTCAAATCGTCAGCCGCCGCGCTAAGGTAATGTAGCTGCAGGCGGAAGCCTGCAGGCATTTTTTTCAGCGATCACGACATCTCTGAAACCGTTCTAGCCGGCCTTGGCCGCGCTCCGTTGATGTAGCTGCGACCGGCAGGTCGCAGAGAGCGATTATCGAAAGCCGGAAGCGTGGCGACAGGAGTTGAGTCACCGCGCTTCGAAAACTTCTTTTCAGCGTGTTTCGCGGATCCCCTCAAATCGTCAGCCGCCGCGCCCGCGCCAAAATCGGCCACCGCTCCACCACCCGCCCATCCTCTACCACCACCGCCTCCGCATGCAGCGCCACCGTCGGACAAATATGCCGCGGCAACGCGTGCAGCGTCTGCCCAATCGCAAATTCCCCCGCGCGCGGCGACTCGATCACCACATGCTCCTCGCTGTGCATCACCGGCACCGCCTCCGGCAATTCCCAGATCCGCAAGCGCTCCTTCAGCGGATATTCCGCCGACACCGCCTTGTGTCCGAGGTCCAGGCACAGCCGATTTTCCGCGGGCCGGCTCACCACCCGCGCGAGCAGCACCCCCGCAATCTCAAACTTCAGATCCGGAAACTTATCCACGTAGCTGATGTCCCACAGCACCGTCGTCCCCGGCGAACACTCGCGGTCCGCATGCGCCGCATGGATCGCAAACGTCGGCGCGCCCCCCGCCACCAGCACCGGCACGGGCAGCCCCTCCCGCAGCAATTCCTCACGCAGCGCCAGCACCGGCGCGAACGCCTTCTCGCACGCCGCCGCCCGCACCTTCGGATCGAAATCCTGAATATGCCCGTCGTACGCATGCAGTCCCGCCGCGCGCAGCCCCGGCGTCCTGGCGAGCAATTGATACAGCGCCACTGCCGCCGGCCCCGGCTTGATGCCCGTGCGCCCCATCCCGCAATCGAGATCCAGAAAAACCTCCAGCGTCGTCCCCGCCTTCTGCGCCGCCTCGCTCAAATTGCGAATCGCCTCCTCGCTATCCGCAATCGCCGCAAACCGCGTGCTCGGAAATTCCGCCGCCAGCGCGCACAGCCGCGCCGCCGTCGGCCCCACCGGCGGATACGCCAGCAGCACCTCCGCCGCCCCCTCCCGCGCACACATCTCCGCCTCGGCGATCGTCGCCGTCTTGAATTTCGTAATCCCCAGCTCCACCTGCCGCCGCACCAGCGGCCCCAGCTTGTGCGTCTTCACATGCGGCCGCAGCCGCGAAGGATGTCCCGCCATCTCAATCATCCGCCGCACATTCCCCTCAATCCGCCCCCGATCCAGCAGTAGGGCAGGGGAGGCAATCTCAGCTTCATTCTCAACACAAGGCCAGGAGCTCATACCGCCACCGTCCAACATCCCCAGCCCCCCATTCAACCCCAAAGGTAGGGATCGGACGCCGCATTGGTTTAGCCTCTGGAGGCAACCCGGAGGGTTGCCAGACTGTAGCCGGGGGTAGAGCGAGCGAAGCGAGCGGTACCCCCGGATCGCCGTCCTGTGCAAATGCGCCCCGGATGGGGCGCGGGAGCTGTACGTGAGCCTGCACCGCTCTCGCATCCCACCGAGGCGCGCAAAGGCTGGAGCAATTTAGATAGAGGATAGCCACCGCTCCAAGGCACAAGAGGGTGCAAAAATCGGGAGACGCTCCCTACTTGAAATTGTCATCCTGAGCGAGCGAAGCGAGTCGAAGGACCTCACTTCAAATGGAGGCGTGTGCTTCTGTTCGGAGAGTTCGGAATGAATGGAGCGAGGCCCTTCGACTCGCTTCGCTCGCTGAGGATGACAATTTACAAGGGCGCTGCCACGCCACTCCAAAGTGCACGGCGACATCATTGTTTAAAATGCTATAAACAGTTACGGCACGCCGCCGTCCGTTCCTGATCCTATCGTGCTGAGAGACGCTCCTCCGCAGTGGTGTGAGCCCGGGCGGCGGCCGGAGGGTGTGGGCCCGGGATGATTTTGTTCCGGATGATTTTGTCATAAAAACCAACGCCACGCACCCGCAGAGACCCAGCAAACACACGGCGGCCAAGTCCCGTACGCCTTCAGGTCCTTGGGTCTCTTCGAGCTTCCAATCTCCCCCGAAAGGTGAGATACTAATTGCCACAAAAACAAATGGCGTCCCAACCCCAAAGGACAGTCAAAAACCAGTACCCCAGTGCCATTTTGTCCCCCATCGACCACCCTCAAGAAAACGCGAAAAAAAGCAGCAAAAGGCAGCATCTACCCCTGATCTCTCACCCCGCTCTCAAACCCCAAATTCCCCGCCTTGTATCCCGCCTTCTCGCGGGTATTACTCTCCGCCATCCATGACCACCCGTCGTCAATTTCTCCGCGGAGCCGGAGCGCTGCTCGCGCTCCCGTTCCTGGAATCCCTGACCCGCACCAGCGCCTTCGCCGCCGCCACCTCCGCGGTAAAACCCCCGCTTCGCATGGGCATCTTCACCGTCACCGGCGGCACGGTTCTCGAGTCCTGGAAAATGCCGCAAGCCGGCGCCTTCGATAAACTCCCCTCCGTCCTCCGCCCGCTCGAATTCGCCAAGAGCGACCTCACCCTCCTCACCGGCCTTTCCCAGCAGGGCAAAGGCGAAAACGTGAACGGCCACGAGCACTGCGCTTTCACCCACCTCACCGCCGCCGAGAAAGTCCGCCGCGAAGGTGGCAAGGCCGTCGCCAGCGTGTCGGTGGACCAATACGTCGCCGCCCGTGCCGGCCGCGACTCCCTCCTCCCTTCGCTCGAATTCGGCCTCGCCGGCGGCGAAAATGTTTACTCGTTCCGCGAAGATGGCACCAGCGTCCCCTTCGAGGCCGACCCGCGCATGGTCTTCGACCGCATGTTCCGCGGCCGCAAACCCGTCGTCCCCAATTGGGCCCGGCGCGCCACCAATCTCGCCATCGCGCATTCCCGCAAGGGCGCCGACAGCTACGATCGCAGCGTGCTCGACCTCGTGAGCGAAGACGCCCGCGTTCTGCAAAAGCGCCTGGGCCGCGCCGACCAGCAACGGCTCGACGAATACCTCACCGCCGTTCGCGGCGTGGAGACGCGCCTCGCCGCCATCGAGCTCCGCAAAGCGCTCGACGATCTCGACGCCGCCGCGCCCGGCCCCAGCCAGCCCAATCTTCCGCCCCTCGGCCCCGACGGCAAAGTCCGCACTTCCTGGAGCAACACCGACACCGTCCGCCGCGATCCGGAGCGCCACGCCGAATACATCCGACTCATGGCCGATCTGATGGTGCTCGCCTTCCAGACCGACACCACCCGCGTCTGCACCTTCGCCGCGGGGAGCGATGAAGCCATGTTCCCCGGCATCGTCAGCGTCGGCTACGAGCGCCACTGCCACACGCTCGAGCACCAGGGCAATGCCGGCAAAGTGGAGGACGCCGATCCCATCGCCCGCGAAGCCTGCCGCCAGATGCACGCCTGGTACACCAGCCTCTTCGCCGAGATGGTCCGCAAAATGAAGACCATCGACGAAGGCGGCAGCACCCTGCTCGACAACACGATGCTGCTCTACACCAGCTACATGGCCGACGGCGGCCACGGCCGCGACGAATACCCCGCGCTCCTCGTCGGCAACGCCCAGGGCACCATCAAAACCGGCCGCCAAATCGATTTCCAAAAACGCACCCCCGTCGCCAATCTCTACATCGAGATGATGGATCGCATGGGTGTGAAGGTCGAAAAATTCGGCAACAGCCAAACCTCCAACGGCGCCGCCTACAACGGCCGCCTCCCGGGCTTGATCTAAACATCGAGGAGTGCCCTTTGGACTGCGGTGGCAGAGCCCGCGAAGCGGGCGGCGACACCGCTTTGGAGGTCGGGAGGGAATTTGGGCCGGCGGCGAGGAGAACCTCTCAAACCACCTAAAACCGATCACCGCTCCAAGCTCACATAACGCACCCCAGACTTGCCCGCCCCCTCGCCAATCGGCAATCTACCCTTTCAATCTCAATGGAATTCGCCCGCGAAAAGCTTTTGCTCCTGATCACCGCCCCCATCCTGGTCCTGGTCATTCTTGCCGAAGTCGCCCTCACCAACTGGCACGCCGTCCGGGGCGAGGGCAAGCGCCGCTACACCTGGCGCGAGACGCTCACCAACGTGTGGATGGCGATGCTCAACGGCTCCTTCGACATCCTCCTGCGCGGCCTCGTGCTCTTCGCGATGATCTGGGCTTACAACCACCGCTTCCTCACCTTGGAGCGCGGCGTGCTCTACTGGGTCGCCCTCCTCCTGCTCGAGGATTTCGCCTACTGGGCCCTGCACTACGTCGATCACCGCTGCCGTTTCTTCTGGGCCATCCACGTCACCCACCACTCCTCGGAAGAATTCAATTTTACCACCGGCTTCCGCTCCTCCGTTTTCCAGCCCTTCTACCGCACGCTCTATTTCATGCCGCTGGCGCTCGTCGGTTTCCAGGCGCTCGACGTGCTCTTCATGTACGCCGCCACGCAGCTCTACGGCGTGCTCGTCCACACGGAATGGAACTTCCGCTTCGGCTGGCTGGAAAACATCTTCGTCACCCCGTCCCACCATCGCGTCCATCACGCCTCCAACGGCTGCTACCTCGATAAGAACATGGGCATGGTCTTCATCTTCTGGGACAAACTCTTCGGCACCTTCGCCGCCGAAAATCCCGCCGAACCGCCCAAATACGGCCTCACCAAAGCCATCCCCAACCGCGGCCCCGTCAACATCGTCCTCCACGAATTCCGCGACATGGCCCGCGACGTCAAACAAAACGCCCACACCTTCCGCGAAAAACTAGGCTACATCTTCGGCCCCCCCGGCTGGTCCCCCAAACCCGCGCCCGCCAAAGAACCAACCGAAACCACCCCGGCCACCCATGAGGCCGAGGCCTGAGTTGCCGCGGGACGCAGTCTGGAGTGCGGTGGCTTGCCACCGCTCTGGAAGGCGCGGCTTGCCGCGCGCGGCGGGCATTGGACGTTGGACGTTGGACGTTGAACGTCGGACGTTCCCATGACCCCCGCCGTTTTCTTCGACCGCGACGGCACCCTCATGGAGGACACCGGCTACGTCTCCGACCCCGCCCTCGTCTCCCTACTACCTGGCGCCTTGGAAGCCCTTCCGGCTCTCAAGAAAGCCGGCTTCCGCCTCGTCCTCATTACGAATCAAAGCGGCATCGGCCGCGGCTACTTCACGGTCGCCGACTACGAGGCCGTCCACATTCGCTTCGTGGAACTCCTTGGCGCCGACCCGTTTGACGGCGTCTACTTCTGCCCCGACCATCCCGACACCGCCTCCGACCGCCGCAAGCCCGCCCCCGGCATGCTGCTCGAAGCCGCGCGTGACCTCGACCTCGATCTCGCGCATTCCTGGATGATCGGCGACCGCGAGAGCGACCTCCTCGCGGGGCGCGCCGCCGGCACCCGTTCCATCCTCGTCCGTTCCGGGATCGGCGCCCACGCACCCACCACGCATGCCGACTTCGTTGCCAAAGACCTTGCCGAGGCCGCCGCATTCATCTTACGAGAATCGGGTGCCAGCTAAGATTGCCGTCGTTATTCCCGCGCGTTACGCCTCCACCCGCTTCCCGGGCAAGCCACTTTTCCCCCTCGCCGGGAAACCCATGATTCAACACGTATGGGAACGCTGCGCCCGCGCGAAAGGCGTGGAGCAAATCATCGTCGCCACCGAGGACGTGCGCATCGCCGAAGCCGCCTTCAACTTTGGCGCTGAGGTCGCGCTCACGTCCGACAAATGCCGCAGCGGTACTGACCGCGTTGCCGAAGTCGCCAAGAAGCTTAAAGGCTTCACGCATGTCATCAACGTCCAGGGCGACGAACCGCTCGTCGATCCCGGCACCATCACCAAGCTCGCGAAAGCCATGGCCCAGTCGAAAGACATCGCCATGATCACCTCCGCGAGCCCGTTCGAAAAAGGCGACGACGTGGCCAATCCCAACGCCGTCAAGGTGGTCGTGGATCGCCAGGGCGACGCGCTTTATTTCTCTCGTTCGCCGATTCCCTACGTCCGCAACGAGACGCCCGGCCTCCGCTTTTTCCGCCACCAGGGAATTTACGGTTATACGCTCAAAGTGCTATTTCAATTCGTCCGCTGGAAGCCCACCCTCCTCGAAATGGCCGAGTCGCTCGAACAACTTCGCGCCCTCGAAAACGGCGTGAAAATCCGCGTCGTCGAGGTCGAGCATCTCAGCGTGGGCGTCGACACGCCCGCTGACGCCGAAGCCGTTACGCCCTTGCTCGAATCCCTTTTAAGAAGTGCGGGTAAATCCGCAAAAAAGAAGTAAGCTCCATTTTTCGCATCAACATGAAATACATCTTCGTAACTGGTGGCGTCGTGAGTTCCCTGGGTAAGGGACTCTGCGCCGCTTCGCTCGGCACTTTGCTCGAGCACCGTGGCCTGAAGGTCGGCCTGCAAAAGCTCGACCCGTACCTCAACGTCGACCCCGGCACCATGAACCCGTTCGAGCACGGCGAAGTGTATGTGCTCGATGACGGCGCGGAGTGCGACCTCGACCTCGGCCACTACGAACGATTCACGAATTGCCTGCTCAGCCGCGCCAATAGCTCTTCGTCCGGCCAGGTCTACGAGACCGTGCTGAAAAACGAGCGCGGCGGCGAATACCTGGGCCGCACGGTGCAGGTCATCCCGCACGTGACCGACGAGATCAAACGCCGCGTCTACGCGCTGAGCAAGGAGCAGCCCTGCGACGTGCTCATCACGGAAATCGGCGGCACCGTCGGCGACATCGAAGGCCTGCCCTTCCTCGAGGCCATCCGGCAATTCATCCAGGAGGTCGGTACCCAAAACGCCATGATCATGCACGTCACGCTCGTGCCGTTCATCAAGGCCGCCGGGGAATTGAAGACCAAGCCTTCGCAGCAGAGCGTGGCCAAGTTGCGCGAGATCGGTTTGCACGCCGATGTCCTCATCGCCCGCACCGAGCATCCGCTCGGCGAGGACACGCGCCGCAAGCTGTCGGTTTTTTGCAACGTTCCCGGCAACGCCGTCATCGAGTGCCGCGACGTGGAGGACACCATTTACCAGGCGCCGCTCATGCTCCAGCAAGAGAAGCTCGACGACATCGTCTGCCAACGCCTCGGGCTGCAGGTTCCCGCCGCCGAGATGAGCGATTGGATTCGCTTCGTGAAGCGCGTCACCAATCCCAAGAAGCGCGTCAAAATTGCCATCGTCGGCAAATACCTCGACCACAAAGACGCCTACAAAAGCGTCTACGAATCCATCTGCCACGCCGCCGCCGCCATGGATTGCAAAGCCGAGCTTCACGAGATCGATGCCGAGGACCTGGAGAACAACGACCCCGATCCCTTTCTTCACGACGTCGCTGGCGTGCTCGTCCCCGGCGGCTTCGGCAGCCGCGGCATCGAGGGCAAAATCCGCGCGGCCCAGTACGCCCGCGAGCACAAGCTCCCGTACCTCGGCCTCTGCCTCGGCATGCAAATCGCCACCATTGAGTTCGCGCGCAACGTCCTGGGCCTTTCCGGCGCCAACAGCACGGAATTCAATGCCAAGTGCGCCGACCCCGTCATCGACCTGCTCCCGGAGCAAAAGAAGATTCGCGGCAAAGGCGCCAACATGCGCCTGGGCACCTGGCCCACGGTTTTGAAGGAAGGCACCAAGGCGGGGCAACTCTACGGCAATATGGCCATCCGCGAGCGCCATCGCCATCGCTACGAGTTCAATCACCTGTACCGCGAGCCCATGGAAAACGCCGGCTTCGTCATTTCCGGTACGTCGCCCGACGGCAACCTCGTCGAGCTCATCGAGCTCCGCGATCACCCGTGGTTCATGGCCTGCCAGTACCACCCCGAATTCCAAAGCAAGCCCAACGCGCCGCACCCGCTCTTCAAAGGCTTCATGGCCGCCTGCCTCGCACACGATGCCTAGCATTTGCCATAGGCCCTATGAGGCCCTATGAGGCCTATGGGACCTAGCACAAAGGGTGTTGCATCCACCCCACCTCGCTACCATCTTTCACTTTCGACCAATGCCAAACGTTCTGATTCCAACTCCGCTCCGCAAGCTCACCAACGACCTCGCCGAGGTCAGCGCCGCCGGCGCCACGGTGAACGAAGTGCTTTCGAACCTCGATAAAGCATTTCCGGGCATGAAGGACCGCATCTACGACGAAGCCGGCGAAGTCCGCCGCTTCATCCTTGTCCACGTCAACGGCGAAGACATCCGCTTCCTCGACGGCACCAAGACCTCCGTCACCGACCGCGACGAAATCAGCATCACCCCCGCGCTCGCCGGCGGGTAGCGTAGGCGCGGTTTTCAACCGCGCTCCTCTGCAGCTTCTCCGGAAGCTCCAGCATTTTCAGGATTCTTCACCGCCAGCTTTGCGAGGTTGCAAACCTCGCCTACTTTCAGCACCGCTAACCCATGGACACCCAACGCCTCTGGCTCATGTATCCCGCGCGCCTCATCACCAAGCCGGTGATTTGTGAGCTCGTGAAAAAATTTCCGGTCTCCTTCAACATCCGCCAAGCCAGCGTGAACGATGAAATCGGCCTGGTGTCGCTCGAGCTCCAGGGCGAGCGGAGCACTATCAAGTCCGCCATCACGTGGCTCGAAGAGCAAGGCGTGAAAGTCGAACCCGTCGAGATCAATACGATCGAAGGATAGGCGCTTCGCGGTTGCGGATTGGATTTAGCATCAGGACCTCGCACCGCGCGCTCGCAAGCGATCCCGCCGCAGGTCCCAAATCCTAAATCTTCGGTCCTAAATCCTAAATTGCGTGAGCCTCCTCACCGCCGACTACGATTACCAACTCCCCGAGGACCTCATCGCCCGCCACCCCGCCGAGCACCGCGAAGGCGCGCGCATGATGGTGCTGCACCGCGCCACGCAAACCATCGAGCACCGCCGCTTCGCCGATTTCCCCACGTTTCTCACTCCCCAGGATCTGGTCGTCCTCAACAACACCCGCGTCATCCCCGCCCGCGCCTTTAGCGATGACGGCAAAATCGAACTCCTCTTCCTCGAACAAATAGCGGGCAAGGCCATTACCTGGCGCTGCCTCGTCAAACCCGGACGAAAAATGCGCCTCGGCGCCGAGATCTGCGTCGGCGGAGTCCACGGCGTCGTGCAAGCTATCGAGCCCGACGGTGAGCGCGTCATCGCCTTCGATGCGCCCGTCGATTTAGAAAAACACGGGGAGCTTCCGCTTCCACCCTACTTCGATCGCCGTCCCGAATCCGAAGATCGCGACCGCTACCAAACTGTCTTCGCTCACGAACCCGGTGCCATCGCCGCGCCCACCGCGGGCCTTCATTTTACGCCGGAAATTCTCGCCCACCTGCGCCACACCTTCCTTACGCTCCATGTCGGCGTCGGCACCTTCCGCCCGGTGCAGGTGGACGAAATCACCCAGCACCGCATGCACCGCGAGCGTTATGCGGTGAGCGAGTCCACGGCCGCCGCCATCAATGCCGTCCATCCGCCGGGCCGCGTTGTGGCCATCGGCACCACCACCGCCCGCGTCCTCGAATCCCTTGGCCGCCCGTTGGCCGCCGGCACCGGCTCCACCGACATTTTCATCCACCCTCCGTACACTCCGCGCGCCGTCGACGTTCTCCTGACCAACTTCCATCTCCCCAAAAGCACCCTCCTGATGCTCGTCAGCGCTTTTGCCGGCCGCGAATTCGTCCTCCGCGCCTACACCGAAGCCATCCGCGAAAAGTACCGCTTCTACAGCTACGGAGACTGCATGCTGCTCCTGTAGTTCGAGGGCCGCTGTCACAGCATCGTTTCCCTTGCAGAGTTTGCATAATGAATCGCCGGTCGTCAGATTCCATTCTTCGCCTCATGCGCACCAAGTTCGCCGCCATCGTTTCGCTCGCGCTCGCGCTCCTCGTTCCACCCGCTCGCGCCGCGCAGCCCAAGCTCATCATCGGCATCCTCGTCGATCAACTCCGCTACGACTATCTCGAGCGCTTCCACGATCAGTTCGTCGACGGCGGCTTTAAGCTCCTGACGGACAAGGGAACTTTTCTCACCTACGCGCACTACAATTACGTGCCCACCACCACCGCGCCCGGCCACGCCAGCGCGTTCAGCGGCACTACGCCGGCCAGCCATGGCATCATCGCCAATGACTGGTTCGACAAGCGCACGCGCAAGATGATGAATTGCGTGAGCGATCCGGGCGTCACCGGCGTGGGTGTCGCGGGAACGGGCGGCAAGTGCTCGCCACGCAATTTCATCGGCTCCAATTTCGCCGACGAACTGCGCCTGCGTTACAAGTCGAAGGTCGTCGGCATTTCCATGAAGGATCGCGGTGCCATTCTGCCCGCGGGCAAGAAGCCGCTCGGCGCCTATTGGTTTGAGGCCAAGAGCGGCAACTTTGTCACCAGCACCTACTACACGCCCCAGCTGCCCCCGTGGGTCGCTGCATTCAACGCCCGCAAGCGGCCCTACGACTTCCTCGACAAAAATTGGGAGCGGCTTCTCGATCCCGGCGCCTACGACTGGCCGGATGACCTGCCCGGCGAAGCCGCGCTGCCCGGCGAGCCGAGGCCCATTTTTCCGCACCTCATCGAGCGCGTGAAACCCGCATCGGAAGCAAAGCCCAAACCCATCGAACCCATCACGGATCTGGATGCGCCGCTCTCGCCCATCATCCAGCAGCCGGAAGTGCCGCATGAGACTTTCGATCTTTTCGTGCCGTCGCCCTTCGCCAATCAAGTGCTGGCCGAATTCGCCGAGGCGGCGATCGAGGGCGAGCAGCTCGGACAAGGCCCCGGCCCGGACCTGCTCACGGTCTCTTTCTCCGCCATCGATGCCTGCGGTCACCGCTTCGGCCCGTACTCGCAGGAAGTGCAGGACATCACGCTGCGCCTCGATCGCCAGCTCGCGGAATTCTTCCAATACGTGGACAAGAAGGTGGGCCTCGCCAATTGCGTCATCTTCCTCACTGCCGATCACGGGGTGATGCCGCCGCCGGACTTCGCTGCGCTGCAGGGCCTCGATGGCCAGCGTGCCAACGACGTGCTGCTCATGGGGGATCTGGTTTCCAAGCTCGGCGTCCGCTTCGGCAGCGCCAACGTCCTCCTCGCGCGCCGCATCGTCGATGGAAACATCTACTTCAATTACGATTTCCTCCGCGAAAAGAACATCGCGCCCGCCGACGTGGCTTCGTTCATCCGCGATTGGGCGCTGGCCACGGGCAAATACCAGGCCTGCTACACGCGCGAGCAGTTGCTCGACGGCCGCGCGCCCGGCGCCAGCGGCCAGCGCATCATCAATGGCTTCAACGCCGAGCGCAGCGGCGACGTCGTCCTTTTGCTCAAGCCTTTCATCATTCCATGGGGCGTGGTCAACGGCACCACGCACGGATCGCCCTACTCGTACGACACGCACGTTCCCGTGCTTTTCTACGGCTCGCTGTTCAAGCCCGGCCACTATGCCGACGACTTCCAAATCACCGACCTCGTCCCTACGCTCTGCAACGCGCTCCACATGAACGAGCCCGCCGGTTGCATCGGCAAGCCGCTCCTGCGCGTCCTCACCGAGCCGTAGCCGGCATCCTGATCCCTCAGACCTCCACTACGAGGTCTGGCTGAAACGTGGGACTGGGTTCGTCGGGATACGCGCGCGGATTGGCGAGGATTCGGGTTTTTCCGATGCGGTAATCGTTGTGGTGATGGATGTGACCGTGCACCCATAGGAGCGGTTGATATTGTTCGATGAACCCCTCCATCGATGACGCGTACGCCGCGCTGAGAACCTTGGCGCGACGGCGCTCCGGAAGCGACAAAGCCGACGGCGCGTGATGCGTGACGACCACGGTGCTCGCGCTCACGCCGCTATCGAGCAACGTGGCCAGCGCCTGGCGGCTGGTAAAGTGCCACAGTCGCGTATCCCGCGGGTGGAGCCGGCGAAAATGCACATTGGAATTCCGGATCCGCTTGTAGTCATTCATCGCGGATTCCGCCTCGGCGGAACTGTGGAACCAGTCATGGTGCAACTCAAAATCGGTCCACAACGTGGCGCCGAAAAACGTGATCGGCCCCACCTTGATGCTTTCGTTTTCAAGAACATGGATGTTGGTCCCGTGCGCTTGCTCCCGGAGCTTATCCACCAGCCGCGGAAAATTCTCCCCATAGTACTCGTGGTTCCCCAGGACATAGATCACCGGCACGTCCCGCCACTGCCGCAGGGCCCAGAAAAAGCCGTGATGCTTGGTGGAAATATCCCCCGCGAGCACCACCACGTCACAATCCACCTTTGGAATTTGGACTTCGCCAAATTCCATGTGCAAATCGCTCAGGACGTGAATCCGCATGATCGTGCATGCCATCCCAGCAGGGACCAGCTGACAGTAGACGTTGGATGTTGGGCGCTGGACGCTCCCTACGCCTTCTTCGCCGTGCTCTGGATGTAAACTTCGCGCAGTTGCTTGAAGTCCACCTCGACGGGCGAGTGCGTCATCAGATCGACGCCGCGATTGTTCTTCGGGAAGGCAATCACTTCACGGATCGATTCCGCGCCGGCGATGAGCATGACGAGACGGTCGAGGC
>FTCB01000513.1_pt1 | contig 13519 bp, 10 predicted proteins | sample 1639431 | NCBI WGS metagenome assembly FTCB01 (sample SAMEA3914864, study PRJEB12502) | metagenome | biome: forest; material: soil | place: USA | collected 2012-03-12 | depth 0.3 m
AGCCGCCAACGACTACACCGGTGCGACGAATGTGGAGAACATGCTGGTCGTTCTGCCCGCGGGCGGCGCGATCAATGCGCTGAATGTGGCCAATGTTGGCCAGTTTACGGTCGGCGACGGGAATGGCATCCCCGCGATCCTGAATCTCACCGGCGGTACCATCAACGCGACCAAGAACACGCTCCCGAGCTTTGCGGTGGGCAGTGTGGCGGGCGCGCTGGGCGCGGTGAACATGAGCGCGGGGATCATCAACACCACCAGTGAATTTCACTTGGGCCGCGGGAATGGCGGCTACGCCTCTTTCACCATGAGCGGCGGCACGATCAACAGTGGCAACTGGCTCGTGGTTGGCTTCAACAACGACCGGGCGATCCTGACGCAGACGGGCGGCACGATCAATGTGAACAGCAACCGCATGACCATCGGCGCTGGCGGTAACGCGGCCATCGGCGACGTGAATCTGACGGGCGGAACGTTTAACGTCGCCGCGGCTGCCGGGAATAATACCGGCGTGTTCATCGGCGAGAACGGCACCGGCTCGCTCACGCTCTCGGGGAATGCGGTGCTGAACTTGAACACCAATGCCGCGGGGAACAGCGGCACGTTGCAGTTTGGCGGCAATACCACCTCGCTGGCGGGTGTCTTCAACTTGAATGGCGGCACCGCTACGACCTTCGCGGTGACGAAAGGCGCCAGCACGGCGACCGCCATTTACCAATTCAATTTCAACGGAGGCACGCTGAAAGCCAATGCCGGCAATGCCACTTTCTTCGCCTCGCTGCCCAATACCACCGCCTACGTGCGCAGCGGCGGTGCGGTGATCGACGACGGCGGCTTTGCCATTACGGTGGTGCAACCGCTGGTCGCGCCAAACGGAAATGGCGTCGCCGCTGTCAATTTCGTCGGTGGTTCAGGATATATCGGCGCGCCGCTGGTGCAGATCACCGGTGACGGGACCGGCGCCACCGCGATCGCGAATATCGATGCCAATGGCAACCTGACCGGCATCACGGTCACGAACCCGGGTGTGGGCTACACGTTTGCGAGCGCCAATCTTCTGGGTGGTGGCGGCTTTGGCGCCATCGTCGGCTCCGTGGATCTTTCGGCGAATGCCGGCGGCGGGCTTACGAAAAAAGGCAACGGTGTTCTCACCCTGGCCGGCGCCAATACCTATCCGGGCCCGACGGTGATTAACACCGGCACGCTCGCTTTGACGGGCAGTGTTTCCGGCTCGGTTTCGATTCTGGTGAAGTCCGGCGCGACCTTCGACGTGAGCGGACTTCCGGGAGGATTTTCCACGGTTCTCGGCCAGACGCTCGGTGGCGATGGTAGCGTCACCGGTGCGGTTTCGATGGCGCCGGGTTCCTTCCTCGCGCCGGGGCAGGGCGTGGGGACGCTCACCTTTGGCGGAAACCTTTCGCTGGGTTCTGTCGTGGCGCCGTCGGCCAGTGGGGCGCTGCTATTCGAACTTGGTGCCTCGGGCGACAAAGTGGTGTTGAATTCCGGCGTGCTCGACATCGGGGCCGATGGACTGGCCTTCGATGATTTCGCCTTCACCGCGGTGAGCGGATTCGGTGGCGGCACTTATACGCTATTCGACACGAACACTTCCATCGCCGGCACGCTGGATCCAAATCCCGCGCACCGCACCGGCTTGATTGGCGGCCAGGCCGCCACGCTGAGCCTTGGCGATAGCGGGCGCGATGTCGTGCTCACCGTAGTCGTGCCCGAACCGGGCACGACCTGCGCCTTGCTGGCCGGTCTCGGGCTCCTGGTCGGCGTCCGCCGCCGCCGGGCGATATAGCCAGCTATTTGGATGAGAGCCCGGCGTTGAGGAGGAGGATGCGGCGGACTTCGGCAATCGCCTGCGGCGTCTGTTGGGCGCTGTGATGGGACGGAACGATGAGTTCCGACTTGGCGCCATCGAGATGCGAGCTCCAGTACGGCACGATGCCGTCGCTGGAATTCGGCGTGTCTCCGCGGCCACGGTCGCCGGCGATGGTGTGATAAGGGATGCCCGGAGTGATCGGGATCTTGTTCACTTCGCGCACAAACCGATTCGACGGCGAGAGGGTGTCGACACTATTCGGGATGCGATCGAGCTTCATCGCGGAGCGGTCGAAGGTAATCACCGAGATGATGGCGTTGCGCAGTTGCAGGGCGAATTGAGGCGGGTGAATCAGCTTGGCGGCGAAGCGCGCGATCCAGTTCATGGCAAGATCACTGCCGCGATGTGGCGCCGCGATGAAGACCACACGGTGGACTTCCGGACGGTGTTTGAAGATCAAAGAGCCCTGCAGGATCGAGCGGCTCATGCCCGCGAATTTCGTCTGCTCCGGATTCTCTCCGAAATAGGAGCGCCAGATTTGGTCGCCGGAATCGGTGATCATGAGCCGGCTGATCATGCCGCCCATGCTGTGTCCGATGAGGACAACGGGCTTGTGATTCGGGTAGGTGCGATTCACCGCGTCGAGTTCCTGGCGGAAAAGCATGGCGGAATACGGATACGGATAGCCGCTTGGGTAACTGTAGACCCAGAATTGGTAACGCTTGCGAATTTCGGGATCGGCGCGCAGCCCGTTCAGCATGGGCGCCCACGTGGCGGGCGAGGAGGCCAGGCCGTGGACGAAGATGACCGGGATGCGGTTCGGATCGTAAAATTGAACGCGGGTAAGGCGCGCGGTCTGCGAATAGCGATCTGGGTTCAAGAGCCGTTTGAGGGCGATCTTGTCCGGATTGTCCTCGGCGAGGCCGAGGGCGAGCGGAGCCGAGAAATCCGCCGACAGCGGATAGGTGTGGCCGTCCATCGTCACCCGCTCGGTTTCGAGTGGCGCGGAGTATTCCAACTCGGCGGCATCGCCGCGAAAACGAATGACCGCCGCTGCCGGGCCATAGAGGCGTGGTTGGGCGAAGCTTTTCCGAAAGCTCGCATTTTGCGCCCGCTCCTTGGCGACGAGGGCCGCGCCGAGTCCGTCAACGGTGACATGTTGCTTAAAGTAGGTGCCGCCGCAGGTCAGCGTGTCGGCCGGGATGAGGTCGAAGCCGCTGGCTTCCCGGACATGCTGGGAATTGACCTTCGTCGTGAGATGATAGCTTCCTCCAGGTGCCGGGACGTCGCCGGGTTTGGCTCCGGCTTTTTGGAAATATTCCACGCTCCGGGCCACGGCGAAATTGTAGCTGGCGCGCGCGCTGGCATCATCGGGATGAGAGCGCAGGGCATTTGCGGAGAGTTGCGCGGCCGTGAGCGAATGCCCCAGCGCAACGAGTGGCTGGCGCCGGGAGGCATGGGCGGCATCCAGTTCAGCCTGAACGGGAGCCGCGGCGACCGGCTTGCAGACCGGATGGCACTTATGCACCGCGACCTCGGGCGCGCATCCGGAAAGGACGACGATACCGGCAAGGCCGAGGGTAAATTTGGAAAAAGGCACAGGGCGTCGGATGGGTGCGAGCATGGCGATGGATAGAAGGAAACGGGGAAGAGTGCGAGCGATCAGAAAATCATGCCAAGGCTGATTTCAGGGCCATGGGTGACGAGATCGGAAACGAAGCCATCGTGTTCGTAGTCCGCGCCGAGAGCGCGGTAAACCACCTCGAGGAATTTCGTCTCCGAAAGGTGGCACCCGAAGCCCAGGGAGGCCTGCCACGCGAGATCCGAGCCAATCCCGAAGCCACCGATGTCCGCGCGGCCCGTGGCGTAGAATTTTTCGTTGAAATTGTAGCGCCCGCGCAGGCCGATGTATGGGTCTACCCAATCTTCCGCGAGCGTGTAGGTGCGGTCGAGGCTGCGATGCAACTCGTTGCTAATGCGCTGGGCACGGGCACTAGTGTTGCCGCGAATCTTGCGAATGGCGGCGAGGAGCCTGCCTTGCTCGCCGGCAGCAAGCGGGGGCGAGGGCACCTTGGGTTCCTGGCCATTCAAACGGGCGAGCTCCCGTGCCAGAACCAGGCGGCTCAGCGTCCCGGCTTTGGCGAGGCGATTGCTCACTTGCTCCACGCGGTCGTCGTTGGATTGAAGGGTCAAGACGTCGTACACGTTGGTGTAGTGGATGCCGGCGATCACATCGAGATAGCCGCGCGGGCCTTTTAAGACGCGCCAGGCAAAGCCCAAGTCGCCGAGGTATTCGTCCTCCTGGAAATCCAGCTTTTTGACGATGCCTTTGGTGCCAATGCCATCGGAGAGGCTGAGGTAAAGGAAGTCAACGTAGACGCCGAAATCGCCTTTGCGGAGTTCCGCCCGCAGGGCCCCGGCCATGTCCACGCGCGGCGCAGTTTCACCGAAGCCGAGAGCCAGGCTGGAATTCTTTCCATTGAGGCCGGTGGTGCCTTCCACGCTGGCGATCCAAGCGGGAACCGAGATCAGGAGCTGCCATTTGTCCGGCTCCGGTTGCGGGGGAGCGACATTCTTGTTGCCGGCGAATGCAGCCACAGGACCAAGGACGAGATGAGCGGCGAAGGCTAGCGTGAGGACGAGTGGTGGACGCTTCATAGTGGACGGATGGTGGAGTAAATGGATGAGGCGCTTTCGTTCAGAGCGGTGGCGGCGGAGGGACGGCAAAACCGTGAAGGTGGTCCATGGCGCTATTTGCGGTAGGATTTTCCATCGGACGGCGGAGGAGAAGCGGGATGGCCTTCAGGGAAGAGCAGGGTGACGATCAATCGCAGGCCCCACTCCGGCGCGCCGCTCGGACCTTCTGCGTAGTAGCGCCCGCCGAGGCCGAGGCTGACGGGCAGCTTGCCGACGCGCAGGAGCTGGCTGACCGTGGCATTCACCGGCACTGTCCATTGGCTTTCATTCCAATCGTAGGTGGCCTCCGAGTTGAGGCCAAAGGTGGTTTTTTTCTTGGTGGTATAGCTGATGAAAGGCTGCACAAAAGTGGCGTTCACGCTGCGGCGATCGTCATCGCCGGCAAAGCTCCAGAGATGGTTGGTCAGGACGCCGTAGGTCCAGCCGCCGGTCTGGCGCAGGGCGAGGAGGGTGGGACCGGCGCTCCATTTTTCGCTGCCGAGAAGATCATCGGTGGCGGTCGGGTAACCGAAGACGGGACCAAAGCCGAAAATCCAGCCCCTGGAAGTCGGGTGAGAGGGTGAAAAGAAGAAACTCTGCGTGATGTCGCCAAGGCCGTCTTGATGGCGGTCGAGCGGAATTTTGCTGGCCCGGCGCTCGAATGCCTGGCGCGCGAGTTCGTTGGCGCGATCCCGAAATCCGGGCAGGATTTTCCGAAGCACATCCTCCGGCGGGCCGGGGAAGCCTGGCGTTGTGCCTTTGTATACGTCCTCCTGAGAGATGTAGGGGATGATAGTGCGAATGATGAGATTCCAATCGTCATTGAGTTTGACGGGAATCACTGGCTGGAAGTTGAGCTGGAATCTCCAGCCTTCATCGAGCGGGCCGATGCGGTCGTCGTAGTTAAATTGGAACGGCACGCTGATCAGGGAGGCGACCGGATTTTGCAATTGCTTGGCGAGATCCTCGTCGCTGGTCTGCGCCAGCGCTGGAGCAAAGCTCGCAAGGAAGGCGATTCCCGTGGTGAGTTTCATGGATGCGAGGCGTCTGCGCATCGAGGGTCGCGTGTGGCGGGAGCGATGCAACGCGGGTGTCGTTCCTCATCCACGCTGGAGGGTTTGCACGTTGTGCCCCGTCGGGGTCCCCAGCCCGTCTTACCGCGCACAACGTGCAAATCCATCCGCGGCCGGAAGGCCAAGGCAGCAGCGAGCGTCCCCAGCTCGGCTCCTGCGTTGGTAATCTGGCTGTGCTCCAATGACATACGCGGACATCTCCGCCACCACCGGCGCGGGAACAAACAGCGCGCGGGCACCAGCGGAAGACGTGATGAGGATGCGAAGAATTGGTCGCGGGCGGCTATTGTCCTTTGGTGCAATAGGGAGGGATTTGGCCGCTCAAATGTTCATCTTCCGATCTTCTCGCGGGCGGCGGGCGAGTCAGGCTCCGTTGGATTGAGAGGCACGAGGTGAACCGGGCGGCAGCGGAGCAGCAACTGCCGGACGACGCTCAGAAGTCCGAGCCGGAGGCTGGCTCCCACGATGGCCGCAAGCAGGGCCAATATTCCGAGCCAGCGAAGGGCCTCGATCCAGAATCGGCGCGAGTTTTCCGGCGATGTTGCGGTTCCGGCAGCGCCAGGTGCCACCGCCACCGCGACTTCGATGATCTGCGGTGGAAAATCGATCGTCTCCAGTTTTTGGGTCTGCAAGTTCCACCACTTCATTTGGACAGCGGGGACGACAAAGTGGCCGGCGCGCTGGCAGACATACGTCACGGTATCGCGGCGCTGGCCGCTCAAGGTGCCACGGTCATTGTGGTCCTCGACTGCCGGTGCCTGTGGATAAATACCCAGGCCATCGATGCGGCCCGGGCGAAAGGGGGGGAAAGCCATGGCCGGCAGATCCGTGGCCGAGAAAGTAATCGTGCGGGTGAAGGCGTCGCCCGCTTTGGCGCGGCCGGGCTTTGGCTTCCACTCTTCCACCGCTTTCAAATCGCGAGCGCTGAGAATGGCCCCAAGTTTTTCCGCACCGGGCGGACTTTTGGCGGTGAAATTGAGCGGCTCCGTCCGGGCCGAGGCCGGCACCTCGTCTTTGTCGAGTGGCTGGCGTTTAAAGTGAAATCGAACCGTGAAGGCCGGAATCCGCTGCGGCCCCGCCCGTTGGGCGAACACCGACAATTCGTGCCGTTGGACCGTATAATTTACGCCATTGCTTTCCTCGCTGCTCACCACCGGACTGCCCACAGGCGGCATGAGCAAGAGTCCTGGGACGTCCGGCAAATCAAAGGCCGGCGCGCCGGCAAAGAATCCAGGCGCCAGCAATTCAATCACCAGCGCGGCGCGCTGCCCCACCCAAAGATCGCCCTTCACCGCGAGCGATGCGCGGATTTTGGGTTCCTGTGCTGCGGCGGACAGCGGCAGCAGCGCGAGAAGAACCAAGAGCCACGACATGGCGATCCCTCGCGCCTTCATTTCTCACCCTCCCGATGCTGCGCTTGATATGCAAATTTCGCGCGCAAAAAATCCGCCGGCGTGGTCTGCACGCTTCGCAGCCACGTGGCGCGCAATTCCGTGTCCGACATCTCGCCGCCGTTCAACTCCACGGGCTTTCCTTTGTGCTGATCACCTTTTTGATCGAAGACGATTTCGTCCGGTTTGTAGGCATTGGCCTGCTCCTCTTCGCGATGTTCGCCCGAGGCTTCGATCTTTGCCTTGCGCGCCGCGGCGAGGGCTTTGTTTTCCAAGGCTTCCGGCCAGCCGGGATGAAAGCCCAGCGCGCGATCGTAGCTCGCGATCGCGGCGTCATACTTTCCGTGCATGAGCCAGGCATTGCCGGCATTGTAGGCGCCGGGGGCGCCGGGCACGCGGGCGAAAGTGTGCGCGGCGGCTTCGAAATCGCCGTGGCGGTACTGTGCGGCGCCAATGTGCCACGGGTCGGTGTAGGCCTTTGCGGCCTCGGCAAAGCGGCCGGCGCGCAAAAGGGCGTCGCCTTGCTGATCGGCCGTTCGCCAAAAGTGCGACTGCCGGATGGTGCCCGCGACTAGCGCGATGGCGACGACCAGTAATCCAGCTCCGAGGATCCAACGCCCGCGATGATGGAGCGTTTTCATGATTGGGCGGCGGTTCGGGCCATCCAGCCGCGGCGAAAGAATGGGAGCATCAGCGTGCCGATGATGGGCGTAAGCCAGTAGCCGCTTTCCTGCCAGCGGTCGCTGAGGCCGCCGCCGGAGGCGGTGGAAAATTTGGCGGCGCGGGCCAATTCCTGGACGTCGCGGTCATCCGGAGCCAGTTGGACGAGGTTTGCGCGCACCGCGCTCGCGATGCCGCGAACCGCTTCAAGTTCCGCTCCATCCAGCAAAGGCGGGAGCAGCCGCACCGGCGTGCTGGAATTTCTGCGCCATGCCGCGAGCGCGGATGCCTGCTCGGGGGACGCACCGTCGGCAATCCAGAGAATGGATCCGCCGCCGGCCTCGGCCAGCGCGTGGTCGGCGAGTTTCAGCGCCTCGGCCGCGGCATCGCCATCGCCGGGCATGATCTTCGGATCCAGGGCGCCGGCGAAGGTATTGATGATGCCTTCGTCGGTCGTGGCGGGCATGACGACGTGGGCGGTGCCCGCATAGGCCACGAGCGCGGTTTTGGCTCCGCGGCGAAGCGCGAGCAGGTCGTGAATTTTCTCCACCGACCGCGCGAGCCGGCTGGGCGGCACGTCTTCGGTCGTCATCGATGGCGTGACTTTGATCACGATGGCCAGCGCGGCGGTGTCATCGGCGAACGGCGCCGGTTCACGCCGCCAGGTTGGTCCCGCCAGCGATAGCGCGGAGAGCAGCCAGCCGACGGCGATCAGAGCGATGGGACCGAGTCGACGCCGCTCGGCTTCGCCGGTAAGCAGATGGGGGAGCAGGTGCGGCGCGACGATGCCACGCCACGGGCGATTCGGATCGTGGCGGCGTTGCAGCAGCCAGATCAGCAAGGCGGCCGGGATGAGAGCCAATAGCCACCATGGGCGCAGAAAATGGAAATCGCCGATCATACGGTGGCGGGTTTGGGCATGGCTGTGCGCGGTGGAGGTGGAGTTGCGATGGTGCGGCGCTGCTGCCAGTGGGCGGTGAGGAGATTCAGGGCGTGCTGAAGCAGCGTGACAACGAAGCCGATGCCGAGCGGCCAGTAGTAGACATCGCGCCGCGGACGATGGCTGATCGTCTGGGCCTGCCGCGGATTCAATTCATCGAGTTTTCGATAGACGGCTTCGAGTTGTTTTTGATCCGCAGCAAAGGAATAGAGGCCACCGGTGGTGCTGGCGACGGCTTTGAGGGTATCGACGTCGAGCGCCTCTTCCCCCGCCGCGCGCGGATCGCCGACGGCCACGGTGTGGATGGTGATGCCTTTATCCCTGGCGATCTCCGCCGCCTTGGCCGGAGGCACTTTGCTCGCGGTGTCGTTGCCATCGGTAAGCGCGATGAGCACGCGCTCTTTCACGGGGCTGCGATCGAACACGGTGATGGCCATGCCGATGGCGTCGCCGAAAGCGGTCTGGGGCCCCGCCATTTTCACCTGCGCCTCATCGAGTAGCTGCCGGCAAACTTTGAGGTCTTCGGTGAACGGAGCCTGCACAAAAGGGGCGCTGCCAAAAAAGATCAGCCCCACGCGATCGCCCTGCCGCCTGGCCAGGAAGTCGTCGAGCACTTCTTTGACCGCGGTGAGGCGGTCGACGGTTTTGCCGTGGGCGTCGGTGAAATCCTTGGTTTCCATCGAGCCGGAGAGATCCACGGCCAGCAGAAGATCGCGCACGGGGACGTTCTTGGTGATGGGTGGCTCGATGATTTGCGGCCGGGCGAGGGCGACAACGATCGCAGCCCACCCGATGATGACGGAAAGGATTCGCACCCATCCACCGCGCAGAATCGCGGAGCCTTCCGAGGGCTTTTCTCCCGCGTGGAATGCGAGGCGGTCGAGAAAGGGAACAACCAGCCCCTGGCGAGTTTCGCGATGCGCCGGCCAGCACCAGTGAATCACGAAAGGAAGGCCGAGCAGCAGCAGGAGCCAGGGATGGGCGAGCGTCAGCATGCGGAGGTGACGTTTTCGACGCGGTGATGCGCGAGCCAGTGGCGAACGAGCGAGATCAAGGCGCGAGTTTGCGCCTCATCGAGCGACGTGGCGGCGGCGGGTTCAAAGGCGGCGCGATCGAGCCATTGCCCCGGACCGCTGGCGAAGCCGGTGGTGTGGCCGGTGCGGTCCAGAAAAGCGAGCCACGCCGGGCCGGTGAGCGAAGCGACGGTTTCGCGCGGAAAAGCCGTGAGAGCCGTGCGCTTCACGAGTACCGCGATTTCGGCTACAGCCCTCGCGCGCTGGCTGGGGTCCGCGAGCGCGGTTTCGTTTTGGACGAGCGCGGAGAGGGCTTCGCGCCGGTAGTAATTATGCAGCCAATGCAGGAGCAGCCGGACGACGCCCACTGCTGTAAGAACAGCCAAAGTGGCCAGCACCCAATACCACGCCGGAGCGGGCGGCCACCAAGGAATCGCGGGAGGCGCCACGATGTCGTTCAGGCGATCCAGGCTGGTGGGATCGGGGTTCACGGGTGCGGAGCGCTGAGGTGGCGGCGCAGTTGTTCGGCCACGTCCTCCGCGGTGCTGACCGGCAGCACGGGGACCTCGCGGTGGAGCAGATACTGCCGCGCCTGGGCGCGTTTTTTCGCGAAAGTATCGCGAAAGGACTCTCGCAGTGCCCCGCGGTTGGTATCCACTTCGAGCTGGCGCGCGCCGTCGCTCATCACGAGAGGGCCGGCATCCGGTAGATCGGTTTCGAAGGGATCGAAGACAAAAGCCACGAGCACGTCGTTGTGCTGCGCGATCGAGGTCATGAGGCGTCTCGTTTCACTCTCGTCGTCATTCGCTCCGTCGGTCACGACGCACACGAGGAAATCGTGCGTCGCGAGCCGCTGGGCCCGCCGCAGCGCTTCATTGAGCATGCCGGGTCGCGGGGCGATCTTCGCTTTGAGGGAAAGGGCCTGGTTTTGTTTCGCCACCGCCTGGAGAATCTCCATCACGCGGGCCCGGCTGCGATGGGGGCGCAATTCGATCACCTCGGAGTCATTGAAAACCACGGCGCCCACGCGGTCTTTTTGCGATAAGATGCGCCACGCACCGAGTGCGGCAAGCTCCGCTGCGGTGACGGACTTCATATTGTGCTGCGTGCCGAAAAACATGGTGATGCGCTGGTCCACCACCAGCAGCACGCTGCGCTCACGTTCTTCGGTGTAGACGCGCACATGGGGTGCGCGCAGGCGGGCGGTCACGCGCCAGTCCATGTTGCGGATGTCGTCGCCGTGGAGATAGCGGCGGATCTCTTCGAAATTCAGACCGCGCCCGCGGAGGCGCGAGGCGTGCCGGCCGGCGAGGATGGAATGCACGGGCTGGCGGGGGAGAAAGCTGAAGCCGCGGGCTTTGAATTGCAGGCGAGTGAGTTCGGCGAGATCCGCATACACGCCCGGCGCGGGCGGGCGAGGGGAAGCGGGCATGCTCGGCAGAATGGCTTCGTTCATAGAGAAATTCAGCGTAGAGACCTCGACGATTTCCTATCCCGTGGGGACATGACTCGCGCAAGAGGCAGTCTGGAGTGCGGTGGCTTGCCACCGCTCTGTGGTATGGCGGAGCTTGCTCCGCGTGGTTGGGACGGCGATCTCCATTGCGAACTGCATTCCCACCGCAGGCAGCAAGCTGCCTCGTGCCACAGAGCGGTGGCAAGCCACCGCACTCCAGACTGCGCCCGGTGCCGACGAAAGCGAATGCAGAGTCTCATGACAGGATCTGGCTGTTACGCCACGGCGACCTTTTTCAGGAGTTCGCCGAGCAGGTCGTCCGCGCTCTTGCCGTCGGCGCTGGCTTCGTAGCTGAGGATGAGGCGATGGCGCAGGCAACTGGGAACGACGGCTTGCACGTCTTCGGGGAGCACATGGTCGCGTCCCACGAGCCACGCACGAGCGCGGGAGGCGCGATCCAGCGCGAGGGTGCCGCGGGGGCTCGCCCCCACGTGGATCCATTTCTTGAGGTCGTCGCCATATTTCTCCGGATGACGCGTGGCACTGATCAAGTCGACGATGTAGCGCTCGATGGCGTCAGACGATTTTACCGCGAGCACTTCTTTGCGCGCATCGAGGATGGTCTGCGCGGGAATCTTGTCTTTCGGCGCCGCCGCGGTTCCGGCATCTTCATCGCGCACCAAGCGCAGGATCTTTCGCTCATCTTCATCGCTCGCGTAGCCGACAAAGACGTGGAGAAGAAAACGATCCATCTGTGCCTCCGGCAGCGGATAGGTGCCTTCCTGCTCGATGGGATTTTGCGTCGCCAGCACGAGGAACAGCTCAGGCAGCGCGTGCGTTTTTCCGCCGACCGTCACCTGCCGTTCTTCCATCGCTTCGAGCAGCGCGGCTTGAGCCTTCGCGGGGGCGCGGTTGATTTCGTCGGCGAGGATCAGATTTCCAAACACCGGCCCTTCCTGAAACGTGAATTTCCCGCTGGCACCTTCGCCGCTGTAAATTTCCGCCCCCGTGATGTCGCTCGGCAGCAGGTCCGGTGTGAATTGAATGCGCCGGAACTGGCTCTCCAGATTCTTCGCCAGCGTTTTGATCGTCCGCGTCTTGGCCAGCCCGGGCAGCCCCTCCATAAGGAGGTGCCCGTTGGCCAGCAGCGCAATGAGCAATTGCTCCACCACCGCGTCCTGACCGATGACGGACGCGCCGATGCGCTGCTTGAGATCGAGGATTTGGTCGCGGGTGGTCATGGAGTGAAGGGTGTGACGAAAGCCGCAGACGGCGAAGCGGTGTGCGAATGTTTGGAAAGTCGTCCTGTGCTCCGCCAAGGCGCGCCCTCGCTACCTTGCGGGAGCGAGGGCGAGATGATGAAAACGGGAGCGGATCAAACGAGCAGTCACTTGGCTTTGTTGGCAGACTGGAGCTTGTCGATCACCTGATCGATGGAGAAACTCGCGGGCCGCTGCCGGGGCGGGAAGTCCTTGTAGGTGGCGAGATAGGCACTGACCTTGGCCACCGCCGGCAGGATCAGAAAGGAATGCTCGATCGCGAACTTTTCCCAATAAGCCGAAGCGTCCCACGAATATTCATAGGGATCGGACTTGAGGTCGATCATGATCGGCGCACGCACCGCCGTGAGAGGCATACGCCAGACATTCATGCCCGTCGCGAGTTGGACTTCGAAGTGGTATTTAAAGCGGTCGTCGCGATACGCCAGGAGGTCGCCGTCGTCGCTGAAGTAAACGTACTCATGCCGGGCACTCGTCGGCGATTGGCCGGTGAGGTACGGAACCTGGTTATAACCGTCCAAGTGGACCTTGAAGGTTTTCGCGCCAGCCTTCACACCCTTCGTCGCGCTCTCGCGCAGATTCGGATCACCACCGGCGGCAGCGACGAGTGTCGGGAGCCAGTCTTCCGCCGAGAACAACTCGATGAAGTTGGTGCCCGGCTTGATGTGGCCCGGCCAGCGGATCAGCGCCGGGACGCGCACGGCGCCTTCCCAGCCCGTGTCCTTCTCGGAGCGGAAGGGCGAAGCGCCGCCGTCGGGCCATTGGTTTTTCATGGCGCCATTGTCGCTGGTGTAGATCACGATGGTGTTGTCCGCGATCTTCAGATCATCGAGCTGTTTGAGCAGATCGCCGACCATGGCGTCGTGTTCGGTCATGCCGTCGGCCTGAAGACCCAGGCCCGTCTTGCCTGCCGAGGCGGGCTTCAGGTGGGTGAACACGTGCATGCGGGTCGAGTTGAACCAGACGAAGAAGGGCTTATCGGCCTTGTGGCTGCGTTCGATGAAATCCTTGGCGGCGGCGAGGAATTCTTCGTCGACCGTTTCCATGCGTTTCTTCGTCAGCGGTCCGGTGTCTTCGATTTTTCCGTCCGCAAACGAATGCAGCACCCCGCGCGGTCCGAATTTTTTCTTAAACTCCGGATCCTTGGGGTAGTCGAGATTCTCCGGCTCCTCCTCGGCATTCAAGTGATAGAGGTTGCCGAAGAA
>FTCB01000119.1_pt1 | contig 13457 bp, 6 predicted proteins | sample 1639431 | NCBI WGS metagenome assembly FTCB01 (sample SAMEA3914864, study PRJEB12502) | metagenome | biome: forest; material: soil | place: USA | collected 2012-03-12 | depth 0.3 m
CTGGTAGTGGATTCGCAGCCGCCGCGCAATGGCCGTGGCGGCGGCGTTGCCGGTGGCGGGCCCATGTCCCTGCGCAACACCGTCGTGGCAGGCAATAGCGTCAATAGCGATGGAGTTCCGCCCGGCCTTGGCCCCGACCTCTACGGCAGCTACACTTCGCTCGGGCATAACCTCGTGGGCAAAAGCGATGACAGCACCGGCATCACGAACGGGACCAATGCCGATCAGGTTGGCACTGTTGCGGCGCCCCTCGCGGCGGGGCTGGCTTCGCCGGGTGATTTTGGAGGTCCTACGCCCACGCAGCCGCCGCTCACCGGCAGTCCGGTCATCGATGCCGGCGACGACACCCTCCTGGGAACCGACCAGCGCGGTTCGCCACGGCTCACTGGCGGTCACGTGGATATCGGTGCAGTGGAATCCGACCTTGCCTCGGCGGTCTTTTTCGACGTGCCCGCCAGTACCCTCGCCGAAACGGCGGGGACCATCAATGTGGTCGTTTCGCGCATCGGCGCTGGCGGCGCTGGTGAATCAGTGAGCTATGCCACCACTCCAGGCTCCGCGCAGTCCAACGTGGATTACATTGCCCGCGGTGGTACTCTGACCTTTGGCGCGGGTGAGGGGCAGAAGACCATCACCGTACCGATCGTTAATGACACGGAGGTGGAGGATGATGAAACTTTTACCGTCACGCTGTCCACACCTGGTGGAGGCACCACACTAGGCGGCCAGACTGTTCATACGGTCATCATTAAAAGTGATGATGTGCCGCCGCCCTCGGTGATTCAATTCGTGCAAGCATCCAGCACGGTGAATGAGCCCGAAGGGACGATCAGCGTCACCGTCCAGCGGACGAATGGGAGTTCCACGGCGCAAACCGTTCATTACACGACGGCGAATGGCACTGCGGCCGCTGGTTCCGATTTCACGAGCACGTCCGGCACGCTCACGTTTGCTGTCGGAGAAACTCAGAAGACGATCTCGATTTCCATCACCAATGATTCTGCGGTGGAAAACGACGAGAGTTTTACGATCGTTCTTTCACAGCCGGGTGTTGGAGCCGTCTTGGGGAGCCAAACCGTCCACACCGTCACTATCCACAGTGAAGATCTTCCGCCACACGGTACCATCGCTTTCGCGGTGGCCAGTGGCACGGCGACGGAACTCGACGGCACGCTCACGGTGACGGTCGCGCGGACGGGGTCCACCAATAATCAGGAGACGGTGCAATACACGACGGTCAACGGAAGCGCGGTCGCCGGGCTCGATTTCACCGCGACGAGCGGAACGCTCACCTTCGCGCCGGGCCAGCAGCAGGCGACGATCTCCATTCCCATCTTGAACGATGCGCTGCCCGAGGAAGATGAGACCTTTACCGTCATCCTCAGTAATCCCGGTGGCGGCGCAGACTTGGGAGCTGTAACGACGCAGACCATCACTCTCTTTAGCGAAGACCCGGGGGTACCGGCTTCGGGGGTAATCGCTTTTGCCAAAGATTCGACCACGGTCTCCGAGTCGGCGGGGACTGTCAGTGTGACCGTGGTTCGCAGCGGAGCAACACCGGCGGGAGAGTCCATCCAGTTCGCCACCTCGGACGGGACTGCGAAAGCGCTTCCATTTGGGACCGGTGACTACTTGGCAAACAGCGGAACATTGACCTTTGCCGAGGGCGAGACGCAAAAGACGATCACCATTACGCTGGTCGACGACGTCACGCAGGAACCTGACGAGACGTTTACGGTTGCGCTCTCCGCGCCGGGTGGAAGTGCCTCGCTCGGGACGCCAGCAACGCACACCGTGACCATTCATAGTAGTGATAACTCCCCTCCTTCGCATGGAACGATTTCGTTTGGCATGCCGAGCAGCACGGTCTCGGAAGTCGATGGGTCCATCGAGATTACCGTGATTCGCGGGGGTGGCACGCCGGCCGGAGAAACGGTGAATTATTCCACGCAGTCCGGCTCGGCCTCGGTGGGAAGCGATTTTACCATGACGTCGGGATTTCTTACCTTTGACGCGGGTGAAACTCAGAAGAAGATCGTCGTGCCGATCCTCAATGATGATTTGGTGGAGAACGACGAGACTTTCACGGTCAAGCTTTCCTCGCCCAGCCCTGGAGCGGGTCTGGGGACCGTGACCACGCATACGGTGACCATTGTTAGCGAAGATGCGTCCTTAGCCATCGTGAATTTCGCGGAGGCGAATAGCTCAGTCACCGAAGCGGCCGGAACGGCGACCGTCAGCGTAGTGCGCGGAGGCGACACGACCGTGCCAGTCACGGTTGAGTATGGCACTGCTGCTGGCACAGCCACGGCGGGCACCGACTACACGACAACGTCCGGCACGCTCACCTTTGCGGCTGGCGAAACGCAAAAGGACATTTCGATTCCGATTCTGAGCGATGCTCTCTTTGCGGAGCCGGATGAGACCTTTACCGTGATCCTGACGAATCCCGGTGGTGGTGCCATTCTGGGGACACCGGCCACGCACACGGTGACCATTCAAGGAATCACGCTTGTCCTTCCCTCGATTGCTTTCGGCCAAGCTTCCAGTGTGGTCAATGAGGAGGACGGTAGCGCGGCCATTGCGGTGAACCTCACGAACGGATCCACGTCGGAGTGCAGTGTGCATTACGCTACCGCCAACGGGACCGCCATGGCTCCAGGCGACTACACCTCCACCTCCGGCACGCTCACCTTTGCCGCGGGCGAAACGCAGAAGATCCTCCACGTTCCCATCAAGCTGGACCATGTGGCGGAGTCGACCGAGAGTTTTTCGGTGATTCTCTCGGATGCGGCAGGCGGCGCGTCGCTGGGGGCCATCACCAGCCATCAGGTGCACATCAACGACTCGTCCAGCTCGAACCTCGCTTTTGTTGGATTTGAGACCAGCTCGATAAAGGTTGCGGAACGCGTGGGGGGCGGAGCTATCCGAGTACGACGCTTCGGGGCTTTGAACCTTCCAGCCTCGGTGCACTATTCTTTCGGAGATGGCACCGCCATTCGTGGGACCGATTTCGACGCCGATGATGGCGATCTCGTCTTTGGTACCTTCCAAACGGCCCAGACGATTTACTTCCAGTGCAAGCATGACCGCACCACGGAAGGTCCTGAGCATTTCACCGTTACGCTTTCCAATCCCGGCAGTGACACAGCGCTCGATGAAATCACCACGGTCGTGGTGACTTTGACAGATAGGGCTTCGCCTTCAGCTACGTTCGTGGGGATTGCCACATGCGAAGCCACATCGGATCGAGCTTTTGTGACCGTTACCGCTACGGGCTTGGCCCATTTCTCCGCGCAGGTGAAGTTTGGCGCGAGCACGTATCGGCTATCGGGCGATGTCAGTAGCGGTTTCGCCTCCTTCAGCAAGAATGTGAACCGCAACGTTGGCTCGATGGACTTCTACGAGGTGCCGGATGGAGATGGCCATGCCATCACTGGCTACGTCACCAAGCCATTGTCGACAGATCGATATGACTTTCACCTCGAGCGTCTTGCCAAAGGAACGGCGGCCAATCCGGTGGCGGGGGCTGGTTACTATACGGCGGTCTTCGGCACAGAAACGCCCACTCCGCTTCACGGCTATCTCACCGCCAAAGTTCGCGCCAACGGCAGCGTGACGCTTTCCGGCGCGACGCCTGATGGCAAAGCGATCAGCCAAAGCACTGGCCTCACGGAGGATGGAAATCTGGTCCTCTTTTTTGCGCCGTATCCCAAGCAGAACGGGCACCTGGCAGGCGTGGCGCGGCTCGACGCAGCGGGAAGCCTTCCTTTTGCCGGGGACCTGCAGTGGAACACGGATGGCGCGCTGGAAGCTTTCCAAGGGGATACCTACGATCTGACGCTGCAAGGCGCTCCCTATGTTCGCACCACGGGTCGCCCGCTTGATGATTTCGATGCGACCAGCGGCGCCGGTCTCGCGCATCTCTCGGGAGGTGGGCTGAGCAGCGATTTGGATTTGGCCTTTACCTTGCAGGCTAAGAGCCGGGTCACGGTGCCATCGGATCCGCATCGCCTGCAATTGCGCATCAATGCCGCCACTGGGGTGTTCACAGGCTCGTTCCTGCATCCCGATGGCAAGCGCCACGCGCTCCGCGGCGCCTGCGTACCGCAATCTGGTGCCCTGCCGGATATTGCGGAGGGTGTGTTTGTTGGTCCTTCGGGCGCCGGCATCGTGGAATTGGCACCCAATGGGCCCTAGAGGAGACCCAAAGCGTGCCGAACTGGTTGGGGCGAAAAATAAAACCCCTTAGCGTCCGTTCATTTGCGAGGTAATAGAAGAACCGTCGCCTGTGAACTCTCGCTGCTGCCTCTCATTCCTCCTGCCCGGCATTGCGCTGCTGCTCCCGGCTGCGCCGTTGTCGGCCGCGGCCCCGGAAGCGGTCGAGTTTTTTGAAAAGAAGATCCGGCCGCTGCTCGCGGAGCATTGCCAGGATTGCCACGGCGAGAAAAAGCAGAAGGGCGGCCTGCGGCTCGATACGCGCGCCGGGTGGACCGCTGGCGGTGACAGCGGCGCAGCGATTGTGCTGGGCAAGCCCGAGGAGAGCCTGCTCATCAAAGCCGTGCGTTACACGGACAAGGATCTGCGCATGCCGCCGAAGGACAAAGGCGGGCAGCTCACGGCGGCGGAAGTGGAGGCGCTGGAGCAATGGGTGCGCGCGGGGGCGATCGATCCGCGGGAGGCCGTGGCGAAGATCGGTGGCATGACGGAAAGCGAGGCGCGCTCCTGGTGGTCCTTTCAGCCGGTGCGCCCGCCGCCGCTGCCGCGGGCGGAACATCCCGTCGACGCGTTTATCGATGCCAAGATCGCTGTGGCTAAGTTGCCCACGGCGCCGGCGGCGGATGCACGCACGCTGCTGCGCCGGATGACCTTCGATTTGATCGGCCTGCCGCCTGCGGCGGAGCAGATTGCGGATTTTGAAAAAGCTTACGCGCTGGATCCTCAAGCCGCGGTCGAGCAACTCGCGGATCGGCTCCTTGCTTCACCGCAGTATGGCGAGCAATGGGCGCGGCATTGGCTCGATGTGGTGCGCTACGCGGATTCGCTGGACGATCGCGGACGCGGGAAGGACGGCGATATTCTCGACTCGTGGCGCTACCGCGATTGGGTGGTGCAGGCGTTCAACCGCGACCTGCCCTACGACCAATTCATCACGGATCAAATCGCGGGAGATCTGCTCGCAGCGCGCGAGTGGGACCCGGGCAAGGTGGTGGCGACGGCGATGTATGCCATCGGCAACTGGGGTAATGGCGACGCGGATAAGGAGAAAGTGCATACGGACATCGTGGACGATCAGATCGACGTGACGGGCCGCGCTTTTCTCGGTCTCACGCTCGGCTGCGCGCGGTGTCATGATCACAAATTCGATCCCATCACGCAGCGCGATTACTATGGGATGGCGGGTTTCTTTTTCAGCAGCCGCATCCTGGCCCGCTTTGCGAGCAAGGGCGATGGCGAGCGGCTCGCGCGCTGGCCGCTGCTGCCGGCGGAAGAATTGCAGCGCCGCGAATTGGCGAAGCAGCGCATCGCGGAAATCGACGCGATTTTGTCCGGCAGCCTGCAACCGCTCACGGACTTCCGGCGGGACATCCTCGGCAAGCCCGGGCTGCACGGCTGGTCGCCGAAGGGCGCGGACAATCCGTCGGTGGTGATCAACACGACGAATGTCGAGCAAGCCTTCATCACCATCAAATTGCCGGCGCGCGCCATCGCGCTGCACCCGGGAAAGAAACTCGCGGCGACCGCGGTGTGGAAGAGTCCGGTCGCGGGCAAGGTGCGCGTGAGCGCGAAGCTGCGCGATGCGGATCCGAATTGCGGCAATGGCATCGAGTGGGAACTGCGGCGCGCCGGAGCCAAGCTCGGCGCGGGCGCGATGGACAATGGCGGCAGCGCGGAATTTCCGGAAACGGAGACGGAGGTGAAAAAGGGCGACCTCGTGCAATTGATCATCCGTCCACGCGGCGAGTATTCCTGCGACTCCACGCAGACGGAATTTTTGCTGCGCGGCGAGGACGGCACGGTGTGGGACCTGCGCGACACGCTGGTGAGCGGGGCGCCGCAGGGCTTCGATGGCGTTTGGTGGATTTGCAGCGGTGAAGGCTCGGAACTCGGCGGCAATCCCGCCAGCAGCACCACGCTCAACGAGGAAAAGCAGCGGCTCACCGCCTCGCTGGCCAATGACCAATTCACGCAAGGTCTGCAGGAGGGCGGCATTCCCGCGACGGTGTGGGAAGGTTTTCACGACGCCAAGATTCATCAGCGTGGCCGCTACGATCGGCTCGGCGACACGGTGCCGCGTTCCTTTCCCGCCATTCTCGCGCCGGAGTTGCCGAAGATCCCCGGCGGCAGCGGTCGGGTGGAGCTGGCGCGCTGGGTGGCGAGCGCCACGAATCCGCTCACTGCGCGCGTGATGGTGAATCGCTTGTGGCAGCACCATTTTGGCGAGGGACTCGTGCGCACGGAAAACAACTTCGGCAAGCTCGGCACACCGCCCACGCATCCGGAGTTGCTTGATTGGCTGGCGTCGGAACTCCTCAAGTCGGGCTGGAGCGTGAAGCATGTGCAGCGGCTCATCGTCACCAGCGCGGCCTATCGTCGTGCCACGTCGTTCGGGTTCGGCACGTCATCATTGCCGTATAACGGTTCGAAGGTGCGAGCCGCCGAAAGTGGAACGGGTTTTCAACCCGTGGCCCCAGAACCAAACGAAGCCGCTCACACCGTTTTTCTTCGCGACCCCGACAACTTCCTCCTCACCCACTTCCCCCGTCGTCGCCTCACCGCGGAGCAGATGCGCGATGCGATGCTCGCGGTTACTGGTGAACTCGACTCCACCATGGGTGGAACGAGTGTGCTCGATCTGAATTCGCACCGCCGCACGCTCTACATCACCAGCGTTCGCAGCAACCGGTCCGATTTTAAATCGCTCTTCGACGGCGCGGATTCCACGGGCGTAGTGGAGCAGCGCACGGAGTCCACTGTGGCGCCGCAAGCACTGTGGCTGATGAATCATCCCTTCGTCATCGATCGCGCGAAGGCTCTGGCGGCGCAGGTGGTCGCACAGCCCGGCGATCGCGACGCCCGGCTCGCGTGGCTCTTCAGCCGTCTCTTTGCCGCGCGCGCCACCGACCACGATCGCGCCCTGGCCGCGCGCGCCGTGGGCGAGGGGATGGCGGCGGTGCAATGGGAGCCTTTCTGCCAGGCCCTGCTCTGTTCCAACCAATTCATTTATGTGGACTGACCCGCTCTCCCGCCGCCAGGTGCTCTCCCGCTTTGCCAATGGGTTTGGCCTGCTCGGGCTCGCCTCGCTGTTTTCTGCGGAAACCTTTGCCGCCTCTCCGCTCGCCGTTCATCAGCCGTTATTCGCGCCGCGCGCCAAGCGCGTGATCTTCCTCTTCATGTCGGGCGGTCCGTCGCACGTGGACCTGTTCGATCCCAAGCCGAAGCTCGGCGAATTGAACGGCCAGCCGCTCCCGTTCGAGAAGCCCAAGCTGGAGCGCACCAAGACCGGCAACCTCTACGGCTCACCCTACCGTTTTCAAAAGTACGGGCAGAGTGGCATCGAAGTGAGCGAGCTCTTCCCGCACACCGCGCAGTGCGTCGACGACCTCTGCGTCATCCGCTCCATGGTCGCGGACAACATCAACCACAATGGCGCGTGTTTGCAGATGAATACCGGCGAGCAGGCGTTCTCGCGGCCCTGCCTCGGTTCGTGGCTTCTCTACGGTCTCGGATCCGAAAATCAAAACCTCCCCGGCTTTGTCGTCCTCTCCCCGGCGCAGCCCGCGCAAGGCGCGCCGCTGTGGAGCAGTTCTTTTTTACCCGCGGCGTACCAAGGCACGCTGGTGAACGATCTGAAAAAGCCCATCGCCAATCTCGGCAACGGCCGCTTCACCTCCGATCTCCAGCGCCGGCAGCTCGACTGGCTGCGCGACCTGAATGAAGAGCACGCTGCCACCCGCTCCGAGGATTCGCGCCTCAGCGCCCGCATCGAGTCCTTCGAGCTCGCTTTTCGCATGCAACGCGAGGCTCCCGAGGCCTTCGACACCAGCCGCGAAAGTGAGGCTACCCGCAAGCTCTACGGTCTCGACCACCCGCTCACCGAAACCTTCGGCCAGCAATGCCTGATGGCTCGGCGTCTGGTGGAGCGCGGCGTCCGCATGGTGCAGGTCTATCACACGCAAACGTCGAAGCGCTCGAGTTGCCAGCTTTGGGACCAGCACTCGAATCTCACCGTGGAATTGCCCAACAATTGCGCCGCCACCGACCAGCCCATTGCCGGCCTGCTGCGCGATCTGAAATCGCGCGGCTTGCTCGACGACACGCTCGTCGTCTGGGGCGGCGAGTTTGGCCGCACGCCCACCGCGGAGGGCGGCAATGGCCGCGAGCATCATCCCTTCGGTTTTACCATGTGGCTGGCCGGCGGCGGCATCCGCGGCGGAATGGCCTACGGCGCCACCGATGATTTCGGCTGGCACGCCGTGAAAGACAAAGTCCACGTGCACGATCTGCACGCGACCATTCTCTATTTGATGGGCCTCGATCACGAAAAGCTCACCTACCGCTACGGCGGCCGCGACTATCGGCTGACGGATGTGTCCGGCCGGGTGGTGCGGGATATTCTGGCGTAGGGCCTCCTTGGGACGAAACCAAAACCCCGGCTTGACGCCCTGCCTTGTGCCCCGGCTAATACGCGCCTTTTTGCGGGGCTGCCCGCAATGACCCAACCAAACAATGAAGCTTCGCGTATTTTCCGCGGCCCTTTGGGCCATCACGACACTTGCCCTTGCGCCGTCCACCCATGCGCAACAGCAGTTGCCCCCGGTTAAAAGTATCGAGGTTCAGTTCGTCGGTCCCCAATCCGTTTCCAAGGAAAAGATTCTCGCCAACATGCGCACTCGGGTGGGCAAACCGTACTCCTCCACCGTCACCGAGGAAGACGTCCGCAACCTTTACGCCACCAACAACGTCACCAATGTTCGCATCTTCGGCGAGCCGCAGGGCGATGGCGTGAAAGTGATCGTCGTGGTGCAGACGAAGAGCACGGTCTCCGAGGTGCTCATCAACGGTGTCACGCGTTTCAAGCCGGGTAAAATTCGCGACCAGATCAACACGAAGCCCGGTGACGCGCTGAGTGAATCGGCCCTGAATGCCGACAAACAAAAGATCATCGAATACTATCAGGGCAAGGGCTACGGCGATGTGGATGTCACGTTCCACACGAAGGCCACCGATGCCACGGGCACCGCGCAGGTCACCTTCGATGTCGCCGAGGGCGTGCGCAGCAAGATCGACAACGTCAATTTCGAGGGCAACACCGTCCTTTCGCGCAAGCAGTTGTTGAAGGTCATCAAGACCAAGCACAAAGGTCTTCTCCAAATCTTTTCCAGCACCGCCGGCAAGCTGAACAGCGACCAGCTCGAGGCCGACCGCGAGGCCATCCGCGCGCTGTACAACAGCAAGGGCTACATCGACGCTGAGGTGCGCGAACCGGCGATCGTGCGTCACGACCAGAAGGTCGATGTGACTTTCCCCGTTGTGGAAGGCCGCGAATACCGCGTGGGCAAAGTGACCTACTCCGGCGCGCGCGTGTTCCCGCTGGATGAACTCACCAAGGGCCTCCAGCTCAAGGCCGGTGGCGTTTATTCGCCGCAGGGTCTGGCGGCGGATCGCAAGGCGCTGGGCGACCTCTACGGCTCCAAGGGCTACCTCGATCTGCAGGTTTCCGCCACGCCGTCCCCGGGTGGCGCGGGTATCGTGAACGTGGATTTCCGCCTCGACGAAGGCATCCAGTACTACGTCGACAAGGTGAACATCGCGGGCAACACGCGCACGAAGGACAAGGTCGTCCGCCGCGAATTGCCGCTCGCCCCGGGCGACATCTTCAACACCAACCGCATGCAGGCCGGCCAGGCGCGGTTGGAAAACCTCAAATACTTCTCGAAGGTGGACGTGCGTCCCGCCGAGCCGCTCATCTCGGTGCCGGGCCGCCGCGACCTGGATGTGGATGTGACGGAAACGCGCACCGGCTCCTTCAACTTCGGCGCGGGCTTCAGCTCCATCGACAACCTGCTCGGCTTCGTCGAACTCACACAAGGCAACTTCGACGTCGCCGGTTGGCCGCGCTTCCAGGGCGCCGGCCAGAAATTCCGGGTGCGCGCGCAGTACGGCACGCAACGCAAAGACTTCATCATCTCGCTCACGGAGCCGTATTTCCTCGACCAAAAGCTCTCGCTCGGCGGCGAGCTCTACTATCGCGACGCGAGCTACACGAGCAGCGTGTATGACGAGCGCCGTTACGGTGGCGCCATCTCCCTGCGCAAGCCGCTGGGCGAGTTCACCGCCGGCCGCCTCGAATACCGTCTGGAAGAAGTGGGCATCCACAATTTCGACGATGGCGTCTCCCAGGAGATTCGCTCCGAGGAAGGCGATTTGCTGAAAAGCCAAATCAGCCTCGGCGTGACCAACGACACCCGCGACCGCATTTATATTCCGCGCCGTGGTCACCGCATCGATGCGCAGGCTTACTTCTCTGGTCTCGGCGGCGACGAAAAGATCTACGGCTTCGATCTCGAAGCTTCGCAATACATTCACCTGCCGGGTGACACCATCCTTACCCTTGAGGCGCAGGTGGCCGGTGTCGATGGCTGGGGCAGCGACGACCGCGTCCCGATCTTCGATCGCCTCTACCTCGGTGGCCCGAACAGCCTCCGCGGCTTCAGCTATCGCGACGTGGGCCCGAAGGACGAAAATGGCGAGCCGGTCGGTGGCCGCACCCTGGCGCGCTTTACGGTGGAATATACCTTCCCCATCGTGGAAAGCGTCCGCGGCGCCATCTTTTACGATGCCGGCTTCGTCAATCGCGCCTCCTGGGATTTCGGCACCGGCAACATCAACAGCGACGTCGGCATCGGCTTGCTCTTGGAATTGCCGGCCCTCGGCCCCATCCGTATCGACTACGGTATCCCGATTCAGGCTGACAAAGACAACGACTCGAGCGGCAAATTCCAATTCAACGTCGGCTACAAATTTTGAACGGTTGCGGAAGCAACCGGTCTGCATGAGATCTTAATTTCCAATGAAAAACTCCACCATACTCCTTTGCCTTGCTGCCACCCTCGCTCTTGGAGCCTCCGCCATGGCCGAGCTCAAGATCGGCACGGTGAACATGAAGAACATCTTTTCGAACTACTATAAGACGAAGGATGCCGACGTGAAGATGAACGAAACGCGCAGCACCCTGAAGCGCGATGTCGATGAACAGACGGCCAAGATCAAGGCCATGGAAGACGACATTAACAAGGACACCGAGGAGCTGAAGAAGCCGGAGATCAGCGAGGCCAAGAAAGCGCCCATCGCCAAGGGTTTGGAAAAGAAGATCGCCGATTACCGCGTCGCCTCCAAGGCCCGTCAGGATTTCGTGGATGAGAAGACCAAGCAGATCGAAAGTCTCATCCTCCGCATGCGCAACGGCATCGTGGAAGACATCACCAAGGTGGTCATGGATCGCGTGAAGGCCGACAACTACGACCTCGTGTTCGACGTGTCCGGCTTCAGCGTGAACAATGTGCCGGTGGTCATGTTTGCCAAACCGGATTGGGATTTCACGAAGGACATCATCGAGAAGCTGAACTCGGATAAGCCTTCCTCCTCGGCGGCCGCGGACAAGACCGAAAAGCCTGAGGAAGCCACCCCGGCTGTCGCGCCGAAACCGGAGAAGGCCGCGCCCACACCGAAGAAGAACAAGTAAACTTCCCGTGGAAATGACTGTGTCAGAGCTGGCCGCCCTTATTGGCGGCCAGCTTGCTGTCGGGACGGATGGTTCCGCCCCGATCACCGGCGCCGCCGCGCTCGCCGAAGCGGAGCCGGGCGATATCACGTTCTTTGCCAACGTGGCGTATCTCCCCGCGTTGCGGAAATGCCGCGCGACGGCGGTGTTGGTACCGGCTGATTTTGCGGAAGCGGTGACTCCGATCGCGATCACGTGTGCCGATCCCGCAGCTGCCTTTGCGCAGTTTCTGGCGAAGGTCGCACCGCCGCCGGTGGTGTTTGCACCGGGCATTCATCCCACCGCCATCATCGGCGAGGGCGTGAAACTCGGCGAAGGCGTGAGCATTCAACCCTATGTGGTGATTGAGGAAGGCGCGGAAATCGGCGACGGCACGCTCCTCGGGGCGCAGTGCTATATCGGTCATCGGGCGCAAATTGGGACGCAGTGCCAGCTGCATGCCCGCGTCACGGTGGGCGAACGGTGCGTTGTCGGGAATCGAGTCATCCTTCATGGAGGCGTGGTGCTGGGGACGGACGGCTTCGGCTACGAGTTTCAAGATGGGAAACACGTCAAAGTTCCTCAAACGGGAATTGTGCAAGTGGATGATGATGTGGAGATTGGAGCGAATACCTGCATTGATCGGGCCCGCTTTGGCCGTACCTGGATCCAAGCCGGCACCAAAATCGATAATCTGGTGCAAGTTGGTCATAATGTGGTAGTTGGGAAGCATAGTATCCTCTGCGGCCAGGTTGGGATCTCTGGCAGCACCCGGCTCGGGAACTTTGTGACCGTGGCCGGGCAAGTCGGCATTGCCGGGCACCTGGAGATTGGCGACAAAGCGACGCTGGCGGCACAGGCCGGAGTTACTAAGTCACTACCGGGTAATGAGATATACATGGGATATCCCGCCCAGCCGGCCAAGGAATTCCGGGAGCAGAACGCCCGGATCCGCAATCTGGAGCGCCTTCGCCGCCGGGTAGCCGAGTTGGAGCAGATTTTGAGCGCGCAGATGAAAAGTTTGCCTCCCAAGACCTGAACGCTTGTCGCGCCCCCCCTGTCGCCTATTTTTCCGGGGTAGTTACTCGGAAATGACCAAGCGTAAGACACAGAAGAAAGAGCGCAAAGCGAAGCGACCCGCCACCAAGCGGCACTTCATGGTGCCGCGTGGCGAACTGCAGCGGCAGTTCGATTTCAGTACCGAGGGCGAGCACTTCGATCTGCGCGAGATCTTCGATCGTCTGAACGCGCGCTACTTCGACAACAAATTGCGCCGCTACAAGATCGTGTGGGGCCGCCGGCGCCGGCGGAAGCCGCAGAGCTACATCGTTTTCGGCAGCATCCAGGAGCAGGACCGCCTCATTCGCATTCATCCACTCCTCGATCGCGAGTTCGTCCCGAAGTGGTACATCGATTACGTCGTCTTCCACGAAATGCTGCACGCGTTCGTGCCGGACAAATACGATCGCGCCGGACGCCGCATCATCCACCACCAGGGCTTCCTCGATCGCGAGCGCACTTTCCGCTACTATCGGCGCGCAGTAGAGTGGGAGCGGCAAAATCTCGCGCGCTTTCTGCGCTGAGGAATTGGGTCCACGAATCGTCGGGCGCCGGTTCGAATGGGAGCGCCGCCGCCGGGAGCGCCGACGTCCTCAGTCGGCTTCTTCATAGCGCGAAGCGCCAAGCTCAATGC
>FTCB01000649.1_pt1 | contig 13396 bp, 11 predicted proteins | sample 1639431 | NCBI WGS metagenome assembly FTCB01 (sample SAMEA3914864, study PRJEB12502) | metagenome | biome: forest; material: soil | place: USA | collected 2012-03-12 | depth 0.3 m
GGCCAAGCGCCTGCGTTTTACCAGCAGCATTCAGGAAGGCGTGGATGGCTCGCAGGTGGCCTTCATTGCCGTGCCTACGCCGCCGCAGCCGGACGGCTCGGTGGACATGACTTTCATCGAACGCGTCGCTCGCGAAATCGCCGGTGCGCTCAAGCCGGGCGAATACCGTGTGATTGTGGACAAAAGCACGGTGCCGGTGAAAACCGGCGAGCGCGTGTATGCCACCATCCAGCGCTACAATCGCGAGGCGTCTTTCGACGTGGTGAGCAATCCGGAATTTCTCCGCGAAGGCTGCGCCGTGCCCGATCTCATGGAACCGGATCGCATCGTCTTCGGCAGCAACAGCGACAAGGCGACGGATCTGATGAAGCGCATCTATGAGCCGTTCAAAGCGCCCATCTTCGTCACCGACATCGCCAGCGCGGAGCTCATCAAGCACGCGGCGAATTCCTTCCTCTCGCTGAAGATCAGCTACATCAACGCGCTCTCCGCGATTTGCGAAGCCAGCGGCGCGGATGTGGAACTCGTGGCCGACGGCATCGGCATGGACAAGCGCATCGGCCGGCACTTCCTAAACGCGGGCCTCGGCTACGGTGGCTCGTGTTTCCCGAAGGACGTGAAGGCGTTCATCGCCATCGCCGAGGAACTCGGCGTGCCCTTCAACCTCATGAAGGAAGTCGAGCGCATCAATGCCGCGCAGCTGGAGCGTTTCCTGCGCAAAATGCGCGACGGGCTCTGGGTGCTGAAGGAAAAGAAGATCGCCGTGTGGGGCCTCACGTTCAAGCCCGACACCGACGACGTGCGCAACAGCGTGCCGATCGAATTGATCAATCGCCTCGTCGAGGAAGGCGCCCACGTCACCGCCTATGACCCGAAGGGCATGGAGAAGGCGCGCGAATTCAAGCTCATCCCCGACGGCGTGAAGCTGGCCAGCAACCCGCTCGAAGCGGTGGAGGGCGTGGAAGCGCTCGTGCTCGCGACGGAGTGGAAGGAGTTCGGCCAGGTGAACCTCGAAGAGGTGAAGAAGCGCATGCACACGCCGTTAGTGTTCGATGGCCGCAATCTTTTCGACCCGCGCACGATGGCAGGCCTCGGCTTTATCTACTACGGCGTCGGGCGATCCGGGAAATAGCGCCGAAAAACTCCAGCCTTTGCGCGGATGATTTCCACAGCCTTTGAGCGGTGGAAGCGGGCCTGCGCACGTCAGCGTCAGTTCGCCGGAGGAGCGTCGGGGTAGTCCTCCGGGTTGAGCTTTCTGCCGACGAGGCGTCCCAGGATCCAATCGAGTGAGAGCTTGCCAGGGCCGAAGGCCAGGACGATCAGCGCGGTGTAGAGGAACGGGAACGGCGCCTGGTCCGTAAACGATTGATCGCCTTGCCAGAAATTGTTCCAAAAGTCTTTGAGGCTGTCTTTGTGCGCCGTCAGATAGGCCACCACCATGGGAATAATGACGGAGATTGCGGCCGCGCGGGCAAAAAGACCCGCCGCCAGCAATAGTCCTCCAATCATCTCGGTCCAGCAGACCAGATAGGCATTAAATTGAGGCCAGGGAATGCCGAGCTTGGTAAAAAGCACCACCGGATCCATGGCGTCGGGGTCGGTGGTGCCGACGTTGTGCCACTTGCCTTGACCGGCCCGGAAAAGCAGCCACCCAAAAAATACGCGAATGACCAGCAACAGCACCGGCTGCAAATAGGAGATGATGCAGGCAAACCGGAGGTACAGCCGATTGGTAAAACAAAGAAAGTTCATAGTGGGTTCAGTTCAATGGGTTGGTTGCTATTCGCCTAAACGAGTCTCACCGCCCCCGTGGGCGGATCGCAGATCCGGCATTGCTGACGGGCGCGCGCCATGTGGCGCGCCGAAGTCTTTTGAGAAAAGCAAGTCCGGCAGCGATTGCACAGCCCAGAGTTCTTGGTCCGGAAGGGCACGTCACCCCTCTGAGAGGCGTTCGGCAGCCGCTTATTCCCACAGCGGAGGCCTCACCCTGGTACTTCAAAAAAATTGAATACCAGACGGAGTGTGCCCCTGCCCCTACATTCCAAACAAATCCTGCATGCTGCAAAGTAGGCCCTTCATCATCAAATAAGCCGTCGCCTTGATCCGATTGAGGGTGCTCGATTTCGCCACGAGATCGCGGCGCATGGCGCGCCAGTTGGTGGCGTTGCCGACGTTGCAGGAGAGCGAGATGGATGGGGAGAGCATTTGCGTGGTGTGCCACCAGCCGCTGGGAATGAAGAGCGTTTCGCCGGGCTCCAGCACGAAGACGGCGGGGCGGGCGTCGGCGAACCGCGGGAATTTTTCCAAGTCGACTTTATGAATATCCGCACACTGCGAGACGTTCGGCACATCGGGCCGAGGATACAGCAGCGGCGTCTGGCCGGGATCGTAAACGTAGAATTCCTTGCGGCCATGGAACTGCATGAGGAAGGCGTGGGTGTGGTAGCCATCCCAGTGCAGCACCGGAAAACCGCGTCCCGAGCCGCCGAGATAAAACTCGATGGCGCAGCCGCGGTGAAACAGATCGCGGAAGACGGCATTGCGGAAGGGGCGCGTCATCCAGTTGGGCCGAAAGAATTTGGAGTCCGGACGGATGTCCTCCCAGAGCTCCGGGAAATGCTCCTTCACCACTTGGTTGCGGAGATAGGGCGCGGGGTTCGCCGGGTCGGAGGCGAGCACGGCTTCCACGAATTCCTTCAGCTTCCACTTCCGGCCATCGATCTCGAACTCCTTGTCCGGAAAGCGCTCGGCGAAAAATTGCGGCGTCCATTTTCCCAGCGCCGGCCAGTCGGCCAGGGCGTCCTGGAGCACGACGGGACGGTTGGCGCATTCGTAATCGCGATAGAATTCGCGATAGCTGACCCCGGATCGCTTTTCGACGACGGGCGCGGTCGCAGGGGACGAAGCTGGGCTGATGACGGCACTCATGACGGGTCCATTCTTGCAGATGGCGTACCGCGTGGCACGGCAGAAAATGAGCCCTTCGGCAAATGGCCCGCAACTTCGCCGGCTGGGAGGGGTAAAGAGAGATGGCCATGGGAAAATGAAATCCTCAAAGCGCAGCCTTTCCTCCGCGGCGCTTTTCCTCTTCTCTCCCGCGCCAGTATCCCGTGATTCAAACGCGCAGCCTGACCAAATCCTTCGGCAACCTTGTGGCGGTCTCCAGCCTCGACCTGGACGTCCCACAGGGAGAATTTTTCGCCTTTCTCGGCCCTAATGGCGCCGGCAAAACGACCACCATCAAGATGCTCGCGGGGCTGCTGAAGCCGTCCTCGGGCTCGGCGGTGGTGGGCGGATTCGACATGCAGCGCGAACCGGAAAAGGCGAAAGCGCAGCTCGCCTATGTACCGGATTTTCCCTTTACCTACGACAAGCTGACCTCCGTGGAATTCATGCAGTTTGTCGGCGACATCTTTGGCCTGCGGCAGAGCGATATCGACTCGCGCACCGAGGAGCTCTTCGATCGCTTTCATTTGCAGGACTACCGTCATGAGTTGACGGAAAATCTTTCCCACGGCACGCGGCAGCGCCTGGTGATTAGCAGCGCGCTGCTGCACGAGCCGCAGGTGCTCGTCATCGATGAGCCCATGGTGGGACTCGACCCGATGCACGCGCGCATCGTGAAGGACGAATTCAAGGCGCGGTCCAAGGCGGGGATGACGATCTTTCTCAGCACGCACCAGCTCAGCGTGGCGGAGGAGCTCGCCGACCGCATCGGCATCATCCACCGCGGGCAACTGATCGCGCTCGGCACCGTGGAGCAGCTCCGCGCGATGAGCACGGAAAAGGGCGCCCTCGAAAATGTCTTCCTCTCGCTCGTGGACGCGGAGGAGCAGCTCCGCGAGCGGAAGATGACGTAGCTGCGACCGGAAGGTCGCAGATGTTTGTCTGGTTACAGTGCAAGTGTCTGCGACCTTCCGGTCGCAGCTACGTGTTCCTCACTTATTCATCGCCGCCAGCACCTCGGGATCGCGCACATCGGCCCAGTCCCCCTGCAACTCCACCACGCGCACCACACGCCCGCTTTGCGCCAGCTCGCGAATGGCATCCGTGAGTTCATACTCGCCGCGCGGCGATAGCTTCAGCTTCGCGGTGAATTCAAAAATGCTCGGGCGGAACGTATACACGCCCGCATTGTACCAGGGGCTCGGCGCTTTGCCCGCCGGCTTCTCGATCAGGTCCGTAAGCTCGAAGCGCTCATTCACCACCACGCACCCACCCTTGGCGATTTCCCCTTCATTGTGCTTCACGCTCACCAGCGCCTCGGAGTCGCCGAGATCCACGAGCCGCGTGTAGTTGGAAGGCGTGATGAGAATGTCGCCGTAGCTCAGCACAAAGGGATCGCTCCCCGCGAATTTCTTCGCCAGCTCCACCACGCGCCCCGTGCCATCCTGCACCACCTGGGTCTCGTAGTCCACGCGCACTCCGAAACGCGACCCGTCGCCGAAATATTCGCGCACCACTTCTGCGCGATAGCCCACAATGAGCAGGAAATCCGTGACCCCCGCCGCTTTCAGTCCCTCCAGGATATGCTGCAAAATGGGCTTCCCGTGCACCTCCAGCATGGGCTTCGGCAAATCATTCGTAAGCTCCTTCATCCGCGTGCCTTTGCCCGCGGCCAGGAGCACCGCTTTGGTGACTCGTGCTGACATGGCCCCACCTTGGGCCGCGGGCCCACCCTTCGGCAAGTGGAAGAAGCGATTTCCCCGATTGAAGAGCCGGCCGCGCTCCTAGTTTGAACACCTGGCAAAAATTGAAGACAAAGTTTCGCGCGTTTGGCGCTTTTATGTTACTATCTCCTTTATGCCCAAATTGACTCATCTGGCCGTCTGCCTGCTGGGGTTCCTTGGCCTGCTCGCCGCCCCGCTTGGTGCCTACACTGTCGAGCAGATGAAGGAGATGGAGACCAAGGTGAAAAAGGTGGTGTCCAAAGACACGGCGACCGTGGTTTCGCTGATTGGCAAGACTGTCCCGGGCGCGGGTTCGGGGACGGTAGTTTCGGCGGATGGCCTTATCCTCACGGCCGCGCACGTCACCCAGGGGAATGAGTCGATGACCGTGGTTTTTCCCGATGGGCGGGATGCCGTCTGCAAGGTCCTTGGCGCGGACTACCGGCGCGACGTGAGCCTGTGCCGCATCGAGGGCAAGGCGACCTATCCTTTTGCGGAGCTGGGCGATTCGGACAAACTGGAGATCACCACGGTGGTCCTCGCCATGGGCCACCCCGGCGGCTTTGATCTGCGCCGGACGCCACCGCTGCGCATCGGGCGCATCAGCAACAAAGACCTCGGCGGTTTTCTGGTGAGCGACGCGGCATTGATCAATGGCGATTCCGGCGGGCCGCTGTTTGATTTGGAAGGCCGCGTCGTGGGCGTGCATTCATCGATTTCGGAGAGCCTTTCCTTCAACCGCTGCGCGCCTGTGAACGCGGCAAAGGCGGACTGGGAACGCCTGCTCGCCGGCGAGCGCTGGGGCCGGCTGCAAGGCGCGCCGAATCTCGTCCCGGGCTTTGATCGCGAGAAGCCGACCATTGGCGGACGCACCAATCGTCGCAGCGCCAACGGCGCCGAACTTGTGGAGGTCTATCGCAAGTCGCCGCTGGAATCTGCCGGGCTTAAAAAAGGCGATGTGATCACGAAGATTGGCGGCGACGACATCAAGACCTCGGAGGATCTGCGCGCCCGCTTGGACAAAGCAAAGCCGGGCGACAAGCTGGAGATCACCTATCAGCGTGATGGCTCCGAGCAAAAGGCCGAGGTGACGTTGATTTCCGGTGCGGACATGAATGACCTCCTCGACGATGACCAGACTCCGCCGCCGCCACGCCGGGGCCGCCGCGGCGGGCAGAACCAGTAATCCGTTTTCCAAACTCCACCAACAGCCATGAAGCGACTCCTCATCCTTACGCTCCTCGGGGGCCTCGCCGTGCAGGCCGCCATCAAGCGCGACGGTGAAGCCCAGCAGCCACCACCGCCGCCGCCCGCTGCGAAGAAAGAAGCGCCGCCTGCGGATGACGGCAAGGCGCCCAATCGGACGGGGCGCTTGCTCGACCGGCTTTTCAAGCGCCAGGGCCGCGACGGACAGCTCGAACTCAAAGGCGATGATCTCGCCGAGACGCTGCGCCAGATGCTGCAAGAGCAGGGCGTGCCGAAGGAAGAACTCAAGAACGCCGACCTTTTCGATTTGCTGAAGAAGCTGCGCGACAAGAACGGCAAGGGCCTCTTTCCGGGGCTCGACGAAATGGGCGACATGCTGCGCTTTCAGGCCGACCCGAAGGTCGCGGAGAAGCTGAACGGGCATTTCAAGGAATTGCTCGATGGCTCGCGGCCGGGCGCGGCCAAGGCGGCGCCATCCACCTTTGTTTTGCGCGATGGCAAAAAGCCCGGCGACATGGTGGCCTTTGCTACGGCGGTAAAGGCCGATGGCTGGCTGCTGACGAAGGCCAGCGAAGTGGAAAAATTGGGCCGGCTCGAATGCGAGGTAAAGGACACATGGCTGCCGGCCAGGGTCGATCGCGTATGGAAGGAACATGATCTCGCTTTGATCAAAGTGGAGGCGGCCGATCTGTCCGCGGTGCAGTGGCCGGCGACTTCTTCACCGACCGTTGGGACGTTCATCACTGCCGTGGCGCCCGAAGGACAGGATCCCGTGGCCTTGGGCGTGGTCAGCGTGGCCACGCGCAACCTGCAAAACAAAGGGCGTGGGTATCTTGGCGTGCGCCTGGCCAGCGATGACAAGGGATTGAAGGTCGACCTCGTCGTGCCGGATGGCGCGGCCAAGGGTGCCGGCGTGCAGAAGGAAGATCGCATCCTGGAGCTCGACGGCCAGAAGCCCGACTCCGCCTACACGTTCACGAAAATGGTCAGCGAGCGCAAAGCCGGCGACAGAGTGAAGCTGAAGCTGCAACGCGGCAGCGAGGTCGTGGAAAAGGAAATCCAACTCGGTGATCGCGCCAGCCTCGGCAACGATTCGCGCCCGGGCTTCGACAAGATGAACGCCCTTGGCAGCACAGTGAACAAGCGCAAGGACGACTTCGCATCCATCATCCAGACCGACCTTCCGATTGATGCCAATCAATGCGGCGGCCCGGTCACCGATCTCGATGGCAACGTCGTGGGCATTACGATTGCGCGCTCCGGCCGCATCGAATCGCTCGTGGTGCCGAGCGCGACCATCCGCGAGATTCTTTCGGGCGTGGATGCGCTGAAGAAGTAATTCGCGCCCGCGCGGAGCGGCGTGGTAGCGTGAGGCATGCTCGACAAGTTGAAAATGCCTTCAGATCTCGCGAACATCCGCGCGGAGCTGGGTGCTGCCGGGAAACGACTGGTCTTTACCAACGGCTGCTTTGATCTGCTGCACAGCGGCCATGTCCGCTATCTGCAACAGGCCCGTGCCCTCGGCGATGCGTTGCTCGTCGCGCTGAATGGAGACGACAGCGTGCGCGCGCTCAAAGGACCGGCACGTCCCGTCAATGCGGAGGAGGATCGCGCCGAGGTCCTGGCGGCCCTGGCCTGCGTGGATTACGTCACGATTTTCCACACCGAACGCGTGACCGATCTCGTGCGGGAAATCCGCCCGCACATTTACGCCAAGGGCGGCGATTATACGGTCTCTTCGCTCGATCCCGGTGAGCGTGCTGCCTTGGAGGAAGCCGGAACGGACATCCGAATTTTACCGCTGGTGCCGGGCAAAAGCACCACCAGCACGCTGGAACGCGCCGGAATGCTCTCCAGCAAAGCGCCCTGATGTAGCCGCTGCCGGGAGGCCACGGATAGAGGTGGCTCGCCTACGCCTACGCCGGCGCCGAGATGCTGCCGTCCTTCATTCCCGCGAGCAACCCATCGCACGCGCGCCAGGCCAGCGCCATGATCGTGAGCGTCGGGTTTTTGAACGGGCTGCTCGGAAACACCGCCCCATCGGCGACCACCACATTCGGGCAATCCCACAGCCGGCTCCACGGATTCACCACGCCATCCTCCGCCCGGGCGCTCATGCGTGCCACGCCCATCTCGTGATTTACACTGCCGCCCGCCGTCATGGCCTTGCGCCCATCTTTTTCTGGCGGACGATCCACAATGCCGCCCGCCGATTCGATGAGATCGGCAAACGTCTTCTGCGCATAAGCCACCTGTGCGATTTCGGCCTCGCTCCATTCGAAGTGAAAACGCAGCACCGGGATGCCCCAGCGATCCTTCCGCTCAGGGTCGAGCTCACAAAAGCTTTTCTCGTTGGGGAGCATCTCGCCGCGCGCATGCAGATCCACAAAGGACCCATAGTAGCGCCGCGCCTCCTCCTTCAACTTCTTGCCATACACGTCGCCCGCCAGCTTCAGCGCCGCGGGCACGGTGCCGAGCCCCGGCATCGAGCGCCCCCCGCTCCACGCCACGTAAAAGCCGCGCGGCGAACCATGCTTCGCGGCGTCGCGCTGCTGCACCGGTGTCATCGGCGAGTAGAGGTGCATGCTCGAAACGCCGTCCTCGTTGTGCAGCGGCAAATTTTCCAATGCCGGGATGCGGCCCCCGAGGCCTGTCCCCGTGCTGTCGGTGAGCCAGCGCCCGAGGTGGCCGGTGGAAGCGCCCAGCCCTTGCGAAAATTTCGCCGACTTCGAATTCAAAAGAATCCGCGCCGTCTCCAGCGCACTCGCGCCGAGCACTACCGCCCGCGCCGCCACGTGTTCTTCCTGTCCGGTGAGCCTATCGATGAACGACACGCCGTTCGCGCGGCCCTGCGGATCGAGCGTCACTTCGCGCGCCATCGCATTCGGCAGCACATCGAGATTCCCCGTCTCCAGCGCATAGGGGATGAGGCTCGTGGTGCTCTGAAACGCCGCGCCAATCGCACAGCCGCGCCCGCATGACGTGGCATAGAAACACGGCGCCCGCCCCGGCAGAGGCTTGGTGAGAATGGCCATGCGCGCCGGAATCACCGGACGCCCCAGCTTTTTCGCACCGCGCTGCAGCAGCAGCTCATACGCGCGCGGCTTTGGCGGCGGCTGAAAAAAATCGCTGTCCGGATTGTTCTCCAGCCCCTCCTTGCTGCCGAAGATGCCCACGATCTGATCCGTCTTGTCGTAATACGGCGCCACTTCCTCGTAGCCGATGGGCCAGTCCACGCCCAGGCCGTCCGCACTGCGCGACTTGAAATCCTGCGGCCCCATGCGCAGCGCCACGCGGCCCCAGTGATTCGTGCGGCCGCCCAGCATCCGCGCGCGCCACCACATGAAATTCTGCGCGGTCGTCATGCGATTATCCACCGTGCCCTCCGCCCACGCCCCGGCTTTCTTCACCCCGTACGGCTCGCCGTCCAGCACCCAGCCGCCGACCGTGGCATCAAAAAAACCATTCGGCTTTTGCGGATACGACGCCCCGCGCAATGGCGCATCCGCGTAGGACTGAAACATCGGCGTCTCCGTCTGCGGATCGTAATGCCGCCCCGCTTCGAGCATCAGCACTTTCGCGCCGGCTTTCGCGAGCACATAGGCGGCCATGCCACCGGCGGCACCACTGCCGACGATGACCACGTCGTAGCGCGCGGCCCGGGATTTGGAGGTCTTGAGATGAGCCATGGAGAGAGAAGTGCGAGGTGGGGAAATATTCGTTACACGAGCCCGAGCTGTTTCAGCGCTTCCGCGGGCGGCCCGGCAAACTCCGCCAGCGGCTGATTGCCGGAATAGCCCAGCGCCTTCCACCCTTCCGGCGTGGAGTAGTATCCGCCCGCCACGCGATCGCGAAAGAGCTGCCAGAATGCATACGCCTTTTTCCGCGCCTCACTCCCCTGCCGCAAAATATCGTCCACGAGATCCGTCTGCTTTTCCGGCGCCAGCTCCGCGAAAACCTTGCCGCCGCGCCGCTGCGCCTCCGCATCCAGCCAGGCCAGCCCGTCGCGGATCACCTTCGCGTCGCGCCGCTGCGGGTCATACGGCGCGCTCACCCATTCATCGAGAAAATCCACCACTCCCACCGCCGTCGCCGCCGGTCCATGCTCGTCCGCTGGAAGGATCACGTCCGCCAGCGCTCCCGCCGCCCGCTTCTCCGCTTCCGTCATCGTCCGCGGCCAGGGTGCATCCTTCTTTAAAAGACTCGGGTCCGCCCCCAGTCCGCCCTCGACTGCAAACGCCGTCACATCCAAAAACGACGCAATCGCAGACGCGACAAAGATCCGCCGCATGGCTTCGCGACGATTGAGGAGGACGGGCACAGTCATGCCCAAAGATGAAGCGAAAACCCGCCGCCCCCGCAACCGCGCAATCGTCAACCTCTTCGCATCGACTTCCGCTTTCTCCTGTCGCCGCGATTTTTGTCCCCCAAGAATCGAAAATTTCTTGCCGGAAAATCGATCTGTGGCATTCTGGCAATTCGCCTTTAATCACGACCCTATCGTCTAGAGGCCTAGGACACCGCCCTTTCACGGCAGTAACCGGGGTTCGAATCCCCGTAGGGTCGCCATGCTTTTGAGCATGGCGAGGCGCCAGCCGATTCGAACCCGTCGGGTTCGACTGCCCAGCGCGCTTCGCGCTTTTTTGAAAGCGCCGGAGGCGGATCTCGCAGAGGCCTATGGGATGGCGGGGCCAATCCCCGTAGGGTCGCCATGCTTTTGAGCATGGCGAGGCGCAGTCGATTTGAACCCGACGGGTTCGACTGCCCAGCGCGCTTCGCGCTTTTTTGAAAAACGCCGGAGGCGGATTTCGCAGAGGCCCGTGGGATGGGGGGCCAATCCCCGTAGGGTCGCCCCTCGGGATCATGGAAAGTTACCTCAGCGTTCTGCGGGTGCTCCTCTTTCGTCAGGCCTCACCGAAGGCGACGCATTCGACGTGATGGGGGCACTTGATGACTTCCTTCCAGGCAATGGCGTCGGTGGATCGCAGAATGCGGCCTTTCCAATTGGTGCCAATGAAGCTGCCGCGGCCATAGACACAGGTCAGGGGCGCGTTTTCATTGACGGTGCGGGTCCATTTCTCGCCATCCGGGGAGGTGAAAGTGGCTCCGGCCCCGACGGCGACGAAATGGCCATCGGCAAAGACCACCGAGTTGAGATGTTCGCCCTCGATGCCTCGCTGCGGCTCGGACCAATTCAGTCCATCGCGAGTACTCGTGCGCAGACCGTGGAGTCCCACGCCCACAAATACGCCGTGGCCAAAGGCGATATCCACCAAGGTATCAATGGGCTTGGGATTCGCCGTATCCTTCCAGTCCAAACCATCGGGCGAGACACTGCGCCGGTCGCGATCGCCCACGCCGACAAAGAGGCCGTTGCCGAAGGCCATTCGGCGCAGGAGCCATCGACCCGAGATGCTCTTGGCGTCAGTCCAGGCTGCGCCATCAGTGCTCGTGGCCACCACCGGCTTGGCGTCGCCGACCTGAGCCGCGTCACCGCTAATCGCCAGAAATTTTCCGTTGCCGAAAAAGACGCTTCGGTAATTGGGGGCTTTGGTTTTCGGAGTGACCTTCCAGGTGACTCCATCAGGACTCACCGCCATGAGCTGATCGCCCCAGCCAAATCCTCCCACTGCGGCAAAAACGCCATTGCCGTAAGCCACAGCGCGATACGTTTCGCCCTCTTTGCCGATTTGCTGATTCTTCCACTCCACCCCATCTGCGGAGGAGATGCGAATCCCGTTCTGACCGACGCCGACAAACATAATCATTAAGCTGCGCCCAGCCCCGGAAGCCGCCCGTTGTAGGCGGCATTCTTCGAAGTGCGGCTATTGCCGAATTCGTCGGCCTTCACGCCCATGCGGGTGAGCATTTCGAGGTAAAGATTCGCCACCGGGGTGTCCTTTTGAAAGCTGAGCTGCCGGCCCGTCTTGAGGCTGCCCTGCGCGTTGCCTACCAGCAGGCATGGATAGTTGCTGGTGCCGTGCCCCCCGTTGGACATGTAGCTGGTGTAAAGCAGCATCGTATTGTCGAGCAGCGTGGAGCCGCCCTCATCGATCGCTTTCATCTTCCGCACCATGTCGGCAAAAAGCCGCGTATACCACGCGTGAATCTGGCGGCAGGCTTCCCGCGAGATGGGATCGGCCTCCTCGGGGCGCCCGGCATTGCCCTGGTGTTCGATGGTGTGGCTGTGGCGCTCATAGCCCACGGTCACGACTCCGTGAAACATCGCCTCGTCGCTGCCCGCGGCCAGGGTGCAGACGCGGGTGGTGTCCGTCTGAAAGGCGAGAATCATCAGATCGGAGACGAGCGAGATGTATTCGGCGTGGCGATCTGGATCGCGGCGGATATCCAAGTCCGCATTCCCCCACCCCACCGTATTTCCCTCCGCCAGCCCCGCGGGGATAACCGCCTTGGAAGGTCCGGGATTCTTCTCGTCGAGCGCATCGAGCCGCAAACGTTCCTCCATTAATGCCAGTCGCTTTTCGATCGAGCGGACGGAGGTGAGATATTCGTCGAGCTTGATTTGATCGGCGCGACCGAGGCGGCGCTGGACGCTGCGGGTGTCCTCGCGCACGAGATCGATCACGCTCTGGTCATAGCTGTCCCGGTTATTCGAAGCCTGCACGCTTTGCGCCAGAGCGGCCGCGCGGCGCGACCAGTTGGGCGCGATCGGCTTCCGCCCACGGAACATCCGCGCGAAGAGATTCCGCGGATCCGCCTCGTAAGGGACATTTTCACTTTTCGATCGAAACGAGAATTTCAGTTCCCCGGTACTGAGTCCCATTTCGAGCGACGGAAGGAGGGTCTCACCTCCGAGTTGCTGGGCGGCCAGCTGATCCACGGAGATGCCGGCGACGGGCTTGCCACCCTCGCGCTTGGCCACGTCCGCGCAGGTGAGATGGAGGAAAGCTGTGTGCTCGTGGCCGCTCAGATTGTCGCTGCGGCCGGACTGGGAGAGATTCCCGAGGAGGAGCAGGTCGTTCTTGCAAAATTCCAGCGAGCGCAGGATGGACGGCATTTCCGCGAGCGGGCCATCTTGGGCCGCTTTCCATGATTCGAGCACGGTGCCCCCGGTGACGGTGAAGATGCCCATCCGCAGCGGAGGTTTGACCGCGGGCGTGGCCGCAAAGGCGGAGACGCGCCCGAGCGACTCGAGAAAAGGCAGGGCCATCAGGGCTCCGGCTCCCCGAAGAAAATGGCGGCGGGTCAGGCTGGCAGGATGGGTCTTCATGGAGTTTTCGCGGTGGTGGGCGCCGGGGCTTCCGGCGGTGGCGCGGCGTTGCGCCGATATTGGAAAGGATAACTCGTGACGATGCCGAGAATCAGCGCGGAAAATTTGCCTCCACCTTGGTCCAGACCGGCTTTGATGCGGGTGATTTGCCCCTCGTCGTAGTAATCGAGCTCGCGTCCCAGCGCATAGTTGAGCATCTGCCCGACCAGATTGCGGGCGAAGGGATCGCGGCGCGCCCAGACGATCTTCTTCAGCTCATCCACGCCGTTAAATTTCTCACCGCCCGGCA
>FTCB01000187.1_pt1 | contig 13346 bp, 13 predicted proteins | sample 1639431 | NCBI WGS metagenome assembly FTCB01 (sample SAMEA3914864, study PRJEB12502) | metagenome | biome: forest; material: soil | place: USA | collected 2012-03-12 | depth 0.3 m
ATGTCGATACGGACGGCATCCTGCATCGATACATCCTCGGGCGCGCGTCGAAGGATTTTTATAATCTCACGGATGGCCTTCATCCGCCGCGGCGAGGCTGGCAGCGGCAAGCAGGCACACAAGCGGGAGCTGGGACATGGAAGGAACGGGTTTCAGGTGCAGGACGCTGAATCGTAAAATTCGTCATTCCATTGTCAAAGAGCGCAACATGACGAATCGGCACGGCTGCTGCGGGGAAGATTGTTATCCAAGAAGAGCCCGCTATTCACCCTTTAAAAGAAAACCGGCGCGGATGGAGTCCGCGCCGGTTTGAAGATTACAAATGGTAAGCTGAGCTTACTTCAGCACCGCCTGGTGAAACTCGTACCAGTCGTCGAGGTTGTTCAGATCCACGGCGCCCGGGAGCACGCCGCCGTCATCAGCCAGACCGCTGGCCGAGAGAATGCCGGCGCGGGTTTCGTCGGTGTGAATGTAGCCGAGGATGGCGAGGTTGTGCTTGTGGATGTCGGCCTTGGTCAGCTTCTTGCCGTTTTCGCGGACCCACTTTTCAAACTGCGGGTAGGTCGGCTTGTTCTGCGCGATGAAGGACTTCACGGCGTCCTGGTCGAGGCCGAGGGCCGCGCAGGTCATCGCGTCGTAGCCGGCGCCGAGGCCGGGATAGCCGGGGGCGAGTTTGCCGGCGGCTTCGAGGCTGACTTTCAGCCAAAGGCGAGGGAGGTGAAGGGCGCCGAGCGGGCCGGCGACTCCGGAACTGATCAATGGAACGTAGCTCATGTTGGTTTGGTTCGTGTGGGTTGGTTTTCGATTATCGCCCGACGGACGGACGGGCAAAGCTGAATAAGCGCCGGGCTTACTTTTTCTTTTTCGTTGTTTTCTTCGCCTTCGGGCCGCGGCCTTTGAAGGTCAATTCCGCGATGCCGCTCTTGTCGAGTGCGCCGAGGCCAACTTTGCGCATTTTGTCGTACTGCGCGTAGGTGGCGGCTGCGAGCGGGAGATTGAGTTTGGCGTCCTTGCCGAGTTTCAGCGCGATGCCGCTGTCCTTCGCGGCGTGGTCGGCGCTGAAGAAGCAGGCGTGGTCGCGGTTCATCATGTCCTCGCCGTCGGTCACCAGCACGCGGCTGTTGGCGCCGGTCTGGCTGAAAACTTCCATCACCGTCTTCAAGTCGAGCTTGAGCGCAGCGGCGAGACCGAGGCCTTCAGCGAGGCCAGCGGTGTTGATGTTCATCACCATGTTCACGAGCGCCTTCAACTGCGCGGCCTGCCCGGCCTTGCCGACGTAACGCATCAGCTTTCCCTCGTCGCTCAGCTTGGTGAGAATGGGCTTCACCTTCTCAAACGTGGACGCCTCGCCGCCGCACATGAGATAGAGCGTGCCCTGGCGCGCCTGGTTGATGCTGGAGGCCATGCAGCCTTCCAGCGATTCGGCCTTCGCCTTTTTCGCGAGCTTTTCCACCTGCACGTGCACGCCCGGCGTGATCGTCGCGCAGTTCACAAACACGCGGCCCTTGGCGCCCATGAGGAGGTTGTCCTTCTTGTTCGAAAAGATAGAGAGCATCGCCTTGTCGTCGGTGACCACGGTGATGACCACGTCGCTCAGTTCGATGACGCGCGCGAGCTTGTCCGTAGCTTCCGCGCCGAGTTCCGCGGCGAGTTCCGCGGCGGCGTTGCGGTTGATATCATACACAGCGGAGACGGTGTATCCGACGTCTTTCAGCCGGCGGGCCATGTTGGCGCCCATGCGTCCGACTCCGACAAATCCAATGCGTTCTGGCATAATGTAAGGTGGTAGTGAGGGCCGCCGTTTCTAGCGGGCGGGCGGAGGGACGCAAGGAGAAGTCGAAAAACGTCCAGCGTCCAATGCGTCAACGGCGGGCGGACGCCGCCGTAGACGCGCCTTCCAGGCGCGTTCGAGTCGTGCAAAAGCGGCTGGAAGCCGCTTCTACGGGCACTACCGCCCGTCGCTGGCATCTTGGACGTTGGACGTTTTAATCCAACGTTTTCAGCCCCTCCACGACGCTCATCCGAGCGGCGGAGATGGCGGGAAAAACCGCCGAAAGCAGGCCCAGCAGGGCCGCGGCCAGGGCGGCGAGGCCGAGCATCTCGGGGGTGACTTCCCACGAAATGAACATGCCGCCCGAGGCTTTTTTCATGTCAATGGAACCATACAGCCACGCCGCTCCTCCAGCGCCGATGACCGCACCCAACAGCGCGAGGCCAAAGCTTTCCGCGACGATGAAGGCGCAGAGATCGCGGCGCTTGAAGCCAACGGCCTTGAGAATGGCGAGTTCGCGGAAGCGCTCGCGGATGGACATGCTCATGGTGCTCGCCGTGACGAACAGAATACTCAGCAAGACCGCGGTGCTCACGCCGGTAATCACGGTCTTGATGCCGCCGAGCATGGAGACGAAGGACATTTGAAAAGCGCGTTCGCTTTCCGCGCGGACTTCGTTGGCCGAATTGGCGAACTCCGCTTCGATTTCGCGCGACACATGGTCGAGCGCGCCCGCCGAGGAGAGGCGCAGCCACCACATGCCGGTCTGGCCCCAATTGTTCATGGCGCGGTCGAGATAGCTGTGATGAAAGAACACGTTCTTGTCGTCGAGCGTGCCGTGATAGGTCCCGGCGATGCGGAGCTCCAACTTGCACGGATAAATTCCGCTGGTCAGCGTGAAGCGGCTGCCCTTTTGAAAGCCCAGCCGTTTGAAGAGCGGGCTTTCCATGGTGTCATGGCCCACGAGGCACGAGGTTTGGTCCTTCTTCCAGTCCTCGAACTCCTGGGGATCGATTTTGATTTCCGACAGCAGCTTCGGCAGGCTCGCGGGTTCGATGGCGATGGTGCCGAACATGAGTTGCTCGCCTTCGAGCTTCCCGCCGAACCACGAAAACGGCGTCACCATTTCCACGCCCGGGATGCGCTCGATTTTGGAACGCTGGTTTTGGGGCACGGTGGAGGTGATGGCGATTTTGTTGCGCACCGCCATGCGCAGCGAAGTGTCGCCCTCCACCGGCGGCTTCGTGAATTCGCGCAGCACGACCATGAGCGTGACGAGCAGGAACAAGCTCACCGCCACGCTCATCACGCTGAGCAGCAGCCGGCGCTTGTTGCGCACGGCATTGCGGACCAGGAAGCCGAGGGTGCTCAATCGCGCAGCCTCCCCTTCTCCAGGTGAATGCTCCGCGAGCCGTACTCCGCCGCGCGCGGATCGTGCGTCACCATGATCACCGTCTTGCCCGCCGTGGTGCTCAGGGTGCGCAGGATGCCGAGCACGGCATCGGCACTCACGCTATCGAGGTTGCCGGTCGGCTCGTCGGCGACGATGAGCTTGGGATCGGTGACAATCGCCCGCGCGATCGCCACGCGCTGCTCCTGCCCGCCCGACATCTGCCGCGGAAGATGCCGCGCGCGGTCCCCGAGGCCCACCAACTCCAGCGCCGTGAGCACCAGCTTCCTTCGCTCGGCACTGCGCAAATTCATCAGCAGCAAGGGCAGTTCCACATTCTCATAGGCCGTGAGCACCGGGATGAGATTGAAGCTTTGGAACACGAAACCGACGTTTTGATTCCGCCAATCCGCAAGCTGCGAATCGTCGAGTTCCGTCACCGCAACCTTTCCGACGCGGCAGGTGCCCGAGGTCGGACGGTCAATGCCCGCCATGATGTGCAGCAGCGTGCTTTTGCCCGAACCCGACGGCCCCATGAGCGTGAGAAATTCGTGCGGCTGAATATCGAGCGACACGTTGTCCAGCGCCCGCACCTCGGTCTCCCCTTGGTGATAGATCTTCGAAAGGTTCGAGATGGTCACGATGGGTTCCGTCTGCACGGCGAAACCAGTAGGCGAGGGCCACGAGGAGGGCAAGCGCAGGCCGTTACCGTTCGTCCTCGCGACTCACTGTCCATCCGACGATTGGGCGGTCTCCGAACCGGCGCGCACTTTCAAAGCCGAGAACGCATCGCGCAACGCCCTCAATTCGCTTTCCAGCCGTTCGGACCGGCGAAAAGCGACGCGCAAACTCGTCGTGACAATGCCGCAGAGCATGCCAACAACCAGCAGAGGGAACGCTTGCATCGCGATGTTATCCGGCGAATGCGTTCGCCAAATTAGAATCGCGGCAAGGTATCCGATAGCACACAAAGGCCCCAAGTTCGAGAGCGCCCGAAAGCCAGCCTTCTGACTTCGAATTTCCGCTGCCACCTCATCCATGCGCGGCGCGAGTGGGGGCGTGAGCAGATCAAAAAGCGAAGTGCGCGATTCAAGTTGAGCGCGGAGCTTCGCAACTTCCTCCGCGAGTTCGCTGGGCTGATTGGGATCCGGAGTGCTCATGTCTTTGGTATGAGGCCCGCACGCAACTCTGTCACGACGGGTTCCGTCTGCACGGCGGAACCAGTAGGCGAGGGGCGCGAACAGAGCAAGCGATCGCCAGCGCCCTTTTGATTTCAGTGGCCCCGCAAGAGCGGCGGCACCACCTCTTCAAACCGCTCGTTCGGATCCGGGCTTTCCAGCTCATAAAACACCGAGACGGGAGGATGGGATTGCGAGATGATGCTGCGCAGGCGCTTGAAGACTTCCTCGTTTTCAATCTTCCCTTTCACTTTGAGGACGCCGCCCATTCCGGTGTAGGCGACGCATTGAACTTTGGAAAATGCAGGCTCCGCCGCAAGCAGCGGAGTCACTTTGGCGGCGTGGGCCCAAGCCTGTTCCAGGCGAATCTGTTGCCGGACAAAGGTGTCGTTGACCACGAGCTCCCACGCGCCGAGCGCTGCGATGAGGAACAAGCCAACCACGCAGAAAATCACGCTGGTCTTTCTTTTTGGCGATTGAGAAGGGGCGGGCGTTGCCATGCTCCTGCCACCAGCAGCAACTCGCGGACCCCGTCGATTATTCGCGTTGCAAATCGCGCACCCGATCCGTGTAGAGCAGTTGATGTTGCTGCTGGGCTTCGGCCCAAGTGCGCGGAGGCTGGCGCTTTCCCAAAATCACTTCCTCGATCGCGGCGCGCACCTGATGGGCGCAGGTATTGGGCCCCACGGTTCCGATGCCGGTTCCCAAGCCTGGGAAAGCGACGGAGGAGACGATCGATGACACCGCAGTGCCCGCGAAGGTGCCTTCGGGAATTGTCCCATATTTGATGAGCAACAGCGCCGCGCGGGCGGCGAGATACGGGTTCACGGTATCGGCGAGGCGCATGGGCACCCGCATGGTCGGCGCCGCGATGACGAACATAATCGGCAGCCGCAGGGTCTCCACAATTTCGGCGGTACCGACCAACAACTCGCCATGATGGCGCGATTGAATCAGCGCCTGCAGCCGCTTCTCCACCTCCCAACCGAAATGTTGCGAATACAAATGGTCTACGCCGCCGTCCATGAAGCCGAAACTATTTGCCGGGCTCACGACGGCGTCCACCTCCAGATCGAGAATGGAGCCGCGATGAATGTGCACGCCCGGCAAATCGCCGCAGTGCCGTTCCCAGGCATCCGCGAGATCCTCTTCCACCGCTGCGAGATAGATTTTCATCACCGCCTCTGTCTTACGTGGCGCCGGGCCCGATGGGTTCCACACGAACGGCGGTGCCATAGCATAGCACCTCGGTGACTCCGCCGATTACTTCGTTCGCGTCGTATCGCATGGCGAGGATTGCATTGGCTCCCCGTTCCTGCGCGTGGCTCAACATGAGTTCGAAAGCCTCCTGCCGGGTTTGCTCGCAGAGCTCGGTATAGACCGAAATATTTCCGCCGAAGATGGTCTGAAGGCCGGCGAAGATATTTCCAAAGATGGAACGGGACCGCACGACAATCCCGCGGACGACTCCGAGTTCCTCAACGACCCGGTAGTTTTGGAGCGCATTGGCTGTGGTGGTGAGAGCGATGGGGTTGGGCATAGGAGGCGGCGGAATAGCTGGCTCAAATTCATAGCCACAAGGGCAGACACGCCAAATCCGCGAAGCGCGCGGCTAGCCGCACTTCGGGCAGGTCTCGGGCGTGGAGGGCATGACGTCGCATAACAAGGAGGCGCCTGATCTTCAATGCCCGTTCCGCTACTTCGCCACCGGCGCGTGGTAGCCCACCCCGGGGAAAGTGCGGCTGTTCATGGCGTCGCCGAGGCCGTCCCAATTGGCGTCCGGTCGCACATACGCGGGATCTTTCTTCGCGTCGGCGATGATGGTGTTGCCGAGGACGATTTCGCCGTGGCCCGTTTTCTTCGTCGCGGGGCTGGAGGAAATAATGCAATCCTTGAGCGTCACGGGAGCGGAGGCTTTGTCGTCGGTCATCACCGCAGCGGTGTGCAGGCTGTGGAAGGTGCAGTGGTCCACGGTCAGCGGGCCGCCATTGCACCAGAGGCCGGTGCCGGCGAAGCCGGCGAAGCAGTTCGTGAGGGTGGCGGTGCTCCAGATGCGGTAGTTGCGCGAGTTGCCGATGGCGAGGCAGCCTTCGAGTTTCACGTCGTGCACCTTGAGATCGAAACCGCCGTCCTGATTCTGAATCGAGCGGCAGCGCACGAGCGTCACGCCGACGGTATTGCCCTCCATCACAAAGCCGTCGCCGTTTTTGTATTTGCCCTTCTGGATCGGCATGAGGTTGTGGCGCGAGAGGCAGTCGGTGAACGTCAGTGCGGTGTTCGGCGCACCGCTGTCGTTCACGCAAAAGCCAAACGGAAAGTACTCGGTCTTCTTTTCCCATTCGGCGTCGCCTTCCGAGCAATCGGCGGTGCATTTCTCCACCGTCACGCGGTCGCAGCCCTGGTCGAAACGGAAGCCATGTTTGCTGTAGCGCTTAATGTCGCAGCCGCTGAGCGTGAGGTCATCACAGTCGGACAAATAAAAGCCGTGGCGCATTTGCTCGATGTCCACGTCCTTGAAAGTGACGTGACTGCGCGCACCCCCTTTCACCGGCGGAGCGAGGACGCCCATGACATAGCCTTGCAAGCGCAGGTGCTCCACGGAGAGATGCGATACGCCCGGTCCGAGCCGCAGGGCAATGGTACCCTTGGTGGGTGCGTCCACACTCCACGTGCTGGCAAAGATGGGAAAGCCGGAGCCACGGTCGACGCCAACAATGCTCTTTGGTTTTTCCTCCGCACCGCCACTGTCGAGGGCCAGCGCCGCTCCCTGATAGGTACCGCTGCCGAGCAAAAGCCGATCGCCGGGCTGCATCTTTTGATTGAAGACCGAAGCCAGGGCGGACTGCCCAAAGGCGTTCTCCCAGCTGGATCCATCCTTGCGGCCGGCGCCTTCCGGCGTGGCGTGGAAATCCGCCGCGAGCGCGGACGAGCAAACGGCGGTGAGGAGGAGACTGGTGAACGCAGGGATGGAGAAGTGACGGAGCATTTCGCAGAAAACAAAGCGTGGCGGCCCGCGCGGCGGCAAGCGCCATGTGGCCGGATGAACACAAATCGCCACAATGGAGGGGCTCGACATGCGGCGGGAGCAAGAGCAAGACTTCGCGCGCCATGGCCGAAGAAAAAATCAACACGCATCAAAAGGCACTGACCGTAAACCTGGAGAAGCGCTGGTACGGCAGCTTCGCGGAAATTGGAGCGGGACAGGAGGTGGTACGCTGGTTCTTCCGCGTGGGCGGCGCCAGCGGCACGGTGGCGAAGAGCATGTCGGCTTACGACATGGCCGTGAGCGATGCCATTTATGGCAGCTCCGGGCGTTACGTCTCGCGCAGCCGGCTGCAGGCCATGCTGGAGCACGAGTTTCAGCTCAATCTCGATCGGCTTTCCGAGCAGCGCGGGGACAGCACGTCGTTCTTCGCTTTCGCCAATACCGTGGCCACGCGCAATTTCGCCGGCACCAATGAGTGCCACGGCTGGATGGGCGTGAAATTCCAGGCGCAGCCGCGCGACCAGGCGAGCCAGATTATCATTCACGTGCGCATGTTGGACAACGACGTGCAGGCCCAGCAGGAAGCGCTGGGCATCGTCGGCGTGAACCTTTGCTACGGCGCTTTTTTTCAGCACCACGAGCCGGAGGCGCTGGTGGAGAGTCTGCTGGACGGGCTCACCACGGGCCGCATCGAGGTGGACATGATTGAGTTCAGCGGCATCGAGTTTCGCAATGTGGACAACCGGCTCATGGCGCTGAAGCTCGTGCAGCTTGGGCTTTCGGGCGCGGCGATGTTTGGGCCGGATCGCACGGTGCTGCAGCCGAGCGAAGTTTTCCACCACAAGGCCGTGCTCGTGGAGCGCGGCAGCTTTCGTCCGCTCACCAATGTGAACGTGGACATGATGCGTTGCGCGGTGGAGAAATTCACCAGCCTCGATGCGGTGAAGGGCAAGCCGGTCATGCAGGTGATGGAGCTCACGATGCACAATCTGCTCGCGACGGGCGCGATGGATCGCCGGGATTTTCTTTCCCGCGCCGAGGCGCTCGGTGCTTGTGGACACACGGTGCTCATTTCGGACTACAGCGAATTTTACCGGCTCGCGGCGTACCTCTGGCGCATGACGACAGAGCGCATCGGGCTCGTGCTGGGCGTCCCGACGCTCATCGAGATTTTCCAGGAGAAGTACTATAGCCAGCTCCCGGGCGGTATTCTGGAGAGCTTCGGGCGGCTTTTCAAAAACGACCTGAAGCTTTACGTGTATCCGCTCAAGGAGAATGGGAAACTGCATACGGTGGATGATGTGACGGTGGCGCCCGAACTGCAGAAGCTGTTCGAGTATCTGCGCGACCGCGGGAGCTTCATCGGGCTGGATAATTACAAGCCCGAGTATCTGCCCATCTTCAGCCGGGATGTGTTGAAACGCATCGCGGCGTCGGATGACACGTGGGAACAGATGGTGCCGCAGTCGGTGGCGGATTTGATCAAGAAGCGCGGGTACTTTGGGTATAAGCCGAGGCCGGTGGTGGCGGGTTGAGGGCTACAGGAAGGCGGTAGCCGCTCTCCGCAGCCTTCCGGCTGCGGCTACGTTACTTGGACACTGCGAGCGAGCGACGGCGTCTCTATCGGCGTTGTTCCATTCAAAAAAGCGGCTGGAAGCCGCTTCTACGGGCGTGTCGGGATCAGCGGCGGTCGTCCCGGCCGGTGAGGAGCGGGAGGAGATACATGAGGAAGGAGGCCAGCGAAGTGAGGAAGGCGGCGACGTAGGTCCAGCCGGCGGCGTCGAGGGTCTTGCGGACGCCGTCTGCTTCCTCGCCCGGGCGGATGAAGCCCATGTGGCCGAGGATCGCCTTGGCGCGGCGGGAGGCGTCGAATTCCACGGGCAGGGTGATCAGATTGAAAAGCATGATCACGCCCCAGCAGATCGCCATGAGCAGAAGCCCCGTGTAGGGCGAGAGAATGTGGGTCACCATCGCCAGAATCCACACCCACATCAGGCCCTGGTTGGCGTAGGTGGTGATGCCCACGGCGGCCATGCGCCACTTCAACGGCGCGTAGGCGATCTTGTGCTGGATGGCGTGGCCGCACTCATGCGCGGAGACCCCGAGCGCGGCGAGCGAGCGGCCATGGTAATTGTCGGTCGAAAGGACGAGGCGCTTGTTGATGGGATCGTAGTGGTCCCCAAGCATCTGATTGTGCTCCACGATTTCCACATCGTGGATGCCGGCACGCTGGAGAATCTGGTCGGCCACCTCGGCCCCGGTGATGCCGGAGGCCGCGCCGACTTGACTGTAGCGGGCGTAGACACTGCGCACGCGAGCCATCGCCCAGAGCGAGAGCCCGAACGTGACGAGCAGAAAGAGAATGGAAAGAGCGTACATAGATATGGAATGTTTCGAATTTAGCTCACGGATTGCGGCTGCCAAGTGGCCCCCAGCTTTTCCAGGCGTTGCCGCACGGCCATGCGGCGGCGCAGTTGCTCCACCATGGGCAGCGAGGCCATCGCCTGCATGCCACGGCGGAGTTTCACCAGCGCGAGCTCGGCGATGCGGCGGATCCACTCGTGGCTTTTGCCGACGCTGCGGCCAATTTCGCGGAAGGAGCGGACGGCGCGGTTGCCGAGGCCGTATTTGCTGCTGACGACGTCGAGCTCGCGGTCGTCCAAGTCGTGGAGCGCGGCGACGAGTTCGTCGTGCAGTTCCTGGCTGGTGAGCATGCCGGCGGGGTCGGGCGCCGATTCATCGGCGAGGTGATCCAAATGGGACGTCTCGCAGTCTTCGTCGGGATGGAGCGCGGCATCCAGCGAGGACACCTGCACGCGGTCGCCTTCGACCTCAGCAAACTCTTCCGGAGTCACGCCAAGGCGCGCCGCGAGTTCCGCGTCGGTCGGCGCGCGGCCGAGCGTCGAAGCCAGTTCGTCATTCAGGCGGGCCACCTTGCGCAGGCGCTGCGAACGCCAGACGGGAATGCGCACCGCGCGCCCCTGGGCCGTGATGGCGCGATGGATGCGCTGTTTAATCCACACCGCGGCGTAGGTGGAAAACTTGGTGCCGAAGCGGGGATCGAACAATTGCGCCGCCCGCATGAGGCCGATGTTGCCCTCGGAAATCAGGTCGGAAAAAGGCAGCCCGTAGCCGCTGTAAGGACGGCTCAGCGCGACGACCAAAGGCAGGTGGGCGCGGACCAGCCGCTCCTGTGCGGCCACGTCTTCCTTGGCAGCGAGACGGGTGGTGTCTTCGAGTTCCTGCGGGGTCAGCATGGGTTGGGAAGCCACCTCACGAAGATAGATGGCAAGTGCCTGGCTGTCTCCTTGGCTGCGGCTGTGAATACGAGTCATATGTTTAGTGGGGACATCTTCTACCGCCTCGCGCTCATTTAGGATAATACATGTTTTGAATGGATTTCTTCCATTTTTCCTATCATTTAACCTTGTATGGAATGGCTGAACTATCACCACTTGCGGTATTTCTGGGTGGCGGCGCGCGAGGGCTCGCTGCGGGCGGCGTCGGAAAAGCTCTCTGTTTCGCAACCCTCGATTAGCGCGCAGTTGAAGCTGCTCGAGGAATCGCTGGGCCAGCCGCTCTTCAAGCGCGTGGGCCGCGGGCTCGCCCTGACGGAGGTGGGGCACGTGGTGCTCGAATATGCCGAAGACATCTTTCAGGCAGGGCACGAAATGGTGGAGGCGGTCCGCACCGGGGCCGGGGGCGGACAGCCGGCGTTTCATGTCGGGGTGGTCGACTCGCTGCCGAAGATCGTCGTGCGGCGGATGCTGGGCTCGGTGCTCAGCATGGCCTCGCCACCGCGGCTGGTGTGCAGCGAAGGGCTGCTGTCGGAGTTGCTGCCGGAGCTGGCCGGGCATCGCATCGACATGATCCTGGCAGACGAGCCGGCACAGGCCAGCCGCTACCGGCTTTTCAACCATCCACTTGGCTCGTGCGGAGTGACGTTTTGCGCCCCGCCGAAGCTGGCGCAGCGTCTGCGCCGGGATTTCCCGCGCTCGCTCGACGGGGCGCCCGCGATTTTGCCCAGTGAAGGGACGCCGCTGCGGCGCGCGGTGGAGCTGTGGTTCGACTCGCAGGACCTGCATCCGCGGGTGCTGGCGGAGTGCGATGACGGGGCGCTGATGAAGATGTTTGCCCGGGATGGAGTGGGGGTGATTCCCATTCATTCCGTGGCGGCGAAGGATGCGATGGAGACTTTTCATCTGGCGGAGGTCGGGAGCGCTCCCGAATGCCATTGCCATCTCCATGCGATTACGGCGGAACGGCGGCTGAAGCATCCAGCCATTCTGACGGTGACGCAGCATGCGCAGGAGGATGTGTTTGGGAGGGCGAAGGTGGCGGGGGGTAAACAGGGGCCGTAGGATCCCGAAATGGGCCAGAAATGGAGGTTCGTGCAGGGGTTGACTCTTCAGGGGTAGAGACCGCTTTTTGCCGCTTTTTTTCGCGTTTTTGTGGTGGTGGAGGAAGAGGGTCAGAATGGCGCTGACTTGGCGGCACTTTCTGCGAACTGACCTCTCACGGGGTGATGCTTCCCTCATTTCCTCTTTTGATGTGCGGGATTATCGCACCGTTCAGAGGGGCTTGGAAGCCCAAAAACCTTAGGCAGCACACGGCTCCGGCGCCCCATCCGAAACGCAGTCTGGAGTGCGGTGCCTTGGCACCGCTCTGCGGGCCGAGGCAGCTTGCTGCCTGCGGAGGGAGAGCCCAACGACATCCGAAAAGTATGCCTGCCGCACGCGGCAAGCCGCGCCGGGCCACAGAGCGGTGCCAAGGCACCGCACTCCAGACTGCGCCCCGTGCAACGACCACAACTCTACGTCGGATCGGGCCCCTCCAAACTGCTTGTCCGCTTAGGGGAAGAGTTCGTTGAGGAGGTCGGCGAGGCGGTAGCCGGCGACGGTGACGCGGCGGGCGGCGATTTCCTGGCTTTGGTGGACGAAATCGGGCTCGAGTTTGCGGACTTCGATGTCGTGCGGGTGATCGCCGGGAGGATAGGCCTTGGTGCAGCCGATGACGTGGCTTTCGCGGGCCCAGTCTTCGGCGGTGCCTTTGGCTTTCAGTTCATCGAGAGATTCACGGGGGAACTGCTTCATCAGCTTTGCCGCCTCTTCGGCGATGATGGTTTCACCGGGCGATTTGGGGCGATCGGCGACGTCGGGGGCTTTCCACATCTGCACGATTTGGCCGTCCTTGCCGTCGAAACGGAAGGCTTTGTCCCAAAAGGTGTGCAAGTTCGGCTTGGCGCGCGGGAATAAGTCGGTGAAAGGCACGCCCATGATGACGTAACCGTTGCCGCCCTGGTCGTTCCATGTGGTGGCATGAAGGGGCTGATGGACGTCGCCCACGAAATGCATGAGCATGCCGAGCGCTTTGGCGCGGTCTTCCTTGGAAGCCGCGGAATCGTGCAGGGTTTTTAGATTTTCCCCAATGGCCCAGACCACGTGCGGAGGCTCGGGCAGTTTGAAATCCTTGCCGTCATCGGTCTTCTCGCTGTCCACATAGTGCCACTTGCCCCACAGGTATTTCTCGCGAGGGAGGGAGCGGAGGTCATCCATCCAGCACGGCGCGGTGATGAAGTTGTAGGGATTGCCGGCGTTGAATTGGTTGTCGAGGGTCGAAACCAGTTCGCGAACGGCGGCGCGGGCTTTCGGGGTGCAAGTCTCCCAGGCGATTTCGCCGACGAGCATGTGACCGGCGGCATCCCACGCCTGCGCCATGGCCGGGAGGGCACAAAGCAAAAGCAGGCCTCGCTTCACGGACAGGCGGCGCCGGTTCATGGCTGCACTTTGATCTGTTCGAGGGAATCCATCTTAATCTGGAGGTCGGTATTACGCGCGCCCAGGGTCCCTTCCACCCGCACTTTTTTCCCAATGAATTCCGCCAGCTTCTCCTTGGTAAAAGCTCCGTTCCCGGCGTTTTGGAAAAAGACCAGGGAGACTGATTGATGAAAGTCCTTCGTGAAATTCAGGTAGCGTGTGCCGGTCTTCCCCTCGCCTTGCGCCACGATGGTGCCCTCCAGGG
>FTCB01000511.1_pt1 | contig 13335 bp, 6 predicted proteins | sample 1639431 | NCBI WGS metagenome assembly FTCB01 (sample SAMEA3914864, study PRJEB12502) | metagenome | biome: forest; material: soil | place: USA | collected 2012-03-12 | depth 0.3 m
GCATCAGGCCGTGGCTTTCGGCGGTGACGTTGTCGCCGGGGCTTTGCAAATCGAAGCGCAGCAGCGTGGGATCGTTCATCAGGATAAGCCAGGCGTGCCGCCCGTCGGGATCGAGCTGCCATGTGGGAATGGCGCTGGTGTTCGCGCGGGTCCAGCGCCGGCCATCGATGAACACCGGGCGGGTGGTGATCTTTTCCGTGGCGGGATCGTACTGCGCGAGTTGGAAGTCTTTCGTGATGACGCTCGCGATGCCGCGCGAATCCACCAGGGTCGCCGCGTACGGTGTGAGCATGGGTCCGAGCTCCTTCCATGGCGCGCCCGCGAGCGTGCCGAGCATCCAGTGCTGGTCCTCGCACGTCACGACGTAGAGCTTGTTGCGCGCTTCGTCGGCGACCACGTCGATGACGCCCTGCTCCGGAAAGGGCATGCCGAGATTCACCGAATGATCGTTGCGCGGATCGTAGACCATCACGTAGCCGCCCGGGTATTTCTGTTCGTCGCCTTTGATGGGGTAACCCTGCTTGGAACCGACGTAGACCCTTCCGCTCGGTCCGACGAAATTTCGCGTGTGCAATTTCGCCTGCGCCGCGTAGCCGCTGGCGGTGAGCCCGCACACTTTGTTGACGTCGACCACGACGCGCTGCTTTGCCGTGCGCGGGTCGAACTCCACGAGAAAGGCATCGTGCCCGTACTTCGCCGCACCCACGTGGATGCGGCCGTCACGCGCCTCGGAGAGCGAGAAGTAGCCGGACTCCTCGCTCGTGTTTTCGGGGAGAATGTAGTACGCGGTGGCCGGGACGTAGCGTGGGGGCTCGGCGGCGAACGAAGAGATGGCGAGAAGGAAGAAAGCAGCCAGGCGGTTCATGCGGGTGGAAGTGCATGGAGACAAACCGGTGGCGGGACGGAGTATAGGATCAAAGCCGCTGGCGCTCCTGATCTTATTAGACGTCGAGGCAACCATTGCGCCGCTTCGCGGCTGGAGATCAGGGACGGCAGCGGCGTGCCGTCCCTACCTTTCCGCGCTTGCATTCCCGGCGGGGCCTGCTACACGTCGCCGCGTGATTTACTTGCTCGCCAGCCGACTTATGCCGCTCCCCGGCACTCTCGCGGGCGCTCTTTCGTAAGGAAAAGGCGCCTCCGCTGGAGGCTTCTCGGGGAGCGTTCGGTCATTCGGCTGGCGTTGCTTTGTTTTCGGGCGGAAAGCGGCGCGGGCTTTTTCTCTTTTTCTACCCCGCCCGGCAGTTGAATCTCTACTTTCCATGTTGTCCCAACCTTCGACGAAATACCGTCCCTTTCCACAGGTCCCGCTGAGTGACCGGCAGTGGCCGGGGCGGGTGCTGACCGCGGCGCCCCTGTGGTGCTCGGTGGATTTGCGCGATGGCAACCAAGCGCTCCGCGAGCCGATGAGCGTCGAGCAAAAATTGAAAATGTTCCACGCGCTGGTGAAGTGCGGGTTCAAGGAAATCGAAATCGGTTTCCCGGCGGCGTCGAACACCGAGTTCGCGTTCAACCGGCGGCTCATCGAGGAGGGGCATGTGCCGGACGACGTGACAGTGCAGGTGCTGGTGCAGGCGCGCGAGGACTTGATCGAGCGCACGGTGGAATCGCTGATCGGCTCGCGGCGCTGTGTGATCCATTTGTACAACAGCACCTCGCCCGCGCAGCGGCGCGTGGTGTTCAGCAAATCGAAGGAAGAAATCATCGCCATGGCGGTGCGCGGCGCGCGCTGGATCCAGGAGCGACTGCCCAAACTGCGCGGCACGGAGGTGGTGCTGCAGTATTCGCCGGAGAGCTTCAGCCTGACGGAGGTGGAATTTTCCAAGGAGATCTCCGATGCGGTGATCGACGTGTGGAAGCCCACGCCGGATCGCAAGATGATCCTGAATCTGCCGGACACGGTGGAGATCGCGATGCCGAACGTGTACGCGGATCAGATCGAGTGGATGTGCCGGAACGTGAAGCACCGCGAGTCGCTGATTATCTCGCTGCACACGCACAATGATCGCGGCACCGGCGTGGCGGCCACGGAACTGGGCTTGCTGGCCGGCGCGGACCGCGTGGAGGGCACGCTGTTTGGCAATGGCGAGCGAACGGGGAACCTGGACATCATCACGGTGGCGCTGAATTTGTACATGCACGGCATCGACCCGAAGCTGCGCTTTGACAACATGGCGGAGCTGCGCGCGATCTACGAGGAATGCACGGGCATGATTGTGCCGCCGCGCAATCCGTACAGCGGGGAGCTGGTGTTCACGGCGTTCAGCGGCTCGCACCAGGATGCGATCAAGAAGGGCTTCGCCGAGTGGCAGAAAAACAAAGGCGCGCAGCACTGGGACGTGCCGTACCTGACGATCGATCCGAACGATATCGGGCGCGAATACACGGAGGTGATCCGCGTGAATTCGCAGAGCGGCAAAGGCGGCGTGGCCTTTCTGCTGGAGAACGAAATGGGCATCACCATGCCGCGCGAGTTGCAGAAGGAATTCGGCATCATCGCGCAGGATGAGATGGATCGCGTGGGGCGCGAGGTGAATGGCAAGGAGCTGCGCACGCTGTTCGACCGCGAGTTTTTCGAGGCGCAGGCGCCGTGGTCGCTGGTGAGTTTTTCCAAGACGCCCGACGGCGAACAAACCCGCGCGGAGATCTCCGTGACCGAGGGCGCCACCGCACGCACGCTGCACGGCACGGGCAAGGATGCGCCGGCCGCTTTTGCCGCCGCGCTGCAAAATCTGCTGGAGGTGGGCATGCCGCCGGTGCGCGTGGTGGAGAGCCGCTTTGCGTCCGTGGCCTCGGAAACCGATGGCAAGGTGTTGGCGTTTGCGCGTGTGCAGTTTGGCGGCGACCAGACCGCCTACGGCGCGGCGCGCGCGCTGCCGGGCGAGTATCCGGAATACCAGGCCGCCATCCAGGCGCTGAACCGCGCGTATCCGTGGAGCGCCTTCGAGCGCGGCAGCGGCATCGTGCTGCCCATGCGGCTGCGGCTGGAATTTGGCGCGCTGGCCCGGCGCGCGATGCAGGCGCAGGAGCGGCGGTTCACGCCGTCGGCACTGGAGCAATTGTTCTTTTCCGAATACATCGAGGCCGGGACACCGCTGCGCATCGGCGAATCGGAATTTGGTTTTTCGCCCGAGGGCGGGCTGTGGTCCTTCCACGTGAAAGGCTCGCGGCTGGACAAGGTGGGCACGCCGGAGGACCTGTTCGAGGCCCACGCCGAAGGCAGCACCATGCCCAATGCCGTGTGCGCGGCGCTGGCGAAAATCGTCGGCCAGCCGATGGAGGTCGTCGATTTTGCCGTGACGAAGTCGCATCCGATCCACGACCGTCGCAGCTCGGAGGACGTCGCGTTTGCCCAGCTCCGCATCGGCAATGTGCTGGTGTGGGGCGCGGGCCTGGCCAATTCCGGCACTGCCGCCACGGTGAAAGCCGTGTGCGCCGCGGTGAACCGCCATGTGGCGCCGCGACAACCCGAAAAAACTTTACCGATGAGCACCAGTATTCAGCGCAAACCGTTTCCATTTTCCGAATTCGAACCCAAGTGGCAGCAGCACTGGGACGCCGACGCGACTTTTCACGCGCCGAACCCCGGCGAGAAGGGCTTCGACGCGAAGCGCCCGAAATACTACGTGCTGGACATGTTCCCGTACCCGAGCGGCGCGGGCCTGCACGTGGGGCATCCCGAAGGCTACACGGCCACGGACATCATCGGCCGCTACAAATGGATGCGCGGGTTCAGCGTGCTGCATCCGATGGGCTGGGACGCCTTCGGCCTGCCCGCCGAGCAGTATGCGATCAAGACGGGGCAGCATCCCGCGGTGACCACGGCGCAGAATGTCGCAAAGTTTAAATCGCAGCTGAAGTCGATCGGCTTCGGCTACGACTGGCAGCGCGAGGTGAACACGACGGACCCCGGCTACTACAAGTGGACGCAGTGGATTTTCACGCTGCTGTATAATTCGTGGTTCAACCCGGCGACGAACAAGGCGGAGCCGATCACCACCTATAAAGGCAGCGATGCGGACAGCGTGCGACTGGCCTTCGTTTCCGAGGCGCCGGTGAATTGGTGTCCCGCGCTGGGCACGGTGCTGGCGAACGAGGAAGTGATCGACGGCAAATCGGAAGTCGGTGGCCATCCCGTGGAACGCCGGCCGATGAAGCAGTGGATGCTGCGCATCACCACCTTTGCGCAGCGGCTGATCGATGAGCTGGACGGCCTGGATTGGCCGGAATCGATCAAGCTGTTGCAGCGGAATTGGATTGGGCGCAGCGAAGGCGCGGAGGTGCGCTTTGGCGTGGACCATCCAGCCGCGAAAGAAGGCATCGTCGTTTTCACCACGCGCCCCGACACGCTGTATGGCGCGACCTACATGGTGCTGGCGCCGGAGCATCCGCTGGTGGACGCGATTACCACCGCGGACAATCGCGAAGCGGTGGCGATGTACCGCGTGATGACCGCGGGCAAGAGCGACCTGGAGCGCACGGAATTGGCGAAGGAAAAGACCGGCGTGTTTACCGGCGCCTTTGCCATCAACCCGGTGAACGGCGAAAAGATCCCCATCTGGATCGCGGACTATGTGCTGACGGGCTACGGCACGGGCGCCATTATGGCGGTCCCCGGGCACGATGAGCGCGACTGGGAGTTTGCGCGGAAGTTTGCGCTGCCGATTCGCGAAGTCGTTTCGCCCGAGCCGCGCCTGGGCCTGGGCGGTGGTGGCGTGTGCGATGCCGAGCCGCTGGAACCCTTTGTGGAAGAAGGCTACGCCATTCACAGCGGTCCGCTGGACGGGCTGCCCACGACGGCGGCGAAGGCGGAGATCATCCGCCTGCTGGAAGAAAAGGGCGTCGGAAAAAAGCGTGTGAACTTCAAGCTGCGCGACTGGCTGTTCTCGCGCCAGCGCTATTGGGGCGAGCCGTTCCCGATCGTGTGGGAAGGTGGCCAGCACCGCACCATCGATGCGAGCGAGCTGCCGCTGACGCCGCCGGAGATGGAGGATTTCAAACCCACAGGCACGCCGGAGCCGCCACTGAGCAAGGCGAAGGACTGGCTGAAATACAGCGACAAGGCCGTGCGCGAGACGAACACGATGCCGCAATGGGCGGGCTCGTGCTGGTATTACCTGCGCTATACCGATGCGCAGAACGCCTCGCGTTTCACCGGCGAAGAAGCCGAGAAATATTGGATGGGTGGCGGCAAGCCGGGCGGCGTCGACTTGTATGTCGGCGGCACCGAGCATGCCGTGCTGCATCTGCTGTATGCGCGCTTCTGGCACAAGGTGCTGTTTGATCTGGGCTATGTGTCCACGCCGGAACCGTTCCAGCGGCTGGTAAACCAAGGACTGATCCTGGGCGAGGACGGGCAGAAAATGTCGAAGAGCCGCGGCAACGTGGTGAACCCCGACGATGTGATCTCCGCCTACGGCGCGGATGCGTTACGCTGCTACGAGATGTTCATGGGGCCGCTGGAGGCGACGAAGCCGTGGTCGATGCAAGGCGTCGAGGGTATCTCGCGCTTCCTGGCGCGCGTGTGGCGCCTGGTCATGGAGGATGCGAACGACGAAGGCGCCTGGCGGGTGAACCCCGCGGTGCAGGACATTGAGCCGACGAAGGAGCAACTCAAGGTCGTGCATGCCACGATCAAGAAAGTGGGCGAAGACATCGAGGCACTGAGTTTCAATACCGCCATCGCGCAGATGATGGTGTGCACCAATGCGTTTGTGCAGGCGAACCCGCGCCCGCGCTCCTGCATTCAGTTGCTGCTGCACGTGCTGAATCCATTTGCCCCGCACATCACCGAGGAGCTGTGGCAACGCTTGGGCGGCGAAGGCACGCTGGCGCATCGCCCGTGGCCCGCCTATGACCCGGCGCTGCTGATCGAAGACGAAGTCGAGATGCCGGTGCAGGTGAATGGCAAGCTGCGCGACAAGATCGTCGTGAAGAAAGACGCCGCACCGGCCGACATCGAAAAGACCGCGCTCGCGTGTGCGAAAGTCGCCGAGCAAGTTGCCGGCAAGACGATCAAGAAGATCGTCGTCGTGCCGGGGCGGCTGGTGAATATCGTCGTCGGATAATCACCGAATCGGCGGGACGTAGTCTGGAGGGCGGCGGCAGGACGCCGCTCTGGCGGGCGCGGCTTGCCGCGTGCGGGGGGGGGCATGCCGCGCAAGTTCGGAAGGCTCCCCACCACGCGCGGCGAGCCGCGCCTGGCCGCAGAGCGGTACCAAGGCACCGCACTCCAGACTGTCTCCGCCGATTCGGGAGATCCACGTCTCTTCGGTCTGCAAGCTTCCGCTTGCAGCTACGAGATCAGTGTCCGCCGCCGGTTTCGGCGCCGAGGCCGGTTTGGGCGCGGACGTTCAGCTCGGCGAACTTGGCTTCACCGTTCGGATCGGGGGCGGTGAGCACGGTGCCGAGCCAGGCGGCGAGGAAGCCGAGCGGGATGCTGACGATGCCGGGATTTTTCAGGGGGAAGATCGGCGTGCCTTTGATGAGGGCGGCGGCGTCGGTGCCCATGACACTAGGGCTCAGTAGAATCAGGATGATGGAACTGCCGAGGCCGACGGCGAGGCCGGAGACGGCGCCGACGGTATTGAAGCGCCTCCAGAAAATGGAGAAGAGGATCACGGGAAGGTTCGCCGAAGCGGCGACGGCGAAAGCGAGGCCGACCAGGAAGGCGACATTTAACGATCGCAACTGGATGGCGAGGAAGATGGAGATGGCCCCGACGACGAAGGCGGTGATGCGCGCCACGCGGACTTCCTCACCGGGCGACTTCTCTTTTCCGTGATGGATGACGTTGGTGTAGAAATCATGCGCGAAGCTGGTGCTCGCGCTCATGGTGAGGCCGGCGACGACGGCGAGGATCGTGGCGAACGCAACGGCGCTGATGAAGGCGAAGAACCAGTCCCCACCGAGGACGCCGGCGAGAATGGGCGCGACCATGTTGCCATCGGGCTTGCCCGCGGCATCGAGGGGGATCTGGCTCATCTTCAGGATGGTGGCGGCGCCGAAGCCAAAGAAGGTGGTCAGAATGTAGAAGACCCCGATGATGGCGGTGGCCCAAACGACGGAAACGCGCGCGGTTTTGGCGTTGGGCACCGTGTAGAAGCGGACGAGGATGTGGGGAAGGCCAGCGGTGCCGAGAACGAGACCGAGGGCGAGAGAGATGAAATCGATGGCGCCCCATGGGTTCTTGGCGGTAGTGCCGTAGACTTGGCCGGGATCGAGGAGGTTTACGGCGGGTTTGCTGCCACCGTAATCGGCGTGCGAGATGGCATCAAAAAATCCGCCGAGACCGCCGAATTTTTGCAGGACCATCCAACTCAGCACGAAGGCGCCGCACATGAGGAGAAGGGCCTTAATGATTTGGACCCAGGTGGTGGCGAGCATGCCGCCGAACACCACGTAGACCAGCATGAGCACGCCGACGCCGATCACGGCCGGGACGAATTCGACGCCGATGAGCAGCTTGATGATGCCGCCCGCGCCGACCATCTGCGCGATCATGTAAAACGTGGAAACGGTGAGCGTGGAGAGCGAGGCCATCGCGCGCACGGGCCGCGGGCTCATGCGGTAGGCGAGCAGATCCGCCATCGTGTACTTGCCGGCGTTGCGCAGCGGTTCAGCCACAAGGAAGAGCACGGTGAGGTAGGCCACGAGGAAGCCCACGGAGTACATGAAGCCATCGTAGCCCTTGAGGCAGATGATGCCGCTGATGCCGAGGAAGCTGGCGGCGCTCATGTAGTCGCCGGCCACGGCGAGGCCGTTTTGCCAGCCTTTGATGGAACGGCCGGCGGCGAAGTAGGCCGCGGTGCCGGTGGCCTTGCGCGCGCTGAAGTAGGTAATGACCAGCGTGACCCCGACGAAGGCGAGGAACATCGCGAGCGCCTTGTAGTGAAATTCAGTGGTCGCGGGCGTGGCGGCGGCGGCGGCGGGAGCGGCGTCGGCGAGAAACAGGAACATGGAAATCAGTGGCCGAATTTGGCGAGGAGAGCGGCGTTAAGAATATCCCAGCGGCGGGCCGCCCGGACGTAGAGCGCGCAGAGGATCCACGTCATGAGGAATTGAGAGAAGGCGAAGAAATAGGCCAAATTGACTTTGCCCAGCACCGGCTTCTTCATGAGGTCCGGGAAAAAGCCGACGAGCACGGGCAGCGCGAGGAAATAGACGAGGAAGAAAATGGTCGCGGGCACCAGAAAGCGGCGCTTGGCACGTTGCAATTCGTGAAAGCCGGGGTCCGCGGCAATCTTGTTCCAGTCGGGCGGGTTCATGGGGGCGGGACGCTAGGGTTCCCATCGGAGCAAGGCAAGCCAAGCCTCGCGGAAGGCACAATTTCAGAAGGGTCGCGCGAGGGGACGCCAGTTCTTGGAGTGCGCCAGGCCTCTGGCGCTTTCCTTCGGTAATCGCAAAATATGTCGAGCAATGATCACCACTCCGCCGTCACCTCGAAATCATCCAGCACCCGGACACGCTCGATCTTAAACCTCTCGATCGCCTTGGTCATGGCCGGTGTTGATTTTCTCTCCATCCAAGACGCAGAACACCATGGATACTGGTTCGCAACCGGTACAAGCCCGTGCTTCACGGCGTTCTGATGAACATAGTTCAGGCGGGCGAGATAGGACTTTTCGTACGTCAATTGGGATTCCCAAAAGTTGAACCACACTTGGCGGCCTGGCGCGGCATCGAGCTTGTTTACCCAGCCTGCCGTCTTGGCGTGAAGCACGCTAAGCATCGTCGCGAGATTCGCTGCATCCTCGGTGTCATCGGGGGCGTGGCCGACGAAGTGATAGTGATTGGAAAAGACTGCCCAGGCTTCCAAATGCCAGCCGAAGTCTTGTGCGACTTTCAATAAGCCACGATGCAAGACGGCGAGGCGATCGGCTCCGCGGAAAATGGTGGGCTTTTTGGTACGTGCCGGCGGTTACCAAGTAGGTGCCGTTGACGGCGAGGCGGTGCGTGGGCGCGTGTGGCCAGGACGTGGGAGGAGCGGGCATGCCGACGGCTTATTGGTTTTGGCGGGAAATTACGACCATCAAAGGAAAGCGCCAGAGGCCTGGCGCACTCCAAGAACTGGCGTAGGCTCGGCCGCGCCTTTTAGTGCAGGCGGATGAGCGGGCGCAGCTTGGCCAGCTTTTTGTCGCCGATGCCCTTGACCTTCAGCACGGCTTCCATGTCCTTGAATGGGCGGCGGGCGATGATGTCCTCGGCAACTTTTTCCTTCACCCCGAGCACTTGGCAGAGCTCCTCGGCCGAGGCCTTGTTGATGTTGACGCCCACCGGCATCGGGGGCGCCTTGGTTTCTTCCTCCGTCAATCCTTCCGGGCGGGTGATCCCCAGGAGCGAATCGAGCGTGCCGGTCTGCCAGAGGATGACGGCGGCGAGTGCAAAGAGCCCGAGCGCCACCAAGCCCGGATAGCGCCCGAAGACCCGGCGGCGTGGCGGAGCCGGAGCCGGGGCCGCCGCGGCAGCAGGGGCGGACTCCGGGGCCGGCGGCGTGGATGTGATTTCGCTCATGACGGGTATGATGGCGTTTCTACGATGAGTTTCGAAAGCCGGCGAGCTTAGAGCGGGATTATGGACGCGCCCAGGCGATCAGCCGCAGCTCGTGGGGCTGGATCAAATGCGGATGCGTGGGCAGCACGCGCACGCTCAGGCCGTAGCTGCCGCTGTCCGTCGCGGGGATGCTGCCGACGTAGCGGTAGGCGCCGTCGTTCAGGCGCTCGGCTTTTTCCAGCGGCACCGTCATGGGGCGCAGGATATGGCCATTGTCGTTTTCGCCGTAGTACACTTCCACGCGCACTTCCTCGGGTTTGATGGGCCCGAGCACCACGCGCGCGCTCACGCTCAGCGTTTCACCCACGAGCACGTTGGGGCCGTTGCCGGTGCGCACGCTCACTTCGTTCACGGAAACGTGCGGCCAGTCGCGGCGGATGTTCGCCTTCCACTGGCTCACCTCCACGGACTTCCGGCAGCCATCGGTGCTGAGCGCGGCATGGGAGCGGCTCGCCGGCTCGTACAGGCGCTCGGTGTATTCGGACACCATGCGGTGCGTGTTGAAAACGGGCACGATCGTGCGGATCGATTGCCGCATCAGGTTGATCCACGCGACGGGCAATTTGCCGTCCGGCTTCGCGTAGTAGAGCGGAATGATCTGCGTCTCCAGCACGTGGAAGAGGCTCGCGACGTCCACCTCGTCCTCGTATTTCGTATCGGGCTGCTCGGGGCTCTCCGGAATCTCGGCGCCGATGGCCCAGCCGTTGCGGCCATTGTAGGCCTCGCACCACCAGCCATCGAGCACGCTCAGATTCAGGCCGCCGCTGGGCGGGAGCTTCATGCCGCTGGTGCCGCTGGCTTCCAGCGGACGGCGCGGATTATTCAGCCACAGGTCCACGCCCTGGTAGAGGCGGCGACCGACATAGTGGTCGTAGTCTTCCACGAACACGACGCGGCCCTCGAACTCCGGCATCCGGCTGTAGCGATACACCTCCTGGATGAAGCGCTTGCCCGGGTCGTCCTTCGGATGCGCCTTGCCGGCGAAGACAAATTGCACCGGGCGCTCCGTGTTATCGAGCAGCTTGCGCAGGCGCTGCGGGTCGGCAAAGAGCAGCGTGGCGCGCTTGTAGGTGGCAAAGCGCCGCGCGAAACCGATGGTGAGCACTTCGGGATTCAGCATCCCGGAGACGGCCCGGATTTTTTCCGGGATCTCGCCGATGCGCTGGAGCTGGCCGCGCAGACGGTCGCGGATGAAATCGATGGTGCGGGCCTTTTGCCGCTGATGCGTGTCCCAGAGCACGTCGTCGGGGATGTCCTGCACCTTGCGCCAAAAATCGCGGTTGGTGAGGTTGGCCTCCCAGCCGGGCAGATACTTGTCGTAAATCTTGATGAAATCCGGCGCGGCCCACGTCTTCGTGTGGATGCCGTTGGTCACGCTGGTGATCGGCACTTCGTCGCGCGGCACGCCGGCCCACACGTCCTCCCACAGCCGCTGCGAGACCTTCCCGTGCAGCGCGCTCACGCCATTCGCGTGGCGCGAGGTGCGCAGGGCGAGCACCGTCATGCTGAAGTGTTCGTGCGGGTCTTTCCGCATCTGGCCAAAGCTGGCGAACGTCTCGAAATCGATGCCCACGCTGGCGGGATAGCTGCCGAAATATTTCCGCATGAGATCCAGCGGGAAAGCGTCGTTGCCCGCGGGCACCGGCGTATGCGTGGTGAAGACGTTGCCCGCGGCGGTGACTTGCAGCGCGGAGTAAAAATCGAGCTTCTCCTCGGTCACGCGGCGCCGGATGAGCTCCAGCGAAATGAACGCGGCGTGGCCTTCATTGAGATGATGCACGCCCGGCTTCACGCCCATGGCTTTCAGTGCATGGATGCCGCCGATGCCGAGCACGAATTCCTGCTGGATGCGCCGCTCATGATCGCCGCCGTAGAGCTGCGCGGTGATTTCGCGATGGTGCGCCGAGTTTTCCGGCACATCGGTATCGAGCAGGTAGAGGGTGATGCGCCCCACGGCGAGCTGCCACACTTTCACCGTCACCCAGCCGTCCGGCAATTGCACGCCGACGAGCAGCGGGGTGCCCTTCTCGTCGCGCACCTCGCGCACGGGGAGCTGCGAGAAATTTTGGTTCAGCTCCAGGCTCTCCTGCCAGCCGTCCTTGTTGATCTGCTGTTTGAAATAGCCGTGCCGGTAAAGCAGCGACACCGCCACGAAGGGCAGCCCGAGATCGCTCGCGGACTTGCAATGATCGCCGCTCAGGATGCCGAGGCCGCCGGAGTAGTTGGGGAACGATTCGTGAAAGCCGAACTCCGCGGAAAAATAGGCCACCGGGCCCGAGAGCCCTTTCGTTTGCTTGGTGCCCCACCACGTGTCCTTGGCCGCCATGTAGGAGTGAAATTTCTCCATCACGGCTTTCATCGCGCGAAGGAAATTTTCGTTCTGCGCGAGTTCTTCGAATCGCGCCTGCTTGCACAATTGCAGCGAGCGGAGCGGGCTGTGATTGTTGCCATTCCACAGCTCCGGGTCGATTTCCCGGAAGAGGGCCCGCGCGCGCGGCTCCCACGTCCACCAAAGATTTCGCGCCAGCTCGCGGAGCGGTTCCAAAGCCGGCGGCAGCCGGGGAACTACGTTAAACGTCTGAATTGGTATCATGCTTTTCCTTCGATCCGGTTGATTTCCTGTTCGCCCTGGGAAAAGAGAACCCGCGCACCATGGGCAAGCCTATTTCCCCGGGCAAGCAAACAGTTTCGCCCCGGTGCAGCACGGCGGCGGCCTGAATCCAGGCGCGGCTATCTTAACTTCTCTGCTCGCGGCAAACTACCGGCGGGCCGACCTGCGCCGGGCCGCCATCCCCAGCCCAGCAAGGAGCAGCATCGCACTCCCCGGCTCCGGAACCGCCGCCACGGCGAGCGTCCCGGTGCTGCCGAGCTGTGAAGTGTCCCAGGTGGAGCCGCCGGGAAGTGGGGGGAGATTGACCTGCGCGAAGGAGCCGGAAAGGCTGGGCGCGGCGAAGAGCTGAAAGGTGTCGCCGGGCGCGGGCAGGAAGGAATTGATGAAGGTCACGTTCAGCGTGCCGCCCAGCGTGAGCACGCCGGTATCGGCTACGGTGAAAGCATCGTATTGCGCGCCGCGGGTGACGCCGCCGATCTCGAGCGCGAGCGTGCCGTTCAGGATCGAGCCGGTGCCGATGGTGAGCACGGCGGTGGAACCGCCCGGCGCCACAAGGGTGACGCCGGGGGCGAGGGTGCCGCCGCTCTCCAGCGTGAGCGGGCCCACGAGGCCATTGCCGCTCAGGCGCGCGCCGAGCTTGATGGTGACGGGGCTGCTGGCGATGGCTCCGACGACGTGGAGCGTGCCTTCCTCCACGGAGGTGGAACCGGTATACGTGCTGATGCCGGAGAGCGTGGTGGCGCCGGGGCCCTCCTGAATCACCTGGCCATTGCCGACGATGGGGACGCTGAAGGTGATGTCGTCGGTGTGATTAAAATCCAGGATGCCGCCAGCGGTGGAGGGAAAGACGACGCGCGTGGCGCTGAGCGAGCCGGCGAGGCCGCCGGTCCCGATATTGATGCGGCCATGGTTTCCCGCGCGCAGGGCATTTTGCGAGGTGGAGGTGAGCGTGACGGAGGCGCCGCCGGAGATGTTCAGGATGGTGCTGGCGGGCCCGGTGAAATTCATATTGGAGGCCGTCCATTGCGCACCGGTGCCAACGTTGAAGACGGCGAGATTATCATCGGCCACGCCGTTGAAGACCGTCGCGGAAGTAATGATGGCGCCATCCTGAAAATTGGCGGTCCCGGTGTAGAAGCTGACCACTCCGGTATTGCTCCACGAAGAGCCGAGGC
>FTCB01000958.1_pt1 | contig 13280 bp, 10 predicted proteins | sample 1639431 | NCBI WGS metagenome assembly FTCB01 (sample SAMEA3914864, study PRJEB12502) | metagenome | biome: forest; material: soil | place: USA | collected 2012-03-12 | depth 0.3 m
CTGCCCCGCTAAATCCCTACCAGCGCCTTCCCTACCAGCGTCCTGTTTACCCACAGACCATTCTCCCATTCCACTTTTCGACGGTCGAAAGTACCACGCAGTACTATCAAACCGCGCTGCCGTCCGAAGACGCTGCGATGGCCAGCGAGGTCCTCGACGAACACGCGGTCCTCGCGGGCTTCAGCTTTGCCACTTCGAAAATGGGCACCGAAAATCGTCCGGTGGTGACCACCTTGGTTCCTCTCTATGAAATCGGTGGTCAGCGAAAGGCGGGCGCCTTGCTCGGCGTGAGAACGGCCCTGACGGAAGCCGCTTCCGCTAAAGCAGGTTACGGCGTGTCCGAAGTGGAGCTCTGGCATGGCACGCTCAGCTATCCGCGCGGGGCCTTGGATCGGCCACAGGACTATCGTCCCTCGAAGACGGTGATTTTCGGCATTCGCCTGACTTTTGCCCGGCTGGAGGCCGGCGGGACACTGAATCCCGCAGACTCCTACCAATCGCCGCTGATTGGCGGAAATTTTGGAAGCACCTTTCGCCTGTATACCCAAGGAGTTCCCGCTTGCGGTATCGGCGGCGTCTACAACCATGCGACGCCCAACGCGCTCGCTCTGCTTTTCTCGGCGAACTTGGTAAAAGCCCTGCGCCCCGCCGCCATCCCCGGAGCACCCGACCCCGCTCCCGCTATCACCAGCCAGCCCCCTGCTTTGCCTGGCGCCCCGCTGACGCCAACTCCTCCGGTGGCGGCCACGCTCGCCTCCACGACAACTCTCGCCAGTCCAGCGAGCCCGGCACCAGCTCCCGTGCCCTCGCCTGAGGATGCCGCTGCGGCGGCCGCCCGGGACGCCCGTCTCAATGAACTATGCTCCAAGGTCGGGCTCAGCTTCGCCTTCGTCGAGGGTCAGGAAGGCGCCGGCAGCGCCTTCATTTGTGACTATCAAGGCAAGCGCATGCTCTTCACCAATCAGCATGTCGTTCGCGAAAACCCGCAGCTTAAGTTTACGATGCTCGATCAGTCCCAGGTAAAGCTCGGCCCCAGCCGCGCCGCCATCGGACACGACCTGATCGGATTCGAAGTAGACGCCCCTCTCCCGGCGCTCTTTCCGGAAATGGATTTCGCGACCGACGTCGCCATCGGCGATGATGTCCTGGTGGTGGGCAACACGGAGGGAGAGCGCGTGATCAAGCCGCTGCCCGGCAAAATCGTCGGCCTTGGACCCAACCTCGTGGAAGTCACCAGTGAGTTTAAACCCGGCAATAGCGGCAGCCCCATCATCCACGTCAAAAGCGGCCGCGTGGTCGGCATCGCCACCTATGCCATCATTCGCACTGTGGACAGCCTCACTGGCCAGCGCCAGCCGAGTGTCCGGCGTTTTGGCTACCGGCTCGATTCCGTCCAGCAATGGCAGCCCGTCAATTGGTCGGCATACCAGGCCGAAGCTGCCGCCACCACCAAAGTGCACGCCTTCTCCGAGGCCCTGATCAAGCTTCTTCGGGATCTGAAGAATCCTGAATTTGATTTCAGCCATCACACCGATCAGCGTCTGCAGCCGGCGCTGGCCTTCCTCCGCCCGCTGATCACCCGGACGAGCAAAAACACGGCAGACATCCAGCGCGCCGTCCAAAATTTCCTCGGCGAACTCAAGAACGTCAGCCAGCGCGACGTGGAAGCTGTACGCGGTCAGCTCCACTACGACTTTTTCCAGCGTGAACTCGCGGAGGAAGCCAGGTTCCGCACCGAATTGTCCAAAGCCCTCGGCGAAGCCGTCTCCGGAAGGCGCTAGAGCGGTTTAACTAAGACGTAGCCTCAATAGGAGCAGCGCTGGCGGTTTTCAGCCAGCGCCGTAGGCGCAACATGTTTATAGTTTAAACCGGTATGAACGGCCCAAGCCCCGGAGGGGCGACACGTGCAGCCCTCTCCCCGTCCCTTCCGTCCCTTGGATCCCTCAGGTCCTTTCTTTCGCTTCCAATTCCTCTCGAAATTTGCCATATTGCCGGCGTGGAAAGACCCCTTTGGAAAGCATCCCCGACGCGTCAATTTGACCCTCCTGCTCCACCGCAAAAAAAGCGCGGAAATTGTTAGCAAAAGTCAGCATCTACCCCTGAAAACCCACCGCTCTCCGGAATGCCAAATTTCCCCCGCCCGTGGAGGAGCCAGCCGGCCCCCTCCGTTCGCCACCACCACTCACCCCGGCGGGCTCCCAGTTACAGAACACTTCCCCATTACTCCTGCCGCCCCGCCGCCGCTCTCCGTCGATTGGCTCTATCCCACCTTTCCTTGGCCAAACACCTCCTCCGCACCTGCGAAAAACCCTTTGTCCCCGCGTTATTTTGAGCAATGTTGCCTGCTTCACGCATGACCAGTCCGCACGCCATTCCTGATTCCTCTCTCCCGCGCAAAGGCGCGCGCGTCGTCGTGGGAATGAGCGGCGGCGTGGATTCCAGTGTCGCGGCCTATTTGCTCAAGGAACAAGGCTACGAAGTCGTCGGCGTCACGATGAAAGTGTGGCCGCAGGACTGCATCTCGCGCGCGGAAGACAAATGCTGCGGACCGCAGGCCATCGCCGACGCTCGCGGGGTCGCCCATGCCCTCGGCGTCCCGCACTACGTGGTGGATGAAGCCGTGAACTTCGAGCGCGCGGTCATCGATTATTTCACCGCCGAATACAAAGCGGGCCGCACGCCGAACCCCTGCGTGATGTGCAATGAGAAGGTGAAGTTCGGCAATCTCTGGGGCAAGGCCAAGGCCATCGGTGCCGACTACATCGCCACCGGCCATTACGCCATCGCCGAGCACACACCGGAACGCACCATCCTCCGCAAAGGCCGCGACCCGCGGAAGGACCAAAGCTATTTCCTCTTCAGCCTGCGCCAGGCGCAGCTCCAGCGCGTGCTCCTCCCGCTCGGCGGCATGGAGAAAACGGAAATCCGCGCCATCGCCCGCCAGCTCGGGCTCAAGACTGCCGACAAGCAGGACAGCCAGGAAATCTGCTTCGTGCCCGGGAACGACTACAAATCCTTCCTTCGTTCGCATCTCGGCGAAAAAGAATTTCACCCGGGCCGCCTGCGCGACACCGCCGGCAACGACCTCGGCCCGCATGACGGCATCGAGCTCTTCACCATCGGCCAGCGCAAAGGCCTGCCCGGCGGCTCCGCATCGCCACGCTACGTCGTGGACATCGACCCCGAAACCGCCACGGTCATCGTCGGCGAAGCCGGCGATCTGATCTGCGACGAGTTCACCGCCACGCATTGCACGTGGCATCAGGACAGCTCCGCGCCTTTCGAAGCCACGGTGAAAATCCGCTATTCGAATCCCGGCGCCGCCGCCACGATTTATCCCGGAGAAAACGGCGAAGCCCGCGTGCGCCTGCACGTGCCGCAGCGCGCCGTCACGCCCGGCCAGGCCGCGGTGTGCTATCGCGGCGACGAGGTCCTCGGCGGCGGCTGGATCGCGCGGCAAAAAGTCGCCGAGCGCGCCCATGCCCGCCAAGCGCTGGCATCCGCACTGCCCGCTCCGCGCGAAGACGAAGAATTTACCGCTCTCGAGGGCGGCTGCGGCGCCAAGCGCTAGCGCCGCCCTCGGTGGCTTAACGCTCCGCGTCGAGCCTTGTCAATCCAACCACCAACCATTTCCTCGCCATGGCCGAGCACCCTCCTGCCGACTTCATTCCCGAGCCCGCCCCCATGCACCTCATGCTCACGACATTCCCCGATGAACCGACTGCACATCGCATCGTGAAAACGCTCGTCGAGGAGCGCGTCGTCGCCTGCGGCAATGTCCTTCCCGGCATCACCAGCATCTATCATTGGCGCGGCTCCATCGAAACCGCCGCGGAAACGATGGTCCTTTTCAAAACCTCCGCCTCTCCCGAAACCGCGATGGACCGCCTCAAGGAACTCCATCCATACGAAGTTCCCGAAATCGTCCTGCTCCCCGTCAGCGTCGTCAATTCCTCCTACCTCGCCTGGTTGGTGGAAAACTGCCGCGCCTGATCCGCTCGGCTACACCAGCATCGACTTCCAGCTCATCGTCCCTTTCTCCACGATGAGCCACGCAAAACTCGGCGGCCCGGATCGCGGGCGCGAAATGCATCCCGGATTCAAATAGCGCACCCCATTCACCATCTCATCGCGCGCCACGTGCGTATGCCCGTGGAGAAAAACATCACACTTCTGCGGCCCGAGATTCGGGATGTGCTCCAAATGAAAGCGAATGCCTTCCAGCGTGAAATCCAGCGTGAGCGGCCACGAGTAATCCTCGTCGCAGTTCCCCCGCACCACGCGCACCGGCGCAATGGTTTCCAACGTCGCGATGATCATCGGCGAGCACACATCGCCCAGATGCCAGATCTCGTCCGCACCGCGCAGGCGCACGCACAGCGGCCCGGGCAGCTTGTCATGAGTATCCGAAATCACAGCAACTCGCATGGTCGCTGCATAAGGGCCGGTCTGCACGAATGCGAGCGTTCGCCCGATGAAAAAATTGTGCACCCAGACTATAGAGCCCGCAGCTTTTGCCCCCATGCGCTGGCGTTCACCTGCGGCCACGTGGAGAGCAGCAATTGGCGCCCGTGCACGGTCTCGAGAAATACCGCCGCCAGTTCGCCATCCTCGACTTGCGGCAGGAAACGCACCTCCTCCTCGCTCAGCGAAATGGGCCAGCCACCATGCGCGATGGGAAATGCTTGCCGCGCGGCGTCCAGCCATTCGCGAAATGCGGCCGGCTCCGCTTTGACCAAAGCCGCCAGCGCGGCAAGGCGCCCGTCGTCCGTGGCGTCGAGCACCCGCGCCCCGGCCACGCCTGGCACCTCCGCGGCGCGCGCGGGCAAGGCCAAACCCAGCACCCCCCCGCACGCCGTCAGTCCGGCGATCGTTTCCGCGAGCACCGCCGCCTCCGCCATTTCGTTGCCGGGCTCGCAAAAGAACCCCAGCCCCGGCGCCACCGCGGGCAGCCCACCTGATCGCGCTCGCAATTGAGTCGCCACAAAAAACATCTCCTCACGCGTCAGAGCCGAGCGCGATGGCGTGAGTGCAACGACCACATCCGGCCAGTCCCCCCGGCCATGCCAGCAACTGCGAATCGTCTGCTCCATCTCCTCCGCCAGCGCTAGCACCGGCCCGAACTTCACCGCCGCACGCGCCAGCACTTCGTCGGAAAATTGAATCCGCACTCCCGCCTCCACTTCAAATTCACGTTCCAAATAGGACGCATGCCAGCCCAGCGGATACGTCCCGCCGTCCTCCAGCGCCACGATCGCCGGGTCGAGTTCATCGAGCGACATCGCGCCCGCTCGCTGGTTCACCGCATCCGCCAGTTCCAAAGTGAACCACGTAAAACCCGCCACCGCAAAAAGCCCCGCTTCCTCCACGCTCGTGACGCGCGCACCCGCTCCCCATTTCTCCAGCATCCCATCCTCAAGCTTCGCCAACCTCGTCCGCGTCCGCTCCAGCAGTTCCCGCGGACCAACCGACTTCCGCTCCTCCTCTCCACCGAGTTCATGCATCAACACCGGCCGCCGCCCCAGCTGCGCACTCTCGCGGATAAAAGCCTCCAGCCCCGGCGCGGCCAGGATCATCATGCTCGGTTCCATGCCGAGCGGTACGGGTGCGGAAATTTCCATGAATCGCCATTTTCCATCACTCGCCCCAACCGACGCAACCACGGAGAGCCCCCAAACGTGGCGCCAGCCTTTGGACTGCGGCGGCTTGACGCCGCTTTGGTGTGGAGCGCAGGGCGGGAGAACCGCGCGCCTTCCGCTATCATCCGCGAAAATTCCACCCGCAGTCCCATCCGAAAGCGGCGTCAAGCCGCCGCACTCCAAAGCCTCGCGGCCCGCTCACGAGCGGCTTTGTATCCCTACCACTCCTTCGACCGCATCTTCTTCGTCGCCGAGCGGCGCTTCTTCGATTCCAGGATGCGCTGCTGGAGTCCCCAGGGGCGTTTGCGTTTCCGGCGGCGCTCCTTTTCACGCTCGTCGCGCTGTGCGGCTCGCTCGTCGGCGCGCGCTTTCTCGATGGCGTCGAGCAAACGCATCCAGGCGAGCTGGCGGTTCTGCGCCTGGCTGCGCGTGTCCTGCGCGGTCACGCTGCGGCCCGTGGGCTCATGGCGCACGCTCACGGCGGTGGAAACCTTGTTCACGTTTTGCCCGCCCGGGCCGCCGCTGCGGTGAAAATTTTCCTCGAAATCTTCGAGACGCAGCCCCAGCGCGCGCAGGCGCTCGGCGCGCAGCGTTTGAAAATCGGCGCTGGATGTCATACGCGCTTCCTCGCATATCCGCCCTCTCCCTCGCAACGCCATGCTTTATCAAAACGCCCAGTTGGTGCTCCCGCGCCAAATCACTCGCGGCAGCCTCCGGGTCGCCGCCGGAAAAATCGCCGCGCTCGGCGATCTCCGGCCCGAGCCCGGCGAGGAAGCCATCGATTGCGGCGGACATTATCTCGCCCCGGGTTTCATCGATCTGCACATCCACGGAGCGCTGCGGCGCGACACCATGGAGGCCACCGCCGAGGCCTTCGACGCGATCACCCGCCATCACGCCCGCGGCGGCACCACGGCTCTCGCGCTCACCACCGTGGTCGCCACGAGCGAAGACATTTTGCGCGTGTTGCGAGCGGTAAAAGAATATCGACCCCGCCCGCCCGCCGGTGCGCAGGTGCTCGGCGTGCATGTGGAAGGTCCGTATTTTTCCCCGGGCCGCCCCGGCGCTCACTGGCCGCATCTCATCCGCCATCCGGACCCGCGCGAGTATGCCGAGTGGCTGGAGTATGCGGACGTAATCACGCAAATGACCGTCGCCCCGGAATTACCCGGAGCGCCGGAGTTGATCGCGGAACTCTCGGGGCGTGGCATCATCGCCAGCGGCGGACACAGCGATGCGTGGGACGAAGACGCCGCCGAGGGCTTTCGCCGGGGGATGCGGCAGGTGACGCATACTTACAACTGCATGTCCTCCCAGCGCCGGCGCGGGCCTTACCGCGTGGCGGGGCTGCTGGAGTTTGCGATGAGCGAGCCGCAGATTCTCTGCGAGCTGATCGCCGACGGCCACCATGTCTCGCCCACGCTCATGCGCGCGCTCTACCGCGCCAAAGGGCCGGACGGCATCGCGCTCGTGACGGACGCCGCGGGCGGTGCCGGGCTTCCCGAAGGCGAGCCGTATACCCTCGGCACCCTGCCGGCAGTCGTTCGCAACGGCGTCGGTGTTACCGCCGACGGCACCGCCCTGGCCAGCAGCACCTGCGGAATCATCGACTGCGTCCGCAACATGGTGCAGCTCGCCGGAGTCCCCCTCCTGGAGGCCATCCAAATGGCCACCCGCAACCCCGCCCGCGCGCTGGGGTTGAATCAAAAAGGCACACTCATCCAAGGTGCCGACGCCGATTTAGTAACGTTCGATGAATCCTTCGCTGTCCAATGGACGAGTATTAGCGGCCATAGGAACAAGGCCGTACCGGGATAACACTGCAACCCCTATCGTCATGGCACTGGCGATGCTATTTTTAAAACCGTGAAACCTCCTACCCGAACACCCAAACATCCCGACTGGCTGGGCCTTGAGGTCTGCCTCGAGCTAGCCGGCGCTGCCGTCCTTGCCGTCATCATCTATCGCTGGTTGATGTAATCTACCGCTGGTTGATGTAGCATTTTCCGGCGTTGCGATTGCGGGGAGCGGGCAGCATTATTGCCCTGATGGATTCTTTGCATGGCAAACGCATTGCAGTCGTGGGGGCCGGCGCGGTGGGCTCGTATTACGGAGGGATGCTCGCCCATGGCGGGCACGACGTGCATTTCCTCATGCGCACCGATTTGGAGACGGTCCGGGCGAATGGGCTGACCATTCTTACCAAGGGGCAAAAGATCCAGCTAGGCGGCATCCAAGCCGCCGCCTCCACGGAAGAAATTGGGCCCGTCGATTTGGTGCTCATCGCCCTTAAGACCACGGCCAATGCGGCCTTGGAAACGCTGCTACCGCCGCTCATCGGCCCGCAGACCGCGCTGCTCACGCTCCAAAACGGGCTGGGCAATGAAGAGTTTCTCGCCACGCGCTGGGGCGCCGAGCGGGTGCTGGGCGCGCTGTGTTTTGTTTGCATCAACCGCACCGCACCCGGCGTGATCCATCACATCGATCACGGTTCGATTTCCATCGGCGAATTCCGGCGCCCCGTTTCTCCGCGGGTCCAGGCCATTGCCGAAGCCTGGCAGCAACAGCAAGTGGAGGCCCACGCGGTGGACGATCTGGCCGGCGAACGCTGGCGCAAGCTGCTTTGGAATATTCCGTTCAATGGCCTGTCCATCGCCGCCCGGGCCAATGTCGCGCAGGTGCTCGCCGACGATGGACTCCGCATCACCGCACGCGCGCTGATGGACGAAGGCCTGGCCGCCGCTCGCCAGCTCGGGCACGACATCCCCGATTCGTATGCCGACTGGCAAATCGAGCGCAGCTACTCCATGGGGCCCTATCGCCCCTCCTCGATGATCGATTATGAGGAAGGCCGCCCGGTGGAAGTCGAAGCGATTTGGGGCGAGCCCTTCCGCCAAGGAACCGCCGTCGGGGTCTCCATGCCGCGGATCGGCATGCTCTACCACCTCATCTTGGCACTCACGCGCCAGGACAAATGAAACGGCGCCAGGCCTGATTACCGGCGGTTTGCACCACCGGGCCGGCGCTCATCTGTGTCGGGCCGCTTCTCCAAGGGGTTCTGATAATCTTTCAGCCAGGACTCAGATTGAGGCGAGCGAAGACCGGAACTGGAACGCTGGCTCAGCCGCAGGGAGTAGGCCTCATGGAATTTGCCGATCAGGGCGTCTCCATCTTTCACGGCGAGTTTGGCGCCAACCAGCTTCCAGCCGTCCAGGCCCTGGAAGCCGAAGCGATACCGGGAGTCCGACGCGGAGAACGTCACATCAAAAGCTGAAATGCCGCTCCAACTGCGGGCATCGAAGGCCAGTGGGGCCGAACTGCTCGCGGCTGCTCTTCCCTTGGTATAGCGAATGAGCCCCTTGGGACTAAGCTCCTGCTCAAGCACTCGGTCGAAGACCTCCTCCGACGGAACGGCCGTTTCAAATCGTGGAACATTCGCGCCAAAACGCTTGCGCATCCCGTCCTCCACCATGGGCTTCATTTGTTCTTTCACCGAGGTCCGAAGCAGACCCCAATCCACGATTTTATCGAGCCCGGCTTCATCGGAAGCCGCGATGGCCGTAAGCACTTGGGAACTGGCGGCGTAGGGCCAATAGATGTAACCGCCAAAAGCCAAGATGATGACGAGAAACAGGATCTTCTTCATGGGGACGCAGAAAAAAGAAAACTACTTGAGCGATTGTTCCATCGCGGGATCCGCCTCCGCGCCGAGTTCCAGCGCCTTCTTGTAGGCGACCCGGCCATCGACCTTGTTCGGCGGCTGCTTGAGCGTATGCGTCACGGCGAGGTTGAACCACGCATCCGCATACTTGGGATCGAGCTGCGTGGCGGTCACGAGTTCCTTTTCCGCGGCTTCCAGCCAGCCCTTTTGCGCGGCGGTGATCCCGAGATAGTTGTGTGCGGTCGGATTCTTGGGATTGATGGCGAGCGACTTCGTGAGCGAGTTCACCGCGTCGTCGTACTTGCCCTGGCTGTATTGCACGATGCCGAGCGTGCCCCAGCAAAAATGATCCTCCGGCGCAATGGCCAGCGCCTTGCGGAAAGTTTCCTCGGCCTGCTTCAGCTTGCCCATGCGGAACTGCACCACCGCCTTGTTGGAAAGCAGGTACATGTTCGTGGGCGCGATCGCGAGTGCCTTGTCATAGAGCTTCTCGGCGTCGGGATACTTTTCACGGTCAAACATCTGTTTCGCCTGCTCGGCGATCGGCTTCACGTCCGTCGGAAGCTCGCGGGCCACGCCGCCGCCGGTGTTGGTTTTTACCGCGGGCAGGTCGTCGCCGGCCGGCTGCTTCTCGGGCAGGCCCGGCTTCAGCGCTCCGGGCGGACGATCAAGCTTGGCCATATCACCCGGCTTGGCGGCATCCGGCGTGGAAGTGGATGGGCCGGCCGATTTCTCGGGGGCCGGAGGTTCCGCCGGCTTGCTGCTGGCTGGAGTCGGAGCCTCAGGCACAGCGGGAGCGGGATTGCTGTTCTTCGCATCGGGCAGCGGCTCGGGCTCGCCGGGTTTAGCGGCGTCCTTGGGCGGCTCGGCCGCGGCGCCTTCGGTGCGGACGATCACCAGCGTATTCGGATCTTCGACTTCAATCTTCGGCTTCTTGAAAAGGCGGCGTTCTTCGCGCGTGAGGTTCACCACCGGCTGGGTGAGGTAGCTGATTTGCTTGATGAGCGCGGCCGACTGAATGTTCTGCCGGTCCATCTCCATCTGCACGAGCTTGCGGCGCTGGGCCCGGTTCGCATCCTCCTGCATCACGCGCATGACGATGCCCTGCAGCATCTTGTTCTCCTCTTCCATCTTCGCGCGGTCCGCAACGCTGGCGGTCTTGTCCGCCTTGTACTGCGCGATCTGCTTGGTGTATTCATCCACCTTTTTCTGAAGCGTGGTCATCTCGCCTTGCAGCGACGTGTTCTTATCCTGCGAAGCCGTGAGCTCTTTCTGCACCTGCAGCACCTGCGCCTTCAGCGCGGCAATCTCCTGGTCCCTCTTCGGCGAATCGGTCTTGAAAGCAATGATCTGTTTTCCGGCCTCGTCGAGCTGCTTCATCAGCTCCGTGTTCTTGGCCATGAGCTTGTCCGCATCCTTGTTCAGCGTCTTGAGGCGGGTGATTTCCTCGCGCGCATCGTCACGCTCCTTGGTCACGCCGGCGAGTTTCGTCGTCAAATCGGCCTTGGACTTTTGCTCAGCCTCCAGCTTGGCCTGCAGGGTTTTGATCTCGGTCGGAAGTTTGCCCGCTTCCTCGGCCTTCTTGGCCACGGCGCGGCTGCGCGCGAGCAACTGGTCGATGCGCTCCTCCGCCGCGTGCAGCTCTGCTTCGCGCTCGGCATTGGCTTTTTTCGCCGCCGCGAGCTGGGTCTCCAACTCCTTCGCCCGCGAGCCGCTGGTGTCCCCCTTGGTCTTCAGTTCGAGCACGCTCTTTTGGTAAACCTCCGCGAGATCCTGCGCCTTCTTGCGCTCGGTCTCCGCGCGCGTGCGGTCTTTCACCGCGGTGGAAAGTTGCTCGGTCAGCTCCGCGTTCTTGGACCGCTCCGCTTCCAAGTTTTCATTGGCGTCCTTGAGCTGCGTTTCCAGCCGAGCGATCTTGTTCTGCACCTGCGCCAGTGGATCACCGCCCACATTGTCTTCCGCAGCCACCGGCCGCTTCGGGTTGCGTGTGTTTTTTGCCGTCGTCCGCGGCGCAGGCTGCCCATCGTTGTCTCCCGGCAGCGGTGGCAGCACCCCGGGGCCTCCCGTAATGTCGTCCGGCGAGCCGAGACGGCCACCATCGTTGTTCGGAATCCCGCTATTATTATTCCCAGCGTCGGGGCCCATCTTTCCCTGCACGCGATCGATGGACTCCTGCGTCCGCTTCATGCGCCACTCGCGCATCTCGGGCTGATAATCCGGCGCCGCCTGCTTTAGGTGATTGAGCGTATCCGCCACATTGCGGAAAGTCTTGAGCGCAGCGCGCAAATCGCCCGCCGCCTCCAGTTCCTCCGCTTTGCGCGAGAGCAAAAATGCCGTGACGTATTCGCTGGGAGCGCCGTCGCCCTGGGCGCGCAACGGCGCGGTGGCCAAACCGGCAATAAAAAGGAGGATAACGAGAGTACGGCGCATAAGACTACAGGAGCAGTTAAAAGGGCGGGGAAGCTACTTGATGTCCGGCCCTCTGGCAATCAGTTCTCTTACCCTACCTGTGAAGCCTCCGTTACCAAACTCGCGCACCTGGCTCTCCGCCACGCAATTCGCCGCGCTCGACGCCGCCAAAACCGATGCCCACCGCCTCTGTTCGGGCGCCGACGGATGGGCGGAACGCCTGGGAAGCGATGCCCTGATCTGCTTCAAAAATGACGCCGCCCGCGACAGCATGAACGCGGAGTTATCTGCCTGGTGCGCTGGCGCTAAACTGAGCACTGGCGAGGCTTGGTCGCCGCAGCGGGTTTTCGGAAAGTTTCTGCCCCGGCAAAACGAAGACCGCATCTCCCCCACGCTGATCTCCGGCGATCCCAGCCTGCCGGCAACCACGACAGTCCAGGAAGCGGGCATCCGTTATGGATTGGATTTCAGCGCGGGCTATTCGCATGGCCTGTTCCTCGATCAGCGGGCCAACCGCGCCTTGGTCCGGCGGGTTGCTCCGACGCGCCTGCTGAACACGTTCGCCTACACCTGCTCGTTTAGCGTCGTCGCGGCGCTTGCCGGCGCGGAAACGCTGAGCGTGGACCTCTCGCGCAAATCGTTGGATCGCGGGCGCGAGAATTTTGCGCTCAACGACATCAATACGGAAACGCGCCACCGTTTCATGGCAGACGACGTGCTCGACGTCCTCCCGCGACTGGCGCGCCGCGGTGAAAAATTCGATGTCATCATTCTCGATCCCCCCACCTTCTCGCGCGGCAATCAAGGCCGGCGCTGGCAGGTGGAACAACATTTGGAAGACCTCATTTTCGCCGCGCTGGAAATCACCACCCCTACCGCGCGCGTGCTGCTTTCCACGAACTGTACCAAGCTCGATGGGCGCACGATGGAACGCATGGCGCGCTTTTGCCTCAAGACCCAGCGGCGCGGCGGCGACTTTCACCGCGAGCCCGCTCTCCCCGACTTCCCGCCCGGCCACGGCGCCAGCACGCTGTGGATGACGGTGCGGTAGATTTTTTGGACTGCGGCGTGGCGCTTCGCTGCGCTTCCCACCGCAGTCAAAAAAGTGCCGCTTGCTCATCCGCCCTCCGCCACGCCACCCTGCGCGCATGTCTAACACCACATCCCGCTTCGGCTGCTTCGGCGTGTTCATTGGCATCATTTTGTGTCTGAGCCTGCTGTTTAACGCAGCCTTCGTGGCAGGGCGCTTGTTCGATCTCTTCCCGCAGGAATTGAAATTTCCGGAATACGTGATTCAAAAACCGGCCAAGAACGTGAGCACCAAAGTGGCCGTGATCCGCCTGACCGGCCTCATCAGCGGCTACGTCCCGGGCTCCGTGGGGCCTTCGATGATCGAGGATATCAAAATCCAATTTAGCCAGGCGCTGGAGGACAGCGATGTGAAGGCCATCGTGCTGGCGATTGATTCACCCGGCGGTGAAGTCACGGCCAGCGACATCCTTTATTCGGTGGTGAAAAAGGCGAAGGAGAAAAAGCCGGTGGTCGTCAGCATGGGCGCGCTCGCCGCGAGC
>FTCB01000576.1_pt1 | contig 13278 bp, 8 predicted proteins | sample 1639431 | NCBI WGS metagenome assembly FTCB01 (sample SAMEA3914864, study PRJEB12502) | metagenome | biome: forest; material: soil | place: USA | collected 2012-03-12 | depth 0.3 m
AATCTGGTGATCGTAAACTACGGCATTAAGCAGGAAGACGGCATTGGGCAATGCCGGCTCAGCTGGCGCCGCAGCCTGCTCGCCCGAAGCGCCGGAATTGCCTCCACTCGTCTGAGCAGGACTTGGCGCCGCCGGTGAAATGGAGCCAGCCGCCCCGGGCGCCGGCGGCGCCACCCGATTCATAATGATCCAGCGGTTCCCGACATAGGCGTAATTCGTTTGGAGCACTTGAAAGCCGGGCGCGCTGGAGGCGTCTGGCCCCGAAGGAAGGGGCGCACTTTGCGTCTGTGCCGAAACGCTTGTCCCCATGGACAATGGAGCCAGCAATAGGAACCGTCGAGCCGCGAGCAATGCGCCATAAATCCACGCGCTTTTCTTCGTTTGCATTTCCATTTGATACTGAGGTGAGCTTGGGCGGCGAGGCGATTTTTTGCGCCAGGGTGGCGCCGACTCTGTGAAAGATCGCGGCAGATCGTTATATACTGCTGATTCTTTGTCGAGCGAAATGGAACGAATCGAATGAGGTCAGGGTCGGGTCAGGGTCAAATTGTGATTCTGCTGAGAAACCCCTATTTTCAGGACGGATAGATTTTTGAGAATGGTGTTATGGCAATTTTTCATCTAAAACGCCCCGCCAAGGCGTTCTTGTGACAACGGTGCTGTGTTACAATTCCGAAAATTTGTAGCGTTATGGTCTCGCGGGGGTTTTTCAGAAGAACCAAATTGTGACAGACTCGCTGACAGCCGGAGTTTTAGACATGACCCGCATGGCGCTTATAACCGCCATTCTCTCATGACCTGTTTTTCTTTTTTAGGATGATACTTTCCCAGGCGCCTCGCTCCGCTGCCATTGGTGCAATTCACGGCTGAAAAGATAGTGGGCGAAGGCCCGCGCCACTGTAAAATTGAGGAAGACGAAGCCGGCGGGGAGGGCGAAGGCTTTGCCGCGCATTTTAGGCAGGCAGAGGCCCGCGGCGGCGCAGCCGTAGAGGGCAATTTGGGCGAGGAATGTTGCCTGGTAGAAGGGGATGGTGAGCAGGGCGAGATTGGCGAGGAAGGCGGCAGCGAGGAAGAGGGGGGCGGCGAGGCGCAGATATTTGTGGGAGAGGAGTTGCCACCAGAGCCGGGACTGGCCGGGGATGAGCCACTCGGGATAGCGGAAGAGCATCTGGAAATTTCCGGCCAAGGTGCGGCGTTTGCGCGTTTGCTCGGCTTCGGGTTCGAGGGGCTGGGGATCGTAGGCGATGGCGGTGGGATCGTGGAGCACACGAAAGCCTTTCATGGCGATGCGCATGGGGATGACGACGTCGTCGAGGACGGTGTCTTCGGGAAGGGGTTCGAAGAGGGGTCGCCAGATGGCGTAGACGGCGCCGGTGCAGCCGATGCAGGAGTCCCAGCGAGCTTCGGCGGCGCGGAGGGCCTTTTCGCCTTTCCAGTAGGCGCCGATGCCGTCGCCAGCGCTGCTCGCGGCGCGGCTGATTTCCAGGGAGCCGCTGACGGCTCCGATTTCCGATTGGGAGAAGTGGGCGGCGAGCCGGGCGATCGTGTCCGGTTCGAATTGCTGGCGAGCGTCGGTGAGGACGATGACGTCGTCGGTGATCTCGGCCAACGCCCGGTTCAGGCCTGCGGTTTTGCCCCGCCGTTCCGGTTGCGCCAGGACGGTGAGCCTGGAGTCCTGCAGGGACTGGAGGCGCGCTGTGGTGGCGTCGGTCGAGGCATCGGAGACGACGCAAATGCGCAGTTTTTCCGGCGGATAATTCGAAGCGAAAAGGTTTTTGACCCGGGAGAGGATGCGCTCCGCTTCATTTCGCGCCACGACGACTACCGTGACGGGTGGGTGGGAGGGCGGCGGTTCGATGGGTGCGGGAAGGTCGCGAAACCGGGCCAGGATGCGCATGATCCACCCGTAGCCGGCGAAGGTGTAGGCCAGGGACAGGACGGCGCTCCAAAACGCCCAGAAGGCAAGCAAGCTCATGACAAGGGTGTGTAGTGATGCAAAACCCAGGCCAACAGCAAGGCGCTTTGTGGTCGGGAACGAGCTGCTGCTTAACGCAGTTCGCTCAGCGAGCAGCCCGCGTCTTTTCGGACGCTTCCGCGCCGTGCGGACGAGACGTCCGCGCTCCCAGGAGGGCGCCACTCGCGACACGCACGAGAATTGGCCAATCTCCAGGTTGCGAATCGGAGGTTCGTAACGCGCCGCGTCACATGCGGCGGATGGCCATCTGCCACAACTTCACCGCGGTAATCGTCATGGTCAGCACCATAGCGAAATCGATGAAGCCAAATTTCATCCAATCGATGCCCCGAACGACGGCGGTTTCGTCGGCGGGGATTTCCTCCTCCGCGCCCTTTGGCTTCGCATTTTCCACGGATGGAGACTCCTTGCTGCGCGAGGTCGCGGGTTTTGGCATCCAGACAAATTTCGGAGGCGGGGGCACCTTGATCGCCACCTTTGGCAAAGAGTAGATGGGCGCGGGAGGGGCCATGGCGGCCAGGGCAGGGGCTGTGACCACGCCGGGGCGCGGGATCATGTGAGGACGCCAGCCAGGGAGCGAAATTTTCTCCTCCACCGTCTCCGGAGCGGTGACGAGGCCATTGATGATGCGATGCAGGGAAGCCACGCCGGCGGCGAACATGAAGAACGAGGCGCGGAAGCCAAAATCCACCATCCACGATGAGATCATGTAGGAGAGGACGAGGACAAAAAGAGTGCGTCGTATTCGCTCCACTTCCGGGGTATTGGCCTTCATCGTGAGCAGCGTGCGCAGGCAACAGTAGAGGATGCCGAGGAAGAGGAACAGGCCGGGGTAGCCGAGTTCCGCGCCCACCTGGACATATGACGAGTGGCAGGCCTTGCCATAGTGATGGGTGCGAAGGAAGCTTTCCATCCAATTGCCACGGCCGACTCCACGGATGTTGTCCTGCATGACCTTCATCCCATGGGTGAAGGCGGCGACGCGCCCTTGAATAGCCTGATCGGACTTGGCTTTCTCGAGCTCATTCATGCGCGGCAACGAATGCATGGCCGTGCCGCCAACCGCAGCCGTGACGACCAGAATGAGAATCTGGACAGTCTTGGGACGGCCAAAGGCCAGGGTGGCCACCAATACGGCGCCGCCGGTCAAGAAGGCGCCTTTTGACGCCGTGAGAAACACGCACCAAATCGGAATGCCGATGAGCAACGTGCCAATCTGCTTGATGAAGAGCGGACGCTTCCAGAAACAGAAAAAGTAGATCATCGGAATGCAAGGCACCACGCTATGGCCCAGAGCATTCGGATTATTGAAAATGGACAGGTTGAGAATGAGCCGGCCCTTCATGCGACCGGTGGTGATGTCCATGCTCCCCAGCGGATCGACGCCAAAGTTGGACATGATAGCCAAAGCGGCGACGAAAATCGTGAGGCCGGTCCACCAGCCCACGAAAATATTCAGCCGGCGCACCGAAGTCATCGTCTGGACGATGACGAAGTAGAAAATGGCGAGCGCGAAATTGCTTTTGAAAGTCTCGTAGGGCGCGTCGTTCGAAAGGATCATCCAGCCAAAGAAAAGCAGGATCATCCAATCGTGCGGCGTCTTGAAGAGATCGCCGAGGCGCACCTGCTTCTGGCCGCCAAAGAGGCTGAACAGCGCCATGAGCATGACGATCTGCACGAAATGGATCGCCGAAAAAATCGATGACCACTCCTGCGGCCGCACGTAATACAAGACGAGAAAAAGGATGACGCAGACGAGATCCATGCGCGTTAACGAGTGCGGCGCCGGGCGGCGCGGCGGTAGAGTTCTTCGTAGCCATCGGCCATGGCAGTCATGGAAAAGCGCTTTTCAATGGTCTGCCGGGCATTCTCACCGAGGCGTTCCAGCACTTCGCGGCGAGCCAGGGCGGCGGAAAGTTGGGCGGCCAATTGGTCCGAATCGTTCAGCGGCGCGATAAAGCCATCGTGGCCGGAAGTGATGATCTGTTCGTGCCCGCAATCGACGTTGGCCAGGGCGGGAATCCCGCAGGCCATGGCTTCCAGCGCCGCATTTGACAGGCCTTCATTGGTGGAAGGCAGGGCGAGCAAATCGAGCGCCTGATAACAGACGGCAGGCTCGGCGCGGAAGCCGAGCAGGTGAATGCGATCCGAGAGCGGGGATTGGCGCGCCATTTCCGCGATGCGCGCTTCTTCGCTGCCGCCGCCGCCGACCATGAGCAGGCGCAGGCGAGGCAGTTGGCGCGCGATCCGCTCGAAGGCCGCCAATAAAACGTCGTGCCGTTTGAAAGGTCCGAATCGGCCCACGATGCCCAGGTAATCGGAGTCGATGGGCAGCCCGAGTGATTCCCGAGCGGCGCCGCGCGCTCCCGGGGCGAAGCGAACTGTGTCGACGCCATTGGCGATCACGGTCGGTTTTTGTTTCGTGAGTTCCAGCGCGAGGATTTCGTCGCTGATCCCGTTGGAAACCGTGTGGACCGCGCGGCAGGCGCGATAGAGAAGGCGCCGCTGGCGCAGCCGGCGGGGATGCTTTTCTTCCGGGGTCAATTGGCTGTGCTCGCCGTGAATGATGGGGCAGGAGAGGCCAAAGGCCGTGGCTGCGCCGCTATAAATCAACGGGCCGAGATTGTGGGCGTGGATGACATCCGGGCGAAAACGGAAGATTTCGGCCGCGAGGCGGGCGGTGGCCTTCGGCGAAAACCCGCCGCCTTTCCCAAGGATCTCGACGCTGGCGGAGGAGGGCAGCCGCGCACAAAAGGCGCCCGCCCGTTCCAGGCAGGCCATGCGCATACGGATGCTGCGCGGCTCCAAGGCGACGGCCATGTTCACGACGCCATTTTCCATGCCTCCGGGTTCGAGGGAGGTGACGACGTGCAGGACTTTCAGTTCGCGCGCCATGGAGGAGGGCTTCAAGCGGAGCGGCGATTACGGCCGATGGAGCGTCTGGGGCGGGAGAGGCAGGAATCAGGAATTCTCCAGCGCATGGGCCGTGTGATAGTAGTAATCGTGTGAGTAGTAGTAGTACTGGTAGTAGTTCTCGGAGGAACTGAGATCCAGACGGTTCAACACGAAACCATAGAAGTTGGCCCCATTGGCCTGCAGCATGTCGATTGCGGACTGCATCGTGCGGATCGGCGTCTTGCCGCTCCAGATGACGAAGACGACGCCATCCACATGGTTCTGCAGCACGGAAGTCTCGGAAAGACCGAGGACCGGCGGGGTGTCGATGAGGATGCGATCGTAGCGCTCCCGAAGCGTGGCCATGACTTCCTTGAATTTCTCCGAGCTAAGGAGTTCGGCGCCGCGGTCCACATGCTTGCCCGCGCTCAGGATCGTGAGATTTTCGTGGAGCGAGGGGCGCAGCGCTTCTTCCAGCGTGCAGAGGCCGCCGAGCACGTCACTGAGGCCGGGGCTTTTCCGGTAACCGAAAAGGCGATGCAAACGACCGCGCCGCAAGTCGGTGTCCATGAGGAGCGTGCGGCAGCTATTTTGGGCAAATGAAATGGCCAGATTCGACGCCACGACGGTCTTGCCCTCTTTGGGCACGGCGCTCGTGACCATGATCATCTTTGGATCCTTAGTCAGCGCCCCCATGGAGAGCAGGTTCGTGCGAATGACGCGGAAATTCTCGACGAGACTGTTTTCTGCCGAAGACGGGCTGCGTTCGATTTCGCCACTGTTGCTCCGACTGACACCTTGGTCGGCAAGCTTGGGCACGATGCCCAGCCCACGGAGTTGGAAGGCCGACTCGACCTGTTCCAGGTTGTTCAGCGTGTGATCAAGGTACTCGATGAGGAAAGGAATGCCAATGGCCAGGAAGAGGCCAGCCATGAGGGAAGCGATGGCGATCTTGAAGCGATTTGGCGAATCGGCGACTTTTTTGGCTTCGACCAGCTCGCGATATTGAAGGTCGATGCGTTCCTTGTCCTGCGCGAAATCGAGGGCTTCGAGGCGCTTTTGGAGATCTTCCGCGTAGCGATGCCAGGGGAGCTGGGAGGCGTCGTAGATTTTTCCGGTCTGCGTGATCTCGGCCAGCCTCCGCTGGACCTTTTCATATTCCGGGAGCCGGGACTCCATGTCGGTCTTCTTGTTCAAGAGCTGGGCGTACTGGAGCTGCAAGCGATTTGCCGCCACCTGGACTTCCACGCCGAGCTTGCGATTCACGTCGTCGAGTTGCTTGCCGAGTTCCACCATGATGCGGTGGCCGGGCAGATAGCCTTTTTGTTCGCCCTCGGCGATCTTCGCTTTGATGGCCTCGGCTTCGGTGACGAGTTGCTCCCACGGCTGCGCCGACTTGACCATCTGGGGGACGACGATGACGTCGTTCTTCGCGGACGTAGGCATGGTATGCAGCGCGCCTTCCTTTTCCAGGGGATCGTTGAGGCCATTGGGATCATCGGGGTCCGTCTGGATTTCCTGGCCGACGGACAGGCTGGCGTCTTTTTCGTTGATCGAATTGATGAGCGAGAGCTTGGCCACCGGATCGAGAGTGGGATCGGCCAGTTTCACGACGATCTTTCCGATATCGTCGATGCGCTTTTTCACGATGACGAGATCGAGCGGAATCGTTCGGAGACTGGCAGCCTCGATTTCCACCTTGGTGACATCCTGCAACTCGTGCTGATCGAAGCGTTGGTTGCGGTTTTCGGTGATCTTGTCTTCCAGCTCAGCCAGATCCTTTTGATAGGTCTGAATCGTGGCTTCCCGATCGTGCATGCGGCGCTCCAGGCGGAAGGCCGTATACTGGCGGATGAGTTCCTCGGGGAATTTTTGCGCCAGCTCGGGCGAGTTGGCCATGACATCGATTTCCAGGTTTTTCTCGATATTCTGGCTGGCCTTGACCTTGAAGATGTAAGTCAGCGCGATCGTTTTGGCGTGGCCGGGAATGCCCAGGGCGTGGGCGGTCCGCTCCAGCAGATAGGTCCCGCCCAATTCACGGAAGAGCATGTTGACCCGGCCGTCGCGATACACCTTGTCGCTGTCGATCGGCTGCGGCACGTAGCTCATGCGAATGAGGGCGCGGGCGTGATAGGCGGGCCGGGCGTACACGTACCAGTTCAGCCCCACCATGAGCATCGCGCAAATGAGCAAAAACATGAGGCGCAGATGCTTCCGGGCCAGCGCCGTGTAGAGCACGATGTCGTAAAAATTGATCTGACGCTTTTTGGATCCGGGGATCATTTCATTCGAGGACGTTGAGAATGGAAAGGGGGCGGCGGCAGGGGAGGACGGAAGCTAGCGCAAATCGACCTTTGGTCAATAGGTTCCCCCCCGTGCGTCGATCCGTGAGAAAAAATCGACGGAAATCCTTAAGCGGGTTCTGTGCCGCACCCCCGTTTTTCGCATAATCGAAAACCCTATGGAAGTCCACAAAAAAAGCCGGATCGGCATGAACGCCGATCCGGCTGGAAAAACAGTCGTTGAGAGCTGCTAGAAACTGAAGAACTTCTCGGGCACCATGACGATGTCGTTGGCCTCGAGCTGCACGTCGGGCCGCAGCCCTTTGGTGATCGCGACCACATCGACCTTGATTTTGACCTTCGTGCCGTCGGGCATTGCCCGGAGAACGTAGACTCCCTTCTTATCGGCGAAGCGGGCAAACCCGCCGCTCTGCAGGATGACGCCGTAAGCCGTGAGCTTTTCTCCCACGACCAGCTTGAAGCTGCCCTGGCGCTTCACGTTGCCAGTGACATAGACCAAAGTGGGCTCGCCCACCGGAATCACGATGACATCGCCTTCGGTAAGTGTGAGATCTGCGCCGAGGCCGGTCGATTTTCCGTCAAGGATGGCTTGGACATTGACCGTCTCATTCACCGGTCGATTGCCGGTTACACGCATGACTTTGACATGGGTCAAGTCGGCGGTTTCCGTGAAGCCGCCTGAGCTGAGCATGACACTGATGAGCGTCGGCGCCGTTCCGGCGGGAATCTGGTAGGGACGAGGATGTTTGAACTCCCCGGAGAGATAAATCGTGGGGCCGCTGACCACATCCGAGCCTTCGACCGGCTCGAGCATGACCGACGCCTTGCGCAATTGCGAAGTTTGCAGCGCCTTCTTCACGGAGGCCTCAGCGCCGTCGATGGTTTTTCCGGCGACCGGCACGCGGCCGACTTGGGGGACGACGATGTAGCCGCCGCGGCGCACCTGGTAGCGCCCGTTGAACGACGGGTCTTCGACCACGTAGAGTTCCAGCGTTTCACCCGGCACGACCGTTTGCGAGTTGCCCGTGGTGGTGGGCGTCAGTTCCTGGGTCACTTCGTTCAGCTGCGCCTTTTTCTCCTGAAGCCGAGCCTGCCAGGTCTTGACGTCTTCCTCGATTTTATCCGCCTGCTCGAGGCTTCCCGAGGCTGTGGCGGTCGCGAGCTTTTTCTGGGCGGCGTCAAGTTTGGCGCGAGCATAGCGGACTTCGTCCTCCAGCGTTTGCTTCTGTTCCGAGAGATCTTCGGAATTGGCGGAGACGCCGCCGCTGACCGGCGCGCTCGACGTGGACAAGGAAGAGACATCGACTTTCGATTGCCGAAACTTGACCGCTGGCCCTCTCGAGGCCTCTTCGGCCCGAGCGATAGACCAGGTAACACACAACAGAGCTGCCAAACTCAAACAGCTGGTAAATCGAAACTTAGGGTGATGGATCATGGTGGACGAGGTGGGCCTCCGGGAGAGGCTACATTTGGGGGTGCGCAAGGGTTATCTGAAATGAGAGCGGGACGTCAAATTCTTAAGAGCAAGAATCGGGCAAAACCGTAGAAATTCGTTTAGCGGAAGTACTTGATGATCGAGAAATACAAGAGATTCTCGTAATAACGATCCCGGGCCGACTCGGCGTCTTCCTTCTGGTAGCGGTAGGCGAGCCGGGTCACAAGCGTGTCGGTCAGGTGATAGGTGATCTCCGCGCGGCCAGTCCAGGTGGACGTGGTCGAGTCGCTCGCCAGTTGGGAATGGGTAATGTGGGTATAAAATCCACCGACGTCCAGAACAGTCCGCGGGCCAAGATTGCAGTAAAGGTCGAGGCCGGTCCGCACTTCATCGCGCGTCGAGTGTTCGCCGCGCAGGTCCTCGACTTCGCCCAAGCTGACAAAGGCCACGGAACGGAGCTTCGGTCCCCACACTTGGCTGATGAAATAGGTCCCGGCGGTCTCCAATTCGTCTTGGAAATAGTTGGTACCGCGCCCCACGTACAAGCTCTCTCGGGTGGAGGGGCCGGCGTCGTGGATCAGATTCAGGCCAAAAATGAGGTTGCTGCCGCTTTCGGCGCCGTAGAAATAGCCGCCATGGAGGCGCAGGAAAAGCTGATCCGTGATGGGGCCGGTAACACCGAGAATCACGGTGTGATTCACGCCATCCGTTTCGGAGCTGTGGATTGCCAGATAGTCGAGATACGGCTTGAAGCGGACATTTTCGCCGAGCTCCTGGAGGCGGAGCTGGAACCCGTCGAGCTCACTGGGGTTGCCTTCGCCGTTTTCGCCATACCAATAATTCTCGTGGTAAAGGGAAGTGGTGAGACGAAGGTCGCCCGGCAAATCGTTGCTGGTATGGGCCGAGACCCGATTCCGATAGACGAGAAATTCGGATTGGCGGTCGAGGGTGTCCGAATTGTCATTTGAATGGGTGGACGGGGTGCGGAAGACGAGATGGCCCTGTCGGTCCTGCTCGCCGCTCTGGTCGGGAAGATAGGTGAAATCGTCCCGTGTGCCTTCCGAGTAGTGGCCGATCAAAGTGCTGAAATCGTCGGCAAAGAGAATCGGAACCCCAAGGACGACGGTATTCCAACTGGCCTGCGCGTGCGCCTGCGGCGCGGCGGTGACGCCGAGGGTGAGCGGAATGTGAGCCGCAGCGCCCTGTAGCCCGAAGGCTCCGCGAAGCGGCAGATAAACCAGGGCGCCGGAGGCGACGAAATGAAAATCCTCCGTCAGCTGGACGGTGAGGGTGCCGCCCAGCACGACTTGGCTGACGACCCCAGACTCACGGTGGTCGGGCTTGAGATCGATGTTGTCGCTGAAGTAGAGCGCCGTGCCGAGTTGCCGGAACTTGAAATAGACGGGGCCAAGCTTGAGGTCGGCATTCTGCGGAGCAAAGCCGCGGCTCAACGGGAAATGCTCGTTCAAGCTGGGCGCAAGGAGGTGGATGCTTTCGCTGAACGACTCGGTTTGAAACGAGGGCTCAGGGGTGACGGACTGGGGATTTGGGAGCGGCACCTGCTGCGTATTGCGGAACAGCGAACGCACCGGTATCCCGACGGCGGGATCATCTTCGTAGGCATCCCGCGGCAGGCCGACGCGTTGCGAATCCGGCAGGGCCGGCGCCGAATGACGAAAGCTCGGGCCGGTGCTAACGGAGTCCTGGGCGACCGCGCAACAGCCCATTGAGATCAAGCAGGCGAGGATGCATCTTCCCCGGCTTCCCAATGAACTGGCGCTGAGGCGAATATGCTCGCCTCGGCGCATCATGGAACTCGTCCTCCCAGCCGTTTTGCTGCGTTTTCCAGCTTCTGGCGATCGCGCTTCATCGTGAAGACCTGCGGCAGGTCTTCACGACGAAACGAAAAGGGCAGATAGGCCAGCAGGCCAATGATCGGAGCCAGGGCGACGACGGCAATCCAGAAATTTCTCTGCCGGGCGGTAAACGGTTGAGCGGAAATGCTTCCAATGGCGCAGGCCACAACCACCAGCCAAATGATGAGGGCGGCAATGGTGGTCTCTGCGTTGAATTTCGCAGCGGACAGGGTGAATTTATAAAGAAGAGTGGTCATGCAAGGGGCAGGGGCGGGAAAAGCCCGGGAGAAATGGGGCGGAGGCCCGTCAGCCCCACTTCAAAGCATTTTGCGGAGCACTTGCAACAATTTTTCCAGCTGGACCGTCAAAATCTGAGAGGGAATTCTCCTTGTGGGCTTTGTCGTTTTCACGCCACCGTATGTAGCGGGACTTCCCGTAGTTGACGCCAGAGGCGATGGCCTGAATCCAGCTTCGAACGGCTCACCGCGGGACCCTCCGTACGCGTCACGAAATCTCTGCGTGCGTTGTTCGCCCCCGTTTACTATCATGCACTTTCTGTCCCCGTCGATCCCACGATGAGTCCACATTTCCACCGGAACTGTTCCCAGGCTGGCGCGAAAATCGCGCTACGCCGTCTGAAGGCGCGCCGCCTTTCCGGTTCGCAATTTCCCGCCCGCTCGTGAATTCTTCACTTCTGGATGATAGACCGGCCCCCGCGACAGAAGTCACCCGGCCCATGCCGGCCGATGCGGTCTCGGTCGTGATCCCGGCCTACAATTACGCGCATTTTTTGCCCGATGCCATCGCGTCCATCCTCGAGCAGACGCATCCCGCGTACGAGATCATCGTGGTGGACGATGGCTCGAAGGACAATACCCGTGAAGTCGTGGCGCGCTTTACGGATCCGCGCGTGCGCTATGTGTGGCAGCAGAATGCCGGGCTCTCCGCGGCGCGAAATACGGGCATTGCCCAGGCTCGAACGCCCTTTGTGGCTTTTCTTGATGCCGACGATCAGTGGTTTCCCGGCTTTTTGAGCGCAGTTGTCGAGCGTTTCCAGGCGCTGGAGAAGCGCTATGGCCTGGTGGCGACGGCGACGACGCGCATGGATCAATCAGGACAAAAGCTCCCGCCGCCGCGCCGCGTCTTCAGTCTTTCCGGCACGCTCACGCCGCGCGACTTCATCATGCGGAATCGGTGCCTGTCTTCGTCAATCGTGGCGCGCCGCGCCGTCTTCGACGAATGCGGCTTTTTCGACACGACGCTGCGCAGCTCCGAGGATCGCGACATGTGGATTCGCATTACGACGAAGTATGGCTTCTGGCTCATCGACGAGCCGCTCGGCTACATTCGTCGCCATGGCGATAACATGAGCAAGAACGCGCCGCGGATGAAACAGAACTCGGGGACTGTGATGGTGAAGGCCTGGCGCGCCGGCGCGGTTTCGCGTTGGGATGTTCCTTTTTGGCTGCGGGCATTTTCGGTCCACTATTTTCAGATCGCCTGGACGCATTACGAAGCGGGTTACCGCGCGCGGGCCTTCCAGTATCTGGCGACATCCGTCGCATTGTGGCCGGTTTTCCTGAAGCCCGCCCAGGTTTTCGAGCCGCCGCTATTTCGGCTGCGCGCGCTTGCACATTTTGTCCTGCGTCTCTTTTCTTCCGCCCGCTCTTGACCAGCCAATCTTCAACTGTGGACACCGATTCTCCTCGACTGGCCGAACCTGGCGGTTCGAGGCGGGGAAAGATTGCGTTTATCAAGCGCGGCCACTTTTCCCACGTAAATCGGCATGTGCGCGAGCAACTCCGGTTGCATTTCCCGGAGCTGGAGATCGACCAGATCGACGTCACCCAGGATTTGCTCTGGAAAAACAAAGGCATCGTCCTCTGCAATATCCTGCAGATCCTGCGACTCTACTGGCGGCCGATCCTGGCGGGGCGGCAGTCGATCCGCTCGTGTTTCTACCGGACGCCCTACATTTTCAAGACACTCCGCCGGCTGCTGCTGAAGCGGCTGGAACGCGGGAAAGACGAGTATGCTTTCACGATTCAGACCCAGTCTCTCTACGACGCGAGTCTGCCCGGCACGCCGCATTTCATCTACACCGACCACACGCACCTCGCGAACCTGTACTACCCGTCCTTCAAGGAGAGCGATCTCTTCTGCCGCAGCTGGATCGATCTGGAGTCGTCCGTCTATCGGCAGGCGGCAAAGGTTTTCGTCTTTGGCAGTCACGCGCGCCGTTCGCTCGTCGAGCAGTACGGTCTGGCGGCAGACAAGGTCCAGTGCATCTACGCCGGCAGCAATATCGAGCCGCTCACAGAACCGCTGCAGAATGACAATTATGCGAATGCGCGGGTGCTTTTCATTGGCGTCGAGTGGGATCGCAAGGGTGGACCGGCGCTGGTCGAGGCGTTCCTGACGGTCCTGAAGACGATTCCAAATGCTTCGCTGGCGATCGTCGGCTGCAAGCCTCCGGTGCAACATCCGCAGATCGAGGTGCTTGGGCGAATGCCGAAATCCTCGGTGCATGCCAATCTCCTGCGGAGTTCGGTCTTTTGTCTGCCAACGCGCAATGAGCCTTTTGGCATCGCCGTGCTCGAGGCCTTCTTTCACAAGCTGCCCGTCGTGGCGACGAGCGTCGGCGCCTTGCCCGATCTCGTGACCGAGGGCGAAACCGGCCATACCGTGCCGCCGGATGATCCCCAGGCCCTGGCGATCGCCTTGATTTCGCTGCTGAGCGATCCGGCGAAATGCCGTCGCTTTGGCGAGCGCGGCTACGAGAAGGCGGTGGCCTACCACAAGCTGGACTCCAGA
>FTCB01000204.1_pt1 | contig 13191 bp, 9 predicted proteins | sample 1639431 | NCBI WGS metagenome assembly FTCB01 (sample SAMEA3914864, study PRJEB12502) | metagenome | biome: forest; material: soil | place: USA | collected 2012-03-12 | depth 0.3 m
GATCGCGCCACCCGAGCACATCCTGAAACATCTCGAGGAATCCGTGCGGTTGAATCTGCACGGTAAACTTCGGCTGCTGTTGGTCATCCACGGCGGTGAGGTGAAGGCTAAGATCGCCGTGGTCGAAACGATCGAGGGTAATAGCGAATTGATAGGCGACGGAATCGAGCAGGTCGTCAATGACCTGGACAACGAAATCTTTCTGTTCCTCGGTCATCGAGGCGAAGCCGCGGCGCCAATGTTTGTCGAGCTGATCGCCAATGCTCCCCGGTGTCGCCTTGGTGCGTCCCTTGGGATTGAAGATGAGATCGTTCCAGTCGATGAAAATCGAATCGAGGGCATTCGTCAGAGCCAAACCGAAAAGGCCACGGCCCATGTCGGCACGCGCCTCCGGATCTTCGGGCCACAGGTGATTGTTATCCTTGTCCAACCACCCTTCCCGCCGGCAACATTCGAGATAGTGTTTCTGGTTTTCTCTCCGTTGTTTCTCAGTCATGGCAATAAGATGGTGACGGTTTGACCCTCGTTCCAAAAATTAGCAAAGCGCCTTGGGAACGAGAGAAAGTAATCGCCGTTAGTCATTCAGTTAAAGGAGAAACAGGCGCTCTCAGCGCGGAGCGAACGGAGTCGTGCGCGGCGCCTTGTCGAAACGGTAGGAATCGACGACTGCTCCGTTGGTGTCGACGAGGGCGATTTCGGCCTGATTCAAGTCGATCCCCTTCATGGTGGGGCTGATCTCCACCTGTATGAGTGAGTAGTCCGGCAGAAGAAAAGGACGCGTCTCGCTTCTGGTTTCGCCGATGACGTGTGCATGCAAATCGACAGGGGTGATTCTCCACCCATTTTCTTTTGGTATCGCCGTTTTCCAAGCGACGACATGCCGTTCGACATCGCGGATCTGCAACTCGGCGACGCTGCACTTCGTGGGATCGGCGACGATGACGAAGAAGACGCGGCCGTCGGCCGTTTTCTCGAGGCGGGCGGTTCCGAGCGGCAGAATCGTGGCTTCCTTGTGCGTCCAGAGCGTGTAATCGCCGACGTAGAGGGCCAGCCGGAAATTCGAGAGGAAGTTATCGAAGTTATAGTACCTGCCTTCGACAATCCGCCCGACGATCAGGCAGGTCCTATCCCGCTGGAGGCGCGTGGATATCTCGGCTTTTTGTTCATCGTTCAGGAGCTTTCCCCACGTGGTAGTATTGGCGTTCGTCGGCGTCGGTTTCTGCGTCCAGATGTTGAAGCTGAGCAGGCCGGGCGCGCCGTAGAGCAATCCGCCATGGGCGGAGACGTTGCGCGCGATGACGCGGAACTCGCTCGTGCGCGCGCCTGAGAGGCGGAGCGACCTGGCGCCGGGCAACCCGAGCGGTTCGCGGTCGAGATACGCGAGGAGCGCATCGCTGCCCAATTGCAATTGGGCGATGGCGGCGAGGGCCAGCAGCAGCCCCCCGCCGAGCGGCATTGCCAGGCGCGGCCAGCGCGTCTCTTTCAGGAGAAGGCCAATGGCATCGTAGCTGCCGACGACAAGCAGCGGGACAAAGAGGAAAGCGCCCCACGCCATTTGCGATCCACCGACGGGATAGGCTTGCAGGATTCCCCAGATGGCACACCAGCCCAGCCAGGAACGTCCTCGCGCAGCTGGATCAACCTCACCCGCGGTGGTGAGCGGCGTCGCCATGAGCCAGGCCAGCGCGGGCGCGAATTCAAACACCGCGTGGAATGGTTCTTCGAAAACGAGCCCCGTCAACTGCACCAGCACCAGGAAGCCACCGAGCAGTCGCAGCCAGGCAATGACCGTGGCACGCCGCGCGGCGGGGGCCAATTGGACGAGCGCCGTGACCAGCGATAGGATGGCGAGGGCGACGGCCCCGTGGCGCCAGCGGATCGGATATGTATTTAGCGCAGGATGGCGGAGAGGCGAAATCACCACGCCGTCCCAAAAGTGCGCGACCGAGGTGCCCATAGGGACGTAAAGCACCACCATGCTAGCCGAGACCAGAGCCACTGCGACGATCATTTCCATTCCATTCCGGACGGTAAATTCGGCCGGGCGCCCGATTCGCTGGAGAGTCACCAGCATGGCCAGTCCGCTGGCGGCGAAGACCAGCACGAAATCCCACACCCAGGCCTTATGCAGATGCGCCTTCATCAAGACGAGCGGCAGCACTACGATGCCCAAGGCGGTGAGCACCAGCGCCACCCTGCCCCACTTGCGCCCTCCGGAGTGGAGCGCCACCCAGGATCCGACGGAAATGAGAAAGAAAACGCCTACGTTGATCTTCATTAGGGCCATGGCGGTCCCCACCACGGCGCCGGCGATGGCAAAGGTGCGAGTCGCCCCGCGCAGCAGCGCACCGAGGCAGATGGCGGCGCCGACTGCCGCGAGCGTAGCTAGAATTCCGCCGGGATGAAACGGCTCACGAATGATCTCCTGCAACGCAGCAAAGGACAGGATGGCGGCGGCGACCGTGGGGAGCCAACGCTGCGTCAATCGCCACGCCAGGCAGCCGCAGGCGCCTGCAGCGACGAGCCAGTAGGCCAGCGTCAACCAGCGTGCGCTCTCGCTGGTGAACACCAGCCCTGTGGCGGCGTGCCACAGACGATACCAGGCATAGAATAAGGGGCCGTATTGGCTGAAGACGTCGGTGTAGAGAGGGTAACCCGCGCAGAATTGCCGCACCGACAAGAGGTCGTAGCCTTCGTCGTCGTTCTGCGTGAAATTCGTAAACAGCATCCAGTAGCCCGCACAACCGAGCAGCACCGCGACGAGCGCGCAGAGAATGAGTTGAGGCCAACGCCCGCGTATCATTCGAGTCATACCGCCTGCAGTTTCCTCCAGGTAGCGTGGGGATATATTCATCGAATCATCAACGTGGAATGAATGCGGACGTGCCCGCGAGTTTGTCGAAGCGGAAGGATGCCACAACTGCGCCTCCGGTGTCGGTGAGGGCAATTTCGGCCTGGTTGCGATCGAGCCTCGTCATCGCAGGGGTGATCTCCACTTGCACAAAGGAGTAGCCCGGCAGGATGAAAGGCTGTGTCTCATTTTTCGTTTCACCGGTGACACGACCTTGCAAATCTACGGGCGTAATTTGCCACCCACTACCCGAGGCGATGCCGGTGCTCCACACTACCGAATGCTGGTCGGCATCACGGATCTGCACGCCGGCGATGCGATGCTGCGTCGGGTCTGCAACGATGACGAAGTAGGCGTGGCCATTCTCAGTTTGCTCGATGCGGGCGGTGCCGAGGGCGAGGATCGTGGTGTCCGAATGCGTCCACAGGGCGTAGTTCCCGACGAAGAACGCCGGCCGGAAAGTCGAGAGGAAGCCATCGCCGTTATAGAACATGTCGTGGGTAAACCAGGCGATGACCAGAGAGGTCTTGTCCTGATGCAGGCGGGTGGTGATCGTAGCTTTCTGCTCATCGCTGAGGAGCTTCTTCCAGACAGTGGCGTTGTAAGTCGTCGGCGTCGGCTTCTGTGACCAGATGTTGAAGCTGAACAAGCCGGGCGCGCTGAAAAGCATTCCCCCGTGGGTGGCGACATTGCGGGTGATGATGCGCAGTTCGCTGGTGTGACTGCCCGACAGGCGAAGCGATTCGGCACCGGGCAACCCGAGCGGTTCCCACTCGAGATAAGCGAGAAGCGAATCGCGCCCCATTTGCCAATCGGCCACGACCGCAAGCGTGAGCAGCAGGCCGCCGGCCACGGGCATGGCGAGGCGCGGCCGGGGGGAATTCTGCAGGAGAAAGCACAGGGCTTCGTAAGTGCCGGCGACGAGCAGCGGGACGAAGAGGAAACAGCCCCAAGCCATTTGTGAACCACCCACGGGATACGCCTGCAGGGTTCCCCAGATGGCACACCAGGCCAGCCACAAACGTCCGCGCGCGAGCGGGTCGGCCTCACCGGATGCGGCCAGGGGCGTGGCCATCAGCCAGGCCAGCGCCGGGGCGAATTCGAAGACGAAGTGGAAAGGTTCTTCGGCGCCGAAGCCGAGAAAAGTCACGAGCACCGCCAAACCGCCGAGCCCGCGCAAGCCGGCAATCACCAAAGAACGTCTCGCGGGAGCGAGTGGGACGAGCGCCACGACCAGGGCCAGAAGCGCCACGGCGACGGCGCCGCGATGCCAGTGGACCGCGAACACACTCACCTCGGGCATGCGCAGCGGGGCGATCAAGACGCCATTCACAAACTGCGCGGGGGTGGTGCCGGTGGCGGCGCAAAAGGCGACCATGCTGGCGGTGACCAACGCGGCCGCAATAATCATCCAGAGCCAGTCCCGCCAGGTGAATCCAGCCGGGTGTTCCACGCGGTAGAGAGTCACGAGGGCGGCCAATCCGCTGGAGACGAAGATCATGACGAAGTCGCGTACCCAGGTGTCATGCAGGTGCGTCTTCATCAAGGCGACGGGTGTGGCCGCAACACCCAGAGCAGTCAGTACGAGGGCGACCCTGCCCCACTTGCGGCCTTCGGAAGAGAGCGCCACCCAGGAACCGAGAGAGATGAGAAAGAAAATGCCCACGTTGATTTTCATCAGGGCCATGGCCGTACCGACTGCCGCGCCGGTGATCGCCAAGGTACGGTTGGCCCCGCGCAAGAGCGCAGCGAGGCAGATGGCCACACCCACCGCGGAGATCGCCGCGAGGAATCCACCGGGATGAAACGGCTCGCGAATCATCACTTGCAGCGCCACAAAAGTGAGGACGCCGGTGGCTACCGTGGGAAGCCAGCGACGGGTGAACTGCCATGCCATGGAGGCACAGGCGCCGGACGCGATGAGCCAATAGACGAGCGTGAGCCAGCGGCCGCTTTCGTGGTTGAAGACGAGGCCGGTGGCGGCATGCCAGAAGCGATACCAGGCATAGAACATGGGCCCGTACTGACTGAAGACTTCCGTGTAAAGGGCGTGTCCCTCGCAGAATTGCCGCACCGACCAGAGGATGTATCCTTCGTCGTCGTAGCGCATGAACGTCGTGAAGAGCATCCAATAGCCCGTGCAGCCAAGTAACCCGGCGACCAGCACACAGAGGATGAACTGAGGCCAGCGCCCGCGGATCGATAAAGTCATTCCGCCGGTGCCTTCTTCCAGATGCCAATGATGGTCTTGCCCACGGAGTAACCAATTAGAGGATCGATCACGATAGAGACGGGAATGAGGTAGTTATTCCAAAACGTGATCTGCTCCAGCGTCGGCAGGCTTTGCTTGAGCAACAGGCGATTGGCCAGTGAGGCCAGCATGCCGGCGCAATCCAGCATGAGCAGTCGCTCGCGCACCAATGAGCCGCGTCCTGCCGCTGAGAGCGTCGCTTTGGAATAGCGGCGGAAGTGGCCGATGGAGCGGTCAAACGGCGAATAAAGAAACATATGCGCGGGGCTTAGGACGATGATGCGGCCGCCTGGGCGTAAATGCTCTGCGGCGCGCGCGAGTTCACCGGCATCGTCTTCGATGTGCTCGAGGACATCGATGTACAGAATGGTGTCGAAGAGCGCTTCCGCCGGCAGATCCGCGACGATGCCCGATTGGACGGTGATCCGCTCATTGTCCGGTATCGCCTGGCAGTTTTGCCGCAGCCTCGCGGTCAAGTCCGGGTCGGGCTCCAGGCACACCCAACGGCTTTGGGCGGGGCCGTAGAGCAGCGGTGTATTCACCCCGAGGCCCGCGCCGACTTCCAATACTTCCGCGCCAAGATACGGACGCAGCCGATCAGACCAGTATTTCTTCCAGCGCGTGGCGTGGGCGAATAAGTCCAGTTCCTGACCGACGTATGCGATATCCTGAGCCATCGAATATCAGGAAGCAGGCCGGACCCAGTAGGCGTAGTCGCGGATCGGGATGATTCCGGCACTTTTGCGGTTGGTCAGGATGGACAGAGTGAAAAGCGCCGCGAGGGAAACGATCTGCAGCAAGACCACCATTAAAATTCCGACCACAGTCGTGGCCCATCCCGGGATCGCCAGATCTGTCGCGAAGCGAATGACCACCGTCGCCGCGATTCCGAGCACGAGCACGCTGGAAACGATCAGCGACACCAGCAGCACACGCACACCGATGATCTCGCTGTAGCAGGCGATGGCTGACAATCCGTGAACGACGAGGGCGGTGAAGTTGAGCTGGGGTTTCCCGTAAAGGCGCTTGCCACGTGTGGTGGGAATGGTCGCCCGCGGAAGGCGCGAATTGAACACCGCGGCGGCGTAGTGATTCCACAAATTCGGCTCAACCACCAGGCCTCCGACCAGCTCCTTCGGCATGATGCTAAAGTTCCCCACACGGATTCCCTTGCCGGTCAGCACCACATGGATGAGGCGGTAGAGATGGTAAAATACGCGGAAAAGCAGGCTTTCGGAGCGTCGGCTTCGCTCCGCAAATATCACCTCGCTATTGCCAGTCTCCTGGGCTCGCTGGATCAGGCGAATCGCATCCGCTGGCAGGTCCTCTCCATCTCCGTCCATCACGACGATTGCATCGAAATCGTAGTGGGCATAGACGTGGCAGAGCCCTACGGCGATGGCTCGCTGATGCCCAAGATTTTGCCGGAGCCGCAGCACATTCACGCGCCGGAACGCTTCGTAGCGCTTTTCCGCAAGGTCGGCCGGCTGTGCTTCCGTCGAGGCGTCGTCCACGATAAGCGCCTGCGCTTGGAAACCAGCCTCCCGCAATTTCTCATCGAGGAGCCCGAGGACGGCTTGCACGGACGGCCAGTCATTGTAGCTGAAAGTAAGGATGACGATTTTCAATCGGCGGTAGCAGGTGCTTGCGGACGACGACCTGGCCGAGGGGGCCTTCCTGCTGCACTGTAGGTGTATCTCATCTCTCCTTGGGGTGCGTGGGAATTACATCCGGGGCGGCGATCTGACAAAGCTATTCGGGCGGCTCGAGGAATTTAGCAGAATCGATGCCGGGAGGGCCCGGCTCGAAGCAACCGAGCATCCGCGGCGACCGCGAATGGCGAACCTTTTGTTTATGAAGATATTGCCCCTCTTGCTCGCGCTGTGCGTGTTCGGCAGCTTCGCTACGGCGGCCGATGCGCCCAAAAACCACAAGGGCAGCAAGGAATGCAACGCCTGCTGCGAAGCCGCCAGTAAATGCGACGCCTGCTGCCACGACAAAGGCAAAGGTGTAGAGTGCAAAGCCTGCTGCTTCGATAAGAAGGAGAAGAAGTAAATCCCTCGGAACACCACGCTGCGGTTTTTGAGCGGCCTCCGCCCGGTCGTCAATCGCCCCCGCCACGAGCTACTATGGCAGTGACTTTCGGCAACCGGGCGGCACCACGGCCTCCCAGAGGCTTTCCGCCCTCAAAGCTGGAGTTTTACGCACACCGGCGAACGATCTCGACAGCAGCAAAAGCGTTTCCGGTGGCATACGAAAAAGCCTCGCAGAAATTCTGTTTGCCCACCATACGCGGTACGGCGTATTGACGCCGCCCTTGGAACGTCTCCCAAATAAACTTCCCACCTACCCGAGGAACACCAAGTTCGCAGGGACGTCCCAGCGCGTGAGGACACGCGTCTACACCCCGTCGCCCTAAAACTCCCCGTTCCCGTTCCGCTGCTTCACCTGATTGAGCACGTCCTTGGTGCGGTCGATGGGGCGCTTGAGGGCATTCGAGGACTGGGCGGGAGTGGCGCCGCTGGCTGGCGAGCTCGCGGGCGCACCGGCCGGGCCCGTGGTAAGCGGGACGGCTTCCTGCTGGGTGATCTCCTTCACCACCGGCGCCACTGGTGCTTTGCGCACCAGGAAAAAGTAGACCAGGGCTACCATAATCAGGAGGAAGACGTATTTCATTCTTGCTAGGGGAGCATGGCTTGGGCCACACGGTTGCGTAGTGAAGATCGCGCTCATCCATTACACCTATCTGCCGGTCTTGGGCGGGGTGGAAATCGTGATGGCCGAACACGCCCGGCTCTTTACCGAGCATGGCCATGAGGTGACGGTGATCTGCGACCAGGGAGCCAGCGACGATCCGCGCATCGCCGTGGAGCTGCTGCCCGATACGGACGACGCCGGCGAGCTCGCCCGCGCACTGGAGCCGCGGCTCGCGAACATGGATGTAGTCATGATCCATAACGTCGCCACGATGCCGTTCCACATCACCCTCACGGAAGCGCTGTGGAATCTGGCCAAGCGTCTGACGAGCGTGCGCTTCGTGGCGTGGGTGCACGATCTCGTGGCGTGCAATCCGGATTACGAGCTGCCTTCGATCGAGGAATGGCCGTGGAGTTCCCTCACGCGGGCGCACGATCGCTATCGCTATGTGGCGGTGTCGGAACTGCGGAAGAAACAATTTATCGAGCTCACGGGCGGAAAGTGCGCGGTGATTCCCAATGGCGTGGAGCCCACGCGGCTGCTCGGGCTCACGGAATCGATCACCGAACTGGCCCAAGCCTACGACCTGCTCGGACGCGAGATCGTGCTGCTGCACCCCACGCGCCTGCTCAAGCGCAAGAACGTGGAGCTCGGCCTGCGTGTGACCGCAGCGCTGAAGGCTGCGGGCCGCTCCTGCGCCTATCTCATCACCGGTGCGCGCGATGCGCAGAACCCCGCCTCGCAAGCCTACGCCGAGCATCTCGTCTCCCTGCGCGACGAACTCGGGCTGCAAGACGATGCCCTCTTTCTGCAGGCCGATGTGCCGATTCCCGAGCGCGACCTGGCAAGTCTATTCGTGCTGGCCGATGCACTCTTTTTTCCCAGCCGGCAGGAAGGCTTCGGCCTGCCCGTCCTCGAGGCAGCGCTGCATCGACTGCCTGTCTTCTGCGCGGCGATCGAGCCACTTACAAGCCTGCTTACGCAAGGCGTCACTTTCTTCCCGCTCGATGCCGAGCCGGCACAAATCGCGCTGACCATCGCGGCCCGACTCGGCACCACCGAGGCCTGGCAGGCGCGGCACCAGATCCGACGCCGCTACGCCTGGCCGGCGGTCTACGCAAATTATCTCGCTCCGATGCTCGCGGAGTTTGACACTGTTATTCCTGCATGAAAATCACGGCTCAGCTCCCCACGTTGGATGAAGGCACCGTCGCTGCGATCGTCGGCGCGTATCACGGCGATCCTTTCGCCGTCCTCGGTCAACATCAGGTCGGCGACCGCATCGCCGTCCGCGTCTTCCGTCCCGATGCGCGCGCCGTGACGGTGCGCGATGAATCCACCGGCACCACCTACCCCGCACTGCAGATTCATCCCGAGGGCTTTTTCGAGGCGATCCTCGAGGGTGCGGCCGGGCGCATTTTCTATCATCTCGAATTCACGGGGCACGAGGGGCAAACGTGGTCGGAATACGATCCGTACTCCTTTGGAGTGATGCTCGGGCCACTGGACCTGCACCTCTTCGCCGAGGGCAACCACTGGGAACTCTACGACAAGCTGGGCGCGCATCTCACGGACTTTGGCGGCGTGAAGGGCACGAGCTTCCACGTGTGGGCGCCGAACGCGCAACGTGTGAGCGTGGTGGGCGAATTCAATGCGTGGGATGGCCGCCGCCACCCGATGCGCAAGCTGCTCGGCTGCGGCGTGTGGGAGATTTTTCTTCCCGGTGTCGCCGAGGGCGCACATTACAAATTTGAAGTGAAGCAATCGCACGGCGGCATCGTACTGAAGAGCGATCCCTTCGCGTTCTACGGTCAGCACGGCCGGGCAACAGCTTCGCTGGTCTTCGATCTCAAGCGCTACACGTGGGACGACGCCGAGTGGATCGAAAACCGCAAATCCAAGGTGTGGCATCGCAGCGCGATGAGCATCTACGAAGTGCATCTCGGCTCCTGGCAGCGCAAGGTGGACGATGGCGATCGCTACCTGAGCTATCGCGAGCTTACCGAAACGCTGCTCCCCTATGTGGTGGAGATGGGCTACACACACATCGAGTTGCTGCCGGTGGCGGAGCATCCCTTCGATGGCTCGTGGGGCTATCAGGTCACGGGCTATTACGCTCCCACTTCGCGCTTCGGCAATCCCGATGAGTTCCGTTTCTTCGTCGACCGCTGCCACCAGATGGGCATCGGCGTAATTCTCGACTGGGTGCCGGGACATTTTCCGAAGGACGTGCACGGCCTCGCGGAATTCGACGGGACGCACCTCTATGAACATGCCGATCCGCGGCTCGGCGAGCACATGGATTGGGGCACTCTCATCTTCAACTACGGCCGCAACGAGGTCCGCAACTTCCTCATCGCCAACGCCCTCTTCTGGCTCGACGAGTATCACATCGACGGCCTGCGCGTGGATGCCGTAGCTTCGATGCTCTACCTCGACTACTCGCGCAAACCCGGCGAGTGGATTCCGAATTGCTTCGGCGGCCGTGAGAATCTCGAGGCGATCCATTTCCTCAAGCGCTTCAACGAGGTGTGCTACGAGCGTTTCCCCGGCATCGTGACGATCGCCGAGGAAAGCACGGCGTGGCCCGGCGTGTCGCGGCCCACCTATCTCGGCGGCCTCGGCTTTGGCCTGAAGTGGAACATGGGCTGGATGCACGACTTCCTGGTCTACATGGCAAAGGAGCCGGTCTATCGACGCTACCATCAGGGCGACATCACTTTCTCACTGCTCTATGCGTTCCACGAACACTTCATCCTCGTGCTCAGTCACGACGAGGTAGTGCACGGCAAGGGTTCGATGCTGAACAAGATGCCGGGCGACCGGTGGCAGAAGTTTGCCAACCTCCGTATGTTCTACGCATGGATGTACGCGCATCCGGGTAAGAAGCTGCTCTTCATGGGGGGCGAATTTGGCCAGAGCCGCGAGTGGAACCACAACCAATCGCTTGACTGGCATCTCACCCAATATTCCGAGCACGACGGTCTCCGCCGCCTGGTCCAGCACCTCAATTGGGTCTACCAGAATGAGCCGGCGCTCTACGACCAGGACGACACCTACGAGGGTTTTGAGTGGATCGATTTCCACGACAGCGACAATTCTGTCGTCGCCTTCATGCGCCGGTCGCGCGAGGGCCAGATGATCGCCTTCGTTGTCAACGCTACGCCGGTAGTCCGCGAGGCCTATCGGGTCGGGGTGACCGGCGACGGCTGGTGGGAGGAGATTATCAACTCGGATGCGCAAACCTACGGTGGCAGCAACGTGGGAAATTTTGGCGGCCAAAACGCGGAGCAGGTTCCCTGGCAGGGCAAGTCGCACTCGCTGCTCCTGCGCCTGCCGCCGCTGGCGGTGGTGGCGTTTAAACGTCGTGTAGAGTGACGGCGACGAGGTGACGTTTCACCAGTGTAAAAAGTCGCGGAGCGAAACAAATCCGTAACTTTTTATTTGCGCTTTGGCATCTGCCCCCTATGATCTAGAAAAGTATTTATCTACTGAACCCCATCACTTCCATGAAAACCTCCAAAACAAACGCATTCACGCTCATTGAGCTGCTTGTCGTGATTTCGATTATCGCGATTCTAGCCGGCATCGCCCTTCCGGTGTTCGGTCAGGTGCAGGTGAAAGGCGCTCAGACCAAGGCGCTTTCCAATGCCAAGCAGATCGCCACGGCGTGCAAGCTCTACGCCGTGGACAATGGCGGCCTCTTTCCCAGTTACACGCTGACCAGCGGTAAGCCAACCACCACTCCCGTCTCCAGCTCGAATATTGCTTTTGCGCAACTCATTCCGGATTACGTCCCCTCAGAAGATATTTTCTGGCTGGCAAAGTCCAAGTGGTGCTCGGCTACCCCTCCGGACAACAAGACGGATTTAAACGGCCCCATCGATAGTCCTGTGGAAACGCTGAAAGCCGGTGAAAACGAATGGGCCTATGTTCTTGAACTGAGTGATACCTCCAATGCCGCCATGCCTCTCATCGCCAATGGTTTTACCGATAAGGGCGAAGGGGCCCATACCTACTCCACGGACGAAACCCTGAAGGGTGGAGTCTGGAAAGGCAAGAATTCCATCGTCATTCGTGTAGACACCAGCGGCTCCGTGCTCAAGGTCGACAAGGGCGATCACACCATTCATGGCCCCAACGGGAGCGGCACGGATGGCGACATCTTTGACACCTCCAATAGCGCTGGGGGCTGGCTGGGCGCGGCAAACAAGGTTGTGAATCCGCTGTAAGGTAAGGCGATCAGTTCATCTTCCAGAAAGCGCAGGCCTGTCATGGGCCTGCGCTTTTTCTTTTTTGCTGCTGCACTCGCCTGAGCGATTCTCGGAAGAGATTGACAGCACGAGTCAGGCTTTGTCAGGAACACGCGCGCCGGCCAAACGCGATGTAGAGCGGCTGTGCAAGCCGCCTGACACTTTCAGAGAAGGCGGCTGGCACAGCCGCCTCTACAACCGCCGAATTTCCATTCGGAAATTACTTTTGAGAGAGACGCTCTATTCGACGACGGAGGTGATCGACCCGTCTCTCAGCTTGGTCACGATTTTCGCCTGTGGAGTGGCGTCCTCGACGGAGTACAGGATCTTCCCATCCGCAGTCGTAGTGATGCTGAAGCCTCGCGAGAGGATGGCCTCGGGTGAGAGAGCCTTGAGCAGCGTTTGGATATGAACGAGGCGTTGCCGCTGCTCGAGCAACTGAGCACGCGCGCAATTGTCCAGCCGTGCCTTCGCCGCGGCCAGGCGATGTCGGTGCAACGGCAGGTGCCGGTCCGGCTGATGCTCGCGCAGACGGGCGCGAAGCTCGATGAGAAGACGTTCGCAGTGGAGACGCCGCTCCTGAATGTTGCGGCGCAGGATGTCGCCCGCCATGTCCACCCGCTGGGTATACTCGCGCAAGGTGCGCATCAACGTCTGCGGTGACGCGGCCCGCGAGAGATAGGCCAGGCGATTTCTTTCCCGGAGCAGGAATCCCCCGCAGGCGCGATGGAGGCGGTTCCGCCAGTCCTGCAAAAAGTGGTGCAGCCCTTCGCCATCGGGGACGATGAGCTCGGCGGCTGCGCTCGGGGTCGGAGCCCGCAGATCGGCCACAAAATCGGCGATGGTGAAATCGATCTCGTGCCCCACTGCAGAAACCACCGGCACGATGGATTGCACAATGGCCCGGGCGACAATCTCCTCGTTGAACTCCCACAGGTCTTCAATGCTTCCCCCACCCCGCCCGACCACCATCACATCGATCGGCAAAATACCCCGTGCCACGAGGTCGTTTAGTTCCAGGATAGCCGCGGCGATCTCCTGCGCTGCGCCGGCTCCTTGTACGCGCACGGGACTGATGATCACACGCACCCACGGTGCCCGGCGCCCGAGGATATTCAGCATGTCTCGCAGCGCAGCAC
>FTCB01000157.1_pt1 | contig 13094 bp, 11 predicted proteins | sample 1639431 | NCBI WGS metagenome assembly FTCB01 (sample SAMEA3914864, study PRJEB12502) | metagenome | biome: forest; material: soil | place: USA | collected 2012-03-12 | depth 0.3 m
AAACGTCCCATGGGTTTGGAGCGTGGTTTTAAGTCGCTGTCGATTGTGACAGCGGCCTAAAAGCACGCCCCAAATTACGGCTTGGTTTGGTGGGATGGTAAGGCCCGCAAAGCCGTAGTTGGGACGTTTCTTGTAAAACGTCTCTATACTGAGTAGTTCACGGGAACAGCATTCGCCCGATTGTATGCAAACGGCAAAAAGTGTTAGGGTAACAAAACGAGCGGCGTGGGGTGGCGACGGCCGCTGGCACGCCCTTCGGGGTGCATGATTGGTTCGGGACGAACCGGTGGTCACGCTCGCGAGGCTCGCTCGACCGACCGGCTAATCGCTGGCATCCCTCCGGGATGCAAAGGCGGCGCGCATTGCGCGCCCTGGAGTTTGGCCAATTTTGGAGCGGAGGGACGTCCTCCCGCAGATGCGCCGTCGCCTCCCACGGACACACCCCGGGGGCGGTTGGAAACCGCCGATCCTTGGGGTCCTCTGACGACGAACGTTGACGAAAATTAGCCAAGATCCGGAGTGCGCCCCGCAATGCGGGGCGCGCATTGGTGAATGCGAGATTAGGTGTTTGCGTCGCGCCGCACCTGCCCCGCCACTTCTCCGGCGCACCGCGCGAGGTAAGAATACCTCGCCTACATTGGCGCCGCGTCGTCCATCGGGAGACAGGTAAACTAGCCAAAATCCAGAGCGCGCCCCGCAATGCGGGGCGCGCATTTGTGAATGTCAGATGAGGTGTTTGTGTTGCGCTGCACCCGCCCCGCCACTTCTCCGGCACACCGCGCGAGGTAAGAATACCTCGCCTACATTGGCGCCGCGTGGTCCATCGGGAGACAGGCAAATTGGCCAAACTCCAGGGCGCGCGTTGCGCGCCTTGTCGGGACCATGACGGTTCAGAAATCAAAAAGATCAAATTGCCGAGGAAAAGAAGGGAATTGTCTGATAGATAAGTGTCACCCATGTACAGAAACGCACCTTTATGCGGTGGACCCAGGGTAGCGCGTGTGGAACACGCACAACCCTGGGCGCCGGACGAAGCCCCTTTGGGCAAGGGGAGAGCGGAGTTTTCGGCATCTGCGAAATATCGACCTCCCATGATCATCTCAAGGCCAGTTTTCAGCCGTTGTTAATGTTGTTGAGGCAGAATGGCGCGGCCATTGCGGAGTCGGGGAATCAAAGAGTCGTCACCAGCGTGTCTCTCAAATCGCTGTTCTTGTAAGGTCAGGTTGCCAGACCACGGTGCTCCCAGGCCCCGCCGGGAGACACCCCAGAGTAGATTGGACTTGGGGGCGACGATCAGGTGATTGCGCCGTAGCAGTTTAAGGATAGCGTGGACACGGTGCTCGAGACGAAGGGCATTCAAGATTTCTCAAAACAAAATCCTGCCCCCACAAGCTGATGAAAAAGAAACAGGCGCTCCCGAGTCGGTTCGAACAAATGACGGCTCACCGCTCACCATCCTCCTCCGCATTCCGATGGATTCTCGGCCTCGTTTTGCCGGGTCTCCTGTTTTCGGCCTCCGCGCGCGCCCAGCAGAAAAGCCATGAATCCCAGGCTTCTTCGAACGAATCGCCGGCGGCGAATTTGGACGGAACGGACGAAGGAAGTGATCCCTCCTTTCCCGTCGGCGATTGGAACAAGCTCATGCAAGCGACTCACACGGCTCCGATCTCCATTCCGGAGGGATCTCGGACGACCGATCAGGTGGTGAGGGAATACTACGAGTGGACCAAAAAAAGGGCGCTCGATCCCGAGCTCGAGAAACTCAAAGGCGCGCCCACAGAAGCCGCGCTCCGGCCGCTTTTCGAGATGGCGGTGCTCCACTTTGCCTACCTCGATGTGTCGCCGCTCTCTGCCGACACGCTCGCCAGTCTGGCAGCGCAGCTCGAAGGATCGGACCGCCGTCCCGGCCTCGATTACATTTTTGCCCAGGTGTTATGGGAAAATGGGCGCCGCGAGCCGGCCTTGCATGGCTTCCAGATGACGGCGGATGCTCCCGCCGATCCCACGCTGCCCGCCCTCTACCGTCTGGCCGCCCAGGCGCGCCGGCTGAGTTACTCGGACAACTTTCACAAGGGCGATCATGCGGCGATCGAGAAGAAGTATTGGGAACTCTTCGCACAGAATCTCGCGGAAACGCCAGACGACGTCGAGTTGCGCCAAATCGTTCAGTGGCACCTCGGCGACCCGATCATGGGACCACGCTGGAATCGCGAGCAACAATATATCGAGCATTATAAAAAGTCGGCGCTGCCGGAATGGGCTCGCCTGACCATGATCGGCCAGGCAGAAATGCAGTGGGGTTGGCGCATCGTCGGGCACGGATGGCGGGATCCATCAAAAAAACAACAGGAGAGCAACGAAGATCACCTGAAAAAAGCTCGCGCCGCGCTGGAGTGCGCCTGGCAGCTTCGTCCGGACATTCCCTATGCCGCCCACCAGATGGTTGTCGTTGTCGGACGCCAAGGGGCTGACGTAGCCGAACTCCGGCTCTGGCTCGACCGGACGATTGCAGCCCAGTGCGACTATCCGCAGGTCTTTGTCAATTATCTCAACTTTATCAAACCTCGCGAAAATGGCACGTTCGCCACGATGCTCGCGTTTGGGAGGGCGTGCGCGGAGACCCGGCGTTTCGACATCGGCTTGACGAGCATCTACAGCGAATCGTTGCGCGAGATCGGGAGCGAACTGGAGGACTGGTCTGTGCTCTACAAAAATCCCGCCGTGGCCAAGCTGCTCCTGGAGACCGACCGGCAGCGACGAGCCAAGATCGTGGGCAACCGTTGGGAAAATACGGAGTGCACCGGAGACGCGCTTGATGCCTGGCTTGCGCAGGATTTTGCCCAGGCCAGCGCTGCGCTGGCCCAGATCCGCGGCAAAGATGGGTCGATCCTGGTCGACGCCTACACCGCGAGTGGCGCGAAACGGCTCGGCGTCGATGCCAATCTGGCGCTTCGAGATGCGGCCTTGCGCTCCGCCCCACAACGCGACGAATACGCCAAGGCTGTGAGCGCGCTCAAGGCCAGCCACGGAGCGGAGGCCAAGGATCACCTCGAAAAAGTGTACGCTGAGGCCGACGTCTTTACCAAGCCACTGCTCGACGCGGACAAACGGCTGGTGGAATTCACGGATGGATTTGCCACCGACCAATGGACGTCGATGCCCGAATCCGACCGTTTCTGCTGGTCGGTGCTGGATGGCGGTTGGGCCTGGCGTACGCAGAACAAACGACTGCGGCTCACCAGCCCGTGGCAGTTCGGCCGCTCCACCTTCCGAGGAGATCTGGGAGCCAATTACGAGCTTCGCGGCCATTTCACGGTGAGCCGCCCCTCGAGTCGGAGCGGGGGGCTCATGATCCTCTGCGGGCACTCGGCGCTCGGCGCCGGCGAAGATGCCGCCACGTGGTGGTCGGTCAAAATCTGGGCCACGAAGGAAGACCAGATTTCTGTCGAATTCGCACAGCACTACTGGGGACAGAAAGAGGGCGTCCAATACGTGCCCTGGGGTAAGGATCTCCCCTTCACGTTCCGCCGCTCACAAGGCAAAGTCAGCTTCTCCATCGGCGACAAGGAACTCATTCACGATCGGAGCCTGCCGGACGAAGCCTTTGCCGGCCCCGGCGCCGCCGGCTTTGGGATAATCGGCGAGGGCGACGGCTCGTTTGCCGAAGTGTGGGGCCTCGAAGCGCGGAAGCTCGATCAGGCGCTGTAAGTTGGCGAGACCCAGGAATCGATGTGGGAGCGGAAGTCGTTTCCAAGCGGCGGCCAAGTCAGTTATCGAGATCAGTCATAGCGCTCGAACAAAGAGATCGTTCGCGCCTGACTCCTGCTTCAATTGAACTTGCCCGGAGCGCATTCGAATCTCAATGTGGCGTCGCATGAAAACCGCGCTGATCGTGTTCGTTTTAGGCTTTGCGGCCCTCGCCGACATTTACGCACAGGGCGGACCAAGCGCTGCGGGACTACCGGAAATCGAGTCGATCCGGGGGCCTTATCAAAAGAGGCTCGAAGCGAATCGAGCGGCGCGAGATTCGCGGGCGGCGACGATTACGCGTTCGTATTTGGGCGGGCTCGACCGATTGCAGACCGAGGTGACGACGCACGGCGATCTGAATGGCGCGTTGCTGGTGAAAGCAGAGCGTGAGCGCGCTGCCGGAGGCCAGGACCCTTCGCCGGACGAGCGCAAGACGATGGCGCCGCAGTTAATGGCCTTGCGTCTGGCTTACGAAAAGGAGCGCGAGCCCATCTTTGCGACCGCCCGGCAGGCGGACCAACAACTGACGCGGGAATACCTGGGGACGCTGGACGCGCTGCAAAAGCGATTTACCACGCTGAACCAGCTCGACAAAGCGCTCGCCGTGCGGACGGAACATGACCGGATTACCGCTGAATCCACAGAGGGCGCGGCCAGTCCCGCGCAGGCTGCGGCGGCGCCGGGACAGGTGCTTCCGCCGGCCGCCCGCGTCGTGTCGGCGACGGATAAGCTCGACCCAGCGCTCGCGGCGAAGATTTCCGCAGCGGTGAAGGGGAAGACTTATACCCAAACGGAATCGTCGGAGAAGCCGGGCGGTGGGTCGGAAGAGCCTGAGCAGGGGGCGCTGCTCGTGGGCTTCGAATTTGCCGGGGATCATTCCGAGGGTGTGCCGGATATCCGTTCGATCCGGCCACTCTATCTGACCCGCGAAGGGGTGATCGCGGGGAAGGATCGCGGCGAATTGCCGAAGGTGACGGATCGAGTGGTGGCGCATCCCGGCTACGCGGTTGGCGGTTTGGAAACGTTTCAAAATCCGATGCGGATTCAGGGGATTCAGGTGACCTTCATGAAGATCGATCCCGTGGGCGGGCGGCTGGATTCGAGCCCGAGCGGCGTATACAAGAGCAAATGGTATGGCACGCGGGGGAAGGGAAAGCCGAAAGTGCTCGGAGGAGATGGGAAGTTAGTGATTGGGGTGTTTGGATTGACGGGCGCCGATGCGGATACCATAGGGTTGGTCCAGATGCCGTAAGATTGGCAGTATCAGGACTGCTCGCGGATAGGAATTATTAAAATGTTAGACATGAACCCCAGAATCCTTCTCAGCATCGGCGGCTCTCTTCTCATGGCAAATCTCCTCTGTGCGCAAGCTCCGGAAGACGAGAAACTGGCGTCTTTTTACAAAAATTATCTCGAGGAGAACTTCCACCTCCAGCCGCTGCATGCGACGTCGCTTGGGGATCACCGCTTCGATGCGCAGCTCGACGACATTTCTCCGGAGGCGAGGCAACGATGGTCGGAATTGGCGCGGCACACGCTGGAGACGCTGCCCCGGCAGGTGGACTACCAGAAGCTTTCGCGCGACGGCCAGGTCGACTTCGAGACCCTCGCGAGCGAACTCACTGCGCATTTATGGCAGGAATCTAATCTGCGGCCCTTCGAAAGAGATGCGCGGGTGTATGGGCATTATCTCAGTGATGCCGTTTATTTGCCGCTGGCCAAGTCGACTCTGCCGAAGGAGGAAAATATTGCCCACGTCATCGCGCGGATGGCCGAGTTTCCGCGGATCATCGAAGAGGCGAAGCGCTCCCTCACGCATCCGGTCAAGCCGATCCTGGAGACGGCGATTCGGCAGAACCTCGGAGCGATCGCTTTTTACGAAAAGGATTTATTCAACTACACGGGCGAAACCCCGCAGCAGCCGCAATTGAAAGCGGCGGCCGATAGGGTTGCGGCCGAACTGAAGGAGTATCAGAAATATCTCGAGGGACCGATGCGCGAGCGGGCGGAGGACAACTGGCGGCTGGGTAAAGACAAATTCGACCGGAAATTCGAGCTAGAGACCGGCGTCGGAGTTACGGCGGAGGAGAATCTCGCGGATGCGGAGGCGCAGTTTGCCCTCGTGCACGACCAGCTTTACGTCGTCTCCCGGCAACTCTGGTCAAAGTATTTCCCACAGCGGCCGCTGCCTCCAGACGATGGCGCCGGTCGGCGAGACACGATCACCCGGGTGGTCGACGCCTTGAGCAAGGCCAATGCGCTGCCTAGCCCGAGCGAGGGCGGGGTGAAGGATCTGGTGGCGAAAGTGCAGGCGAGAGTCGAGAACATCAAAGCCTTCATTCGCGCAAAGAATTACCTGCGATTGCCGGAGCCAGACCGCTGCGCGATCATCGAGATGCCGGAGTTTCGCCGCGGCAACGCGCTGGCGTACATGGACAATGCGCCGCCGCTCGATCCTCAGGCGGGGAGTTACTACGCGGTGAGCCCGCCGCCAAGCAATTGGACGCCGCAACAGGTCCGGAGCTTTTTCGAGGAATACAACGAGTACATGCTGCAGGTGCTGACCATTCACGAGGCGTACCCCGGGCACTATGTGCAGCTGGAATACGGCAACCGCCAGCCATCGCTGATCCGGCGGGCGCTGGGTTCCGGCGCATACATCGAGGGCTGGGCGGTGTATGGCGAAATCACGATGCTGAACGAAGGCTACGGAGAGGGCGATCTCTGCCTGCGGCTCATGCAGTTGAAGTTCTATCTCCGCGCCATCGCCAATTCCATCCTGGACTACAAGATGCACTGCACCCAGATGACGGATGACGAAGCGCTGAAGTTTCTGACAGAAGAAGCGTTTCAATCGGAAGGCGAAGCGCGGCTGAAGATCGTGCGCTCCAAACAAAGCGCCGTGCAACTCAGCACCTATTTCATCGGGCGCATGGCGCACTATCGACTGCGCCAGGCGATCGAGCGAGAACAAGGAGAGAAATTCGAACTCGCCCGGTACCATGAGGCCGTCCTGGCCGTGGGAGCGGTGCAGCCGAAATATCTGCCTGAGCTCGTGCGCCGCCGGCTGGGGATGGCGCACTGAATTACACGGTGCTCTCGTTCATTTGAGTGGCGGTTTCATACTGTACTCAAGAAGTTTCCAAACCGCCGCCGCAAGCAATGGCCAAATAACACGCCAGTCTTCGCGGTTTTTCGTAAGAATCGCGATGAATCCGGTTGCGGCCATCGCAATTAAGATTGAACCAGCAAAGAGCAGCGCGAGGTGTTCCAGTTGCGCTTCACCTTTTGGGTGGTTCTCAAATCGAAATCGCGTGATGTCTTTCGATTCAAGATCGGCTTTGATCTTTTTCTCGAGCTCAAGGCGCCGATCGACTTGTGCTTTGATTTTCTTCGGGGTCGCGTCGAGACCCTTTTTTTTAGGCGTCTTCACATGAGCTCCTTTCAATGGTGCTTTCGAGGTGCATAGATGCGGATGCGGCTATGAGAACGCGGTTTCGCCGGACTGATCCTCCGGCTTGGCCGTTTTTTCGTGTGCAGATTTTCCACAGCCCACGAGCCTTTGCGAGACCCCTATTGTCACAATCCTAAGGCGGGCCGGACGTAGGCGAGCCACCAATTGTCACAATTCGAAGGCGCGCCGACGTAAATGTTACAATCTCGAGGCGATCGCCCGACACAAATCGAGTGAGAGTCCGCGCTCGACGGTCATTAGTCATTGCGCCGCAACCACTTGCATGCGAGTATGACGAGTATTGTCACGGCAAATGTCGCCAAGGAAATGCAACATTGCCAAAAATGAGGCGGGACTTGGCCGATGGATCAGATCTGCCAAGTCCCTGTGAAGTCCTGATCTTGCACCTCGAAAGCACATGAAAGGATCACTGAGGTACATCTAACTCAACTGTTGCCGCAAATTGATGACTATCAGGTATCGATGCTGTGACGTGTTTTTTCCATTTTTTCCATTTTTCCCCGATAAGCGTCATTTCCCGGTTTTTCGAGAAATTTGAAAGTCGATGAAAACTCGCACAAAGTGAACCTATCTGCTGGGAACTTCACGCAGCAAGAGCGGCGCTTCGCTCCGCTGCGGCTGGCGTTTAGATCCTGGGAGGGTTCAGGTGGGCGCACTCCCAGACCTACACTGCGCGGCCGCCAAGAAGGATGATTTGCCGAGCAACCCACGCTTCGCCGCGAGGCCGACGGGTTCGGCTCCGAGAACTGAAAAAATCGATTTGCAGGGGCGCAATTTCGCCGCATATTCAACCATATGGTTGAATATAGTTCGAAGTTGCTGGACCGAACCTTTGCGGCGTTGGCGAACCCGACGCGGCGGCGGATTTTGGCGCAACTGGCGGAGGGTGGAGAATGCGTGACGGATCTGGCGCAGCCGCACGCGATGTCGCTGGCGGCGGTGTCGAAACATCTGGCCGTATTGGAAAAGGCGGGGCTCGTGAAACGGCGCCGCAGGGGGCGAGTGCATTCGCTGGCGCTGGAGGCGAAGCCGATGAAGGAGGCGCTGGCGTGGATCGACCGGTATCGGAAATTCTGGGAGGGGAACCTGGATCAGTTCGAGAAATATTTAGACAAACTACAATCGAAACAAAACAAACGCGATGATGATCAATAACGAAGTACTGAAGCCGGACGACGCAACACTCGTGGTGCGCCGCATCTTGAACGCGACGCCAGAGCTGGCCTTCGAAGCGTGGACGGCGCCGGAACACATTCAACAGTGGATGGGGCCGGAACCGGGAATGGCGGTGCAGCGAGTGAGGGCCGATTTGCGGGTGGGTGGGAGATTCCGCATCCAGTTGCAGAAAACGGATGGAGAGTATTTTACGGCCGTGGGGACGTACCAGGAGGTGCAGCCGCCGACCCGACTGGTCTACACCTGGGATTGGGAGAAGGATGGCAGCGGGGAGGAATTTGGCGAGGAAGAGGGGCAGCCGACGCTCATCACCGTAGAGTTTCTGAAACAGGGCGAACGCACGGAGATGGTATTGACGCACAGCCGATTTGCCGCGGTGGAGCACCGGGATCGCCACGCCCAGGGCTGGGACACACTGGTGGGAAGTTTCGCGGCTTTTGTGGAGGCGAAGAAATGACGAGGTAAGTTTCGAAGTAAAATTTCTGCGGCGCGAATGTCCTAAACTCCGCAGCTCGTTCGTCGAAGAATTAGGGCGCGTTTACAAAATCCATTTTGCCAACCAGCCCCGAAGTTAACTCAACCTACAAATGGCGATCCCGCCTGCGCGGCGGGTGAAACACGAAAGACAAATCATGAGCACGCAAGCTGATATCGCAGAACCAAAGAAACTGAAACAAGAACACAACATCGTGTCGCAAGCAGAGTGGATCGCGGCGCGCAGGGACCTGTTGAAAAAAGAAAAAGAATCGACGCGGCTGCTCGACGAGCTGAGCGCCGAACGGCGAAAACTGCCGTGGGTGAAGATCGAGAAGAATTACCTCTTCGACGCGCCTGGAGGCAAGGTCACGCTGTCGGAGCTCTTTGCCGGGCGAAACCAACTGGTGATCTACCACTTTATGTTTGGGCCGGATTGGCAGGAGGGGTGTCCCAGTTGCTCGTTTGTGTCGGATCACCTCGGCGGCGCGCTCCCGCATCTGGCGGCGCGTGATGTCACGCTGGCGGTGGTCTCGCGGGCGCCACTGGCGAAACTGGAGGCATTCAAAAAGCGGATGGGTTGGCGCTTTCAATGGGTGTCGTCCAACGGCGGCGATTTCAATGCGGACTTCCACGTCTCATTTACTGATGCGGAGTTGGCGCAAGGGAAAGTGAATTACAATTACACGATGCAGGAATTCCCGAGTGCGGAAGCGCCCGGGATGAGCGTCTTTTTCAAGGATGCTGCGGGTGATGTCTTTCATACCTATTCCACGTATGGACGTGGGCTGGATCGGCTCCTGGGCACGTACACGATTCTCGATATGACGCCCAAGGGTCGGGATGAAGACGACCTGGGATTTTCGATGGAATGGATCCGGTACCATGACCGCTATGGTTCGAATGAGTTTGCCGACGCGGACAAGCCGTATTGGCCGGAGGTGGCGGAGGCAGGGTCCGGAGGCTGTGGCTGCGCTTCGGAAGCGGCGAAAGCGTAAAGGCACGCAGTTGCTGACAAGGCAAGATATGGGCCGGCGGGAGATCCGCCGGCCCAAGTTTTCAAGGGCGCGACCGGCGGCTTTCCTGGGAGCGCGGAAGCGTTCCGCAGGGCGCCTGCACATGTTCCCAGAGGCGGCATCGTGGTGGCCGATGGATGGGAGTAATAGGAATAATGGGAGTAATGGGATTTGTTATTAATGACTAAAAGCTGATGCGGGCGCCGCCTTCGACGGCGTGGGCGCGGTAGTTTTGGCGGGCGAGCATTCCGTGGTAATCGGCGTAGATCGACAGGCGTTGGCCGAGGCGAAGGGTGGCGCCGGCTTGCAGGAGAAGAAGGTCGCGGCCAATTTCCGGTCCGTGGACGGTAAATGGGGCATTCGGAGCGAAGGGGAAGGCGGCGTTGATCGCGTATTGCTGATCCAGATACTCGTGTTGCCAGGAGGCGTTTACGTGTGGAGTCAGTCGTAGGCTGCCCAGGTCCAACGGCAGCGAGGCGCCCCAGCCGAGGCTGGTTTTTAGTGAATCGGCGTCTTGGGGCATGACTTTCAGGACCGGATTGACGAGCTTTTCCGCGGCGCGTTTGTTCACGCCGGCAAGATTGGCGACTCCACTGCTGGCGGGGGTGTTGTAGGCGTTTTCGGAGAAAGAATTGATGGTGGCGTGGGCGTATTCGAGCGAGAGCGTCGGACCGAAAACGAGTTGACCGCAGTGGAAATCGTAGCCGGCGCCGAGAAATCCGTCGCCGAACCCGCCATCGGTGGAGGCATGGACAGCCAGGGGGCGAAGCGCAGAGCCACTCCGCTCGACGCCGAAGTGTGTGTCGATGTCGAAGGAATTGTAACCGCCGCCGGCGATGGCATCGAGATGGAGGCCGCCGTGGGCCCACGTTCCGAAGAGACTCGCCTGCATGCTATTGGCATCAATCTTTCCATTGTTTGCGGCCAGCGAGGCGTTCGAGCCCGCATAGCTCACGGCGAGGCCCGCGGTAAAGGAACTCGAAAAGTGATAGTATGCGCCGAGGGTTGCGGTTCCCTGAGTGTAGTTGTAGCCGCGCGCCTGGGAGGTGCTCTCGACATCGACAAAATCGCCGGAGCCGTCGGCGAAGGTTCCCCAGCGATCGTGGGCAGCTACGGCTGGTGGTGAGGACTTGCCGTCTGACGCCGGCGAGGAGGAGAGAGAGGAGAATTGATGGTCTCCACGGATTTGGGCCAGGCGGCCCTCCAGCGAAAGCGATTGTTCGTTGGCGAACGAGAGTGTCAACGATTGCATGGCCACGAGTTGCTCCGGTGAGAGCCGATCGAGGGCTTCGTTCAAGGGGCCATATAACTGTAGCGTCTGTGACAGGATCCCGGCGTCTTTGGCGCCGTAGGCGGATTTGAAATAGTCCGGTGAGAAAAAGGCTTGGTAGGATGCAGGAGGGATGACGAGGAATGTCAGCCGGAGCGGAGGAGGGAGGGAGCCCTGACCTGAGCCGGGTGGATTATGCGATCGAGGCAGGGTTACTGTAACTCTCTCGAAGTAATCCCTGATGGCCCAGTGATAGCTCAAGAGCTGCGAGAGCGGCGGCGTCAGATAGCGGTAGCCGCGATGGAGGATGCGGTTGTCGATCTTATCCAGCGAAGAGGCGATGGCGCGTTGGTTGGCATTCAATCCCGGCGTGTTGGCGAGCCGGGATTGGGGGATTTCGCCTGGTGAAATCAGGCGGTCTTGGACGATGTAGTCCTGGGCGCCGGCGTCTCGGAGATCCAACAGGGGGAGGAAGGCATCCGGCTCGACGGGGTAGGGCTGGAGGGGTGTCGCCGCAGATGCGGAGAGGGAAACGAATGCCAAAACGCTGCAGAGGGCAAAGAGGCAAATGCCGATGGGATGGGACGGGGTGACGCGCATGGGAAAAGGACTCAGGGGTGGTTGGTTAGCTTGATTTTGGTGAGACCGCCAGAGGTTTTGCTCAGGGGTGGGGACCGTAGAGCGACATGCGACTTGCAATTGTGACTTCGGGCGAGAATCGAGTGTGCCATCCCCGATGGGAAAATATGCTTTGTTATATCTTTTACCCAGGGTGGCTCGTGCCTCGCAACCTAGGTCTTGTGGGTTGCGGAATCCCTTTGGGAATCGGGAATCCCTTTGGGATTCGAGCGCCGCGGAGCCGCGGCAACGGGCAGGAATGCCCGTGCTCCTTTTAGCGCGCCTCGGCGCGTGGGCCGAAGAATACTGCTTCAGGAACTCTGGCGCTTTGCTAGCAAGTTTCCTTTGGGGACGCCGTGTTCGTCGAAGAGACCGGGAGCGTGGCGGAGGAGTTCTTCGCGGAGGGGGCCGCGTTTCCAGTGACTCATGAAGGGGGCGAGGAAGATGATGCGGCCTTCGGCCAGGGCGTTGGGGGCGCCGAAAAGGCCGGAGGCCAGGCCGGGAGAGAAGACTTGAAGGATCCTGGTGGAGTAGCGGAGCAGGCGGCTGTTTGTGCCGGGCTGGTCGAGCAGGAGGAGTTCGGGGACGCTGGCGGTCCAGAGGACGGCGAGGTTTCCCCACGCGCTGCGGACGGTGTAGCCGAGTTGATGGTGGGCAATGCCTTCTGCAGTGACGACGAGGCGAGACTGCCAAATGATGGCGAAGAAGCCGCCGAACATCAGGGTGAGAAAGGCGAGCAGGACGAGGACGCCGTCGCTGCGCGGCGGCAGTTTATGGTCGCCGGTGAAGTAGACGAGGACGAAGGGCGCGGCGAAGACGAGCCAGAGCAAAGGGAAGATGAGGAGCCGGCCCGGGCTGAGGTGGTAGGTGCGGCTAGGGGCGCTCATGGGGTAGGAAGGCTGGAGCGGACGCGGGCGATGGGCGCGGGATGGAACGACGCAGGAGCATGCGGATGCGTAGCGCAGGCGGCGTGAGGTGTCGAGCTTTGCGGTGGGGGGGCGCTGGTCGACGGAATGTTATCGTCGGTGAGGCGTTTGGCCCGTTGGGTGTTTCCGCGAGCATTATGCCGGACTTTGCGTCCAGCGTGAGCTTTGAGCGGACAAAGCGGGAGCAAGCACCCGCACTCCAAGGCGCCGTTCGTTCAGTATCAGCTCCAGGTCAGACTCCAGCGAACGAGAAAGTTAGCTAGCTAGTTAGCGGGCCGGGGCCTGTGGGGGCGGAGAGGTCCGCGGCGGCGGCGGTGGCGGAGGCTTGGCCGTGGGCGGCGGGGGCGCCAGTTTCATGTTGCTGAGTGAAAGGCCAGGGGAGGGAGCGG